>JGI26049J44785_1000530_pt1 | contig 20866 bp, 20 predicted proteins | sample HigsolmetaGSP11D_FD_44785 | JGI IMG/M metagenome (IMG submission 44785)
GGCGTGGCAGTGGTGGCCGGCGCCCTTCTCGAGGCGGCGGGCGGCCGCGACGAGCGCGGCGGCGTCGTCCTCGGACTCCGCCCGCCGCAGCCGGGCGACGAACCGTGACCGCTTGATCAGCACCTCGGCGGTGAGCGTGGTGTCCGGATCGAGCGTGAACGGCACGACCGGCGATCCTACAGCCGGGCCTGCTCCGTGATCGCGGCGTCGGTGCGGCGCAGCGGGCGGATCAGCGCGTCCTGGGTGAACGACGCGAGCAGTTCGCCGGCCTCGGTGTGGATCGTGCCGCGCACGTAGGACATGCCCGCGCCGACCTGGGTGCTCTCGTGGCTGTAGAGCAGCCAGCCGTCCCAGCGCACCGGCTCGTGGAAGCTCACCGAGATCGTCATCGGCGCGGTCGAGACGGTCAGGTGCGACTGCGCGGTCCCGATCCCCTCGTGTGCCCGCATCGTCGTCGAGATCCCCAGGTGGCCGGTGAAATACGCCAGCAGCGCCTTGGCCAGATCGGCGCGCTGCGGGATCGGGTCGTAGTGCAGCCAGGCGTGGATCTCCGGCGGGCCGACCTCGTCGGGGCTGTTCACGTCGACGATGTCGACCAGCCGCACCTGCCGGCCCTCCAGCGGCATGTCGCACACGTTGGCCTCGTCCGGCCCCTTGACCGGCGGCCGCGGCAACGCGTGCCGGATGACGTCCTCGCTCGGCACGTCGGCCAGCACCGTGACGGTCACGCAGCGCTTGCCGTTCTGCGCGGCGGTCACCACGGCGGTGGCCGTGGACCGGCCCTCGGCGATCACGTCGAGGGTGAACTCCAGCGGCGGGCCGACCAGCACCACCCGCGCGAAGACCGCGTAGGCCGAGCGGATCGACTTGTCCGGGAAGCGTTTCGCCGCTGCCACCAGCGCGGCCGAGAGCACCTGCGAGCCCTCCACCACCTGTCGTTCGTCGGTGCCGGCGATGCCCGACGGCGCGGTGAAGCGGTTCTCGCCGTCCGGGGTCACGTCGAACAGGTCGAGCAGCATCCCGAGCGTCCAGCGCGTGGATTGTGTTGTCATGCTTGTCCTTTCAGAGCGGGTGCGGCGATGACGGTGTCGGCGAACTCGGCNAGGGTCGCCGGNGCGGCGAAGTCGGCGAACCACACATAGAAGCGCTGCACCCCGCGGGCGGCCAGGCCGGCGAAGTGGTCGACGAACTCGGCGGCGTCCCCGCAGCGCAACCCGTCGCCGACGTAGGAGAAGCGGCGCCGGGCGGCCTCGGTCACGGCGGCCCGGTCGGCCCCGGCACCGACGAAGCCGACCAGCTGCTGCACCGAGATGCGGGCCCGTTCGACGGTGGGGGCGAGTTCGTCGAGCCGGTCGAGCTGGTTGACCGGCACGTTCCACCAGTCGGCGTACCGGCGCACCAGCTCCATCGTGCGCCGACCGGTACCGCCGAGCAGCACCGGGATCCGGTGCGTGGGCGGCGGCTGCTGGGCGAGCTCACCGGCGCCGTGGGCGCCCCAGTACCGGGGCAGCAGCTCCAGGGTGCGGGCCAGCCGGCGCACCCGGGCCGGGGCGTCGTGGCCGTCGGCGAGGCCGAACCGGTCGAACTCGGCCGGCCAGGAGCCCCAGCCCAGCCCCAGCTCGAACCGGCCGCCGGTGGCCTCCGACAGGGTGACCGCCTGCTTGGCGAGCACCGCCGGGTGCCGGAAGGCGTCGCAGAGCACCAGGTGCCCGATGCGCAGCCGCTCGGTGTGCGCACCCACCCAGGCCGCGACGGTCATCGCCTCCCAGATCGGCAGGTCGGCCCCGCCCGGCGCCTCCAGGTGGTCGATGAACGCGATGCCGTCGAAGCCGGCCGCCTCGGCGGCCCGGGCCCGCTCGACGATCTCCCCGGGCGAGAGCCGCACCTGCGGCAGGAACAGGAACCACTCGAGGCCAGCCACGACCCCACACCTTAACTTCGATCTCCGAAAACGGTAACGGCATTCTCATAAGTGGCCGCGCGGACGGCGAACCCGGCGCCGCACCCCCTTGCCGTGACTGGTATGTCCTGATAGACAGATGGGAACGCCATTACCGCTTATGGAAATCACGCTCTCAGGAGGCGATCATGCCGTCGCGCGAGCTCTCCTTCCCCGTCTTCGACGCCGACAACCACTTCTACGAGCCGAAGGAGGCGCTGACCAAGTTCCTGCCCGACCACCGCAAGGGCGTCATCGACTACATCGACGTGCACGGGCGCACCAAGATCGTGGTGCGCAACCAGATCAGCGACTACATCCCCAACCCGACGTTCGAGGTGGTGGCCCGCCCGGGCGCGCAGGAGGAGTACTTCAAGTACGGCAGCGGCGGCAAGAGCTTCCGCGAGGTGATGGGCAAGCCGATGAAGTCCATCCCGGCCTTCCGCGATCCCGCGGCGCGCCTCGAGGTGATGGACGGCCTCAACCTGGACTACTCGCTGATGTTCCCGACGCTGGCCAGCCTCGTCGAGGAGCGCATGAAGGACGACGTCGAGCTGATCGCCGATGTCATCCACGCGCTTAACCAGTGGATGTACGAGACCTGGCAGTTCAACTACGAAAACCGGATCTTCTCCACCCCGGTCATCAACCTCGGCATCGTCGACCGCGCGCTCGAGGAGCTCGAGTGGTGCCTCGAGCGCGGCGCCAAGACCGTGCTGGTGCGGCCCGCCCCAGTGCCCGGCGTGCGCGGCACCCGGTCCTTCGGCCTGCCCGAGTTCGACCCGTTCTGGCAGGCCTGTGTGAAGGCCGGCATCCCGGTCTCGATGCACGCGTCGGACTCCGGCTACGCGGAGTACCTCAACGACTGGGAGCCCGCCGACGAGTTCCTTCCGTTCCGGCCCACCGCATTCCGGATGGTGGCGATGGGCAAGCGCCCGATCGAGGACTCGATGGCCGCGCTGGTCTGCCACGGCGCGCTGTCGCGCAACCCCGATCTGCGCATCCTGTCGATCGAGAACGGCGCGGACTGGGTGCCCTACCTGTTCAAGCAGTTCGAGAACACCTACAAGAAGATGCCCCAGGAGTTCGCCGAGCATCCGATCGAGGCGTTCAAGCGCTGCGTGTACGTCGCCCCGTTCTGGGAGGACGACTTCGCCGAGATGGCCGACCTGATCGGCATCGACCGGGTCATCTTCGGCTCGGACTGGCCGCACCCCGAGGGGCTGGCGCAGCCCACCCACCTCGTCGACGACCTGCAGGGCCTCGACGCGGAGGGCCAGCGGAAAGTCATGGGCGGCAACATGATCGAGCTGTTCAAGGTGCCCAACGAAGTGGTCCACAACCCGGGCGTGCCCGAGCTCGTCATCCCCGCCTGACCGCCCTCCCGACATAAAGCCGGTGCCTGTGACCGACACCAACCCCGAGGTGCTGCTCTTCGCCTCGACGACCCAGTCGTTCCTCGACAAAGAGGTACCGCTGAGCCGGATCCGGCAGATGCACGAGGACGGCACCTCGTTCGATCCCGACTGGTGGCGGCGCGCCGCCGAGCTCGGCTGGACCAGCCTGCTGGTGCCCGAGGATCTCGGCGGCGGCAGCGTCTCCGGTGACGGGGTGAAGGATCTGGCGCTGGTCGCCGAGATCGGCGGCAAGACAGTCGCCCCCGGGCCGCTGCACCCCGTCAGCACCGTGCTGGCCGGGCTCGTGGAGGCACCCGCCGGCCACGAGGACACCATCGAGGCGCTGATCGCCGGCGAGCAGGTGGCCTCCTGGGCCGTCTACGAGCCCGGGCGGCAGTGGGCTCCGCTCGCCCCGACGGTCACCGCCACGCCCACCGGCGGCGGCTTCCGGATCGACGGCGTCAAGGACCGGGTGGAGGCCGGGGCCGACGCCCAGATCCTGCTGGTGACCGCGCAGTCCCCCGACGGGGTGCGCCAGTTCCTGGTACCGGCCGACGCGCCGGGGGTGGCTGTGCAGCGGCAGCGCAGCATCGACATGGTCAAGAGCTACGCGCGGGTGACGTTCGACGGAGTCGAGGTCGACGCCACCGCGGCGGCCGTCGGATCGGCCGGGCAGACACCGGATCTCATCGAGCGGCAGAGCCAGATCGCGATCCTGCTGCAGTGCGCCGAGGTGGTCGGCATCCTCGACACCGTGCTGGCGTTCACCATCCAGTGGGGCTTCGACCGGCACTCGTTCGGCCGGCCCCTCGGTTCCTACCAGGCGCTCAAGCACATGTACGCCGATCTCAAGATCTGGTTCGAGGCCTGCCGCGCGACGACCAACAACGCCACGGCCAAGGTGGCCGCCCGCTCCCCCGAGGCGTCGATGGCGGTCAGCGTCGCGAAATCCTATGTGGGCGAGCACTCCCCGACGATGCTGCAGCAGTGCGTGCAGTTGCACGGCGGCATCGGTGTGACGTGGGAGCACGACCTGCACCTGTTCCTGCGGCGCGCGACGCTGTACCGCTCGCTGTACGGCACCCCCGAGGACCACAACCTGCGCGTCTACTCGCTCACCAAGGAGCTGCAAGCCTCATGACCGAGACCACATCGGCCCCGGCCACCACCGAGACGGTGGAGGAGTTCGCCGCACGCGCCGCCGCGTGGCTGGCCGACAACATGCCGCGCATCGACCCGAACGACCCGCCCGAGCACGACCGCGGCGAGGAGGAGCCCTGGCTGCGCGCCCGCGAACTGCAGCGCAAGCTGTGGGACGGCGGGTTCGCGGGTATCTGCTTTCCGAAGGAGTACGGCGGGCTCGGGCTGCCGATCGAGTACCAGCGGGCGTTCAACGCGGTCTCGCGCGAATACGAACTGCCGATCATCCTGAACACGCCGACGTTCACGATCTGCGCGGCTACCCTGCTCGACACCGCCAGCGAGGAGCAGAAGCGCAAGCACATCCCGGCGGTGCTGCGCGGTGACGAGGTGCTGGTGCAGCTGCTGTCCGAACCCAGCGGCGGCTCCGACCTGGCCGGGGTGATCACCCGCGCCGACCGCAAGGACGGCAAGTGGGTGATCAACGGCGCCAAGACCTGGAGCACAAGCGCTTTCGCCGCCGACTACGGGCTGATGCTGGCACGCACCAACTGGGACGTGCCCAAGCACGAGGGCCTGACGATGTTCCTGGTGCCGATCAACAGCCCGGGCATCACGCTGCGCCGCATCAAACAGGTCAACGGGTCGGTGGAGTTCTGCGAGGAGTTCTTCGACAACCTCGAACTCACCGACGATGACGTCGTCGGTGAGGTCAACGACGGGTGGGCGGTGGCCTCGCGCCAGCTGTACCACGAGCGGCGCGCGGTCGGCGGCGGCTCGGAGTTCGCCAGCGGCGTCGGCGCCGAGGGCAAGTCCGATGTGCCGACCGATTACGCGGAGCTGCTGGAGAAGACCGGTCAGGCCGACAACGAGCGGCTGCAGGAGATGGCCGGTCGCGCCCTGGTGCACCGCGCGGTGCGCGAGCAGCTGATCGACCACGTCTACCACGGCGTGCTCGACGGGTCGCTGCCGCCGGCGGCCGGGTCGATCATCCGCATCGCCCACGCCGACGTCCACCACCTGGAGTTCGACACCGCGCTGGCGATCACCGCCAGCGCCGGTGTCGTCGATGTCGACGACGGGCTCATCCGCCACGGCGAGCGCTACCTGTCCCGGCAGGCCGCCGCGCTGGGCGGCGGCACCACCGAGATCGCGCGCAACATCATCGGCGAACGCGTGCTGGGCTTCCCGCGCGAGTACGCCGCCGACCGGGGCATCCCGTTCAAAGAGGTCAAGCGCGGCCGCAGCTAGCCCGTCTGAGCGGGGCCGCCGGAGAACGCGTCGACCAGTTCGGGGATCAGCTGCAGGTGGCGGCGCAACACGTCCACGGCGGCCTCGCCGTCGTGCCGGTCGAGAGCGTCGACCAGCTCCCGATGTTCGCCCTCGATGGTCGTCAGCCGGGACGGCGCCTCGCTGAGCGTGCGGATCGCCAGCCGGATCTGCCGCGGCTGCAACGACTCGTACAGCTCGGCGATCACCGCGTTGCCCTGCCTGCGCACGATCTCGGAATGGAACAGCTGGTCCAGCCTGGCGAACCGGTTCCAGTCGCCGGCCCGGCCGACCTCCTCCATCTCGCTCAGCAGCTCCCGGGCGGCATCCGGCGTGCCCGCCTGCCGCTGGCAGATGTTGCGTAGCGCATCGGATTCCAGCACGAACCGGGCCTGGTAGATCTCGCGCATCTCCACCACCGTGACCACACGCACCTGAGCGCCGCGCCTCGGGACGAGGTCGACGAAGCGCTCGGCCTGCAGCCGCTGCAGCGCCTCGCGGACCGGCGTGCGGGACGTTCCCACCCGATCGGCGAGCGCCACCTCGTCGACAAACTCCCCCTCGGCGAATGCGCCGCCGAGGATCGCGTCGCGGATCCATTCGTACGCCCGCTGGCCGGCCGAGGCCTTCACGCCGTCGGTGCCGGGGCGGCGGTCAATGCTGGACACCTCCCTATTGAATCACTTGCACGTGGTGCGTACGCCGTGTATACAAGCTATCCACACATTGTGTTCGTTCCATTCGGAAAGGGTTCGCGTTGTCAGCGCCACAAACCAGCCCCCGCCCGTCCATCTCGATCTGGCTGTCCGAACCCTCGGCCGCAGCGGTGGAGATGGGCCGGCTGGCCGGCTACGACACCGTCGTGCTCGACATCGAGCACGGCTTATTCGACCTGCGGGAACTGGACTGGCTGATCCCGTTCATCCGCGCCAACGGCATGCGGGTCATCGCCAAGGTGCTCGGCCCCGAACGCGGGCCCATCCAGCAGGCGCTGGACTTTGGCGCCGACGCGGTCGCGGTCCCGCACATCACCTCGGCCGCGCACGCCGCCGAGATCTGCCGGTACGCGAAGTTCCCGCCGCTGGGCGACCGCTCCTTCGCCGGTGGGCGCACGTCCAACTACCGCGGCTTCACCGACGAGTGGGTGACCGTGCAGGACACCAGCACCCACTGCTACCCGATGATCGAGGACGCCTCGGCCTTCGACGAGATCACCGCCATCCTCGAGCTCCCGGTCGTCGACGGCATCTTCATCGGCCCCTCGGACCTGTCGCTGCGCCGTGACCGGGGCGCCTACGCCGTCACCGACGCCGATCTCGACGACCTCCGCCGCCTGGCCTGCGCCGCCAACGCCGCAGGCAAACCCTGGCTGCTGCCGGCCTGGAGCGAGGCCGAGCAGCGGCTGGCGCTGCAGGAGGGCGCCCACACCGTCGTCGCGGCGATGCAGTACGGGGCCATGCTGACCGGGTTCACCGCGACCATGCAGAAGATCGACGAGATCCGCGAAGAGATGAGGAGCACTCGATGAGCCCGATGACGCTGACGGCCGCCGTCGCCCAGTTCGCCCCGTCCGAGGACAAGGCGGCCAACCTCGAGGCGATCATCGGGATACTCCGGCAGGCCGCCGACCGCGGCGCCGAACTCGTGGTGCTGCCCGAGTACGCGGTGTTCACCGTACCGGTGATGGACGACCGGTTCGTCGCCAGCGCCGAATCGCTGGACGGGCCGACGGTGACCCGGCTGGCCGTGGCCGCCGCGGAGCTGAGCCTGACGGTGATCGCCGGGGTCAACGAGTCCGCCGGGGACGGCCGGATCCACAACACCCTGGTCGGCATCCAGGACGGTCGCATCGCCGCGGTCTACCGCAAGGTCCACCTCTACGACGCCTTCGGCTACCGCGAGTCCGACAGGGTCCTCGCCGCCGCGCCCACGACACCACAGTTGTTGCGGCTCAACGGATTCACGATCGGCATGCAGACCTGCTACGACCTGCGCTTCCCGGAGACCACCCGCGCGCTGGTCGACGCCGGCGCCGACGTGGTTGCGCTGCCCGCCGAGTGGGTCCCCGGCCCGCTCAAGGAATACCACTGGAACACCCTGGTGCGGGCCCGGGCCATCGAGAACACCGTCTACGTGCTGGCCGCCGACCAGACCGGCCCGGCCGGCAGCGGCAACAGCGCTGTCGTCGACCCCATGGGCATCCCGGTGGCCGCGCTCGGCGAGGCGCCGGGGGTGGCGGTCGCCCGGTTGGAACGCGACCGCATCGAGCAGGTCCGCACGATCAACCCGGCGCTGACACTGCGCCGCTACCGCGTCGTCCCGGAGGCCTGAGATGGGGCTGCGCCGTGGACTCACCGCAGCCGTCGCGGTGCTGTGCACCACCGCCCTGACATCCTGTGCCGGCAACCAGGACGGCCGCTACGTGCTGCACTACACCACCTACTCCTCCCCCACCTCCGACCAGTCGCTGACCGCCAAGCGGTGGGCCGAGGAGGTCGAGGAACTCACCGACGGCGGGGTGCGGGTGCAGTTCCACTTCTCCCAGAGCCTGGTCGGGGCCGACGAATCGCTGCAGGCCACCCTGGACGGCCGCGCCGACCTGGCCCAGGTGGGCTCGATCTACGCCGCCAGTGACCTCTCGATGTTCACCGTCATCGAATTGCCTTTCGAGACAAGCAATCCCGAGGTCCAGATGACGGCCATCAAACGGCTCTACGAGGAGAACGCCACCTTCCGTAAGGACTTCGACCGCCAGGGCGTGCACCTGCTGTTCCCGCTGCCGCTGGGCATCGACCTCATCGGCTTGGAGCAGCCTGCCTACCACCCCGACGAGCTGGTCGGGCGAAGCATCCGGTCGGGCGGACTGACCTCGCAGGCGCTGCTGGCCGTCGGCGCCAATCCGGTGGCGATGACGGCCACCGACATCTACGAGGCGATGGAACGCGGTGTGGTGAACGGCTACACCGCCCTGGCGATCGCCAACCTGCCCACCTTCGGGCTGTCGAAGACCACCCCCTTCCTCGTCGACCCCGGGATCGGCGCCTACTCGTCGTCGATCGTGGTAATCAATTCCGAACTGCTGGAGTCGATGCCGCCGGACTACCAGCAGGCCATCGGGGTGGCGTCGGAACACGCGATCGCCGCCGGCCTGCAGGAGATGAGCGCAGCCGGCCGGAAAGCGTGCGAGGACCTGCGTGCCTCCGGTACCGAAATGGCGCGGATGCCCAGCGCCGACGTGCGGGCCTGGAAACAGCGGTCCGGCATCGCCGAAGGCTGGGTCGCCCGCTACACCGAACGCGGCTACGACGCCCAGCGCGTGCTCGACGACTACCGCCGGATCATCGCCGAGGAAACCCCCCGGTCCAGCTACGCCGACCCGTTCATCGCCTGCCTCGAAGGAACGACCCCATGACAACCCCGATCCCCGAAACGACCCCCGAGGTCGCTCTGCCCCGCCCGGTGGCGGTGATCGTGCAGGGCCTCAGTGCGGTGGCCGGTCTACTGCTGCTCACGCTGATCGTCCTGACCATCGCCGATGTGGTGAGCCGCAACGCCAGCGGGCGTTCCATCGTCGGCACGGTCGACATCTCGACAATGCTGTTGGTGGCCATCGCTTTTCTGGGCCTGGCCGCCGCCGAAGCCGACGGCCGGCATGTGGCCGTCGAACTGGTGGAGATGCGGCTGGGTCCGGGCGCCCGGGTGGTGTTCTCGGTGCTGCGCGCGCTGCTGCTCGTCGGCCTGGGCCTGCTGATGGTGTGGGGGCTGGGCGAGGTGCTGGCCAGCGCGGTGGAGCGCGGTGAGACCACCAACGACATCCTGCGGTTGCCCACCTGGCCGGCGAAGTTGGTTCTGCTGGTGTCCTTCGCCGCGTTCTTCGTGGTCGCGGTGTGGAAGGAGCTGCTCACCTTCGCCGCGATCCGGGACGGGGAGTTGCGGTCGTGACCGTCACCACCGGCATCGTCCTGCTCGTCGTCCTGGCAATCTTCTTCGCGCTGCTGGCAATCCGGCTGCACGTCGGGTTGTCGCTGCTCATCGCGGCGTTCATCGGGGTGCTGTTACTGCGCGGCACCGGCGCGGCGGCGAGCACGGTGACCAACCAGCCGTTCTCCACCGCCGCCGACTACGCGCTGACGATCATCCCGCTGTTCATCGTGATGGGCGTGTTCGCGGTGCGGGCCCGTCTGGCGCAGGCCGGCTTCGACCTGGCATCGATCACGCTGCGACGGCTGCCCGGCGGGCCCGCGCTGGCCTCGCTGGCCGGCTCCGGATTGTTCGCCGCGGTCACCGGCTCCAGCGTGGCCACGGTCGCGACCATGGCGCGGGTGTCCACCGACGCGATCGTGCGGGCCGGCTACCACATCCGGCTGGCCGCCGGGGTGGTGTGTGCCGGCGGCACGCTCGGCGTGCTGATCCCGCCGTCGATCGTGCTCGTGCTCTACGGCGTCGTCACCGAGGAGAGCATCGGCCAGCTGCTCATCGCCGGGATCGGTCCCGGGCTGCTGACCATCGCGGCCTACGCGGTCACCGTCGTGCTGCTGGTACTGCGCCGGTACCGTCGCGCCCCGCAGCCGGCCGTCGTCGCGCCGGTGGACACCGCCTCCGACCCGACCTCCGACGACCCCGCCCAGCCGCGCCTCGATTTCGTCGGATTCGGTTATCTGGCTGTGATTTTCGCGGTCTCAATCGGGGTGATCTACCTCGGGGTGGCCACCCCGACCGAGGCGGCCTCGTTCGGTGCGCTGGCCGCGCTGGTGGCGCTGCTGCTGCGCAACCGGCCACCGGCCTGGCTGCGCGAGGTCACCGAGTCGCTGCGGGAGGCGATCGGGCTGACCGCGATGACGTTCCTACTCATGGTCGGCGCCGGGGTTTTCACCTACGTGCTGGCGCTCTCCGGGGCGAGCACCGCGCTGGTCGAGGTGGTGACGGGCGCGGACCTGCCGCCGTATCTGGTGCTGGTGCTGTGCCTGGCGGCGCTGCTGCCGCTGGGCATGTTTCTGGACGGCATCTCGATAATCCTGATCGCCGCGCCACTGCTGCACTCGATCCTGATCGGCTACGGCTTCGACGGGATCTGGCTGGGGGTGCTCATCGTCAAGGTGGCCGAGATGGCGCTGGTGACCCCGCCGGTCGGGATGAACGCGTTCGTCTACTCCGGCGTGGTGCGTGAGGCCGGCCTGGACCGGGTGTTTCGCGGCATCGTGCCGTTCATGGTCGCCGATCTGGCGGTGGTGGCGCTGCTGATCCTGTTCCCCGACATCGTCACGTTCCTGCCGTCGGCCTCCGGCGCGAAATGAAACGACATGAACCGAAAGGTGTTTCAGACATGTTCACGATGAAAGACATGCCCCCACAGGTCGATCCGGCGCTACTGGCCGAACTGCAGGACGTGTGCGTGTCCACCCTCGGGCATCTGCGCGACCACGGCTTCGCGCTCGGGCTGGTACCCAACAAGCGGCCGGTCAAGGTGCTCGGCAGCGCGGTCACCGTGCGCATCCCGCACCTGGACTCCACCGCGGTGCATCTGGCGGTCGATCACCTGCGTCCGGGCGACGTGCTGGTGGTCGACCAGTGCGGCGACCACAGCCGGTCCTGCTTCGGCGGGCTGGTGTCGTTCACCGCCAAGGCGCGTGGCGCGGCCGGCGCGGTGATCGACGGTTGCATCAACGACTACGACGAGACGCTGGCCTACGACTTCCCGGTGTTCTCCCGCGGCTACAGCCCGCTGACCACTCGGATCGGCGGGATCGAGGGCGCGATCAACGTGCCGGTGAGCGTCGGCGGCGCGGTGGTGCACCCCGGCGACGTGGTGTTCGGCGACTCCGACGGCGTGGTGTTCCTGCGGCCGCAGGAAGCGGTCGGCCTCGGCGCGCTGCTGCGCGGCAAGGAGCAAGCCGAGGTCGGCGCGCGGGAGAAGATCGCCGCCGGCGGTTCTATCGCGGAGTTCTCCGGCGCGATCGCCCATCTCCCTCAGAACAAAGCGGGCTGAACCGCGGCGACGGCCGCCGGCGCGGCGTGCTGGCGCGGCGCCGGTTGGGATCGGACCGCCCGGTTCAGCCGGTGCCGGCGGATCAGCGGCGTCACCCTGTCGTGCAACATCTTTCGGTAGTCCGGCGGTAGGTAGGCGCCGCGCCGGTACAGCTCGCGGTAGCGCGGCACCAACTGCGGGTGCGAGTTCTGGAGCCACTGCACGAACCAGCCGCGCGTCGATCCGCGCAGGTGCAGCCCGAACACCGTCACCCCCGTCGCCCCGGCAGCGGCGATCTGCCCGAGCAGCCCGTCGAGATGCTCCACCGAGTCGGTGAGGTACGGCAGCACCGGCGCGACCATCACGTGACAGTCCAGCCCGGCGTCGCGGATCGCCGAGATCAGCCCGAGCCGCGCCTGCGGCGACGGGGTACCCGGCTCGACGTCGCGGTGCAGTTCCGGATCGCCGACGGCCAGCGACACCGCGACGCTGACGTCGACCCGGTGGGCGGCCTCGGCGATCAGCGGCAGGTCGCGGCGCAGCAGCGTGCCCTTGGTCAGGATCGAGAACGGGGTGCCCGAGTCGGCGAGCGCCGAGATGATCCCCGGCATCAGCGCGTAGCGGCCCTCCGCCCGCTGGTAGGGGTCGGTGTTGGTGCCCAGCGCGACCGTCTCGCGCTGCCACGACCGCCGCGCCAGTTCGCGGCGCAGCACCTCGACCACGTTGGTCTTGACCACCACCTGGCTGTCGAAATCGGCGCCGCAGTCCAGGTCGAGGTACTCGTGGGTGGGCCGGGCGAAGCAGTAGCGGCAGGCGTGCGAGCAGCCGCGGTAGCCGTTGACCGTCCAGCGGAACGGCAGCATCGCCGCGTCGGGCACCTTGTTCAGCGCGCTCTTGGCCAGCACCTCGTGAAACGTGATGCCCTCGAACTGCGGGGTGCGCACGCTGCGGACGAAGCCCGGGCGCGCGAGCCCGGGCAGCGCCCCGTCGTCGACCCCGACGCCCTGGCCGTCCCACCGCATGACCGGATTCGAACACACATTCGATGTCGGGGTCAAGGGCCGGTGGGACGGCCCCGGGGTCGGCGCTGCTGGGTGATCAGCGCTTGTGGGCGTCGGAGAACTCCGGGTTGCGCACCGGGGTGTCCGCGGCGTGCTCGTGCGCGGTGCGCACGTGCTCGGCGGTCTGCGGGTGCGAGAAAAGCTCGGGATAGTGCATACGGGGGTCCCTCCAGGGGGATCGGGAATCGGCCGGCGTCACAGATCGGGCACGGCCGCTTCCCCCCACCCTACGCCACGTCCGGCCTACCAGGGTTTCAGGGCGCACACCGCGCTGGTCTCGCCCTGCTGATCGACCGCCGGTTGCCCGTCGATGGTGATCTCGCAGTGCGGGTTCGGGGTGCCGTTGTAGCGGGCCGCCCCGCCGGCGCTGATGTAGGCCCAGCTGGTGTCGGTCAGCGTGGTCTCGAACGTCCACGGCGCCCCGGGCACGACGTTGATCCGCTCGTGCCGCAGGTAGGCGTTGGGGTCGGCGTCGTAGGCGGCCTGACTCTCCGGCTGCACGGCCAGGTAGTACAGCGACACCGTGGCCTCCTGACCGGTGCTGACCGAGTAGCGCACCACGTGACCGCCGTCGGGGTTCGCCGGGCCGGCCTCCGGGGCCGCCTCGGTGCTCTCCGCGCCGCCCTCCGGCGCGATCTCGACGGCCTCGAAGGTGTTCGGGGTGGTCGGCTCGGGAGCGCTCTCCGTGGTCGGCTCGGTCGTCGTCGCGGTGGTGTCCGGCGGCTGCGCCGCCGCCGGGCCCGCACCGAACACCAGGCCGACCGCGGTGGCCAGCGCCGCCGCGCCAATCGTCACTGTGCTACGCATACCCTCCACATCGCTGCACGCTACCCCGGTGTTACACCGGCCCGCCGACCCGCACCGAACACCGTTTAATGCGTTTGTCACGCAGCGTCATTCTGCGAGAAACAGCCTGCCCCTAACGTCCGGTCCAACATCGGCTGGTTCACAGAAAGGCTGTTCATGCAAGGACCGGGACGTATCTGGGGGAAGCGATCCACGCTCGCGGTGGGCAGTGTCGTGGCGGTCACCGGGCTGCTGCTGGCCGGCTGCGGCAGCAAGGCCGGCGAGACCGAGGCGGTCGGCACCGAGTCGTGCGTCGACACCTCCGGGCCGACCATCAAGGTCGGGTCGCTGAACTCGCTGTCGGGCACGATGGCCATCTCCGAGGTCACCGTGCGTGACGCGATCAAGCTCGCGGTCGAGGAGATCAACGCCAACGGCGGGGTGCTGGGCAAGCAGATCGAGCTCATCGGCGAGGACGGCGCCTCGGAGCCGACGGTGTTCGCCGAGAAGGCCGAGAAGCTGATCAGCAGCGACTGCGTGGCCGCGGTGTTCGGCGGCTGGACCTCCTCGAGCCGCAAGGCGATGCTCCCGGTGTTCGAGGCCAACAACGCGCTGCTGTACTACCCGGTGCAGTACGAGGGGCTGGAGAGCTCGCCGAACATCTTCTACACCGGCGCGACGACCAACCAGCAGATCGTGCCGGCGCTGGACTACCTCAAGGAGCGCGGCGTGAAGTCGCTGTACCTGGTGGGTAGCGACTACGTGTTCCCGCAGACCGCCAACCGCATCATCAAGGCCTACGCCGAGGCCAACGGCATCGAGATCAAGGGCGAGGACTACACCCCGCTGGGTTCGACGGACTTCTCCACCATCGTCAACAAGGTGCGCACCGCCGACGCCGACGCGGTGTTCAACACCCTCAACGGCGACTCCAACGTGGCATTCTTCCGCGAGTACCGCAACGCCGGGCTGACCGCCGAGGAGATGCCGGTGATCTCGGTGTCGATCGCCGAGGAGGAGATCGGCGGCATCGGCGTGGAGAACATCGTCGGCCAGCTGACCGCCTGGAACTACTACCAGACCATCGACACCCCGGAGAACAAGGACTTCGTCGCGGCCTACAAGAAGGCCTACGGGGAGAACAAGCCCACCTCCGACCCGATGGAGGCGGCCTACGTGTCGGTGTNCCTGTGGAAGAACACCGTCGAGAAGGCCGGTTCGTTCGACGTCGACGCGGTCAAGGAGGCGGCCGACGGGGTCACNTTCGACGCCCCGGANGGGCTGGTCACCCTCGACGGGGACAACCACCACATCACCAAAACCGCCCGGATCGGCGAGATCCGGCCCGACGGGCTGATCTACACGGTGTGGGAGTCCCCGGGCCCGATCGAACCCGACCCCTACCTGAAGTCCTACCCGTGGGCGGCGGGCCTGTCGAACTGACGGTCGCATGGACGTTCTGATCGGACAGCTGGCGACGGGATTGAGCCTCGGCTCAATCCTGTTGCTGGCCGCCCTCGGCCTGGCGCTGACGTTCGGCCAGATGGGCGTCATCAACATGGCGCACGGCGAGTTCATCATGGTGGGCTGCTACACCGCCTACGTCGTGCAGCAGATCATCTCCAACGCCGGTGTCTCCCTTTTGATCTCGCTGTTCGTCGGGTTCGTGGTGGGCGGTGCGATGGGTGCGCTGCTNGAGGTCGCGCTGATCCACCGGATGTACCACCGGCCGCTGGACACGCTGCTGGTCACCTTCGGGGTGGGGCTGATCCTGCAGCAGGTGGCCCGCGACATCTTCGGGGCGCCCGCAGTCAACGTGGTCGCCCCGCCCTGGCTGGCCGGCGGGGTGGACATCCTCGGCGCGGTGGTGCCCAGGACCCGGCTGTTCATCCTGGTACTGGCGGTGGTGTGCGTGGCCGTGCTGGCCACCGTACTCAAGGTCAGCCCGATGGGCCGGCGCATCCGCGCGGTGGTGCAGAACCGGGATCTGGCCGAGACCAGCGGGATCTCGTCGCGGCGGACCGACATCACCACGTTCTTCATCGGCTCCGGGCTGGCCGCGGTGGCCGGGGTGGCACTCACCCTGATCGGGTCGACCAGCCCCACCATCGGCCAGAGCTACCTGATCGACGCCTTCCTGGTGGTGGTCGTCGGCGGGCTCGGCCAGATCAAGGGCACGGTGATCGCCGCGTTCGGGCTCGGCTTCCTCAACTCGTTCATCGAGTACAACACCACCGCGTCGCTGGCCAAGGTGATCGTGTTCGTGATCATCGTGGTCTTCCTGCAGGTGCGCCCGCAGGGCCTGTTCACCGTGCGGACAAGGAGTTTGGCATGAGGACACTGCTGGGCCGCTGGCAGACCTGGGCCGGCTTCGGCGTGGCGGCGGTGCTGTTGTTCGGGGTGGCCCCCGTGGTGCTGTCGGACTTCCGGCTGTCGATGTTCGGCAAGTTCCTGTGTTTCGCCATCGTGGCCGTCGGCATCGGGCTGGCCTGGGGCCGCGGCGGGATGCTCGTGCTGGGCCAGGGCGTGTTCTTCGGCCTGGGCGGCTACATGATGGGCATGCACCTCAAGATCGCCGACGCCGAGCTGCGCGGCGACGCGGTGCCCGACTTCATGCAGATCGCCGGGGTGCGCGAACTGCCGGGCTACTGGCAGCCGTTCGCCTCCCCCGCGTTCACCGTGCTGGCCATCCTGGTGCTGCCCACCGCGATCGCCGCCGCACTCGGGTTCGGCGTGTTCAAGCGCCGGGTCAAGGGGGCCTACTTCGCGATCCTGTCGCAGGCGCTGGCCGCCGCGCTGGCCATCCTGCTGGTCGGCCAGACCAGCCTCGGTGGCAGCAACGGGCTCAACCGGTTCCGCACCTTCTTCGGGTTCACCCTCAACGACCCGGCCAACCGGCGGATGCTGTACTTCATCGCCGCGGCCACGCTGCTGCTGGTGGTGGCGGCGGCCCGCCAGCTCATGCAGAGCCGCTACGGCGAGTTGCTGGTGGCGGTGCGCGACGCCGAGGAGCGGGTGCGGTTCCTCGGCTACGACCCGGCCAACATCAAGGTGGTCGCCTACACGGTCGCCGCGCTGTTCGCCTCCATCGCCGGGGCNCTGTTCACCCCGATCGTCGGNTTCATCGCCCCCTCGCAGGTCGGCATCCTGCCGTCCATCGCGTTCCTGATCGGGGTGGCCATCGGCGGGCGCACCACCCTGCTCGGCCCGGTACTGGGCGCGATCGGGGTGGCCTGGGCGCAGACGCTGTTCTCCGAACGCTTTCCGTCGCAGTGGATCTACGCCCAGGGCCTGCTGTTCATCGTCGTGGTCGGGTTCTTCCCGGCCGGGCTGGCCGGCATCGCCGCACTGCTGCGCCGGCGCCGCCGGCGGGCCGCCGAACCCGGCACGGCACCGGAACCGCTTGCCCCCGAAACCGATCCACAGAAGGTGGGAGCTGCCACATGACCCCGGTCGACACCGCCACACCGAAGGAACCGGCCTTCGGCGGCAACGCCGGCATGCGTACCGAGTATCTTGAGATCCGCGGTCTGACCGTCGATTTCGACGGGTTCAAGGCCGTCGACAACGTCGACATGACGCTCTTCCAGGGCGACCTGCGGTTCCTCATCGGTCCCAACGGCGCGGGCAAGACCACCCTCATCGACGCCATCACCGGGCTCACCCCGGCCACCGGCTCGGTGAACAAGTCCGGGGTGGAACTGCTCGGCAGGAAGGTGCACCAGATCGCCCGGCTCGGCGTGGGCCGCACCTTCCAGACCGCAAGCGTCTTCGAGGAACTCACCGTCCTGCAGAACCTCGACATCGCTGCCGGGGCGGGCCGGTCGTGGTGGACGCTGCTGCGCCGGCGGCGCGGCGTGCTGCCGGAGATCGAACAGGCCCTCGAGACCATCGGGCTGACCCACCTGGCCGACCGGCCCGCCGGGGTGCTGGCCCACGGCCAGAAGCAGTGGCTGGAGATCGGGATGCTGCTGATGCAGAACGCCGACGTACTGCTGCTCGACGAACCGGTGGCCGGAATGAGCCACGAGGAACGCGAGGAGACCGGAAACCTGTTGCGCCGCATCGGTGCCGAACGCACGGTGGTGGTCGTCGAACACGACATGGACTTCATGCGGGCGTTCGCCACCTCGGTGACGGTGCTGGCCCGCGGCCGGGTCATCGCCGAGGGGTCGGTCGCCGAGGTGCAGGCCAACCCCAAGGTGCAGGAGGTGTACCTGGGCACCGCCGCGGCCGCCGGGAGCGAGGAGACCGCCTGACATGCTGCAACTTGTCGACGTCCGGGCCGGCTACGGCCGCACCGAGGTCATCCACGGGGTGAGTGTGGAGGTGCCCGCCGACGGCGTGGTGACCGTGCTGGGCCACAACGGTGCGGGCAAGACCACCCTGCTGCGCGCCACCGTCGGGCTGATCCGCTGCACCGCCGGCAAGGTGCTCTTCGACGGGGAGGACATCACCCGGTTGCGGCCCAGTGCCCGGGTGGCGCGCGGGCTGGCCTACGTCCCGCAGGGCCAGCAGTGCTTCCCGCAGCTGACCACGCTGGAGAACCTGCAGGTCGTCGCCGACGGCCGCCGCAACGGCCGGCAGCTCATCGACGAACAGCTCGACCTGTTCCCCGCGCTGCGCGATCTGCTGTCCCGCCGGGCCGGGCTGCTCTCCGGCGGGCAACGCCAGCAGCTGGCCATCGCCCGGGCGCTGATCACCGGACCGAAGATGCTCATCCTCGACGAGCCGACCGAGGGCATTCAGCCGTCCGTGGTGGCCGAGATCGAGGCCACCATCACCGCGCTGACCGAGCGCGGCGGGCTGGGCGTGCTGCTCGTCGAGCAGCACATCGGCTTCGCCCTCCAGACCGCCCAGCGCTACTACGTGCTGGAGTCCGGCCGGGTGACCGCCACCGGTGCGGGCGGGGCGGCCTCGGAAGCCGAGGTCCGCTCGGCCCTGACCATCTAGGGCCCCGACCGGCTTAGGCCCGGCCGTAGCTGGTGCCGCCGCCGTCCTGCCAGGTCACCCAGGCCCGCGACGGATCACCGACCTGCACCACACCGTCGACCACCCGCCAGTAGCCGTCGTAGACGGTGAAGGTGTTGGCCGACTGCGTGGTGCCGAGCGTGCCGCTTGCGGACCACGAGATGGTGGTAGTGCCGCTACCCCACACCGTGACATCGCCCTTCTGGAGTGTCCAGCCGGCACCGGTGCCGGGAGTGATCTCCCGGTTCGGGATGCTGTCGCCGTCCGGGTCGCCGACCGACATCAGGCCCCGGGTGCAGACCCAGAACGCACAGGTGGCGTTGCCGTAGCCGCTGATGGTCGGCGCCTGGTTGATCGCGTAGATCGGGACCACGACGGTCAGCGTGGCGCTACCGCCGAACCCGTCGGAGACGGTGACGGTGAACGCGTCCTGATAGGCGGCCAGGCTGACCCCGTTGTAGGTCGTGCCGGCGGCACCGATGCGGGCCACCTCGTGGCGGTATTCGGCGCTGAAATTGCTCACATAGGTGAAGGTGCCGTCCGCGTTGATCGTGACGGTGGCGCCGCGGGCGGTGGTGATGGTGCCCGGCCAGATCGGCGCGTCGCCGTCCGGGTCGCTGAACGTCAGCTTGCCGGTGCTGGTCTGGGTGGTGCCGCTGAGCGTGCCCACCGTCGGCGCGGTGGTCAACGTCAGCGACGGCGCACCGTTGGGCACGTCCGGCGCCACCGCGATCTTCAGCGTGACGGTGTAGCCGTCGGCGGTGGTGGCCAGGACGGTCACCACGTCGTCGACCGTGGTGGAACGGCCCAGACCCGCGTCGCGGACGTAGGTGAACGCCCCGGTGACCGGGTCGAAGGCGGTGACCGTGCCCTTCGCCGGGTTGCCGACCAGCGTGAAGCTGGAGAACAGCCCGGCGTCGTTGCCCGGGATCGGCACCCGGCCGTTGAACACCCCGTAGGTCGGNTTGGTGACGTCGGTCGGGGTGAGCGGCGCGGTGACGTTGGGCACCGTGACGTTCACATAGTCCCGGCCGTAGTGGCCGTCGGAGATCTCGACCTGGAAGCTCTGCGTCGGGCCGGCGTTCGCCGAGGAGATGTAGGTGAAGTCGCCGGTGGTCGGGTTGAGGATGATGATGCCGCCGCCGGTGGTGTAGGCCATGTTGCCGTTGAGGCCGGTGACCGACGACCCCACCAGCCGGAAGGTCAGGGGGTCGCCGTCGGCGTCGCTGCCGGTGATCTTGCCGCGCACCACCCCCAGCGCGTCGGGAGTGCCCACGGTCGGGATGTTCGCGGTGGGCGGGGTGTTCTCGCCGTCACCGGGCAGGATGTCGATCTTCAACGCCACCGTGTAGACCACCCCGTCGGCCGAGCGAACCGGGATGTAGACGATGTCGTAGCGGTCCTCGGGGTTCTCCGAGTAGTGGCGGTGGAAGAACGACGTACCGGGCAACGTCGCGGTGTAGGTGAAGCCGCCCCCGTCGGTGTTGATGGTGACCAACGCACCGAAGATGGAGGTGTAGGTGCCGCCCTGGGACACCCCGATCCAGGTGACCGGGCGACCCAGGTCGTCGACGACGTGAAAGGTGCCGGCAGAGTACTGCGAGTAGGTGCCCTTGGCGCCGAACACGCTGACGGTGTAGTGCCAGGAGTCGTAGGTGGTCCAGGTGGTGAAGGTGGTGAACCGGGCCAGTTCCTGGAACCGCTTGTAGACCGCCACCAGGCCGACGTAGGTGACCAGCGTGAACGGGTTGACCTGTTCGGCCGTCCAGGTGGGCAGGGTGATGTTCCAGGCCCGCGCCGGGTCCTCGAACGCCCCGCCGTCACCGCCGAAGATCGCCCCGGCCTGGGCAGCGGCGACCTTGGTCAGCAGGGAGTCGAAGTCGTTGAGGTCGGAGACGGTGACATTGGCCCCGGTGGTGGCCTTGATGATGTCGATCTCGATCTGCACCGGATCGTAGTTGCCGTTGAGGAAGTCCTTGAGCACGGTGGCCACCCCGACCACGGCCGCACCCATCAGTTTGTAGGGCGTGATGATGCCGAGCGTGCCGGCGCCCGGGGCGATCTCGAACGCCGGCGCGACCCGGTTGAGGTAATCACCCCAGGCGTTGAGCATGCCGGTGAACCCGTACCCCGGCACCGCCGAAACGAAGAACATCCCGAGGATGTCGACCAGATCCCGCGCCCACCGCGCCGGGCTGCCCGGGGCGGCGTTGCCGATCAGGTTCTCCAGCTGCTGGTTGGCGTTGTCGAGGGTGTAGTCGGTCTGCTGCTGGGTGATGTCGGTGAACTTCCATGGCGCACCGGGCCAGCCCTGCAACCGGTTGCGCATCCACTGCAG
>JGI26049J44785_1000533_pt1 | contig 20858 bp, 19 predicted proteins | sample HigsolmetaGSP11D_FD_44785 | JGI IMG/M metagenome (IMG submission 44785)
CGTTCCTTGATTGACTTTGACTTTCTTTGACCTTAACTTTATTATACCTGATTTTTCAACGCCGTCAAGCGTTCCAACCGGCACGATTTCATTATGTACGAACCGAACCGGCCGAATGCCTTGCCGGCCGGTTCGCCTTCAGCGCGCATCCTTCAGCACGATGCGGAGATCGTTCGCGATGACGTCGGCTCTGGCCGACAACTGGCCGGACGCCAGGCTGCGGCTCAACCGCTCAAGCGCTTTGCGGGCCACCGGACTCGTCACCCGCAGCACCCGGCTGCCGTCTCCGGCTTCCCTTGCGGAAGCCGAATCCCCGCTCGTAATCCGGATGCCGCCGAGTTGAAGCTCGACACCTCCTCCGTTTCCCGTGCGGACGGGCGCGCCTTTGGGGTCGGACGTGCCGGCGCCGTCGGAGGTGATGCCGTCGTATCCGTTGCCGATGCGGAAGTTTCGGGTATCATCGAGCTTGTCGCTGTCCGTCCGCTGAACGTGCCGGCGCCGAACCAGCCTGCGCCGCCGCCGTCGCGGCTGCCGTTGAATTCATCTTCGGTGCCGAACATGCCGCTTCGTCCGCCGTTTTCGGCGGTCTGCGTCTTGTTCATCTCCTTGCCCCGATCGGCATGTCCCGCATCGCCGCGCCTCGCCGGCCGATCCTCGTCGTCCCGTTCGAACAGCCGGTTGCCGTTCGATCCGTAACCGGTGCCGTAGGCGCCGATCCTGTCATCATAGCCATTCCCGCCTCCCGCGCATCCCGATAGCACCAGCGCCGTCAGGATGGACGCGCATGCAAGCCTCATGGTGATCCTCTTCACGCGCCGGACCTCCCTTCACCATCTTTTCCCCGTGGATACTCGTCGGCCGCCGCTTCGTCACAGCATGGCGCAGAACTGTTTCATGTCCTCGATGAGTTCTTTCGGCAGCTCCTTGTCCTGTTCGAACCCTTCGGACAGCGTATGCGCGACGAATTCGGCGCTAACGCCGTAATGCTTCAGAATGACGTTCAGCTTGTCGAGATTCTCGTGATTCTCGACATAATCGTTCAGCCTGCTCACCATTCGGACCTCCTTGCCTTGTGGGTTGTACTCAGCGTGATCGCCATTTTTTATCCCGCAACGTCCAGTTTCTGGCCGAGAATGTAGCGGTGATACAGCCACTCGGCCCAGGCGACCAGCGCCGATATGATGAAGATCTCGCCGAAACTCAGATTCCAGCCGTAGAAATACCGGATCACGCCGAGATAAACGGCGGCCAGCAGGAAATCGGAAATGGTCGCCACCGCGTTGTTCGTGCTCGGCAACAGCACCATGTCGCCGATCAGGAACGCGACAACCGTAAGCAGCGAAGCGGCGATAAAGGCGGTCAGATACGTCACGTCCGCATACCAGGCCAGCATCAGCGTGACGACGATCCCGTTCAGCACCCATTTGAACAGAAATTTCACGGCTTTCACCCTCCTCGCGGGCCATTGCTGCAGCTGCACAGAGCTAGTGTGCCGCAGCGCCCCGTACTTAAGCAGCGGAATATTCCGGCACCCGTGACATGACCGGCCGCTTGCAATGCGGTGGAATGAACCGCCCCGCCGCCGGGGAATGCTGACGAAGTCGGCGCCTTTCTCGCGCCGCCTGCGGAAAGTTTATCCGCATCAGGCTACGGTGAAGGAGGTATCAGACGTGAAACGGATCGAACTGCGTCCGGATCTGCGCACGGCCGGGGGCGAAGTGAACGACATCCTGGTGGACGGGCGTTATGCCGGAACGATGACGCTTGTCTATCGCGAAGGCGGAAGGCTGACCGGATCCGTCCAGCTCGACCGCGATGTGCTGCGCGCGCGGGACAAGCAGCGGGTGCTCGAGCATGTCAACGATTACATCCAATCGTTTGTTCTCGCCGTGGGTGCTGCTTCCTGCGAAGTGTTCGTCACGTACAGTCCGTTCGATCAGTTTATCGTGATGGCTGACGAGGAGGACGAGGAACTCGTCGGAACATGGAAGGAAGACGAGGATGAGTCCGAATGGCAGGAAGCGGAATACGAACTGGTGCTGGTGGGCAAAAAACGCAACCGCCTGCACTACCACGTTTACGACGAGCGACGCAGATGGATCGCCGAGGCGCATCTGCGCGCGGATGACGGCAAGGTGACGGGCAGCGTCCGCTGGCGCAGCCTGCCGGATGAAGAGGAGATCGAGCTTGTCACGGAACTGATCGTTTCGGACTTCGACGAGGATTCGGTCGACGAATTCCTGATCGATCACCGCCACGATGACGAGCTGCTCGAGACGGTCGAGCTGGCGCATGAAGAAGTGCCCGAGACGAAGTCTTCTCACGTGAAAAAGGCCGGCATGCGCGGAGAAGCCAACTTTACGGCCAAATTGATTCGCGACGACGGCGACACGCTCACCTACGAAATCCGCTCGAAGGCGGACGGCAACCGGACGATCGGCACGGCGACGGTCGATATCCGGGAGCGGCGGCTGACCGGATTCATCGACTTCAGAGATCGGCGGCACGCCGAAGACGCCGGCGCCATTGCGGCGGTGTTGATGCGGGAGCTGGACAAGGAAAAAGAATACGACGGACTCAACCTCTCCCTTATGTACCGCAACCGTCTGATCGACGAATTCATCGTTGAGAATGAGACCGTGCATTGAGCGATTGAAAAACGGGCCGATCCCGTCTCGGGAATCGGCCCGCTTGATTTTTCAATGTCAGCCCTTCAGCGATTCCAGCCATTCCGCGTAGCATTCGCTGCACAGCACTTCCAGCCGTTCTTCGACGCCGTTTTCGTCGTATACGGTGAACGTGTGGACGCTGTCGGCCGGCTTCTCGCAATGAAAACATTGATAAGCCATGCGGCTGCCCCTCCATATGCATGCAGTCCGGTCCCGGCCACGTCACAACGCCTTACTGTTTCTCAGCCTTCGATTTCTGCTTCCGATTCCGCTCCGCCGCGTACTCGCCTGCAAATTCCGTATCCTCGACAGGCAGTCGGTTCAGGTCCGTCGTCTGCACATCCGCCTTGCTGGCGCGATTCTTCTTCGCCACGGCCGGCACCCCCTTTCGGTGGATTCAGCCGTTAGCATCTGCACCGCTGTCGGCGCGTTATGCGGCCCGAACCGGCAGGGTTTGTGGAAGGGCAGCCACCTATTTCAAATGAAAAAGCGGACCGGCAACGATCCGCTTTCCCAACCTTTCATTCACCCAGCATCCGGAGAAACTCCGCTTCGTCGTCGATGACCGTAACGCCGAGCTCCCGCGCCTTCGTCAGCTTGCTGCCGGCGCTTTCCCCGGCGATGACGAAGTCGGTCTTCTTCGATACGCTGCCGGACACTTTCGCGCCGAGCGCCTCCAGCTTCTTCGCCGCCTCGTCCCGCGTCATCGACGACAGCGTCCCGGTCAGCACGACCGTTTTGCCGCTGAAGACGCTGTCGGTCCGCACGGCCGCCGGCCGCTCCGCCTCCGCCTTCACGCCGGCTTTGCGCATCCGCTCGATGCTCTCGCGAACGAGCGGGTCGTTGAAAAATCCGGCGATGGATTCCGCCACGATCCCGCCGACGTCGGGCAGCTGCTGCAGCTCTTCCACGGAAGCCGCCATGACGGCGTCCAGGCTGCCGTAGTGGTCCGCCAGCATCTTCGTCGTCGCCTTGCCCGTGTTCGGGATGCCGAGCGCGAACAGGAAGGAGGCGAGGTCGCGCCCCTTCGACTGCTCGATCGCGTCCAGCAGCTTCTGCGCCTTGCGCTCGCCGAACCGGTCGAGGGCGAGGAGCTGCTCCTTCGTCAGATCGTACAGATCCGCCGGATCGCGCACGCCGCATTCGTCATAGAGCTGCTCGGCCGTGGCGATGCTGAACGTCTCGATGTCCATCGCGTCGCGCGACGCGAAGTGCGTGATCCGCGCCACGATCTGCGGCTTGCAGCCGAGCTTGTTGTTGCAGAACAGATGCGCGCCCCGCTGCTCAAGCGGCGAGCCGCAGGCCGGGCAGTGCGTCGGGCAGACGATCTCGCCGCCTTCCTCCTCGTCGGCGCGGCCGAGAATCTCGGGAATGACGTCGTTCGAGCGGCGGATCCAGACGCGTGTGCCGAGCCCGAATTTGAGCCCTTTGCGCTCGATATCGCCCATGTTGTTCAGCGTGCAGTTCTGCACCGTCACGCCGGCCAGCTCGACCGGCTCCACGCGGGCGATCGGCGTCAGCTTGCCCGTGCGGCCGACCTGCCAGTCGACGGCCTGCAGCACCGTCGTCGCTTCCTCCGCCTCGAACTTGAACGCGATCGCCCAGCGCGGGAACTTGTCCGTGTAGCCGAGCACTTCGCGCGTCCGCATGTCGGTGAGCTTGACGACCGCCCCGTCGATCAGGAAGTCAAAGCTCGCGCGCCGCTCTTCGAGTCGCTTCAGCTCGGCCGCCACGTCCTCGATCCGGTCGAAGTAGGCGATATAGTCGTTCACGAGGAACCCGTTGTCCTTCAGGAATCGGATCATTTCCGCGTGACTCGCGAAGGAGACGCCTTCCGCATAGCCGACGTTGTAGAAGAACGCGTTCAGCTTCCGCTCGGCGGTGACGCGCGGATCGAGATTGCGCAGCGCGCCGGCCGCGGCGTTGCGGGCGTTCTTGAGCGGCTCCGCGGCCGTCCGGTTGTAGGCTTCGAAAACGGACAGGTGCATGATCCCTTCGCCCTGCACTTCGATGACGCCCTGGAACGGAATCGTCAGCGGCACGGTACGAATCGTCTTCACCTGCGGCAGGATGCCCTCGCCGACGACGCCGTTGCCGCGCGTCGCCGCCTGCACGAGCTGCCCGCCTTCGTAGGTCAGGTTCAGCGTCAGGCCGTCGAATTTCAGCTCGATGACATAGGACGGCTGCGGCAGCGGGTTGTCGGGGTTCCGTGCGTTATAGTCCGCAACCGCCTTTTGCACGCGGGCGTTCCAGGCGAGCAGGTCGTCTTCGGTCTGCGCCTTGTCCAGGCTCCACAGCCTCGCCCGGTGCCNGTGCGGCTCGAAGCCTTTCAGAATTTCGCCGCCGACCCGCTGCGTGGGCGAATTCGGCAGCACGACGCCCGTCTCCCGCTCGAGCGCGACCAGTTCGTCGTAGAGCGCGTCGTACTCCTTGTCGCTGATGACGGGATTGTCGAGCGTGTAATAGTTCCGATTGTGAACATTGATCTCTTCCACCAGCCGGGCCATCCGGTCCAGCTTCTTCTGGTCAGCCACGGGCGCACCCCTCTTTCACGATTGCGATGGCTAGATTTTCGTGATCGGCGCGAAGGCGGCGAGCAGCCGCTTCACCCCGATAGGCGCCGGAAAGGCGATCTGCAGCTCGCGGTCGTTGCCTTCGCCTTTGACGGCGACGATCGTGCCGACGCCCCATTTCACATGGTTCACCTTGTCGCCGGGCGCGAACGTCTCGTTGGCGGCGCCACCTGGCGATGCGCCGGCCGGCTTGGCGCTGCCTCCGGCCGCTCCCGCGGCCGCCTTCACGCCGCCGAAGGATCCGGACGGTGCGGATGCGCTCCGGCCGCCGTAACTGCCGCCGCGGTAGCCGAAACCGCCCGATCCGCCCGCGGCGCCGTCGCCGTAACGGCTGTACCCGAAGCCGAACGACCGGGCGGGCGAATCGTTCTGCTTCAGCTCGTCCGGCACTTCCTCCAGAAAACGGGACGGCATGTTGGCCATCGACCGGCCGAACAGCGTGCGCACGCGGGCGCAGGTAAGATAGAGCCGCTCTTCGGCGCGCGTGATGCCGACGTAGGCGAGCCGCCGCTCCTCTTCGAGCTCTTCGTCGTCCATCAGCGCGCGGCTGTGCGGGAAGACGCCTTCCTCCATGCCGATGATGAAGACGATCGGGAACTCCAGCCCTTTTGCGCTGTGCATCGTCATCAGGACGACCGCGTCGTCCGCGTCCCGTTCGTCCGCGTCGCTTCCGAGCGTGTCGATGTCCGCGATCAGCGCAAGGTCGGTCAGAAACGCGANAAGNGACTTGTCCTCATTGCGCTGTTCGAAATCCTGGGTAACGGACAGAAACTCGTCGATGTTCTCGATGCGCGACTGCGACTCGATCGTGTTCTCCCGCTTGAGCTCCTCGCGGTAGCCCGTCCGCTCAAGCATCTGCTCCGTCAGCTCCGTCACGGACAGGTAGTCGACCATCCGCGACAGATCGTCGATCATTTGCCGGAAATCCTGCAGCGCCGCGCGTGTCTTGCCCGTGATGTCCAGGTCGCCGAGATCGCCGAGCACCTCGAAAATCGACGTCCCGCGCCGCGCCGCCTCGGCCGTCAGCTTCGCCATCGTCGTGTCGCCGATGCCGCGCTTCGGCACGTTGATGATCCGCTCGAGGCTGATATCGTCATGCGGGTTCGAGATCAGCCGGAGGTAGGCGAGCAGGTCCTTGATCTCCTTCCGGTCGTAGAACCGGATGCCGCCGACGATGCGATACGGGATTTCCGCCTTGATCAGCATTTCCTCGATGACCCGGGACTGCGCGTTCGTCCGGTACAAAATGGCGTGGTCGGCGTAGCGCCGCCCCGCGTCGCGGTTCTTGCGGATTTCGTTCGCGACGTACAAGCCTTCCTCATGCTCCGATTCGGCCTGGCAGACGCGGATCGGTTCGCCGGGCCCGCGGTCGGTCCACAGGTTCTTCGGCTTGCGCCCGGCGTTGCGGGCGATGACGGCGTTCGCCGCGTTCAGGATGTTCGCCGTGGACCGGTAGTTCTGCTCGAGCAGTATTGTGACCGCTTCGGGGTAATCTTGCTCGAAGTTGAGGATGTTCGTGATGTCCGCACCGCGCCAACGGTAGATCGACTGGTCGCTGTCGCCGACGACGCAAATGTTGTGATGCTTGTCCGCCAGCATCCGGCAGAGAGAATACTGCGCCCGGTTCGTGTCCTGGTACTCGTCGACGTGGATGTAGCGGAATTTGTTCTGGTAGAAGTCCAGAATGTCCGGTTCGGCCTTGAACAGGTCGATGGTCGCCATGATGAGATCGTCGAAGTCGAGGGAGTTGTTGCTCTTGAGCCTCTTCTGGTACAGCTTGTACACGTCGGCGGCGATCCGGTCGACGTAATCGCCCGCGCGGTCGCCGTACCGTTCGGGGGACAGCAGTTCGTTCTTCGCGCCGCTGATTTTGGCCTGGATCATGCGGGGCTCGAACTTCTTCGTATCGTANTTGAGATCTTTCATGCACGCCCGGATGACCGAGAGCTGGTCCGCCGAGTCGAGGATCGTGAAGTTCGACGTATAGCCGAGCCGCTCGATGTCGCGGCGGAGAATGCGCACGCACATCGAGTGGAACGTCGATACCCAGATGTCGCTTGCGCCGGGTCCGACCAGCGCCTCGACGCGCTCCTGCATCTCGCGCGCCGCCTTGTTCGTGAATGTGATCGCCAGGATGCTCCAGGGGGCGACGCGCTTCTTGCCGATCAGATACGCGATCCGGTGCGTGAGCACGCGCGTCTTGCCGCTGCCGGCGCCCGCCATGATGAGCAGCGGGCCTTCCGTCGTCTGCACGGCCTCCCGCTGGCGCGGATTGAGCCGCTCGACCGCCTGGTCGAGGTCGATGGGACTAAACATGGCAGAACTCCTTCTGTTCGCATTTATGTTCGCCTGTTCTCAGTCTAGTCGACCGCACCGGGCGTGTCAATTTGCGGGCGGGCGGCTGCGGCGCGGATTGTCCGGTCGTGAAATTCCCGGCCGGTCCGCGGACGATACGGTTTCCGGTTGAGACACAAATGATGCTTTGCGGGCCGGTCGGATAAGCGAAGAAATGACTTCGGTTTTGCCGGATTTGGGGAATTCGGGCGATTTTGAAGAAAAACCAGGGGGAGGATACGTCATAGACGAAAATTTTTCGAATGCCGGGGGCATTTTCGCCGATAGGGCCGAGATAGTTGAGGAAATTTCCTTTATACAGACGGACGGATCAGGCATGGCCGGATCAAGCCCGCCGGAACGGGCACCCGGCGGCGCAGGCGGGCGTCACGCCGGCGCAGGCGTCTCCTTGACCGCCGCCACGGTCGCCAGCGCATCGTCCAGCCGCTCGTAGATCGCGTTGCCGACGACCACCGTATGCGCCGCCGCAGCCGCAAGCCGCGCCCGCTCCGCGTCGGTCACGCCGCCGCCGTAGAACAGCCGCGCGCCTTGCAGATCGGCACGCACCCGCTCGACGAGCCGCATATCGCCGAACCGGCCGCTGTATTCGAGATAGACGATCGGCAGCCGCATGAGCCGGTCGGCCAGGCGGGCGTAGGCCAGCACATCGCGCTCGCCGATCTCTGTCCGGGCTCCGGTAAGCTTCGCGGCCGTCGACCCGCCGTTCAGGATGATGTACCCTTCGCCGACGGCCGTATCCCACGGGATCATCGAGCCGTAGGCGGCGATCGCTTCCGCCTGCCGGCCGGCGATCCATTCCGCCGAACCGGCGTTCAATACGATCGGCACCAGATACGCGTCGAAACCGGGGACGGCCGCTTCCGCCGACGACAGTTCCAGCACGCANGGCACTTCGTAACGCCGGATGCGGGCGAGCAGATCCGTCGTATTGTCATAGGTAACGCCGGTCGATCCTCCGACGATGACGGCGTCCGTGCCGGACCGGCAGACCGCGTCCAGCGCCGAATCGGAAATTTCACGGTCGGGGTCCAGCTTGAAAAGATGCCGCCATTCCCTGAGCTGTCGTTCCGCCGCCCGTCCGTTCACGCGATCCACCCCGCTCGATTCTTGCAACATTCCATCCCCAGTCTAAGCGGGTCCGACACCGGCTGTCAAACAATCCCGGCGCCGCTCACACGCCGCTCTCGAGCGCCTCGATGCGCTGCAGCGCGGCGTAATCGTCGGGATAGAGCATGACGTATTCGGTCAATCCGACCATGCGGAACAGTTTCTGATAGTGCGCCGAAGCGCCGCATACGAACGTATGGAAGCCNTTCTTCCGGCCGGCCCGGGCGATGCGGATCAGCAGCGCCATGCCGGCGCTGTTGATGAAATTCACTTCATGCAGATTCAGGATGAGATAGCGGCGCCCTTCGCCGAGCCCATCCTCCCAGTCGAGCACCGACCGGATCTTCTGTTCCGCCTGCTGGTCCAGATCGCCCTTCAGCGTAACGGACAATCCGGCATCGAACGGCACGATGTTCAGTTCCAGCATCGAATTCATCAAGGCCCCTCCTTCGTGTCACGATTGCCGATGATGCGAGAGAAAATACATTTCCACGCAAAAACCGTGCTGGTCCCGCGTTGTCATCCAATAGTCGGTCAGCTCGTCGATCAGCCGGAGTCCCCATCCGCGCCCGTATTCATTGTCGACCTCCGCGCGGCCGCCCGCCAGTCTCGCCGCGAAATCGAATCCGGGGCCTTCGTCGCGTACCCGGCAGACCATGATCGCATGGCCGAAATGCGCCTGGATGGTCACCGTCTTCGTCTCGTCAAATCCGTTTCCGTGTTCGGCGGCATTCATCACCGCCTCGGCGACGCAGGTGACGATATCGTCGGTTCGTCCGGATTCGGACCAGTGCTCCCGCAGCATGGCCGCCAGCTCCGCAGCGACGGACCGCTCGCAGCCCGGCACCGAAGGGACGCGCCAACTGCGCTCGCGAAGCTCCGTGCGCCGCCCTGCCTTGCCCGCGGTGTACTCGACGACGAGCAGCGTCCGGTCATCGCGGCGGTACGCCTCACGGCTCTCCTGGCTGTCAAGCAGCCGCTCCATCCAGTCCGCCGCCGGCACGTCGGCCGCCCAGTCCGCGAGCTCCGCTTCGAGCCGATCGAAGCCGTACATTTCGCCGTCCGGCCCGGCATCCTCGATGATACCGTCCGTATAGAGCACGAACCGTTCGCCCGGCGCGAAGCGGAACACCGTCTCGCGGTAGTTCTCCTCCGCATTCATGCCGAGCGGCAGGGATGAGCTGTCCAGCTGCCGCGGTTCTGCCCCCGGCATTGCCAGATAAGGGGCGGGATGGCCGGCGCCGGCGTAGCGCATCTCGCCTGCCTGGACATCGAGCAGGCCGATGCCCAGCGTGACGCCGACCGCCGTCAGGCCCTCGGCGCTCAAGCCGGCCAGCACGCGGTTCATTCGCCCGAGCAGCTCGGCCGGACCGCCGCCCCGCTTCACCTCGGAGCGGAACAGCAGCAGCAGCGCCGGCACCATGAAGGCGGCCTGCAGCCCTTTGCCGGGCACGTCTCCGATGAGCACGGCGACGACCGCGTCATCGAGGACGACGGCGTCGAACAGATCGCCGCCGACTTCCGCCGCCTGGCGGCTGCGAGCCGTCACCCGGCAGGGGCCGAGGCGAAGGTCGACGGGCGGCTGCCATTTGCGCTGAACTTCGAGCGCCAGCCGCAGCTCCGCCGCGAGCGGCTCCGTGCCGCCGGGCATCCGGCTGCTCCCGCCGCCGGATGCAACCGGTTCCGATGCCGGCGGCTCCTCGCCGGACGGCGCCGCCTCAGCCGAACCAAGGGCAGCGTGCTCCCGTCCGTTCGGCTGCTCAGGGTGCTTGGGCTGCTCAGGCTCCTCCGGCTCGTCCGGCCGCAAGCCGTCCGCTCCGCGCGGGCGCGACTTGCGCCTGATTACGGCATTCGCAGCCCATCCCGCGGCTCCGGCTGCCGCCGCCAGCAGCCCGGCTGCCGCTGCCGCAGCGGCGTCATGCGGCAAGAGCGCCGCCGCGCTCCAGCCGGCCGCCGCGCCGGCGAGCAGCAGCGCGAAGGCCGCCCCTGCCTTGCGCGCCCGGGTCCTCAATTTTCCCATACCAGCCGCTTCGTCTCCTCAAGCGGCTCGACGCCGAATTCTTCGCGGAAGACGCGCTCGAGCCGCTTGTACCAGCCGACCGCCTCGGCGTGGCGGCCGCGCTCTTTCCAGAACCGGATCATCGCCTGATAGGCTTCCTCCTGATCCGGCCGCAGATCGATCCAGGCGGTCAGCCANTGCTCCGCGTGACTGTCTTCGGACAATTCGATGTAATACTCGGCCAGTCTGCGCAGCATCACCGTCTGCCGCTCGAGCAGCTGCATCCGCCACCGTTCCAGCCAGTCCGACGCCGGCATGTCGGCTCCGAGCAGCCCGTACTTCCGCACGGCGTCCAGGTAGAGCACGACGGCCGCGTCGCGGTCCGACGCCCACAGCTGGTCGCCGACGCGCGACTGCGTCACATACTGCTCGACGTCGACCATGTCGACGACCGACTCCCGGAATCCGACCAGCCCGCTGCGGACTTCGATCGCGTCTTCGAATCCGATGCCAGCCAGCGCGCTGCGCAGCTCGTGCAGCGAGACATACAAATGATTCGCCACCCGGGAAGAGTCCGCTTCGCCGAACAGATGCTCCAACACCTGATTGCGAAGCGCGCGGTAATCCTGCTGCAGCAGCAGATAGACGAACAGCTCGCGCGACTTGCGCCGCCTCCATTTCGGCTGGAGTGACGTGCCGTCCGGCAGGAAAATGCGGATGCCGGACATCAGCTGGATGCGCATCCGGTTCCCCCGCTCCTCCGCCGGCGCGTCCGCGGGCTCGATGGTCCGCGGGACCGAAGCCTGGACAACCGCAAAGCCGAGCTTGCCTTTGTATTCCGCCACCCAAGCCAATGTTCGCGGCGTCGACATCTCCTCATGCAGCAGTTCCAGCTGCCGCAGCGCCATGGCCGCGTCCGTCCGTTCGCCTTCCGCAAGCCGGCGCGCCACGTTGAGCCGGCAGGCGAACATCTGCACTTCCACATCATAGCGCAGCTCGCCCTCCGGCCAGCCGACTCCGGCATCGGTGTCGGACCACAGCGAGTCCATCATGTAGGCGTATCGGGCCGGCAGCCCGTCGCCCGACTCGCTTGTCAGCGCGTCGTGCACGGCCGCGCATTCCGGTCTGAGCGCCGCCCACCGGCCGAGTTCGGCGATGCGCCCGGCCCATTCGCATTTCTTCATGCCCGCCGGATCATACATCCACCGGTCGAGCAGCACGTAGGCAAAACCGACCGCGTCTCCGTCTTCGCGAAACCGGTCAGCCGCCCGGGCGAAATCGTCGTCGATCAGGCGCGGCGCGAGAAAAGCGGTCGTCCGTGTCCAGCATTTTCCCCGTGCCAGCGCCCACCAGACGTAGCCGCCGCACCGGTCCGGATCGCGTCTTGCTTCTGCGTCCAGATGCATCAGCATCGCCTCGTTGTCCGAGAAATCGCCGATCCGCACATGAATCAGCGACAACAGGCCGATCATCGACAACATCTCGCGATGGTCCGCCATCAGCGCGAACGCTTTCACGGCTTCCTGCGCCCATCTCCGCGCCTCCCGCAGCCTTCCTTCCAGCATGAGCCGCACGGCCCCGGCGCGAAGCAGGAGCGGCGAACGGAAAAGGACGGACTCGGGCAGCCGGACCAGCGCATCCCATTCGGGCAGCTGTCCGTTCTGCACGGCCTGTTCGAGCTTCAGCACTTCTTCTCTGTTGTTGTCGGGTTCGCCATGTTGCTCGATGTGATGCATGGGTAAAGACTCCATTTCCATGGAATATAGGTTAATCGTACTATTGGTTTAGGAAAAATGGAATACTTTCTTGCACAATACGATTTTTTCTTACAAAATTCCTTCCGCTCCACCGGCCGCCGCAACAACCGTCAAGACGCGAAAACGGCACGCGGACGTGCCGTTTTCTCATCCGAATGCGGCCGTCCGCGCACGGCGCATCCTTACTTGACCAACTGCCCGCGCGTGACGCCGAGCTGGTTGATCGCCTTGAGGGTGCGCCATACTTCGGTGCCTCCGATTTTGCCGCGGATCGCGTCTGTGTAGAGCCGGATGACTTCCTCCACCTTCTCCGCCCGCTCTTCGAGAAATTCGACTCTGAACGTGCCGGCGCCGAGCTCGATGAAGCTGCGCAAATATTCGGCGCCCGACTGTTCGATCGCGTTGTACACCGTATTGCGGCAGCCGTCGTCGACACGGACGGGATGGGACATGCCGATCCGGTCCCGCAGCGACACGCGATGTTTCTCGCAGGGACGGCCGCAATTCGTGTAGTCCGTACCGTCGCTCAGGAACGTGCAGTACACGCAGTGCTCCGTATGGAACATCGGCAGATGCTGGTGGATGACGATCTCCGCCTTCGAGCCGTCCATCCGCCGCAGCAGATCCATCATCTGCTGCGCATTCAGATCATAGGAGAGCGTAACCCGCGTGCAGCCGAGATCCAGCATCAGGTTCGCCGCCTTGTGGTTGGCGATGTTCAGCGAGAAATCGCCGATCAGTTCCGGGAAACGCTCCGCGTCGCCGGATGCCCGCATTTCTTCCCGCTTCCGCAGATAGAATTGCAGCGCCCCCGTATTCCGGACCAGCACGGCGTCGGGCTCCAGCTTCAGGATCATGTTGTGGTAGCCGTTCTCCCCCGGCATATGGATGCGCGGCGTTGCCAGCGCGATCCGCTTGCCGGCCCTGCGCGCCGCCTGGACGGCCTCCGGATACTGCCGGATGAATTCGAAATCCGCGTAGACGAGCCCGACGCCCGCCGCAAACGCCGCTTCCACCTGTTCCATATTGCGGCACAGCGCGGTCAGCTCCGGCTCGCCCCCAAGGGCCTCGGCGCGCCGGACGTCGGCGTAAGGATCGATGCTCCGTTTCGCGTACGGCCGCGGCTTCATCCGCGCGTCTTCCAGCTTCGCCGCCGCTTCCCTGCGGAGCCGGTTCAGCTCGCTGATCGGCAAGATGACCGAACCTTCGAGTTCGACGTCCAGCTCCTCCAGCCGGAAAATCGTCCCGCCGAGCCGCCCGAATTGCTCGGCCAGCAGCGACCGGTCCATCGGCCGCTTCTCCGCGACGGCAAGCGGAATCGCGCTGTCCGCTTCCACGCGGATGCCCGTTTGCATGTCGGTCCATACCGTCCGGAGCGGCTCACCCGCGCGTCCGCTGACGTTGACGCGCACCGGGAAGGCGCGGTACGGCTTGTCCGTCTCGAACGTCTGACGCAGCCGCCGGTCAAGCGCCGGATCGCTCGTCTTCCAGATCCGGTCGCCCGGCTTCACGCGCTTCAGGTCGACGTCATGGCGGCCGGGCACGATCTCGTACGTTCCGCCCTCCAGCGCCTCGCCTTCGACTTTGGCGCCCTGCCGGCGGATGTCATAGACGCGGCCGCCTTCTTCCGGCTTCTCCGGATCGCCCGCGTCGAATACGATGCCGTCGCCGCGCTTGAGCGGCGCCTCGAGCCGGCAAATGACGCCGTCCCGGGTGACGCGTTCGACGCGGCCGAGATAGACGCCGCGGCTTTTCGGGAACGTCCCGTCGACAAGCTGCTTGTTGTTCGTGCCGAGCAGGAAACCCGGCGTGAATCCGCGGGAGAAACTTTGCTGCAGCTCCCGTATTTCATCCTTCGACGGTTCCGCATCGATTCCCGCGAAGTAGCGGTCGATGGCGGCCCGATATTTGCTCACCACGTTCGCGACGTATTCCGGGCTTTTCAGCCGGCCTTCGATCTTGAACGAAATGACGCCCGCCTCGATCAGTTCCGGCACGAGTCCGATCGCGGCCAGATCCTTCGGCGAGAGCAGGTAGGCAACGTCGCCCATCTCCTTCTGCTCGCCGTCCACCATCAGGTCGTAAGGCAGCCGGCACGCCTGCGCGCATTCGCCGCGGTTCGCCGACCGGCCGCCCCACATCTCGCTGGTCAGGCATTGGCCCGAATAGGAAACGCACAGCGCGCCGTGGACGAATACTTCAAGCGGATGCGACGTCTGGCTGCCGATGGTTCGGATCTGCTTCAGNTTGTTCTCGCGTCCGAGCACCACCCGTTCAATGCCGAGAGATGCCGCGAACTCGACCGCCTCCGGCGAGGTGATCGTCATCTGCGTCGACCCGTGAATCGGCAGATCGGGCGAGATCTCGCGGATCATGCGCACGAGGCCCAGATCCTGCACGATGACCGCATCGATCCCGGCATCCGCGCATGCCTCCGTCAGCCGTTTCGCCTCCTCCAGCTCATCTTCGAAGACGAGAATGTTGAAGGCGAGGTAGCCTTTCATGCCATAGCGGCGAAGGAAGGTCATGATTTCCGGAAGTTCTTCCATCCGGAAATTGTGCGCCCTCGCCCGCGCATTGAAATGCTCGACGCCGAAGTACACCGCGTCAGCGCCGTTCGCCGCCGCCGCCCGCAGGCAGTCCCAGTTGCCGGCNGGCGCCAGCAGTTCGATGTCTTCGCGTCNCAAGCCGTTCCGTATCATCATCGTTGGTCCTCCAGGTTGTCCGCTCACGCATCGTGAAATTCTGTAACTCAGTGTAACACCCTGCGTCCGCGATTCCAATAGCATGACGAGGGAAAGACGGCAAAGTCAGGTCCCGCTCCGCTGCAAGTTTGGCCTGTTGCTATCCAAAATTGGCATTTCGCAGCGCACGCCGTTCAATGTGAAAAATGGGCATGATATAATGGACGGGAAAGCGATGACATTCCCGATCGGGGAATCGAAGGAGGCTGTTCGCGAACCATGAAACTTGGCATTTTCACTGTGCTCTTCGGCCAGAAACCGTTCGAGGAAATGCTTGACTACGTCGCCTCGAAGGGACTGGAAGCGGTCGAGATCGGCACCGGCGGCTATCCGGGAGATGCGCATTGCAACCGGAAGGAACTGCTCGCCGACGAGAGCAAGCGCAAGGCGTTCCTGAAGGCGGTCGAATCCCGCGGCCTGATCATCAGCGCGCTGAGCTGCCATGCCAACCCGCTTCATCCTCAGAAAGCGATTTCAAGCGAACACGACCAGACCATCCGCGAGACGATCGACCTGGCATCGAAGCTCGGCGTGCCGGTCGTCAACACGTTCTCCGGCTGCCCCGGCGACAGCGAGGACGCGAAATATCCGAACTGGCCGGTCGCGCCGTGGCCGAACGACTATCAGGAAATTCTCGATTGGCAATGGAAGAACAAAGTCATTCCGTACTGGNCCGAAATTGCGAAATATGCGTCCGAACGGAACGTCAAGATCGGGCTCGAGCTGCACGGCGGCTTCTCCGTCCATACGCCGGCGACGCTGCTCCGTCTGCGTGAAGCGGCCGGCGAAGCGATCGGCGCCAACCTCGACCCGAGCCACATGTGGTGGCAAGGCATCGATCCGGTGCAAGCCGTACATATTCTCGGCCGCGCCGGCGCGATTCACCATTTCCACGCGAAGGATACGTCGATTGATCCGATCAACGTCAACCGNTACGGCCTGACCGACATGCAGCCGTACACGAACATGCTCGAACGCGCATGGCAGTTCCGCACCGTCGGCTTCGGCCACGATCTGAAGACTTGGGCCGACATCATCAGCGCCCTCCGGCTGGTCGGCTACGACTATGTCGTCAGCATCGAACACGAAGACGGTCTGATGTCCGTTGAAGAAGGATTCACGAAAGCCGTGCAAAATCTGCAGCAAGTGTTGATCCGCGAACCGCTGGGCGAGATGTGGTGGGTATAACCTGCCCGTCTCCCCTGGAACGAAACCATCGCCCCGACGCGTCTCCATCTGTTCAAGCGCGTCGGGGCGTTGTCGCTTCCGTCCACCTCAAGCCACCGAAGGAGCTGATCTTGCGATGACACGAGTGAAAGTCGGCATTATCGGACTCGGCGAAGTGGCGCAGATTATCCATCTGCCGATTCTCGCCTCGATGGATGACCGGTTCGAGATCGCCGCCATCTGCGACATCTCGCCCAGCCTGCTTCGGTTCATCGGCGAGCGGTACCGCGTTCCCGAAGCGATGCGCTTCACGGATGCGGAATCGCTCTGCGCGGTGCAGNCGCTCGACGCCGTATTCGTGCTGAACAGCGACGAATACCACACCGCCGCGACGCTGGCCGCGCTGCGCCNCAAGAANCANGTCCTGCTCGAGAAGCCGATGTGTCTGACGCTCGCCGACGCGGACGCCATCATCCGCGCCCGGGACGAGGCTGGCACGCAGGTGATGATCGGCTACATGCGGCGCTACGCGCCCGCCTTCACCGAGGCGGTCGAGCTGGTTCGGAACATGGGNCCGATCCGCTACGCGCGCGTCCGGGATCTGATCGGACCGAACGGCTATTTCATCGGCCAATCGAGCCGCGTCTTCCGCCCGACGGATATCCCGGAGGAAGCGATGGCCGAGCGGAAGCGGCTTGCGGCGCAGCAGGCTGCCGAGGCGATCGGCGACGCCCCGGCCGATCTGGTCAGCACATACCGGCTGCTGAACGGGCTCAGCAGCCATGATCTGTCGGCGATGCGCGAGCTGATCGGCATGCCGAACCGCGTCATCTCCGCCGCGCAATGGAACGGCGGTTCGTTCATCCACGCGCTGTTCGAGTTCGACGGNTTCAACGCGACCTTCGAGACGGGCATCCACCGGATCGGCCGCTTCGACGCGCATCTCGAAGTGTACTCGGACGCCAAAGCNGTCAAAGTGCAGTACAATACCCCGTACATCCGTCACCTGCCGACCGTGCTGATGGTCGACGAGACGGACGGCGACGCCTTCTCCGTGTCCGAGACCCGGCCGACGTTCAAAGATCCGTACACCGTCGAGATCGAGACGTTCCACGACGTGGTGACCCGCGGGCTCGTGCCGAAGACGACGCCGGAGGACGCGAAGCAAGACCTCATCCTGTTCCGGTGGATCATCGACGCGATCCGCCGGAACGGATAACCGGATACAAAAACAAGAGCCTCTCCGCTTCCGTCAGCGGGAGGCTCTATGTATGTGCCCATGCAAACCTGACGGCCGATTAACCGGCCCAGACCTCGAAAATCATGACATAGTCGATGAACAGGAAAATCGCGAGGGACACGAGCGCAAAGCCGATGGCAAAATAGTTCTTGCGCGGCCGTTCCATCAGCAGCCGTACGAGGCCGATGGCAATGACAACGGTAAACAGCAGCATCATGATATCGAACGGGTCGAAGCTGCTCGCGGATGCGGTCTCTTCTGCAAGAAGCAACATGGGGGGGACCTCCTTCTGAATCGTCAACCCAGGGTAAACACTTATCTCCGTTCTATGTTAGCCTGTCACGGCTCCGGTTGCAAGCCTTAATTCGCACTGTTAACAACTTTGTCACGCGCCGCATGGCAGTCTGACATTAGCATGCCCAAAATAACGTCCCCGCCCGCATTTTTTGATATAATGGGACAAGATATCGACCGGAAAGACAACCCGGCTCAGGGAGGTTATGACTGTGAAAAAAGTCGGCCGTAACGATCCGTGTCCCTGCGGCAGCGGCAAAAAGTACAAACGCTGCTGTCTGGAGAAGGACCAGGCCGCAAACGTCACCCGCATCGCTCCCGGACAGCCCGCGGCGGATGAACCCGAAGATGATTTCTCCGATCCCGTGATCACCGCCGAGGACGTGGTCAGTCTCATCGAGCATGAGCTGGAGTGGGGCAACGTGCTCTATCAAATGATCGCCCGCTATCTGGCGAACCGGATGGCCGGCGAATACGAATGGGACCACATCGCGATGGCGGTCACCATGCTGAACCTGTACACCGGTACGGCTCAGCCCGTCCTGCGCACCGCCGGAGTCATCGCGGGGGCGATGGAATACTTCACCGCGCAGGCTTTCGGCATCGAAGGCGTCACCTTGACCTCCCTGGCCGAAAAATACGATGTATCCGCGTCGGCCATCTCCCGGCGGTACAAGGATCTCGAGGCGTTCGCCGAAGCGCTGTACGAACAGGAGAATGCGGCCCCCGGCCAGCCCCGGGCCGTCGGCATGCCGCCGAATCTCAAACAATTGGCGGATTCCCCCGAGGCCTTGGAACAATTGGCACGGGAATCGGATGACCCTGCCGAACTGGCGCAGATCCTGCTGTACTACACATGGGACGAACCTTCGCCGACCAAAAGAATCGACNTGGCGCGCCAGGCTCTCCGAATCTATCCCGACAGCGCGGATGCCTGGAACATTCTGGCCGAAGAGTCGTCTTCCCCNGAAGANGCGNTGGAATACTACCGCAAAGGCATGGAAGCCGGAAAGAAGCACCTGGGCCGAAAGTTTTTCAGAGAAAACANGGGGTTGTTCTGGGGCATCCTCAAAACCCGGCCTTTCATGCGCGCCAAATTCGGCTNTGCCCACACGCTGCATAAGTCAGGCCGACACAGGGAAGCCATCCGCGAGTACAAAGAGTTGCTCGAGCTGAACCCGAACGACAACCAGGGCGCGCGCTACCTGCTGGTTCTGGCATACCTTGAATTGAAGGAGTACGGAGCGGCGGACAAACTGATGAACCAGACTTACGCCGATGACATTTCCGCCGAATTCAACTATAACCGCCTGCTGACCGAATACGGGATGCGCGGTATAACGCCGGCTCTCAAGCGTCTGTTCCGGCAAGCCGTGCATTATAATCCGCATATTCCCGATTTTTTGACCGGCAAGAAGCGTCTTCCCCGCAAAATGCCGGAAAGAATCGTGGTCGGGGATACCACGGAAGCCGCCGCGTACGCCGGCGATCATCTGCATCTGTGGCGCGAGCGGCCCGAGCTGCTCGCCTGGGTTGACGACCAGCTTCAGTCCCGTTGATATCCGCTCTTCGCGACGGATACCCGGCTTCAGTTCCAGGACGTCAGGTATTTCTTAGTGGTCCGGATTGTTGATGAGCACGGCCGCGGCCAGGATCAGGACCGAGCCGATCAGAACCGGCGCAAGCAGAAACGACCACCCTCTGCAGCCCGCGATGACGACGAGCGGGTCGGCGCCGGCCGGCGGATGCGTCGTTTTCGTCAGCATCATGAGTCCGATCGCCAGGCCGACGCCGGCAGCCATCACCCAGACACTCTGCCCGAAAAGATGGAACAATGCGATACCGGACAACGTCGTGATCAGNTGTCCGCCGACGATGTTGCGCGGCCGGGAGAACGGCGCGTCCCAGATGCCGAAGGCGAGCACGCAGCTTGCGCCGAACGGCGCCATGATCCACGGATTCGACGTCCANCTCGTCAGCAAGGCCAGCATCGCGATCGCGAGAAACCCGCCCAACGCTCCGATTGGGGCGTGGGACAANCTTCAGCGTCGTCCTTGCGCTGACCAAGCACCTGCAATCACTTTATTGGCTCGTCATCCGGGGGATATGCGATGGCACCGGGAGACAAGGCTGAAGTCGTCCATGAAGACGAGTGGCCTTTCCTGTCAACCAGCGAATCCGCCGAAGAAGACGGCATCGCGGCGGACTCCCGAACCTGGGCGCGGCTCGTTCAGAACCCTGTCCTGCCGGAGCCCGGGGTGAACGAACCGAGACACAAAGATTTGCTGTTCTACCCGGATCCCGAGTCCCCTGACGTNTTGTGGATCGCGGTGCAGCACCCCGAGCGATTGTCGGAGTGGACCGCTTATCCGGCATCGGGTTACGGCNNGTGGTTCCGGCGCGAACTGGATCTGTACATCCGGCTCACCCGGGGCTTGTGACGAAAGAAGGCCAGCCTGCATGAGGCTGGCCTTTCTGACTATTGGGCTTACTTCGCTTTCGCTTACTTCGCTTTCGCTGCCGCGATCTCGACGCCTTGCTGCGCTTCGGTGCGTTTCCGGTCGCGTTCGAGAATCGGCTTCAGGTAGCGGCCGGTATAGGATTTCGGCGAAGCCGTCACGTCCTCGGGCGTGCCGACCGCGATGATCGTACCGCCGCCGCTGCCGCCTTCCGGACCGAGGTCGATGATGTAATCGGCCGTCTTGATGACGTCGAGGTTGTGCTCAATGACGAGCACGGTGTCCCCCGCATCGACCAGCCGGTGCAGCACCTGCAGCAGACGGCTGATGTCGTCCACATGCAGGCCGGTCGTCGGCTCGTCGAGAATGTAGAGCGTCCGGCCGTTGCTGCGGCGGTACAGTTCGGATGCGAGCTTCACGCGCTGCGCTTCCCCGCCGGACAGCGTCGTCGCAGGCTGCCCGAGCTTGAGGTACCCGAGGCCGACATCGAGCAG
>JGI26049J44785_1000534_pt1 | contig 20819 bp, 16 predicted proteins | sample HigsolmetaGSP11D_FD_44785 | JGI IMG/M metagenome (IMG submission 44785)
CGGCCAGGCGCAGCGGCGGCTCGCTGAAGAAGATGTTGCTGGTGTGCCAGAGCTTGCCTGCCTGCTCGACCAGGGCCGCATGCAGGTCCGGGTCGTTGTGGCCGAGGCCGCACACGGCGATGCCGGCGGCGAAGTCCACGTACTCGCGGCCCTCGCTGTCCCACAGTCGCGCGCCCTGGCCTCGCTCCAGCACCAGCTCGCGCTGCCGGTACACGGGCAGGAAATAGNGGTGGCCAAGGTCGATCAGGGAGGCGGTGTCGCCGGCAGCCGGCGTCGTGGCGTTCATGGCAGTGGAATATCCGTGGAAGAAGGCCGGCACGGGGCCGGTGGGCCATTATCCGCCTCGTTCGGCGATGCCGCCACGCCGTCGCCGGACCGGTGCCGGGCTCGCGTATCATCGGGCTGCCGCGCAGCGGCGCCTCCGCTCCCAACGACCGACCGCCATGTCCCGCATCGAAACCCTCGCCGCCCGCGCCGGCAGCCGNCCCGACCCGGCCAGCGGCGCGCTGNCNCCGCCGCTGCAGCTGGCCACCACCTTCGAGCACACGCCCGACGGCCGGCTGCCGCACGGCTTCCTGTACCAGCGCTACGACAACCCGACCCAGCTGGAGACCGAGCAGGTGCTGGCCGCGCTGGAGGGTGCACGGCGCGCCCTGCTGTTTCCCACCGGCATGGCCGCCGGCGCCACCGCGCTGCAGGCCCTGCCGCCGGGCAGCCACGTGCTGCTGTGCGACGACAGCTACTTCTCCTTCCGCACCCTGGCGGCCGAGCAGTTCCCGCGCTGGGGGCTGGAGTGCAGCATCGTGGACTTCACCGACCTGGACGCGGTGCGCGCCGCGCTGCGCCCCAATACCGCGCTGCTGTGGGCCGAGACCCCGTCCAACCCGCGCCTGAAGGTGTGCGACATCGCCGCGCTGGCGGCCATCGCCCACGGGGCCGGCGCGCGCCTGCTGGTGGACGGCACCTTCGCCCCGCCGGTGATCCAGCAGCCGCTGGCGCTGGGCGCGGACATCGTCCTGCACTCGGCCACCAAGTACCTGGGCGGCCATGGCGACGTGATGGGCGGGGTGCTGTGCTTCGCCGAGGACGGCGGACACGCCGCCGCCTGCCACCGCCTGCGCCTGCTGGGCGGGGCCACCGCCTCGCCGTTCGCGGCATGGATGGTCCTGCGCGGGGTGCGCACCCTGGCGGCGCGCATGGACTGGCACTGCCGCAACGCGCGCCGCGTGGCGGAGTTCCTGGCCGCGCACCCGAAGGTGGCGGCGGTGCACTATCCCGGCCTGCCCTCGCACCCGCAGCACGCGCTGGCGGCGGCGCAGATGCGCGGTTTCGGCGGGATGCTCTCGTTCGAGGTCGCCGGCGGGCGCGAGGCGGCGCTGGCGGTGGCCGCGCGGCTGCGCCTGTTCACCAACGCCACCTCGCTGGGCTCGACCGAGTCGCTGGTCGAGCACCGTGCCTCGATCGAGGGTCCCGGCTCGCCCACGCCCGGCGGCCTGCTGCGCCTGTCGGTGGGTCTGGAGCACGCCGACGACCTGGTCGCCGACCTGGAGCAGGCGCTGGCCGGCTGAGCGGCCTGCGGCGCGGCCGGGGCCGCGCTGCGGCGGGGCTCACCAGGTGCCGGTGTTGGGCATGGAGGCCCAGGGCTCGGCCGGCGGCAGGGGCTCGCCCTTCTGCAGCAGCTCGATCGAGATCAGGTCCGGGGTGCGGACGAAGGCCATGCGGCCGTCACGCGGCGGGCGGTTGATGGTCACGCCCATGGACTGCAGGTGCGCGCAGATGGCGTAGATGTCGTCCACCTCGAAGGCCAGGTGGCCGAAGTTGCGCGCGCTGCCGTAGTCCTCCGGCGCCGAGCCGTCCTCCGGCGGCCAGTTGTAGGTCAGCTCCACCTCCACCTCCGGGTTCTCCGGCGCGGCGAAGTAGACCAGGGTGTAGCGCCCGGCCTCGTTGTCCATGCGCCGGGTCTGGACCAGGCCNAGGCCCTTGGTGAAGAACTCGCTGGTCCTGTCCAGGTCATGGACGCGCAGCATCGCGTGCAGGTACTTCATGTTCGACCTCCGTGGAACGGGCGGCCATTGTAGGAGCCGGCCGCGGCCCCGGCAGGCGCGCGGCCGGCACGCTGCGTGCCGCCCTCAGTCCAGGAACAGGTCCGGCAGCAGCGCCTGCGAGGGGTCCACCGCGTAGCCGGAGAAGTCGGCCACGCCCGCCTGCCGCAGCACGTCCTCGTCGATGAGGAAGTGGCCGCTGAAGCCGGCGGCCTGGCGCACCAGGATGGCGTGGGCGGCGTCGGCCATGATCTCCGGCTTGCGGCAGCGCGCCACCTCCACGCCCGGAATCATGTTCAGCGCGTCGGTGGCGATCACCGTGCGCGGCCACAGCGCGTTGACCGCCACGCCCTGCGGGCCAAACTCGGCGGCCAGCCCCAGGGTGACGAAGCTCATGCCCATCTTGGCCAGGGTGTAGCCGGTGTGCGGCCCCCACCACTTCGGGTCCAGGTTCGGGGGCGGGGCCAGGGTCAGGATGTGCGGGTTCGGGGCCTTGAGCAGGTGCGGCAGGCAGGCCTGCGCGCACAGGAAACTGCCGCGGGCGTTGACCTGCTGCATCAGGTCGAAGCGCTTCATCGGCGTGTCCAGGGTGCCACGCAGCCAGATCGCGCTGGCGTTGTTGACCAGGATGTCGATGCCGCCGAAGGCCTCCACCGTGGCCGCCACCGCGGCGTGGACCTGCTCCTCCTCGCGGATGTCGCACTTGATCGGCAGGGCGCGGCCGCCGGCGGCCTCGACCTCGGCGGCGACGCTGTGGATGGTGCCCGGCAGCTTGGGGTTGGGCACCGAAGACTTGGCGGCGATGGCGACGTTGGCGCCGTCGCGCGCCGCGCGCAGGGCGATCGCGCGGCCGATGCCGCGCGAGGCGCCGGTGATGAACAGGGTCTTGCCGGCCAGGGAGCCCATGGACTCGCACTCCTCGAAGGGGGGAGCGCATTGTCGCCGATCCGGCCGCGGCCGGCGCCGGGCCCGGCGCCGCTTAAGCCGGGCGTCGGGAAGCGGCCCCTATAATCGCCGGCCATGAACTCCTGGATGGACGCCACGCTGGCGTGGATCGGCAACCACCCCGTCCTCGCCGGTCTGGCGATCCTGGCGATCGCCTTCTGCGACGCCCTGGTCATCGTCGGCGCGGTGGTGCCGGCCCTGCCCCTGCTGTTCGCCGTCGGCGTGCTGATCGGCCTGGGCGAGATCTCCGGGCCCTACGCGGTCGCCTGCGCCACCCTGGGCGCCTTCGCCGGCGACGGCCTGAGCTACTGGATCGGCCGGCGCTGGGGCGAGCGCCTGCGCGGGGTGTGGCCGTTCAGCCGCTACCCGCAGCTGCTGGACCGCGGCTACACGCTGTTCCGCCGCAACGCCTTCAAGAGCATCCTCATCGCCCGCTACGTCGGCGCGGTGCGCCCGTTCGTGCCGGCCATCGCCGGCATGTCCGGGATGCCGCTGCGGCGCTACGCCTTCGCCAGCGGCCTGGCCTGCCTGTCCTGGGGCGTGCTGTTCCTGGCCCCCGGCTGGGTGCTGGGCCATGCCTATGACGCGGTGGCGGCGGTGGCCGGGCACCTGGTGACGGTGCTGGCCCTGCTGCTGGTGGCGCTGGCCCTGGCCTGGGCGGTGGTGGTCTACACCTACGGCTGGTTCGCCGCGCACGCCGACGCCCTGCTGGCACGCGTGCTGGACTGGTCGCACCGGCACCCGGTGCTGGGCCGCTACTCGATCGCCCTGTTCGATCCCGGGCACCGCGAATCGGTGTCGCTGGCGCTGCTGGCCCTGCTGCTGCTGGGCATCGGCTGGGCCTGGTTCGCCCTGCTGCTGACCGTGGTCGGCCACGGCGAGCCGCTGGGCATCGACCTGGCGGTGCACCAGCTGATGCTGGGGCTGCGCAACCCGCTGGCCGACTACCCGCTGGCGGCGCTGGCCTCGCTGGGCGACTGGCCGGTGCTGGCCCCGGCCTGCGCGGCGGTGTTGGGCTACTTCATCTGGCGGCAGCGCTGGATGGCCGCCGCACACTGGCTGGCGGCGCTGGCCTTCGGCCTGGCCCTGACCTGGCTGCTGGGCACCACCGTGGAGGTGGTGCGGCCGCCGGGCGCCAGCAGCGGCTTCGGCTTCCCTTCCATCGCCGTGACCATGACCACCATCGCCTTCGGCTTCTTCGCCGTGCTGGTCGCGCGCGAGCTGCCCGGGCGCGACCGGGTCTGGCCCTACCTGGTCTCGGGCGTGGTGGTGACGCTGATCGGCTTCGCCCGCCTGTACCTGGGCGCGCACTGGCTCAGCGACGTGGTCGGCGGGATGCTGCTGGGCATCGTCTGGCTGCTGGTGCTGGGCATCGCCTACCGGCGCCGCTTCAACCGCTCGTTCTGGGTCAAGCCGGTGGCGGCGCTGTTCTACGGCGTGTTCGCGGTGGCCGCGCTGTGGTACGCGCCGCGCCACATTGAGGCCAAGCTGGCCAAGTTCGAGCCCCCGCCCCCGCCGCCCGTGGCGCAGGACATGGACGGGTGGTGGGACGGCGGCTGGCGGCGGCAGCCGGCGCGGCGCGCCGAGTTCGACGACGAGCTGCGCTGGCCGCTGGACGTGCAGGTGGCCGGGCCGCTGGCGCCGTTGCGGCAGCGCCTGGAGGCGCAGGGCTGGCGGGTGCAGCCGCAGGCGCGCTGGGAGCAGGCGCTGAACCTGCTGGACACCGACGCCACACCGGAGCAGGTGCCGGTGCTGCCGGCGACCCTGGAGGCACGTACCGAGGCGCTGCTGATGGTCCGCGAATCCAGCGTGCCCGGGCGACGCTACGCCCTGCGCCTGTGGCCCAGCGCGGTGCGCCTGGAGCCGGGCCAGGTGCCGCTGTGGATCGGCACCGCGCAGACCCTGCACTACACCGTCAGCTTCAACCTGATCGCCAGCTGGCGCCCGCAGCGCGACGCCGACCCGGCGCTGGCGCACGTGCTCGATGCGGTGGACGACCTGCCGCACGCGGTGCAGGCGCACCCGGAGACAGGCCTGCCGGTGCTGCGCCTGCGCACCGACGCGCCGCTCACACGTCCAGCCAGCCCAGCAGACGGTCCAGGCGCCGGTGCGGATCGTCCTCCTGCAGCAGCGCCAGGCGCTGCTCGTCGGTAAGCGGCAACAGCTCGGCCAGGCGCCAGCCGACCCAGTCGGCCTCCTCCAGCAGGCGCGGGTTGGCGCTGGCGTACTCGCCGCCGACCTTGTCCAGCAGCTCGCCCAGCAGCGTGCCCATGACCGCGTGCTCCGGACGCAGGCGCGCCGGCGCCGGTGGCAGCGGGTCGCACCAGTCCACCTGGCCGACGAGCAGGCCGTTGTCGCGCACGCCGGTGCCGGTCACGTGGAAGCGGCGGCGGCCGCGCACGTGCAGGGTCAGCAGGCCGGCAGCGTCGGCACCGAAGTCCTCGATCAGCGCCTCCACGCCCCAGGCGGCCGGGGTGGCCGGCGCGCCGGTCTCCTCGCCATCCAGGATCAGGCACACGCCGAAGCCGGTGCCGCGCCGGCAGCAGTCGGACACCAGGTCCAGGTAGCGGCGCTCGAACACGCGCAGGCCCAGCGGCGCGCCGGGCAGCAGCACCGTATGCAGCGGGAACAGTGGCAGGGTCTGGACGTCGGTCACGGTGGCAACGGCANGAACCACGCGGCAGGGTAACCCCGCCGGCGCGGGCGCGGCGTCAATCCGCGAGCATGGCGGCGAAGCGGCGCGGCGCGCCGTCGAAGCCGCCGTTGGACATGAACACCACGTGATCGCCGGCGCGCACGCGCTCGCGCAGCACCGCAAGCAGGGTGTCGGTGTCCGGCACGGTGCGGGCCTGGCCACGCACCGCGGCCACCACCCTGCCGGCGTCCCAGGGCAGCTCCGGGCGGTGCAGGAACACCACCTCGTCGGCGCTGTCCAGCGACGGGGCCAGCGCGTCGGCGTGCGCGCCCAGGCGCATGGAATTGCTGCGCGGCTCCAGCGCCACCACGATGCGCGCCCCGCCCACCCGGGCACGCAGGCCCTCCAGGGTGGTGCGGATGGCGGTGGGATGGTGGGCGAAGTCGTCGTACACGGTCACGCCGCCGGCCCGCGCCACCACCTCCAGGCGGCGCTTGACGCTGCGGAAGCCGGCCAGCGCCGGCAGCACCTGCTCCGGCGCCACGCCCACCGCATGTGCGGCGGCCAGCGCAGCCAGCGCGTTCATCACGTTGTGCCGGCCCAGCAGCGGCCAGCGTGCGGTGCCGACCTCGCGGCCACGGTGCAGCACGGTGAAGGTGCTGCCGTCGGCGGCCAGCAGACGCGCGCTCCAGTCGAAGCCGGCGCCGCCGTCGGCGCGCGGGATGGCCACCGGGCCGCCCTCGATGCCGAAGGTCTCCACCGGCGTCCAGCAGCCCATCGCCAGCACCTGCGCCAGGTGCGCGTCCTCGCCGTTGGCCACCAGCCGGCCGCGCCGCGGCACGGTGCGGACGAGGTGGTGGAACTGGCGCTGGATCGCGGCCAGGTCCGGGAAGATGTCGGCGTGGTCGTACTCGAGGTTGTTGAGGACGGCGACCAGCGGCCGGTAGTGGACGAACTTGCTGCGCTTGTCGAAGAAGGCGGTGTCGTACTCGTCGGCCTCGACCACGAACTCGGCGCCACCGCCCAGGCGGGCGGAGACGCCGAAGTCCTCGGCCACGCCGCCGATCAGGAAGCCGGGATCGCGCCCGGCCGCCTGCAGCAGGAAGGCCAGCAGGGTGGTGGTGGTGGTCTTGCCGTGGGTGCCGGCCACCGCCAGGGTGGTGCGGCCGGGCAGCACCCGCTCGGCCAGCCACTGCGCACCGGAGGTGTAGCGGCGGCCGTCGTCCAGCACCTGTTCCACCGCCGGGTTGCCACGCGAGAGCGCGTTGCCGATCACCACCTCATCGCAGTCGGCGGCGATGTGGGCCGGGTCGTAGCCCGGGTGCAGGGCGATGCCCAGCCGCTCCAACTGGGTGGACATGGGCGGGTAGACCGCCTGGTCGCTGCCCTCGACGGCCACGCCCATCTCGCGCGCCAGCGCGGCCACGCCGCCCATGAAGGTGCCGGCGATGCCGAGGATGTGGATCTTGCTCATGGGCAACCGTGGCCTGGGACGCGCGCGCCGGGCGGCGCGCGCAGGGGCGGAAGGCGCGGCCTACTTGCCCAGCGCCGCCAGGATGCGGGCGGTGATCTCGTCCATGCTGCCCACGCCGTCGATGCGGGTCAGCGTGCCGCGCTTCTCGTAGAAGCCGATCACCGGCGCGGTGGACTCCTCGTACACCTGCAGGCGCTTGCGCACCGCCTCCGGGTTGTCGTCGGCACGGCCCTCGGCCTGGGCACGGCCGGCGATGCGCTCGACCAGCAGGTCGGTGCCCACGTCCAGCTGCACCACCGCGTCCAGCGGCTGGCCGATCTTGGCCAGGAGACCGTCCAGGGCGTNGGCCTGGGCCAGGTTGCGCGGGTAGCCGTCGAGGATGAAGCCGCCGGCCACGTCGTCGCGGCCCAGGCGGGACTCGAGCATGCCCAGCAGGATGTCGTCGGAGACCAGCTCGCCGCGGGCCATGACCTCCTGGGCCTGCTTGCCCAGCTCGGTCCCGGCGGCGACCTCGGCGCGCAGCAGGTCGCCGGTGGAGATGTGGGGCACGCCCAGCTTTTCCTTCAGGCGCGCCGCCTGCGTTCCCTTGCCCGAACCGGGCGGGCCCAGAAGTACCAGTCGCATCGATTGCTCCTAGAGAAATGTTCCATTGCNGCCGGGGACGCTAGACTTCCCTCCCCGCCGTACGGCACCGCATCAATGCGGCGCAGCTTAACCCATCCGGCGGCGCTGTCCCAAAAACTGCCCAGTCCCCGAGGAGACCGGTTCCATGGCCCAAGGCACCCTGCTGTATGCCCAGTCCGGCGGCGTCACCGCCGTCATCAACGCCACCGCGGCCGGCGTGATCGCCGAAGCGCGCGCGCGCAGGATCAAGGTGCTGGCCGCCCGCAACGGCATCCTGGGCGCGCTGCGCGAGGACCTGATCGACACCAGCAAGGAGTCGGCGGCGGCGATCGCCGGCCTGGCCCAGACCCCGGGCGGCGCCTTCGGTTCCTGCCGTTACAAGCTCAAGTCCCTGGAGCAGGACCGTGCCAAGTACGAGCGCCTGCTGCAGGTGCTGCAGGCCCACGACGTGCGCTACTTCCTCTACAACGGCGGCAACGACTCGGCCGACACCGCCTGGAAGGTGTCGCAGCTGGCCAGGGAGTTCGGCTACCCGCTGACCTGCATCGGCGTGCCCAAGACCATCGACAACGACCTGGCGGTGACCGACACCTGCCCGGGCTTCGGCTCGGCCGCCAAGTACACCGCCGTGTCCGTGCGCGAGGCCGCNCTGGACGTGCAGGCCATGGCCGAGACCTCGACCCGCGTGTTCATCTACGAGGCCATGGGCCGCCACGCCGGCTGGCTGGCCGCCGCCGCCGGTCTGGCCGGGCAGTCGCCGGACGACGCCCCGCAGATCATCCTGTTCCCNGAGCGCCCGTACGACGAGGCCGAATTCCTGGCCCAGGTGGACAAGGTGGTGAAGAAGGTCGGCTGGTGCGTGGTGGTGGCCAGCGAGGGCATCCGCGACAAGGACGGCAAGTTCGTCGCCGACGCCGGCGGCGGCAAGGACGCCTTCGGCCACACCCAGCTGGGCGGCGTGGCCTCGTACCTGGCCGGCCGGGTCAAGGACGGCCTGGGCTACAAGGTGCACTGGACCCTGCCGGACTACCTGCAGCGTTCGGCCCGCCACGTGGCCTCCAAGACCGACTGGGAGCAGGCCCAGGCGGTGGGCAAGGCCGCGGTGCAGTACGCGCTCAAGGGCATGAACGCGGTGATGCCGGTGATCCAGCGCNCCTCGTCCTCGCCGTACCGCTGGAAGATCGTGCCGGCGCCGCTGCACAAGGTGGCCAACCACGAGAAGAAGATGCCGGCCTCCTTCATCCGCAAGGACGGCTACGGCATCACCGCCAGGGCGCGCGAGTACCTGGCGCCGCTGGTGCGCGGCGAGGCCCCGCTGGCCTGGGACCGCGACGGCCTGCCCAGGTACGTGAGCCTGAAGAACGTGCCGGTGAAGAAGAAGCTGCCGGCCTGGGAGGGCTGAGAAGCAGCATGGCCGGCGACGGGCTGACCGCCTTGCTGGCCGCGCTGGAGGCGGAGCTGCACCACCCCGGCCGCGCCTGCACCCCGGCGCGGCTGGAGCAGCTGCTGCATCCGGACTTCCACGAGGTGGGCCGGTCGGGCAAGCGCTACGACCGGGCCACCGTGCTCGCCTTCCTCGCCGGCGGCCCGCCCCGCGACGGGATCCGCGCCGGCGGCTACCGCGCCCGGGCCCTGGCGCCGGACTGGGCCCTGCTGCACTACCACTCGTTCGAGGTGGACGCGGACGGGCGCCGCCGCCGCGGCGCGCTGCGCAGCTCGCTGTGGCACCGCGGCGCGGACGGGCAGTGGCGGCTGTTCTACCACCAGGGCACGNCGGTGGACGCCGACGCACTGCCGGCGGATTGAGCCGCCTCAGCAGCCGGCACCGGCCAGCTCCAGCTGCGCACTGAACTGCGGCAGCGCCGGCAACCGCCCGCTCCCGGCCTGCCGCCGCCCCTCCTCCAGGTACACCCGCGCCCGGCCCTGGCCGTCGCGCGCCGGTGCCTGTCCGGCCGGCTTGCGCCAGACCTTCACCACCGCCTCGTGCCCCGGGCAGCCGGCCCGGGGAATGCGGATCAGGTCGTTGAGGATCCAGCTGCCCCGGGCCGAAGGCCGGGCCACCGTCGCGTCCACGTACCGGGCCCGCGGCCGGCACTGGGGGGCCGTGGCCACGCTGCGCAGCCGGTAGGGCGCCTCCGCCTGGCCGGTGAACACGCCCTCCAGGCGGGTGCAGGCCTCCGGGATCTGGCGCACGGTATGCACCGCGCCCACCGCCTGCGGCGAGCCCGGCGGGCGCTGGATCTCGGGTCCGGGCTCCTGCGCGCGCAGCGGCAGGACCGCCGCCGCCAGGGCGGCGAGGAAGGCCAGCAGCAGGGCCTGGCGGAAGATCGCGGCCTGTTCGCGGGCGCCGGCCCGGGGCGGGGACTTGCGGTTGCGGGACATCGCGCCTCCGGGTGTGGGGTGGCACAAGGTTGGCACCGCCCGCATGAACGGCTTGTGGCCTTGCACCCGCCGNAAGGCTCATACTCGGGGCAAGCTCCAGGGATGTCGAACACGGAAGACGCGCCTTGTCCGGGTCGTTCCAGTGGTTCCAGGCTCACCCCCGGCGTGTCTCCTCCGCTTCGTCCATCGCTGGGCGGGTGTCCATCAACCTTGGGAGGGGTCATGCTGGAACAACACGGTTTGGCGCTGGCCTTGGCCTGTGCCGTCCTCGCCATCCTCTACGGCCTGGTGTCCGCGCGCTGGATCCTGGCGCAGCCCTCGGGCAACGAGCGCATGCAGCAGATCGCCGCCGCGATCCAGGAAGGCGCGCGCGCCTACCTCAACCGCCAGTACCTGACCATCGCCATCGCCGGCGCGGTCCTGTTCGTGCTGGTGGGCCTGTTCCTGGGCTGGTTCACCGCCATCGGCTTCGCGGTGGGCGCACTGCTGTCCGGCGCGGCCGGCTACATCGGCATGAACGTGTCCGTGCGCGCCAACGTGCGCACCGCCGAGGCCGCGCGCCAGGGCCTGCGCCCGGCCATGGACGTGGCCTTCCGCGGCGGCGCCATCACCGGGATGCTGGTGGTCGGCCTGGGCCTGCTGGGCGTGGGCGGCTACTACTGGGTGCTGGGCCGGCTGGGCCTGGACCAGGCCGCCGCGCTGCACGCGCTGGTGGGCCTGGCCTTCGGCTCCTCGCTGATCTCCATCTTCGCGCGCCTGGGCGGTGGCATCTTCACCAAGGGCGCGGACGTGGGCGCGGACCTGGTGGGCAAGGTCGAGGCGGGCATCCCCGAGGACGACCCGCGCAACCCGGCAGTGATCGCCGACAACGTCGGCGACAACGTCGGCGACTGCGCGGGCATGGCCGCCGACCTGTTCGAGACCTACGCGGTCACGGTGATCGCCACCATGCTGCTGGGCGGGCTGATGGCCGCCGAGGTCGGTGCCAACGCGGTGCTGTATCCGCTGGTGCTGGGCGGTGCCTCGATCGTGGCGTCGATCATCGGCGCCTTCTTCGTCCGGGCGAAGGACGGCGGCTCGATCATGGGCGCCCTGTACAAGGGCGTGATCGTCTCCGGCGTGCTGGCCGCCATCGCCTTCTGGCCGATCACCACCGCGCTGATGGGTGACGGCCGGTACAGCGCCCCGGCGCTGTACGGCTGCGCCCTGATCGGCCTGGTGCTCACCGGCCTGATCGTGTGGATTACCGAGTACTACACCGGCACCCAGTACGGCCCGGTGCGGCACGTGGCGCAGGCCTCCACCACCGGCCACGGCACCAACATCATCGCCGGCCTGGGCGTGTCGATGAAATCCACGGCCATGCCGGTGGTGGCGGTGTGCCTGGCCATCTGGGGCGCGCACACGCTCGGCGGCCTGTACGGCATCGCCATCGCTGCCACGGCCATGCTGTCCATGGCCGGCATGGTGGTGGCGCTGGACGCCTACGGCCCGATCACCGACAACGCCGGCGGCATCGCCGAGATGAGCGAGCTGCCGCCGGAGGTGCGCGCGGTGACCGATCCGCTGGACGCGGTGGGCAACACCACCAAGGCGGTGACCAAGGGCTATGCCATCGGTTCGGCGGCGCTGGCCGCACTGGTGCTGTTCGCCGACTACACCCACAACCTNGAGGCGGCCAGGCCGGGCGTCGAGTTCGCGTTCGACCTTTCCGACCACCGCGTGATCATCGGCCTGCTGATCGGCGGCCTGATCCCGTACCTGTTCGGCGCGATGGCAATGGAGGCCGTGGGCCGCGCCGCCGGCAGCGTGGTGGAGGAGGTGCGCCGCCAGTTCCGCGAGATCGCCGGCATCATGACCGGCGAGGCCAAGCCGCAGTACGACCGCGCCGTGGACATGCTGACCAGGTCCGCGATCAAGGAAATGATCGTGCCCTCGCTGCTGCCGGTCGTCGTGCCGATCATCGTCGGCCTGCTGCTCGGGCCGGAGGCGCTGGGCGGCCTGCTGATCGGCACCATCGTCACCGGCCTGTTCGTGGCGATCTCGATGACCACCGGCGGCGGTGCCTGGGACAATGCCAAGAAGTACATCGAGGACGGCAACTTCGGCGGCAAGGGCTCGGAGGCGCACAAGGCCTCGGTCACCGGCGACACCGTCGGCGACCCCTACAAGGACACCGCGGGCCCGGCGATCAACCCGCTGATCAAGATCATCAACATCGTCGCCCTGCTGCTGGTGCCGCTGCTGTAACCGCACCCCCGGGTGCCGCGCAGCCCCGGCCCGCCCGGCCGGGGCTTCGTTTTGCCGGCTTCCGCGGTCCGTCCGCCGAAGCCGCGCGCGCTGCCGCATGCCCGCCGCCGGCAAGGTAGCGCTAACACCCCTCGTCCCGATCGCCGGGCCTGGCCGCAGCCACAGCGCCGGCCAGGCGGGTTTGTGCGCCGCAGCAGCCGTCGGCGTAAAATGACCGGCCTTGTTCACGCACTTGCAACGGAGCACCACATGGGCCTCGACCAGGTCACTTCCGGGCGCAACCCGCCCGAGGAAATCAACGTCATCATCGAGATCCCGAAGGACTCGGAGCCGGTCAAGTACGAGGTGGACAAGGAAAGCGGCGCGATCTTCGTCGACCGCATCCTGTCCACGCCCATGCGCTATCCGTGCAACTACGGCTACGTGCCCAACACCCTGTGCGGCGACGGCGACCCGGCCGACGTGCTGGTGGTGCTGCCGCTGCCGCTGGTCCCGGGCTCGGTGGTGCGCTGCCGCCCGGTCGGCGTGCTGCGCATGACCGACGAGGCCGGCAGCGACGAGAAGATCCTGGCCGTGCCGGTGCCGAAGATCTTCGCAGGCTACGCCCACGTGGACGACATTTCCAAGGTGTCCCAGCACTGGCTGGAGCGCATCGGCCACTTCTTCGAGCACTACAAGGACCTGGAGAAGGGCAAGTGGGTCAAGATCCAGGGCTGGGGTGGCGCCGAGGAGGCGCGCCAGCTGCTGCGCGAGGCCATCGAGCGCGCCGCCGCCAAGGCCTGATCCGCTTCCGCCGGGCGGCGTGCGCGCCGCCCGGTTCCGTGCCGGAACTGGCGCACAGTTCCGCAAACGCCTGCACCGGCGCGGCGCGGATGTGCTCAACTTTCCACGGCGGCTACCGATAGCGACTGTGCCGGACCGCGGCCGGGGCCGCGCGTCCGTTTCCTTCCTCCGGAGGTGTTCGTGCGCATCCTGTTCGTCGGCGACGAGGCCGCTTTCCCGACCGACCTGATCGAGCTGGTCTCGGACATGGGGCCGGACTGGCAGGTCGAGGTCTGCCCCGATGCCAGCGCCGCCATGGTCCGCGCCGCCGCCGGTCCGCTGGACGTGGTGCTCTCCGCCCCCACCCTGTCCGACCTGCCGCCGGCCACCCTGCTGGGCCAGATCCGCACCCTCCGCCCGGAGGCCTCCCGCATCGCCGTGATCGAGAGCCGCGGCATCCCCTCGGCCCGGATCATCGGCCTGGCGCACCGCTTCCTGCCCGCGCCGCTGGCCCCGGAGGTGGTGCTGGAGGCGGTCGGCAGCCTGGAGGAACTGCGCGAGCTGCTGGACAACCCGGCGCTGGGCCAGCGCATCGGCCGCGTCGAGCAGCTGCCGCCGCCGCCGCAGCTGTACCTGCGCCTGATGAGCGCCCTGGAAGCCGACGACGCGACCAGCGCGGCCGACATCGCCCGCCTGGTGGCCGCCGACCCGGCCATCGCCGCCAAGGTGCTGCAGCTGTGCAACTCGGCCTACTTCTCCAGCGGCCGCACCATCACCGACCTGCGCACCGCGGTGACCCGCCTGGGCATCGCCACCCTGCGCGACCTGGTCCTGGCCTGCGAGGTGTTCTCCCTGCCGGGCGCCAGCACCGTGGACCGCGCGCAGCTGCAGCTGCGCGCGCTGCTGGCCTCGAAGCTGGCCAAGCGCATGCTGCCCGAATCCTGCTCCGAGCTGGGCGCCACCGCCGCGCTGCTGGCCGACATCGGCCTGCTGCTGCCGGGCGTGCGCGACGAGCGCCACCCGCGCGCCGACGGCGACGAGCGCCCCGGCCACGCCGAGGCCGGCGCCTACCTGCTGGGCCTGTGGGGCCTGCCCATGCCGATCATCGAGGCGGTGGCCTTCCACCGCACGCCCGCCCGTTCCAGCACGCGCAGCTTCTGGGTCACCGGCGCGGTGCACGTGGCCATGGCCCTGGCCGGCGGCGAGGAGCCGGACGAGGACTACCTGGCGCGCACCGGCGTGCTGCCGCGCCTGGCCGAGTGGCGCGACCAGGCCAGCGCCATGCTCGACCAGGCCGCCCTGGTCGACTGAACCGGCGCCAGGGCCGTGCCGGGGATACCCGGCACGGCTTCGCACACCCGCCGTCCCTGCGATGCCCGCGGCCCTACCGCGCCGGCGCGGCGCGGTACGGATAGCGGGCGAAGATGTCGGCCATCGCCGCATCGATCCTGGCGCCGCGCTCCTCCGGCGTGGAACCGCGGCGGGCATGGCCGACCGCCACGCCGGTCCACACCAGCCGGTTCTCGCGCGCGTCGACCAGGTCCACGTTGAGCGTGCCTTCGGTGTAGCGGCGCACGTCGGTGCGCTCGCGCCAGTACGGCACCGCCACGTAGGCCCGCGCCCGGTAGCTGTAGTAGTACGTGTAGTCCACCTCGGGCATGGTGGTGACGTCGGTGCGCTCCTGCAGGTAGGCGTTGAGGTTCACCCACAGGTCCGGCTCGCGCTCGTCGTAGACGTAGCCGCGCGCCTCCATCTGTGCCCGGGCGGCCTGGCGGATGCGGTTGCTGGTCGGAGTCGAGTAACCGTGCGCCTCGATCGCCAGCGGCGAGTAGAAGGCGAAGCTGCGGTAGCGGCCGAAGTCGGCCGTCGGGTCGGCCTCGGCGCTGATGCGCGGGCCGCTGGCGCAGGCCGCCAGCAGCAGCGTGGCCAGGGCCAGCAGGGCCAGGCCTGCATGGCGGAACAGGGAGCGGGTACGGGCCATGACGCGTCCTCCTGGGCCCCGAAGGGCGGGCAAGGCCCGGATCATCCGCGCCGGGCCGTGAACACGGTGCCAGCGCACGGCCGCGCGCGCCAGCGGGGCCGCCCCGACGCCCGCCCGGCAAGGAAAAGGGGGAGGCCGGCGGCCTCCCCCTCCGTCTTCCCGCGTGCCCGGGCTCAGAAACCCTGCGCGTAGCGCAGGTACACCGTGCGTCCGTAGCCGTCGTACAGACGGAAGTTCCACGGCCGGTTGTCGTACGGGATCTTCTCCGGGTAGCGGTCGCCGGCGTTGGTCACGCCGAGGGTGATGGTGCCCTGCCAGAGCGCCTTCCAGCTGGCGGCCAGGTCGTGCGTGACGAACGAGCCGATCCGCTCGCCTTCGCCGCCGGCGATGAAGCCGTACACCGGCCGGGTCATCGGGTTCTGCTGCGGGCCGATCAGGTTGACGTTCCAGCTGACGCTGAAGGCGTCACGCGACCAGGTGTTGCGCAGGCTGGCGCGCAGCTCCGGCTGGGTGATCCAGCCGAGGCGGTCCTTCACCGTGTCGCCGTCGGTGACCCTGTACTCCAGGATCTGCGCCACCTGCAGCCAGTGGTCGAAGCGGCCCATGCCGGTGGAGAAGCGCATGCGCATGTTCAGGTCCAGGCCGCTGGTGTCCAGCTCGCCCTCGTTGGCGAAGGCGGAGACGATCTCGGCGATGGAGCCGTTGGCGCGGCGCGTCAGCGAAGTACCCTGCGGCAGCGGGACGCCGTTGTTGTCGAAGTTCACCAGCTCGGAGAACTCGATCTGGCGGATGCGGTCGCGGATGCGGATGCGGTAGTAGTCCAGGGTGAAGTTCAGCCAGTCGGTGGCGTCCCAGGCCAGGCCCAGGCTGTACTGGCGCGAGTGCTCGGACTTCAGGTCCGGATTGCCGGCGGTGTAGGTGTCCACCTGGTAGGAGACCTTGTCCGCGTTCTCCGGGCCGTCGGCGATGCCGTCGTTGTTGGCGTCGCCGCCGCAGTCGGCCGGGGAATAGCCCACCGCCAGGCAGGTGCGGTAGTCGGCCACCTGCTCGGCCGAGAAGGCGCGCTTGGAGTGGATGTATGGCAGGCCCGGGGCGCGGAAACCCTCGCCGGCCGAGGCGCGCACGGTCAGGTTGGCCAGCGGCTGCCAGCGCAGCGAGACCTTGGGCGAGACGTCGCTGCCGTAGTCGCTGTAGCGGTCGTAGCGCGCGGCCAGGGTGAAGTCGAAGCCGTCGGCCATCGGGAACAGCCACTCGGCATAGGCCGCCTGCACGTCGCGGCGCCCGGCCGCGGAGTTGCCGGCCGAGCCGGCCACCACGCCGGCCTCCTGCAGCGAGTCGAACAGGTCGGCGTAGTCCTCCTCGCGGTACTCGGCGCCGAAGGCGATGGCAGAGATGCCGCCGGCCATGTCGAACAGGTCGAGCGTGGCATTGGCGTACACCTCGCTGACGTCGAAGCGGCCGGTGCGGGTGGTGTTGGTGGTGAAGCCCTTGACCACATCCAGGTCGGCGAACGGGTCGGCCAGGTTGTAGCGGCCGTCCGCCGCAGCGGCCTCGGCCAGCGGGGTGACGATGTAGCCGGTGCCGACCTCGTTGAAGCGGGCGTTGCTGCGGCGCATGCCGAGGTCCACCTCCAGCCGGTCGCTGGCGCGCCAGGTGGCGCCGACGTTGACGTCGAGCACGCGGTTGTCCACGTAGCCGTCGCGCGGGCCGGCGGCGGCGAAACGGTGGTAGATGAAGGCGCCCAGGCCGTCGCCCTTGACCGGGTCGTTGGGCGTGCCCTCCTCCACGTACAGCACGCCCGGGGTCGGCGCGTAGCGGCCGAAGCTGCTGGAGTGGCTGTAGCTGATGGCGGTGTACAGGGTCCAGTCCTCGGCGGCCTCGTAGCTGCCGCGGGCGAACACCGCGCGGTTCCGGATGGATGCGTCGTCGGCCTGCACCGCGTTGTAGTCGTAGGCGCAGGTGTCGTCGTTCATCCAGAAGTTGATGTCGTTGCATGCGTAGCCCGGCAGGGCGCCGCCGTACTCGCCCTCGGTGCCCGGCTCGGTGTCGCTTTCCAGGTAATAGTTGTTGCCATAGGGCGAGGCGCCGCGCGGGGTGCCGCCGTGCTGGTCGCGGGTGAACAGGATCTCGCGGGCGTTGTAGGAGGCGCCCAGCAGCATGGAGCCCCGCTCGGACGAGGCGCCCAGGACCAGCGAGGCCTCCCCGGTGTCGCCGCCCTTGACCGCGGTCGTGCCCTTGCCGAAGCGCACCTCAGCACCGTCGAAGTCCCTGCGCAGGATGACGTTGACCACGCCGCCGATGGCATCCGATCCGTACAGCGCCGAGGCGCCGTCGGACAGGATCTCGATGCGCTCCACCGCCGCCATCGGGATGGTGTTCAGGTCCGCGGCCAGGCCGGTGGAGGGCGCGTACGGCGCGCGGCGACCGTTGACCAGCACCAGGGTGCGCTCCGAGCCGATGCCGCGCAGGTTGACGTCGGCCACCGACTGCGCGGTGCTGCCCGAATGCGGCCGGAAGTTGCCGAACGAGGCGAAGGTGGTGTCGCGCAGCACGTCGGCGACGGAGATGTCGCCGCTGGCGTCGATCGCGGCGCGGTCGATCACCGTCAGCGGCACGGCGCCCTCCAGGTCGGCGCGCTTGAGGCGCGAACCGGTGACGTTGATGCGGTCCAGGGTCTGGGCGTCGTCGGCGGGCGCTTCCTGCGCCATGGTGGTGCCCATGGCCAGGACGCAGGCGATGCCCAGCGGAAGCGCCGCCAGCCTGGACGCGGCGCGGTGTTGGTACGGCTTCATGGTGCTCCTCTCCGGTGCGATGGATGTGCAAACAGCACCGGAGACGTTAGAAGCCGTGGCCTCAGCCCGCTTGGCCCTGCATGTCCGGTGTGCTTGCCGCATCTGGCGCGGCTCCCCCCCGAAGGCGATAGACCGAGGGCGGCACCCCGAACTGCGCGCGGAACGCGCGCGAGAAACTGCAGTTGTTCTCGAAGCCGCAGGCCGCGCCGACCTCGCTGATGGCCATGCGCCCCTCCAGCAGCAGCCGCGCCGAGCGCGCCAGGCGCAGCCGCGCCGACACCGTCTGCGGCGCTTCGCCGTAGACCGCGCGGAAGGTCTTGATGAAGTACCAGACCGANATGCTGGTCAGCGCCGCCAGTTCGGTGGTGCGGACCGCGCGGTCGGTGTGCCCTTCCAGGTACTGNATGGCGCGCTGCATGCGCGCGAACACCTGGCGGCGACGGTGCAGCGACCGGCCCGGGCAGCGGTCCACCAGCGCGCCGCAGTCCTCCTGCAGCTCGGCCAGCTGGCGCAGCGCGCGCGCGAGCAGGCGGCCGGCGTCGGCCGGATGCAGGTCCTCCCGCGCCAGCTGCCGCCACAGCGACAGCAGGGCGCGCCGCGCCGCCACCGGTGCGGTGCCGCTCCCCGGGAACATGGGCGTGTACGCCGACTGCTGCAGCTGGGCCTGCAGCCCGGCCGACAGGACCAGGCCCAGCACCAGGGCGCGGCCACCGGCACGCACCGTCGGCAGGGACGCGCGCTCCAGGTACAGCCACTGCCCGGCCTGCAGTCCGAAGCGGCCTTCGCGGGCCTCGACCTCGGCGTTGCCGCGCACCACCAGCCAGATGCTGGCCGCCGGTGCCGCCACCTCCAGGGCGGCGCCGCGCGCCAGTCCGGCCAGGGTCGGACGTTCATGCCAACCGTGCGGCCAGTGCAGCTCCTGCGCCTGGCCACGGTCGCCCCACAGCGTGCTGATCCTCATGGGCCACTCTCCTCACGGAAACGTGGCCTCCTGTTTGCCGGGCCGGCGCGCGCGTTGCAGGAAAAGGCGCCGAATTCTTTCCGAAATTTGTCCGGAAGCGCGGCTCGGCTTGCGGATCAATCACTTGCCGCGGCCGGGGCCAGGGCCGCCAGCGGCGCCCAGCCGATGTCCACGTCCTGCTCCAGCGGCAGCGACAGGTACACCGTGGCCGCGGCATCGTCGGCGCTGGTGGAGCCGGCCACCACCATGTGCTCGCGCGACAGGCAGCGCAGCGGACGCAGGCCGTCGCCGGCCAGTTCGCTCCAGGCCGTGGCGCAGTCGCCGTCCGGGAGGGTGGTGAGGATGCGACCGCCGGCGATGGTCCACTCGCGGTACCGTTCCGGGTCCGGGAAGACGCGGCTGATCTGCTCCACCCTGCGCAGCGCGCCGTCCGCGCACCACAGGCCCGGCCGTGCCGGCCGGGTGAAGCAGACCCGGTCGACGTGGTGGTCGTAGCGGGCCACCGCCACGTCGTCGAGGCTGGCCAGCTCGCGCCACTCGGGCAGGCGGTAGCGCACCAGGCGCATGCGCCCGGCCCCGCCGTCCACCCCGACCAGCAGCTGGTCCGCCTCGCCGGTGTACGCGGCGAACACCGGCACGCCCGGCACCGGCAGCACGCGCACCGTGTCAAAGCCGACCTCGACCTCGTACAGGCGGTCGCCACCACGGCCGGTCGCGCCGACCATCAGCAGCCGGCGCCCGTCCGGCGACCAGACCGGCGCGTGGCGCGGNACCGGCACGATGCCGGGCACGGCGCGCAGGGTCTGCGGATGGGCGACCTCGCCGATCCACAGCTGCGCCGACAGGCTGCGGTCGGACACGAAGGCCAGCCTGCTGCCGTCCGGGGATATGGTCGGCAGCAGGTCCACGCCGCTGGAGGCGAACACCGGCTCGGCGGGCACATCCCAGCCCGCGCGCTCGAGGTCGAAGCGGTACATGCCGCTGCGGAACCGGTCGATCTCGAAGGCCATCGACCAGGCCGTGGCGGCGATGTCGGGATGGATGGGGTTGCCCCGGGCCAGGGGCGGCAGCTCGCTGATCGTGCCGTCGGCAAGGCGCAGGTGGTACAGGCGTGCCTCCTCCTTGACCAGGCTGAAGACCACGCCGCTGCCGTCGGGCAGCCAGTCCCAGCCGCGGATGTCGCCACGCAGACGGGTCAGCTGGCGCGGCGTGCCGCCGCCGGCCGGCATCAGCCACAGGTCGCCCAGCGAAGTGCCGCGCAGGAAACCCAGCCACTTCCCGTCCGGGGAGTGGCGCGGCAGGGTGTCGATGCCGTCGGCCGCGTACGGCAGCGGCCCCCAGCGGCCGCTGGCCAGGTCCAGCCGGCGCAGCGGCGCCGCCTCGTGGGAATGCCGGCATCGTCCGCCCATCACCAGGGCGCGGCCGTCCGGGGTCCAGTCGAACGGCGCGTAGTCGCCNCCCTCGCACGGGCCGATCTCGCGTTCGCCGCCGCCGCTGGCCTCCACCACCATCAGCACGCAGCCGCGTGCGCCGCCGGTGCGCACGAAGGCGATGCGGCGCCCGTCGCGCGACCAGGCCGGCACGTGGTCGCCCGCGCCGGGACCGGGGAAGGTGAGCTGGCGCGCACCGGCATCGCCGGGCGGCTGCAGGTACAGCGCCTCCGGACCGCCGGGCTGCACCGGCCGCGAGTACACCACCAGGCTGCCGTCCGGCGACACCGCCGGCGCCCGCTCGCGCAGCGGGGTGTGCGCGATGGCCTGGTACTGCACCGCCGGCGCGGGAGCCGGGAGCGCGACGCCCGCCGCCACCGGCACCTGGCGGACCTGCCAGAGGTAGGCGCAGGCGCCCAGCAGCAGCACCGCGGCGGCCAGCACCGCCGCCAGGCCCGCGGACCAGCCGCGCCGGCGGACCGGCGGCACAGCCGCCACGGCCTCCGTCGGGGTGGAAGGAAGCTGCGTGGCGACCGGCCCG
>JGI26049J44785_1000580_pt1 | contig 20015 bp, 17 predicted proteins | sample HigsolmetaGSP11D_FD_44785 | JGI IMG/M metagenome (IMG submission 44785)
TGGAAAACCGCCATTTGGGAACGGCGGCAGCTCAGGATATCCATGGGGATCTCTTTTCCTTTTTCATCGAGGAAGGATAGCCGCGCCTTTCTTTTCAGCTTCCCTTTTTTCGCCATCTCGAACAAAACGAACCGATTGTCGTCCCAGCCGGCTTTGAACAGGATGTACGGCTCATGGACGAGGAAGGCGGTCGAGCTTTCCACATCCGTTTTCCAGTAGGACAAGGCACCGTCGCGGTAACGGGCCAGCTCGAAATCGTTTAATCGTTATAATAATAAAACCAGACGTCCCGGTCGCCGCATACGTTCATCGCATAGCAGTCGATGATGTGATGTTTTCCGCCGTTCGGATACTCATAAAGCCTGTTTCCATAGGCGTCCCACCGGATCAGCCCCGCCGATCCGACCGGTTCGTCCCAGCCGTAATTGCCGAAAATCCCTTCATCGAAGTAGCCGGTCCAAATGTTGTTTTGTTCCGTCACAAAAAGGTGCTCGATCCCGTCGCCGAGAAGGAATTCGCGAACCAAGTTCCCCTCCGGGCCATACACTTTGGCGTTCAAGTCGGCCGTACCGTCATCGTAACGGGTGCAGCGTGCGGCGGCGAGCAAATAGTTGCCGCCGTCGATCGGCTGGACGAAATGGAAATTCCAATGCTGGTCCGGGATGGAAATTTCTTCGCAGCCGCCGCCGGAATATCGGATGATTTTGTAATGGAACGGTCTCTCTGTCTGCGCCTCGGGGAACCGGTCTTCGATCAGCTCCGGCGGTTCATGGACCGCAAGGAGGAGGATTTCCCCGTCGTGCCCTTGGCCAATGTTCACCAATTGATAGTCTCCCAGATCCGCTTCAAAAACCGGGGAGAGGGTGACCGTGATTTCCCCTCTTTCGGACAACTGCCCTTTTATCATGACCTCACCTTTTTCCCTTCGTTTGCTCCTATTATAAAAATTGAAAGAATGGAAGTAAAGCTGGGGGGATTTTGTCGGCCATGGTGTTCAAAGGGCGGTCCTGCCAGCCGACAAACGCCGCACGCCGTTCCTAAACCTGCCGGCCGGATCCTCATTAATTAAGCGGATTGCTTTGCCCCTCGGACTGCCGTTTCTGGGTTCCTCATATTATAGCCGTGCTTACCGTCGCCGGAGCGGAGCCCAATTCCCCGTCTATGACGGGGGAAATTTGCCGGTTGGATCACCGCGGCGGNAATCTCTTATCGGTTGAGAAGAACGTGGAAAACGGCCTGATCTCGATTGGGGATACCCGGGTGCGGGACGTGTTGGAATACGAAGAAGAGAAAGACAATTATCCTTTCATCGGCCGTGACGCCAATGGATACGAAGTGAAAGAATTGTTCAAAAAACGCTTGGACAAAGGGAAGCGGCCGGATGCCGTGCTGATCACCGAAAATGGGAACGCCGACGATGCGCCGCTCGGGATCATCACCTCTTGGGCCATGTTGAAGCGGTACAAGGGCGTATCGGCGGAAAACGGACTCCCAGAAGGCGGCCGGACGCTGACGGGTCCGCCGTTTTACTTTATGAAAACGCAAACCGGACCTTCCCTTTGGAAAAGTCCGGCTTCAGCTTTTCACCCCGTCCCGCGCGNAAATCCCTTCGGGACATGCCGCACCGCTACTTCCGGCTTTCGGATAAAAATTGTTCCAGAATCTCATTAAATTTTTCGCTGTGTTCCCAAAACATCATATGCCCGCCCAGCACGGCCACCTTCGAGCGGGGAGCCGTCTTTTCAATGAAGGCCTTCGCCGTATCCGCCCAATGTTCCGCCACGACGTTCAATACCGGAACCGTTTCGCTGGCAATCCTCGCTTGTTCCCGGTAATCGGAAAACATCCCCGACGCGAAGAGATTGGCCGCAATGTAATAGGGCGTCTTCAGCGACTCGCCGACAAGCCACGCCAGTTCTTCCTCCCGAAGCTTTCTTTGCACCATCACTTGGGTGATGTAGCTGGTGATAAATTCCCGATGTCCTTGCGGATTTCGCAAATACGTGTTGTAGATGGCGCCGATCTCATCCAGCGGCCCCTCGGTCCAATCGCCGTCATTGACCGATAACGATTTTGGCGACATATCGATGAGAACCAGCGATCGGATCCTTTCAAAGCCGAATTGTTTCACATATTCCCAAACGGTCAGGCAGCCGAAGGACCAACCGGCGAGGACGGCATTTTCCACATCCAGTTCCCGCAGCACTTTCCCCAAATCGGTTCCATGGGTCACATAATCATTGCCGTGCACCGTTACGGTGGACCGGCCATGGCTTCTCGGATCGATGGCAATCACCCGGTTGGTTTTTGAAAAATGTTCCACTTGTTTGGAAAAAACTTCCGTCGTAAAGGTAAACCCCGGAATAAAAACGATCGGGTCCCCCTTTCCCACATCCTGGACGAACAATTCCACGCCGGGGTCGACTTCCACATACTTTCCCCCTGAGACCGCCATACGCCCATCTCCTTTCTTTGAATTCTCGAAAAATTGTTTTTTTACTATATTCGCAGCGGACGGCCCCTATCCCTTTTCACAAACCGAAAAAAAATGCCGGTATCCCGCAAAATTTGCCAAAATTTGCGGAACCGGCGGAATCGGTACAGTCGATTCGCCCATTTTTCCGGTAACATCGGATGTCCCTGAAGATGACCGTCCGGCAGTCCAAAGGATATTCAAGTCATGGCTTCACCGAAGGGAATGTCAAGCATGTTTCTTTTGGCGACAAGCACCTTCCCCCTTTGCCCTCCTGTCATTCTGTCCTCGGGTGATCGCCGCCAGCATCTTCCTTTCCGGTCTGCGCTTCTGATTCAAATAGAGGACAAACAGCTCAGCAGCTTCCTTATCCGTCATCTCCGCCACTGGCTCCAACCACTTGTCCTCCATCAGCGGCGACATACCAGCTCCGTTCCACTCCCGGGAATTTTTTCTGATTCTCATTTCGTTGTAATATTCCTTTACCATCGCTTGTATATGAACATCCTGATCAATCCCCCGATAGTCTTTGTGCCAGCCTGTGGGTCATACTCTGCATATCCAGTAGCATCCTCCGAGCGGGCAAACCTGATTTCAACCAAAAAAACCCCTTTTTCCGTCACGGATTTATCCGTTCAAAGGCTGATTGCACCAGAACTGATATCCGTCCGGATCTTCAATAATTGCTTCCCTAACGCCCCATTCGCGATCGACCGGTTCTTGGACGACTCTGCCAATTCCTGCGGATTTGACGGCAGAAACCAATGCATCGACATCATCGACACTGAAATCGACCGAAAGACCTGCTGTCACCGGATTCGGTTTTTCCGACGGATGAAGCATCAGCGGCGTCGCATTTTCCCCTTCACCGATTAGAAACCATACCATACCGTCATATTCATCGGTTTTTTTGAGTCCGAGGACCTTTCCGTAAAACTCGGCGGAAACTTTCGTGTCCTTCACATGAAGCACTACGGACGAAATCTTGGAAACAGAAAATGTCTTCATATTCTCATCCTCCTTACTTCGTTTCAACCGCCATATTGACGGACTTTTCCGTATTTTGATAAAATTTTATTATCAAATTGCGAAATTGTCAATTTCGCAATTTTTAAATAATAAAGGTGATTCAAATGCAAAGGGACATCATTTTTACAACTAAGCCTGCGCCCCGTTATCGCGTTATCCATTCGCTGGCGATCAATTTATTTACGGAAATGATCTTTGTCGACTATGCCGTCCACTGTGCTGAGACGCCATCCGAATGGACAAAGGAGCTCGCGGCGAAACTTTCCGATACGGACAAAGAAATATTGAAATCCATCCGTTCCGTCCTCGCACACGGCTGGGTGTTGCGTGATTTCGCCATCAAAAAACTCCAGGGAAGCCATCCCGCACATCATAACTTCCATGATCTGATCCGTTGGCTTGAACATCTGGATGAGACGGAAATGACCGATTTGGCCATTGATGGCGTTATTTCTGGCTTGGATTATTACCATACCTATATGGAACCGATGCCGGTCGTGGAAGCGATTCTGAAGGACCTTGGCACCCCCATGCCGGATAAAAAAATGATGTTAGACGCCGAAAAACGGAAGCTCGCGATACATGCCCTTCTGGAAAGCTGGAGCGTAAAAGAAACCGGAAAAATTGCGGCTGTCATCATGGATCCTGAAGCATTCCGGGGGCGGATCATCCATTTCATCAAGGCACTTTGGGAAAAGGGGTATCAAGAAGAGTGGAACCTACAGGAAAGGACGCTTCGCCAACATGCAGGAGCGATTCAGCAACAAATCGGAACTCCAATGGCACCAGGAGACATGGTCTTACGGATCACCGGTATGGAACCGGAAGAAAAAGCCAAACAGATCTTGAATGGATCGCCTTCCGTCACTTTTGTGCCATGTCTGCACCTCGGAAAATTTATGGCCGTCTTTCCGGTAGAAAGGGAATGTTATGTCCTGTTCGAACCGGTTATTCGTACGGCCGAGGGCCAACAGACTGAAAGGCCATTTTTTGCATCTGCCAGGAAAGATGAAGAAATGGCCTCCATACTGGAAGCCATCGGTGACAAAACCCGGCTGAAAATCGTGATGCTCTTGAAAAATCAACCGGGGCTGCACACCGTCCAAATCGCCAAGGCCCTTGACATTCATCAAAGCACCGTATCCAGACAATGTGGAGTACTCGTAAAGGCCGGCATCCTGGAGATTCATAAAGACCATGCTTTTAAATATTTCCGGCTACGCCCGGGTTGGGCGGCAGACCTTTCCCGATGGCTCATGGAAACTTTCCGGAACGGACAATGACCTCTTAAATATGGAATACAGTAAGACTTGTTTCTTAAACAAACGGATGAAGGGCAGGTTCTCTCCTTCATCCTAATCTTAAATAACCATCCACCTTGATATCCTCGCTATTCGCTACCAGTTGCGAAGATGCTCAATGTGTCCCATCGATAAATCCGTTGTCAATTGACCCTTATTTTTATCTTTCAGCATCGCCATAAATTTTTGCACACACCTCTCCCCCTTCCTTAATCACCAGGATTTTTGATTCGAGGGTACGCTCAGCCTCAAGTTCCTCATTTAAAGCTCGCTCGCTTCCATGCATGAAATTTTCATTCAAGGAAGCTCGCTTCTTCATGAATCAAATTCCATTGTCCGTCCATATCTCTGAATCTCTGATGGAACATTGGTCGCGTCTTCGTACTCCGATACAAAACGGCTTTCTAACCCTCATAGCGGGATCGGTAAACAACTCCCGAACGTTCATCAGCCTTAATCCATTGGACGCCGGACTCGATAGACTTCATCCTTTATCCATTATTTCACGCTTTGGCAAGATAATCTTCGATTGGTTGTACACCTTTGAACCGCAAACAATACACCACCTTTGGATACAGTAGTCCTCTGACCGTTTGATCGGGGCCCTGCCGTTTTTTCAAACGCTTCCCTCCAAATTACAAAAAAAGAGACAAGCCGGTTCAGCTTGTCTCGTTGCGGGTGGCTTTCAATACATTTCAGAAACGGTTTTGGCCTGCATGTGCAGCAACAAATAATCGGGTCCGCCGGCCTTTGAATCGGTGCCGGACATGTTGAACCCGCCGAAGGGTTGATAGCCGACGATCGCGCCGGTGCAGCCGCGGTTGAAGTANAGGTTGCCGACGTGGAANTCTTCCCTCGCCTTCTCCAAGTTTTCCCGGTTGTTGGAGATCACCGCACCGGTCAACCCGTATTCGGTATTGTTGGCAATTTCAAGGGCATGGTCGAAATCTTCCGCTTTGCAGAAGGCGACCACCGGGCCGAAGATTTCTTCCTGCATGATGACGGCCTTCGGGTCGAGGTCGGCAAACACGGTCGGCTGGATGAAGAAGCCCTTCGAGCTGTCCCCTTCGCCGCCGGTCATCAATCTTCCTTCCTTCTTGCCGATTTCAATGTATTTCATGATTTTGTCGAAGGCGGCCTGATCGATGACCGGGCCGGTGAAGTTTCCGTAATCGGCGGGATCTCCGACTTTCAGTTCCTTCGTCAGTTCCACCACCCGGTCGAGCACTTGGTCGTAAACCTCTTTGAGGGCGACCACCCGCGAACAGGCGGAGCATTTTTGCCCGGAAAAACCGAAGGCGGACGTGACGATGGATTGGGCCGCCAATTCCAGGTCGGCGTCCTTGTCGACGATGATCGTATCCTTGCCGCCCATTTCGGCGATGACCCGTTTCAGCCAGATTTGGCCCGGNTGGACTTTCGCCGCCCGTTCATAAATGCGGACACCCACTTCTTTCGATCCGGTGAAGCTGATGAAGCGGGTCTTCGGATGATCGACCAAATAATCGCCGACTTCGGCGCCGCTTCCCGGGATGAAGTTCAGCACGCCGGCGGGAAGCCCGGCCTCTTCCAAAACTTCGACAAATTTCGCAGCCACGACCGGCGTGGCCGATGCCGGTTTCAATAAAACCGTATTCCCGGTCACGAGGGCTGCCACCGTCGTACCGCACATAATGGCAAAGGGGAAATTCCATGGCGAAATGACCACGCCGACACCGAGGGGAATGTACCCGAAGCGGTTGGATTCCCCGGGGCGGCTCTCCACTTCAAATCCGTCCTTGATCCGCAGCATCTGCCGGCCGTAATATTCCATAAAGTCGATGGCTTCCGCGGTGTCCGCGTCCGCCTCCCGCCAGGATTTGCCGGCCTCTTTGACCATCAGCGCGCTGAATTCATGCTTCCTTCTGCGGACGATGGCCGCCGCTTTAAACAAGATGTCGGCACGGGCCTCCGGTTTGAACTTCCGCCATTCGTCGAATTTTTCCAGGGCGGCCTGCATGGCCTGTTCGGCAAGTTCCCGATTGGCCTTCGACACCCGGCCGATGACTTCGCTTTTATTGGCGGGGTTGACCGAAACGATTTTTTCCTCCGTCCGGATCCTTTTGCCGCCGATGACGAGATCGTACTCCCGCCCCAATTCGGCTTCCACTTTTTTCAATGCCCGCAAAAAAGCTTGACGGTTTTCTTCCCGGGAAAAATCGGTGAGGGGCTCATGCTTAAACGGAACAACCATGAAAATCCTCCTTTTCAAAACGTGTTCACAATCAACCTCATTCTATCATGTTCCCGAACGGTCGTTCAACGGCCGCGCCTTTCGGCCGCCGCGCCTCCATTCCCTTCCCTTTGACGCGGCCGGATGAAAAGCGAGTCTTTCCATTCCCCGGCATCTCCTGCGCCGAAGACCCGCATCGCGGATCTGGCGCCCCGATTCGCCGGAAAACTAATAAATATGGACGAAAGGTTCATCCATGTCCGGCTCCCAAAGGATGAGCGCCTCCATGCCGTCCTGGGATTTCAGGTTCACTTCCACCGACCATTGTTTCGGGAAATAGGAGAGGAGCCCGGCGATATATTGGGCGAACCCGATGACTTCCGTCTTCCCGTAAAACTGCATGGAAATATCGATCTTCAACTGCTTCAATTCATCATCGACATAAAAGGCCCGACCGACGATGCCGTTGTAGTTCGGGAAATATTCGCTGACCTGGTCCTGGAAGGTTTGAAACTGCTTGTAGTCCGCGCTGTATTTCTTCGCTTCGCTCGACGGGAAGAGGACGTACTTCTCATTGACGGTTTCCCATTTCAGCGACGTCCCTTTTTCCGCATAGCCGTAGGCGATGAAATGCCCCGGCACGACGGAAGTCCTGTCCTCCAGTTTATAGATGCCGACCAGGATCGGGACGTCCCCGACCTCCTTCTTTTGGCGGAGGCGTTTCACGATTTCCTGGGCCATTTCCCTGCCCTTTTCCATGATCTTTTTCTCGGAAATTTTTACTTTCGATTCCTTTGTCCCGCCGCCCTTTTCCTCCACCGTGTAATAATAGACCGAATTCATGGCGAGCCCGATGGACAGGCCGGCCGGTTTCACCTTGTTCTTCTCCGATTTTTTCAAAAAGTTATGCTCCAAAATATGGGATAAATAGATCGGATTTTTTTCCTGCTCTTCGGCATTGTTTTCATCCGCCACGACAGGGTTCAACCCGAGATTTTGCTCCTCGCTCATCCCCTTTTCTTTCAATTGGGCGGCGGTCATCTTCCGGCTCAGCCAGCGGGTGACCGTTTCCTCATCCAGATACTGGCCTTCCTGAAAGATGTATTCGTCGGTCGGAAAAACCTTCTGGGCGAGGCGAAGGAGGCCTTCCTCAAATTCGTCGCTGTCATAGCGGGAGCTCAAATTGTAAACGATCGTTCCCCGGGATCCGGAAGGCGTAAAAGGCAAAGCGGTCCTGTAATAGGAATCGGAAATCTGGTAGTTGGGAACGATGGATTTTTCCGCTTCCTGCGTCTTATTGTTTTCCTGGATGACCTCTTCCGGATTATCCACCTGGGGAAAGCATCCCGCCAGGAAAAAGGGGAGCAAGCAAAGGATGAAGAGCCGCCTTTTCATGGTAACACCTCTTGATTTTCCAATTCTTTCAAAAACCTCGCCTCATCCCAAATCTCAACGCCCAGGCTTTGGGCCTTCGTCAGCTTGGATCCCGCATCGGTGCCGGCGACGACGATATCCGTATTTTTGCTGACGCTTCCGGTTACGTTGCCGCCCAATTTTTCAATCAGTTCCTTCGCTTCGTTCCTTGTGAATCTTTCCAATTTCCCCGTCAAAACGACGGTTTTCCCGGCGAAGGGCGAATCCTTCTGTCCGGCGTCAAGGGATTGCCCGCCTTGATAAACCGTATTGACCCCCAGGGATTTCAGCTCCTCCACCAATTCCCGCACCTGGGGCATGCGGAAAAAGGTGACGATGGAATCGGCCATTTTTTCCCCGATCTCGCGGATTTCCATCAACTCTTCCCGGGAGGCGGCCATCAGCCGGTCGAGGGTTTGGAATCGGGCGGCGAGAATTTTTGCCGCCTTGGCACCCACGTGGCGAATGCCGAGCCCGAAAAGGAGCCGTTCGAGGGAATTCCGCTTCGATGACTCGATGGCCCGGAGGAGGTTGTCGGCGGATTTGTCGCCCATCCGTTCCAAGGCCGTCAATTGATCCTTTCGCAATTTGTAAATGTCGGCCACATCCTCCACAAGCCCCTTCTTGTGCAGCAGGGCGACCACCTTTTCCCCCATTCCTTCGATGTTCATCGCATCCCGGGAGGCGAAATGGATCAATCCTTCCCGGATCTGCGCCGGGCATTTCGGATTGATGCAGCGCAGCGCCACCTCCCCTTCCAGGCGGACGAGGCGGCTTTTGCATTCGGGGCAGTTTTCAGGCATGGCGTAAGGTTTTTCGTTCCCCGTCCTTCGTTCCGGCAAGGCGCGCACCACTTCCGGAATGATGTCGCCCGCTTTCCGGATGACGACGGCATCCCCGATCCGGATGTCCTTTTCCCGGATGAGATCTTCATTGTGGAGGGAAGCCCGCTGCACGGTCGTCCCGGCAACCCGCACCGGTTCCAGGACGGCGGTGGGCGTCACGACCCCCGTTCTTCCGACGCTCAATTCGATGTCGATCAGGCGGGTCACCACTTCTTCCGCGGGAAATTTGTAAGCGATCGCCCAGCGGGGGCTTTTGGCGGTATTCCCCAGCATCTCCTGCTGCCGGTAACTGTCGACTTTAATGACGATCCCGTCGATCTCGTAGGGAAGATTGTTCCGTTCCTTCTGCCATTTCTCGATGTAGGCGATCACTTCGTCGATGTTCTTGCATTTCCTTCGCTCTTTATTCGTTTTAAATCCGAGATAATCCAAATAATCGAGGCCTTCGCTGTGGTTTTCGATCCTCTTGTTTTCGATATAGCCGATGCCGTACAAAAAAATGTCCAGCTGGCGGGAGGCGGCGATTTTCGGGTCCAGCTGGCGCAAGGATCCCGCCGCCGCATTGCGGGGATTGGCGAACACCTCTTCCCCGTTTTCCTCCCGTTTTTTGTTCAAGGCGATGAAGGCTTTTTTCGGCATGAAGGCCTCCCCGCGCACCTCGATGGTTACCTTCTCCTTCAGCTCCAGGGGAATCGAACGGATCGTGCGCAAATTGGCGGTGATATCTTCCCCGGTCGTGCCGTCGCCGCGGGTGGCCCCTTGGACGAAAACCCCGTCCTCATAACGCAGGGAAACGGCGAGCCCGTCGATTTTCAATTCGCAAACATAGGAATAATCCCCGCCGACGGCCTGGCGGACCCGCCGGTCAAAATCGCGGAGGTCCCCTTCGTTGAACGCGTTGCTTAAACTCAGCATCGGCACCCGGTGAACGACTTTCTGAAACCCGGCCAAAACTTCCCCGCCGACCCGCTGGGTGGGGGAATTGGGGGTCACCAGCTCGGGGAATTTTTCCTCCAGGGCGATCAGTTCCTGCATGAGCCGGTCGTATTCCTGGTCGGTGACGCTCGGCCGGTCGAGCACGTGATATTCGTAATTATACTGATTGAGCAAGCGCCGCAATTCTTCCGCCCTTTTTTCCGCTTCTCGGATATCCATCGCTTCTCACCCTTCGAACGATTCATTGAAAATATTACTGCTTGGTAATCGGGGCGAATTTCGCCAGCAACCGCTTGATCCCGATCGGCCGGGGAAAGGCGATGTCCAGTTCCAGATTCTCGCCCTCTCCCTTGACGGCGACGACGGTCCCGGTTCCCCATTTCTTGTGGTAAGCCTTGTCCCCCGGTTTCCAAGACTGTTCCGTTGCCCCTTCGGACGGGGCGAAGACGATCTCCCGGACCCTTTTTTCCCGGCTTTCCCCCGCCGGCATCCTGCCCAACGGCCGCAAATACTCGTCCGGTATCTCCGACAAAAACCGGGAAGGGGGATTCATATTCGAATAGCCGTACAGGGTGCGGACTTGCGCGTTCGTCAAGTAGAGCTCCTCCTTGGCCCGGGTGATGCCGACATAGGCCAGCCGGCGCTCTTCTTCCATCTCTTCATCGCTTTCGTAGCTTCGGCTGTGGGGGAATACCCCTTCCTCCATTCCCGTGATGAACACGACGGGAAATTCCAGCCCTTTGGCGGAATGCAAGGTCATCAGGAAGGCCGCGTCCCCCTTCTTTTCTCCCTCATCGATCCGGTCGATGTCGGAAACGAGGGCCAAATCGGTCAAAAAGGCGATCAGGGAACGGTCCTCGTTTTCTTCCTCGAAATTTTTCGTAACGGATAAAAATTCTTCGATGTTTTCCAGGCGGCTTTGCGCCTCGAGGGTCTTTTCCAGCTTCAGCATCTCCCGGTAGCCGGTCCGCTGCAAAATTTCTTCCGCCAGCTCGGTGACCGACAGGTAATCCTGCATCTTATGGAGCTGGCTGATCAACTGAGAAAATTCGGCGGCGGATTTTTCCGCTTTCCCGCCCAGGCCGATGGATTCGGCTTCGGCGAGGGCCGCGAACAGGGAACATTCATGTTCCGTCGCGTACCGGGAAATTTTTTCCAGGGAGCTCGCCCCGATGCCCCGTTTCGGCACGTTGATGACCCGCAAAAAGCTGATGTCGTCGTTCGGATTGGCCACCAGCCGCATATAGGCGATCAAATCCTTGATTTCCTTTCGCTCATAGAATTTCGTGCCGCCGACGATGACATACGGGATGCCCGCTTTCATCAGCATTTCTTCCAGCACCCGGGATTGGGCGTTGGTGCGGTACAATACGGCGAAATCGGAATATTTCCGCCCTTTCTTTTCCGCCAGCTCCTTGATTTTCCCCGCGACAAAAAAAGCCTCATCCTGCTCGTTTACGGCGCGGTAATAATAGACCGGCTCCCCTTTTCCGTTTTTCGTCCACAGCTTTTTCGGCTTCCGGTTGATGTTGTTCTCGATCACATGGTTCGCCGCGGCCAAAATATTTTTCGTCGAACGGTAGTTTTCCTCGAGCAAGATCACCTTCGCCTTCGGATAATCCTTTTCAAAGGACAAAATATTGGAGATGTCCGCCCCCCGCCAGCGGTAGATCGACTGATCGGAATCGCCGACGACGCAGATGTTTTGGAACCGGGCCGAAAGCAGGCGGACGAGTTCGTACTGGGCCCTGTTCGTGTCCTGATATTCATCGACGTGGATGTATTGAAATTTCCGCTGGTAATATTCCAGCACGTCCGGGACCCGCTTAAAGAGCAAGATGGTTTTCATAATGAGGTCGTCAAAATCGAGGGAGTCGTTTTGCAGCAATTTTTTCTCGTATTCCAGATAGACCCGGCCGACCAATTGTCCGTAAAGATCGCCCTCATTTTTCCCGGCGAAAGTTTTGGCGTCGACCAGTTCGTTTTTCGCGCCGGAAATGGCGGCCAAAATGCCGCGGGGGTCATATTTTTTCGGATCGATGTTCAATTCGTTCAGCACCGTCTTGACCACGGACAGCTGGTCGGTCGTATCCAGGATCGTAAAGTTGCGGCTGATCCCGATCCGGTCGGCGTCCCTGCGCAAAATCTTCACGCACATGGCGTGAAAGGTGGAGATCCAGACTTCGGCGGCCGTTCCGCCGATGATCTTCTCCACCCTTTCCTTCATTTCCCTGGCCGCTTTGTTGGTAAACGTAATCGCCAAAATATTGTAGGGGTTGACCCCTTTTTCCGCGATCAAATAGGCGATCCGGTGGGTCAACACCCGCGTCTTCCCGCTCCCCGCGCCGGCCATGATCAACAGGGGGCCCTCCGTCGTTTTAACGGCTTCCTCCTGCTGTTTATTTAAACCTCTGAGCAAACGTTCCGATAAAAAATTCACGACAATCACCCTTATCCAATTTTGCCGCCTGTCCGAAACCTTCCGGACCAATTGCGGGGAAAGGGCCGGACGGATGGCCGCAGCCGGCCTTTCCTCCTCTCGGACGAGAGTAAAGATAAAGCTTCCCGCGGGGGAAATCCTTCCGCGGAGGGTTTCCTGCCCGCATGCGGCGGAAACCCGGTGCGGACGGAAGGAAGGGGCCCTTCACTTGGCTCCCTTGGCGGCCTTCACCGTTTTCAACGCATTCTCCAGGTCGGTATACAGGCTGTTGCCGACGACGATGCAATCGGCATGCCGGGCCATCGCTTCCGCCTGTTCGGGGGTTCGAATCCCCCCGCCGTAAAACAGGACGGTGTCCGACAGAGCCGATTTCACTTTGGCGACCGTTTCCGGGTCTCCGTATGTACCGCTGTATTCCAGATAAAAAACGGGAAAATGAAACATTTTCTCCGCCACTTGGGCGTAGGCGAGCAAATCATCGAGGGACAAATCGGCGGCGGCTTCCGTCAGGGCGGCGGCCTTGCTGTCGGGATTTAAAATGCAGTAGCCTTCCATGACGATTTCATCCCAATTGATGAGGGGCCCGTATTTTTTCACGGCTTCCACATGGGCGTCGATCAGCCATTTTTTCCTTTTGCTGTTCAACACCGAAGGGATAAAATATAAGTCAAATCCGGGAGCGACCGCGTCCATGTCGGAAATCTCCAAAACGCAGGGAACGGAATATCTCCGGACCCGGGCCATTAAATTCACAACCTTTTCTTCCGTCACTCCGTCCGTTCCGCCGATCATGACCGCGTCGGTTCCGGATTCGCAGATCTTTTCCAAAGCGTCGTCGGAAATCTCTTTATTCGGATCGAGTTTAAAGATATGTTTCCACTCGCGAAAATGCTCCATCCACGGTTCCTCCATCGGTTATTCCGTCTAATAATTATAACATTCCTTACCGCCGGATAAAATCTTTGAAACGGAGGAAAAATAAGGGGGAAAGGCTCGGGGCAGAAAGGGAAAGGGCGCCGAAAAAAGAGGCACGGCGCGATATCATTAATCCGTCCCTTTTAACCGCCCGCGCCCCCCTATTCCGGCGGAAGGATGGACGCAAGGTGACGAAACCGAATGTTTTCCGCCGTCCGCGTCCCCATGTTCCGGCGGAAGGCCCGGGCACGGGCCCGCCATCGCTGAAAACCTTAGCAAAGACGGGGCGGACGGCCGTTTTCGTTCCGCACCCGGCTCCCGGTTTCCCCTTCCGAATGCAAAAAAGACTTGATTTTCCGCCAGAAAACCAAGTCCGGCTTCGGTTCCGCTTACCCCTTCCCTCCCTCCGGATGCCCTTGTTTCTCCTTCATCCGGCGCAAAACGAGCTGATATCCGTCGCTGCCGTATTGCAGGCAGCGTTTCACCCTGGAAATCGTCGCCGTGGAGGCGCCGGTTTTTTCTTCGATTTCGTGNTAGGTCGCCCCCTCCTTCAGCATGCGGGCCACCTCCAGCCGTTGGGAAAGGGAAAGGAGCTCATTGACCGTGCACAGATCATCAAAGAAACGGTAGCATTCTTCCAAATTCCGCAAGGAAAGGATGGCTTCAAACAGCTGATCGAGTTCTCTTCCGCGCAATTTATCGATTTGCATTCTCTCTTTCTTCCCCCTTGCCTCTTGTCGTGGCTTTATGAAAAACCGTGCGGTCCGCGATCCGATGCAACCGGTTTCGGATGTGAAAAAACCGGTTTCCGGCGCGGGAGGCTTGCCGCCCCCGCTTCCGGATGACCGTTCGCTATTGCCCTTCACTGCGCCGGCACGGAAAGGACGTTTTCCATCGGGGCCGGAACGATATTGATCCATGTTTTGCCGGGGACAAGCCTTGCTTGTTCNGTCCCGTCGTACGGGACGATCCTTCCGTTCACGTTTTCCCAGCGGATCTTGCGCATCTTGCCCTTTTGCAGCAAATATCCCCTTCCGCCGGATTCCAGATCGATGGCNATCCTTCCCGATCCGTCATTCAACGATGCGTGATCCATTTCCACGATGAGCACGTTGTCCAATAAGACCGGATCGCCCGTGTCATAATCGACGGTTTGCGCCCCTCCGGAATACCGTTTATATTTTTCCGCCGCCGGATCGTANTCGTAACGGACGAGAAAATCATCGGTGGAATAGGAGACGGCGACGGAGCGGACATCTTCGCCTTCGACGGTCTCCCCGCCGGACAGGAAACGATAGGGTGCCGGCGGCGTGTCCAGATCGCANCCCGCTTTTTCCGCCCCTTTTAAAATATTTTTATAGGAAATATAGGAATTGTGCGGCGCCTGCCGGAAAGCGACCCGCTGGAACAGGGTGCCGTCATAAAAAAGGCCGTTTAAGGAATCGATGTACTGGCTCTCGATTAATTTTTTTGCCTCGGGGCTCCAGCCGTGAAAGACGAACAGGCCGTCAAANCCTTTGGCCAGCCGGATATAATAATCCCTCGCGCTGCGCACCGGACCGATTCTTTCCGGAAATTCGCTTTGGAAGACGGCAAGGAAGCGGGTGATGCCGCCTTCCGCCAGCGCCTCGATCACCACGTCCGCCTTTTGAAGGCCGGATTGGGGACGGGCCTTCGGATGGTTATTGATCATGACGGNGATCGCCCGATGGTTCGGCTTTTCCTCCGATAAAAGGCCGGTCAACGGAAAAGGATAGGACGGTTTTTCAACGGCTTCCGGCTTGTTTTCCGCCGGGCTTTCGCTTCCCTTTTCCGGAACCCGCTCCTTTGTGCAGGCGGAAAGAACGACCGCGGCGGCAACGGNGAAGATCAACAGCCATTTTTTCCCTTTCAAAGGGCTCACCTGTCTTCTGTCAAAAATTTGTTTATACCATTTTAACGCATCAACGTACAAAAAAAAATCGGTTTCCGACAATTTTGCCTTTCGTTTCGCCGGCCGGACCTGCCGGCGAAGAAAGCCGGAAGGAAAAAGAAAGAACGGGATTTCAAACGGGGATCCCCATGCATATTGCGGTTCCCATTGGAAAGGCTAATGCTGAACGGACATCCCGAATCGGAAGGGGAGGTTTTTGCCATGCATGTGAAAAAAAATATCGGAATCATCAACGCTTTAATCCGGATAACGGCCGGTTTGACCCTGCTGTCCTGGTACACCGCCAAACTCGTTCGCCGGCCATGGCGAAGGCGCGGGTATTTCTTCATCATCCTGTTGGCGGCCAATCAAGTCGCGGAAGGAATCGTCCGGTATTGCCCGATCACCGATCTGGCGAAAAAGGGATGGGCCGGCGGCTTCGACCGGAAAATGAAAGAATGGCGGGAAACCATTTCCCGGAATTTTGGGAAAGAGAGAGAAGGCGGGCGGGAAGAATCCGCCGACGAAGGCATTTAACCGGCCGCGGGGCCGCCGCTTCCCCGATGGCTGGCGCGGGCAGGTCCCACGTCTTTTTAAAAATGATATAAGCAACATATTCGAAATTTTCCGGAAATCCCCTGTCAGTTGTCCATTCCTGCGAAAAAGTTTCAAAGGTTCCCAGGCGGCCGCCAACGTGAGTCCCGCCCTGCCGGACGGCCGCAGCCGCGGACCCGTTAAATCGCGATGCAAAAGCGGACGGCGCCATCCGTGGAGAACCCTTGCAAAAAAGGACCGTCCCGGCCTTTTTCGCCGGCCGGGACGAAGAACCCCAAACCGGATCCTGTCCTTATTCTCCCTCCGCATCAAGCCCAAGCCGGGCAAAAATCGTATCCACATGTTTCAAATGGTAACGGTTGTCAAAGCATTCGGCGATCTCTTCCGGGGTGAGGAAACGCCGGATCCTTTCGTTTTTTTCCAGAAGCCCCCGGAAGGAAACTTGCTTTTCCCAAGCCTCCATGGCGACGGGCTGAACCGTGTCGTAGGCCTCTTCCCGCGACATGCCGGCCTCGATCAGCTTCAGCAGCACCCGCTGGGAGTAAATTAACCCGAAGGTTTTTTCCATGTTCCTTTTCATATTTTCCGGATAAACCGTCAAGTTTTCCAAGATGGAAGCAAAACGGTTCAGCATGTAGTTCAACAGGGTCGTCGCATCCGGCAGAATGATCCGCTCCGCCGACGAATGGGAAATATCCCGCTCGTGCCAAAGGGGAATGTTTTCGTAGGCGGTTGCCATATAGCCCCGGAGCACCCGGGCGATGCCGGCCATGTTTTCCGATCCGATCGGGTTCCTTTTGTGGGGCATGGCGGAAGACCCCTTTTGGCCGGCCGCAAAAAACTCCTCCGCTTCCCGGATTTCGCTTCGCTGCAACCCCCGGATTTCGGTGGCGAATTTTTCGATGGAGGAAGCGATGAGGGCAATGGTGGCGACGTAGTAGGCGTGCCGGTCCCGCTGCAGCGTCTGGGTGGAAATCGGCGCCGGCTGCAGGCCCAGCCTTTCGCAAACGTATTTTTCCACGAAAGGATCCACATTGGCATAGGTGCCGACGGCGCCGGATATTTTCCCGACCTCCACCCCCTCGGCGGCCGCCCGGAAGCGGGCCAGATTCCGCTTCATCTCTTCATGCCAGAGGGCCATCTTTAAGCCGAAGGTGGTCGGCTCGGCGTGGACCCCGTGGGTCCGCCCGATCATGATCGTATATTTGTGGGCGGCGGCCTTTTCCCGGATCACCCGCAAAAGCCTTTCCATATCCCGGATCAATATGCGGTTGGCCTGTTTCAACAAACAGGACAGGGCCGTGTCGACCACATCCGTGGACGTCAGGCCGTAATGGATCCACTTCCGTTCTTCCCCCAATGTTTCCGAGACGGCCCGGGTGAAGGCGATCACATCGTGTTTCGTTTCCTTCTCGATTTCTTTCACCCGGTCCAGCCGGAAGGAGGCGTTTTTGCGAATCTTTTCCGCATCCTCCTTCGGAATGACGCCCAGTTCGGCCCATGCCTCACAGGCCAAAATTTCCACTTCCAGCCAGGTTTTGAATTTGTTTTCCTCCGACCAGATGTCGGCCATTTCCCGTCTTGTATAACGTTCGATCATTTCGGTCCTCCAANTTTGAAAAAATTTTGCCGGCTGCGCCGGAATCCGGGAAAAAAGCCGGAACCCGTTTCCGGTTGCGGCGCCNGNTGCTTCCACCCCATTTCCGTTCCCGCNTCCGGCCGCTCCCCAGGCGCGGCCGGCGTTTATCCTTCCCCGCCCGGCCGCTGAAAATNGCGGTGCGTAACGGAAGAGTACCGAGGGGAAAAAAAGCAAAATGAAGCCCCCGCCCGGCGGAGGCCGGCCGTTCCGAAAGGCAAAGGTTTCCTTTCCCCTTCTTTTTCCGCGGTTTCATAGCCTTCATGACCGGTTCGCCCGGAAAGGATCCCCGCCATTTCAGTCTTTTTTAGCGCGGATGTATGGCCCCGGTGCCGACCTTCCCCGCCTTTTCACCGTTCGATAATCCTGGATACATCATAGGGGGATAGGGGGACATCGCATTTTTCCCCGAGGGCGATCTTCGCCACCTGCAGCCCGAGATAGGGCCCGACCGTCAAACCGGAAGAACCGAGCCCGTTGGCGACCAGCAAACCGTCGAATCCCGGGACGGGCCCGAAAGCGGGCATAAAATCGGAAGCGACGGGGCGGAACCCGAAGCGGGCCTCCAAAAATTGCCCTTCCGCCAATCCCGGGGCGGCAGATAAGGCCTTGTCCAAAATGGCATGCAGCCCGCCGGCCGTCACCCGTTCGTCGAAGGCGTCATCATCCTCATGGGTCGATCCGGCGAGAATCCTCCCGTCGTCAAAGGGCAGGATGTACTGGCTTTCCGGGAGCATGAGCATCGGCCAATCCTCCGTCTCCCGGTTTCTCAACTGGAGATGGACGATTTGCCCCTTCTGTCCCCGCACCTTCATCCGGATCCCGAGGGGCCACAGCAGCTCCGGCGTCCACGCCCCCGCGGCGACGATCACCGTGTCGGCCGGATAATATTCCCCCGAAGCGAAGACCCCGGTTACCGTATTTCCCTGGAAATCCAATTCCGCCGAGCGGATCGCGGTTTTGGCGCCGTGTTTTTTTGCGGCATTGAGGAGGGCCTCCCTCAAGGCGGAGCCGTTCACCCTCGCCGCCCCGCTGACATAAAGGAAGTAAAAATCCTTGCTTAACAAGGGGAACATTTCCGCCGCCTCATCGGGCGCAAGTTCGCGGACCTCCCCCATCTCCGGGGCATCTTCCCTCCTTTTCAAGACCCTTTCCTTCATTTTTTCCAGTTTGGACCGGTCCCTGTGGAGGGTGATGACGCCCACCCGGCGGTAACCGGTGTCCGTCTCCCCATCCTTTTCCAGCTCCTCCACCAATTCCGGAAAGTAACGGGTCCCCAACTTGGCCAGCAAATACCAGTCTTTGTTTCTCCGCTGGGAAAGCCACGGGCACAGGACGCCGGCCGCGGCATCCGTCGAACGGCCCGTTTCCCCGCGGTCGATCACCAAAACGTCCGCCCCCGCTTTGGCCAAATGATAGGCGCAGGAGGCGCCGAATATCCCCGCGCCGACAATCACGATTTTTTTCATCCCATTCACCTTTTTTCAAGATTCCCTATTCTTCATTTTATATAATACGGGGGCCAGCCTCAAAAGGAAAATGCAGGCTTTTTGTGCGCCCTTGCCGTTCCGCCTGCCGCCGGTCAGAAACGCGGATTTTCGCGGCCGTGCGCCCCTTGGCCCCCTTGCAATCTTTCGTTCCCGGCGCCCTTCCGGCCTCCTTTTTCATCCCGGCTGAATCTGCGCGTCCCGGCACTTCCGTGGCGGGAATCCAGACCGGCCTGCCCGGCGGCTTTCCATTAAGAAAGATCCGGCCGCGGGCGCCGCCTTGACGGCGGATGGCTTTTTCGCGGGCGAACTTTTCGGGAGGCAAGATCCGTGCGCCGATCCCAATCCGGCCATCCCCCGGTCCGGCATGCCTCCGGGGAGCGGATCGCGGCTTCCCGGTTCCCGGGTCGCCTCTTTCGGGCACGCCGGATCTCCCGTGGAAAACTTGGCCTTCCGGCTGGCATCCCCCGCTTCCTTCAGCCTTTTCCGCCGGCATTCACACGGGCATGGGGATCCCCGAAACCATCCATAACAAAAGGTGCCCGGGAAGGATTCCTCCCCGGACACCTTGATCCGCCAAAAAAGCCAGATTTTCATCCCTTTCCAGACCTTCGCCTGAAGCCCGGTCCCTGTCCGCCCGCAGCGCCCCCTTCCCGGGGCCCGCGCGGCAGGAACCGGCGATGCCCTCCGGCGGTCTTCCCGCCATGGAAAAACCGCCCGTTTATCCCGCTACCTTAAAAAGATAAAGTACAGGAGGAAGATCACCGCCATGCCGTACATGATCGGATGGATCTCCTTTCTTCTCCCGGCCAAAATCATGGTGATCGGGTAGAAGATGAATCCGGCCGCGATCCCGTTGGC
>JGI26049J44785_1000595_pt1 | contig 19692 bp, 15 predicted proteins | sample HigsolmetaGSP11D_FD_44785 | JGI IMG/M metagenome (IMG submission 44785)
CTTGTAGTACTCGACCGTCGAGCCGGGCAGGCTGGTCTCCAGGCCGACGCGCTGGTACATGCCGCGGGTCGGCATGAAGAAGTCGTTGCGGGTGTCGCGCGCCCAGCCCAGCTCGGTGCGCCAGGCGTGGAAGGTGCGCTGGCCCACCGCGTCCACGTAGTCGATGATCGACTGCGGGGTGTAGCCGCGGTAGGTCTGGATCTGGTTGCTGTCGATACCGAACAGCAGCGACACCGAGCTGTGCTCGGTGATCGGCAGGCCCAGCACCACCTGCGCGGCGGCGTTGGTGCTGTTGTACTGGGCGGTGTTGAAGTCGGAATAGTCGAGCTCGCGCCACCACAGGTTGTAGCCGAGCGACACGCCCTCGTCGGTGAAGAACGGGTTCACGTAGGAGAAGGCGTAGCGCTGCAGGTAGTCGCTGCGCTGCGCCTCCACCGCCACGNGGTTGCCGCGGCCGAGGAAGTTGCTCTGCGACAGCTGTACCGAGGCGGTCATGCCGGCCAGCTGCGAGTAGCCCAGGCCGAACACGAAGCTGCCGGAGGTGGTCTCCTTGACGTTGAACACCACGTCCACCTGGTCGCCGGCGCCGGGGACCTCGGGAGTCTCCACCTCGACCGTCTCGAAGTAGCCCAGGCGNTGCAGGCGGATCTTGGAGCGGTCGATCGCCGCCTGCGAGTACCAGGCATTCTCGAACTGGCGCATCTCGCGGCGCAGCACCTCGTCGGAGGTGCGGGTGTTGCCCTTGAACACGATCCTGCGCACGCTCACGCGCGGGCCGGGGACCACCTGCATGTTGATGGCCACGGTGCGGTCGGCACGGTTGGGCGTCGGGATCGGGTTCACCCGGGCGAAGGCATAGCCGATGTTGGTCAGGCTGTTGGTGATCAGCTCGGCGATGGCCTCCAGGCGCGCGCGGGAGAAGGTGTCGCCCGGCTTGATGAAGACCATGCGCTCGACCGTTTCCTGCGGCAGGATCGTGTCGCCGGTGACCCGGACCTCGGAGATGGTGTAGACCTCGCCCTCGGTGACCGAGGCGGTGAGGTACATGTCGCGCTTGTCGGGGCTGATCGACACCTGGGTGGAGTCGATGCTGAAGTCCACGTAGCCGCGGTCCAGGTACCAGGAGTTGAGCTTCTCCATGTCGCCGGAGAGCTTCTCCTTGGAGTACTGGTCGTCGCGGCGGTACCAGGACATCCAGTTGCTCTCGCGCGACTCCCAGGTGTCCAGGATCTCCTCGACGTCGAAGTTGTCCACGCCGATCAGGTTGACGTGGCGGATCTTGGCCGCCTTGCCTTCCTTGATGTCGATGGTCACGTCCACGCGGTTGCGGTCCAGCCGGCTCACCGTGGGCGTGATCTGCACGTTGTACTTGCCGCGGTTGTTGTACTGGCGGGTCAGCTCCTGGGTGACGCGGTCCAGGCTCAGGCGGTCGAAGGTCTCGCCCTCGGCCAGGCCGATGTCGCGCAGGCCCTTGAGCAGGTCCTCGGTCTTGATGTCCTTGTTGCCGGTGACCGTCAGCTTGTTGATCGCCGGGCGCTCGACCACCGTCACCACCAGGATGTCGCCCTGGCGGTCCAGGCGCACGTCCTCGAAGAAGCCGGTGCGGTACAGGGCGCGGATGGTGTCGCCGGCGGTGGCCTGGTCCAGGGTCTGGCCGCGTTCCACGGGCAGGTAGGTGAACACCGTGCCGGCGGCGATGCGCTGCAGGCCGTCGATGCGGATGTCCTGGACGGTGAACGGCTCCACCGACTGCGCCAGCGCCGGCAGGCTCAGGGACGAGGCGAGGGCGAGGGCGAGCAGGCGGCGAGAGGGGTTTCGCGTCATGTCACATCCGATGGCGGGGCTTTGGGGCAGGAGGGGCCGGCGTCCGGCGTCCGGGGGCATGCAGGTCATCGCGAGAACAGGCCCAGTATGTCGTTGTAGAAGGCCAGGCCCATCAATCCGGCCAGGAGGGCCAGGCCGACATACTGCCCGGCGGCCATCGCCCTTTCGCTCAACGGACTGCCCTTGACCAACTCGATAAGGTAATACAGCAGGTGACCGCCGTCCAAGATCGGGATCGGCAGCAGGTTGATGATGGCCAGGCTCAGCGAGAGCAGGGCCAGGAAGTACAGGAACCAGTCGGCGCCGCGCTTGGCCGAGGCGTTGGCGGCGCGGGCGATGGTGACCGGCCCGGACAGGTTGCGCACCGAGGCCTCGCCGGTGACCATCCGCCGCATCATGCCCAGCGAATCGGCGGCCAGCCGCCCGGTCTCGCGCAACGCGGCGGGAATGGCGGCCAGCGGTCCGAAGCGCTGCACGGCGTCGTAGGCCGGCGCCTGCGNCGCGGCCAGCAGGATGCCCAGCTCCCACGCGCCGGCGCGCTGCGGATCGGTGCTGCGGCGCGGGCTCAGCTCCAGGGCCAGGCGCTCGCCGCCGCGCTCGACCTCGACCATGCCCGGGCCGCCGCGCTCGCCCAGCGCCTGCACCAGCGGCGCCACCTGGTCGGCCGATTCCACCCGCGCGCCGTCGATGGCCAGGATCAGGTCGCCCGGCTGCAGCACGCCGGCCGCGGCNCCGTCCTCGCGCACGCCGTCGATGCGTGCCGGGGCCAGCAGGAACTGCCAGGTGAAGCCGGCCATCTCCGGGATGCGGCGCTCGTCCAGCGGCTCGGGCAGGCGCGACAGGGGCAGGGTGCGGGTGACGCGGTGGCCGTCGCGGTCCTCGCTGCGCACCTGGATGTCGCGCCGGTCCAGCGCCGGCGCGGCCATGGCCAGGGTCGCCTCGGTCCAGGTCGCCACCTCGCGCCCGGCCACCTCGACCAGGCGCTCGCCCGGCCGGAAGCCGGCCTCGGCGGCGATGCCCTCGACCCGGCCGACCACCGGCGCGTAGTCCTGGCGGCCGATCAGGAACATCGCCCACAGCAGGGCCACGCACAGCAGCAGGTTGGCCAGCGGCCCGGCGGCGACGATGGCGATGCGCCGCCATACGTTCTGGCGGTTGAACGCATGGGCCTGGCGGGTGACCGGCACGTCGCCCTCGCGTTCGTCCAGCATCTTCACGTAGCCGCCCAGCGGGATGGCGGCCACGGCGAACTCGGTGCCGGCCCGGTTGCGGCGCGACCACAGCGGCCGGCCGAAGCCGATCGAGAAGCGCAGCACGTCCACGCCGCAGCGGCGTGCCACCCAGTAGTGGCCGTATTCGTGGAACGTGACCAGCACGCCCAGGCTGACCACCAGCCACCACAGCGAGCCGAGGAAGTCACCCATGGGCCTGACCCGGGCAGGTGGCGGTGGCGCTCATGCGGTGGCGATCCGTGTGGAGGGGGAGTCGATCCTGGCGCGGGTCAGGCGGCGCGCCTCCGCNTCGGCGGCCAGCAGCACCTCCAGCGAGGCGGCCGGCTGCGGCGGCAGGGCGGCGAGGGCCTCCTCGACCAGCGCCGGGATGGCTAGGAAACCGATCCGGCCCTGAAGAAAGGCTGAAACCGCCTCCTCGTTGGCGGCGTTGAGCACCGCCGTGGCGGTGCCGCCGGCGGCCAGGGCCTCGCGCGCCAGGCGCAGGCAGGGGAAGGCCTCCATGTCCGGCGCCTCGAACTCCAGGCGGCCGTGCGCCAGCAGGTCCAGCCCGGCCACGCCGGATTCCAGCCGCTCCGGCCAGCCCAGGCCCACCGCCAGGGCGGTGCGCATGTCCGGCAGCCCCAGCTGGGCCAGGGTGGAGCCGTCCACGTACTCCACCAGCGCGTGCACCAGGCTCTGCGGGTGGACCAGCACGTCGATGCGCTCGCCGGGCAGGTCGAACAGGTGGTGGGCCTCGATCACCTCCAGGCCCTTGTTCATCAGCGTGGCCGAGTCCACCGAGATCTTCGGCCCCATCGACCACTTGGGATGGGCCACCGCCTGGGCCGGGGTGACGCCGGCCAGGCGGGCNCGGTCCCAGCCGCGGAACGGCCCGCCGGAGGCGGTCAGCACCAGCCGGCGCACGCCTTCCGGGGTGCGCGAGCGCATGCACTGGAACACCGCGCTGTGTTCGCTGTCGATCGGCACGATCTGCGCGCCGGAGGCGCGCGCGGCCTGGATCACCAGCTCGCCGGCCAGCACCAGGGATTCCTTGTTGGCCAGCAGCAGGCGCTTGCCGGCCGCGGCCGCGGCCAGGGTGGAGGCCAGGCCGGCGGCGCCGACGATGGCGGCCACCACCGTGTCGCAGGCCGGGCCGCCGGCCAGCGCCTGCAGCGCCTCGTCGCCGGCGTGGGCCGCGGTGGCCAGGCCGGCCTGGCGCAGGCCCTCGCGCAGCTCGCCCAGCAGGGCCGGGTCGGCGATCACGGCGTGGTCCGGGCGGTGCGCCCGGCACAGCCGCACCAGCGCCTGCACGTTGCGCCCGGCGGCCAGCACGCTGGCGCGCATCCGCCCGGGGTGGCGGGCGATCACGTCCAGCGCCGAGGTGCCGATGGACCCGGTGGCGCCCAGCACCGCGACCTGACGCATCTGTTCGGCTGCCGGTTGCATGGTGGGCGGCCTCAGAAGCCGAAGATGTCCTTGCCGATGGCGAACACCGGCAGGGCGGCGAGCACGCCGTCCACCCGGTCCAGCACGCCGCCGTGGCCCGGGATGAGGGCGCCGGAGTCCTTCACGCCGGCCTGGCGCTTGAGCAGGCTCTCGGTCAGGTCGCCGACGATGGAGGCCAGGACGGCCACCAGGGCGACCAGGGCCAGGGCCGGCATCTGCGCCCAGCCGGCGCCGGCGAGGGCGCCGAAGGCCAGGGCCACGATCATGCCGGCGATGATGCCGCCGATGGCGCCCTCGACGGTCTTGTTGGGGCTGATGGTCGGCGCCAGCTTGCGCCGACCGAAGCGGCGGCCGGCGAAGTAGGCGCCGGAGTCGGCCGCCCACACCAGGGCCAGCGCGGCCAGCAGCCAGCGGTGGGCCAGGGCCGGGTCGCCGCCGCCCAGGGTGGCGAAGTTGTCCGAGTGCACCAGGCACAGCGCGCACCAGGCCGGGACCACCGCCAGGGTGCCGGCACCCAGCTTGAAGGCGCGCGTCCAGGGGCGGTGCTCGGCGCTGATGGCCGGCCGCCACAGCCAGAACAGGGCGCCCACCCAGCCGGCCACGCCGGCCAGGCTGACCAGCTGGAACAGCACCGGCGAGAAGCCGGTCTCCGCGCGCGAACCCCACACCAGCAGCACCATCAGCAGCAGGTTCAGCAGCAGCAGGACGGTGCGCGGCAGGCTGTCGTCCACGCCGGCCAGCTTGAGCCACTCCCACAGTGCCGCCAGCAGCACCACGGCGGCCACGGCGGCCATCCACGGGGTCGGCAGCAGCAGGATGGCCGCGATCGCCACCGGGGCCATCACCAGCGCGGCGATCACGCGGGTCCGGGTCATGCCGGCACCCCGCCGGCCGCGACCTGGGCGCTGGTCAGGCCGAATCGGCGCTCGCGCCGGGCGTAGTCGTCCAGGGCCTCCTGCAGCACGCCGGCGTCCACGTCCGGCCACAGGGTGTCGGTGAACCACAACTCGGTGTAGGCGAGCTGCCAGAGCAGGAAGTTGCTGATGCGGAAGTCGCCCCCGGTGCGGATGAACAGGTCCGGTGGCGGCAGGTCGGCCAGGGCCACGTGCCGGGCCACGGCCGCCTCGTCGATGCTCTCCGGATCCAGGCGCCCGGCGGCCGCCTCGCGCGCCAGCGCGCGGGCGGCCATGGCGATGTCCTGGCGGCCGCCGTAGCTGGCGGCGATGGCCAGCTGCAGCCGGGTGTTGTCGCGGGTCAGCGCCTCGGCGGCGGCCATGCGTGCGCGGATCGCCTCCGGGAAGCGGGCGCGGTCGCCGATGAAGCGCACGCGCACGCCGCGCCGGTGCAGTTCGCCGACCTCGCGGTNGAGGGCGTTGAGGAACAGTTTCATCAGCGCGCGGACCTCCTCCTCGGGCCGTCCCCAGTTCTCGCTGGAGAAGGCGAACAGGGTCAGCGCGGCGATGCCGCGATCCAGGCAGAAATCGATGGTCAGGTTGACCGCGCGGGCGCCGGCGCGGTGGCCTACCGCGCGCGGACGCCGGCGGCGCTGGGCCCAGCGGCCGTTGCCATCCATGATGATGGCAAGGTGGCGCGGGACCGGGGCGCTGGAGCGGTCGGCAGTCATGGCCGTCATGCGTGGGCAGACCGGCTCAGACCGCCATCAGTTCCTGCTCCTTGGCCTTGACCACCTCGTCGACGTCCTTGATCGCCTTGTCGGTCAGCTTCTGGATGTCCTCCTCGGCGCGACGCACCTCGTCCTCGGTGGCCTGCTTCTCCTTGAGCAGGTCCTTGAGCTGCTGGTTGGCGTCGCGGCGGATGTTGCGGATGGCGACCTTGGCGTCCTCGCCCTCGGCGTGCACCACCTTGGTCAGCTCGCGGCGGCGCTCCTCGGTCAGCGGCGGCAGGTTCAGGCGGATCGTGGTGCCGGCGGTGTTCGGGGTCAGGCCCAGGTCCGAGGCCANGATGGCCTTCTCGATCGGGCCGACCATGTTCTTCTCCCAGGGGGTGATGGTCAGCGAGCGCGCGTCGGTGACCGTGATGCTGGCCACCTGGGACAGCGGCATGTCCGAGCCGTAGTAGTTGACCTTCAGATGCTCGACCAGCGCGGTGCTGGCACGTCCGGTGCGGACCTTGACCAGGTTCTGCCGCAGGGCCTCGATGCTCTTGGCCATGCGGGTCTGCGCGTCTTGCTTGATTTCGTTGAGCATCGCCGTATTCCGTCGTGAAACGTTTAATCGGCCGATTATACGGGCAACCGGCGCGGACGGGCCGTTCGTCCGCGCCGGACGGTGGCCGCGGGCATGGCGCGGTGGGCCGCGCCGGCCGCGCTGCGGCGGAAGACGGTGGATGCCGGCCGCGGGCGGTGGCGGCGGGGGAGGGTCCGGCGGCGCCGGGCGTGAGCCGGCCGGCCGCCCGGAACGGTTCAGTGGCGGCCGCGCACCAGGGTGCCGACGCTCTCGCCGCGCAGGATGCGCATCAGGTTGCCCGGCACCGACACGTCGTACACGCGCAGCGGGATGCCGTGGTCGCGGCACAGAGCGAAGGCGGCGGTGTCCATCACCTGCAGGTCGCGGGCGATGACCTCGTCGTGGTCCAGCTCCTCGAAGCGCACCGCGTCCGGGTGCTTCTTCGGGTCCTTGTCGTACACGCCGTCCACCTTGGTGGCCTTCAGCAGCAGGTCGGCGTTGATCTCGATGGCGCGCAGGGCGGCCGCCGAGTCGGTGGTGAAGAACGGGTTGCCGGTGCCGGCGGCGAAGATCGCGATGCGGCCCTTCTCCAGGTGGCGCACGGCGCGGCGGCGGATGTAGTCCTCGCACACGTCGTTGATCTTGATCGCGCTCATCACGCGGACCTTGCCGCCGAGCTTCTCCAGCGCGTCCTGCATGGCCAGGGCGTTGATCACCGTGGCCAGCATGCCCATCTGGTCGCCGGTGACCCGGTCCATGCCGGCGGCGGCCAGGCCGGCGCCGCGGAAGATGTTGCCGCCGCCGATCACCAGGCCGATCTCGGCGCCGGCCTCGCGCGCCTCCATCACCTCTTGGGCGATGCGGCCGATCACCTTCGGGTCGATGCCATAGTCCTCCTCCCCCATCAGCGCTTCCCCGGAAAGTTTCAGCAGGATGCGGCGATGGGCGAGATGGGACATGGCGCGTTCTCGGTGTGGGGGCAAACGCGCAGATTCTAGCGGAAACCCCGCCAACCGGTGCATGTGTGCCGCGGCGGGCGGGGGTCATTGGCCGTGCTGGGTGACCCGGTTGCGGCCCTCGCGCTTGGCACCGTACAGGGCCTCGTCGGCGGCCTGCAGCAGGCTGTGGGCGTCCGGAAAGCGGCGGCCGGCCTCGTCGTGGGTGGCCACGCCGGCGGAGAAGGTCACGTACAACGGCTGGCCGTCCACCCGGGCCATGGGCTCGTGGGCGGTCTCCTTCAGGATGCGCTGCAGCACCCGCGTGGCCGCCTGCTCGTCCGACTGGCTGAGCACGACCAGGAACTCCTCGCCGCCGTAGCGGGCCACCAGGTCGGTGCTGCGCAGCAGGCGCCGCAGGGCCTGGGCGAAGTTGCGCAGGACCTGGTCGCCGACCAGGTGGCCGTAGCGGTCGTTGATCTGCTTGAAGTCGTCCAGGTCGATGAAGGCGACGGACAGCGGCTGGCGCAGTGCCACCGCGGTGGCGAACTCGCGCTCCAGCACCTCCTCCAGCTGCAGGCGGTTGTACACGCCGGTCAGCGGGTCGCGGCGGGACTGCTCGGCCAGGTGGCGGATGCGCTCCTCGGACAGCTCGGCCTCCTGGCGCGCGCGCGTGGCCTCCTGGATCTGGCGCAGGTTGCGCAGCAGCAGCAGCTCGCGGGCCTGCTCCAGCAGGGCCTCCAGGTGCTGCGGCTGCTGCAGGCGCACATCGAACAGGGTGCCGATCTCCGGCAGGGCTTCCTCGATCCGGGCCAGGATCCCGTCCAGGGCCGCGGCGTCGCCGGTGGCGGCCTCCACCCGGGCGCGGGCGGCGGCCAGCCGGATCCCGTCGGGGTCGTCCGCGGCCAGCCACAGCTCGGCGATGGCCGAGGAGGCGACGATGCAGGCCTGGAACGGGTCGGCTCCGGGCTCGGACTCGCTGCCGGCGATGGCCTCGGCCAGGTAGGCGGGCAGGTGCCAGTGCCGGGCCAGCCAGGCGCCGACCTCGGCGTGGTCGGCGCCGAAGGATTCGCGCTCCAGGCGCAGGCGTGCGGCCGCGTCGGCGGCGCCGGCGGCCAGGGCGGTGTACGCCTCCGGCGAGGCCTGTAGCAGCGCCAGTGCGCCGATGTCCTGCAGCAGGCCGGCCAGCATCAGCTCCTCCAGCCGCCCCAGGCCACAGCGCTCGCCCAGCCGGCGCGCGGCCAGGGCGGCCAGCACGCTGCGCCGCCAGATGCGCTCCTGCTCGGCCGCGGTGCCGTTGCCGCCGCGCAGGCCCTGCATCAGGGAAAAGCCCAGCGCCAGGCTGAGGGTCGCGTTCAGGCCCAGCAGGGTCAGGGCCTGGGGCAGGTTCTCGACCTTGCGGCGCCCCGCGTACAGGGGCGAGTTGGCCACGCGCAGCATGCGCGCGCTCAGGGCGGGGTCCAGTGCGATCACCCGGGCGGTGGCGGCCAGGTCGGCATTCGGATCCTGGGCCAGCTCGATGATCCGCAGGGCCACGGCAGGGGGCGAGGCCAGGTTGCGGCAGAGCAGAAGCCTGGCTTCCAGTTCCGGTCGCATCGCTCGGGGTGCGGTACAGGTGGTCATCGCCGGCGAGTATGCCGGTAAACAGATGCGACCGTAATCACTGTTTTTCTATCGAACCGCGGGGCTGCCCGCGCCGGGGGCGCGGAAACGCGGAAAGCCGCGGCTCGCGCCGCGGCTTTCCGCTTGAAGGGCGCCCGGGATGGGCCCGGGGCCGGAGGGATCAGGCCAGGCCGGCCTGCTTCATCACCTCGGCGGCGAAGTCGTCCTCCTTCTTCTCGATGCCTTCGCCCACGGCCAGGCGCTCGAAGCGCACCACCTCGGCGCCGACGGCCTTCAGCACCTGCTCGACGGTCTGGTTGGTGTCCAGCACGTACGGCTGGCCGTACAGGGTGACCTCGTTGACGATCTTGGCCATCTTGCCGGAGATGATCTTCTCCAGGATCTCGGCCGGCTTGGCCTTGTCCTTCTCGGACATCTTGGCCAGCTCGATCTCCTTCTCTTTGGCCAGGAACTCGGCCGGCACGTCGGAGGCCCTGACGTACGGCGGGTTCATCGCCGCCACGTGCATGGCGATGCCGCGGGCCAGCTCGGCGTCGCCGCCCTTGACCTCGACCAGCACGCCGATGCGGCCGCCGTGGACGTAGGCGGCGACGTTGTTGCTGCTGTCGATGCGGACCATGCGGCGCACCTGCACGTTCTCGCCGACCTTGGCCACGACCGCGGCGCGGCCTTCCTCGACGGTCTCGCCGGAGGCCAGCCTGGCGGCCTTCAGGGCCTCGACGTCGGCGGCGCCGGAGGCCAGGGCGGCCTGGCCGACGGCATCGGCGAAGGCCAGGAAGTTGCTGTCNTTGGCCACGAAGTCGGTTTCGGAGTTGATCTCCACCAGCACGGCCTTGCCGCCGTCCTGGGCCACCGCGATGCGGCCGTCGGCGGCCACGCGGCCGGCCTTCTTGTCNGCCTTGGCCAGGCCGGACTTGCGCAGCCACTCGGCGGCGGCGTCGATGTCGCCGTTGTTCTCGGTCAGCGCCTTCTTGCACTCCATCATGCCGGCGCCGGTGCGCTCGCGCAGTTCCTTGACCAGGGAAGCAGTGATTTCCACGGGAATACCTCGGTTGTGGGATGGGTTGGCCCCGCCGGGGGCGGGGCGGCGGACGCCGGCGCGCCTGTCAGGCGGCTGGCCGGGCGCCCGGTGGGGCCACGGACGGCGCACCGCGCCGTCCGGGCGGGGCGGCCGCGGCGCGGCCGCCGGGGTGGATCACTCGGCCGTGGCCTCGCCTTCCTCGGCCTTGGCGCCCTTGCGGCCGGAACCCTTGCGGGCCGGGGCCTTGCGCGCCGGCCTGGACTCGCCGTCGGCCTCGACGAAGTCGGACTCGGTGATGTTGGCCGCGATCGGAGCGGCGGCCTTGCCCTCCAGCACCGCGTCGGCGGCGGCGCGGGCGTACAGCTGCACGGCGCGGATGGCGTCGTCGTTGCCCGGGATCGGGTAGTCCACCAGGCTCGGGTCGTANTTGGTGTCCACCACCGCGACCACCGGGATGCCCAGCTTCTTGGCTTCCTTGATCGCGATGTCCTCGTGGCCGATGTCGATCACGAACAGCGCGTCGGGCAGGCGGTTCATGTCCTTGATGCCGCCCAGCGAGGCTTCCAGCTTCTCGCGCTCGCGGCGCAGGGCCAGCACCTCGTGCTTGACCAGGCGGTCGAAGGTGCCGTCGGTCTCGGCGGCCTCCAGCTCCTTCAGGCGGGCCACCGACTGCTTCACGGTGCGGAAGTTGGTCAGGGTGCCGCCCAGCCAGCGCTGGGTCATGTACGGCATGCCGCAGCGCTCGGCCTCTTCCTTGATGGCGTCGCGCGCGCTGCGCTTGGTGCCGATGAAGAGGATGGTGCCGCGCTTCTGCGCGATGCCCGAGATGAAGTTCATCGCGTCGTTGAACAGCGGAACCGTCTTCTCGAGGTTGATGATGTGGATCTTGCCGCGCGCGCCGAAGATGTACGGCGCCATCTTCGGGTTCCAGTAACGGGTCTGGTGGCCGAAGTGCACGCCGGCTTCCAGCATCTGGCGCATGGTGATCTGGGGCATTGCTTTGACTCCTTGGACGTGGAATCGCCCCGCGCGGCATGGACTCGGGTTTGAGCCACGCTGGGTGCGCGGCCGGGCGGCCGCGCGTCGATTCCGGGGTTGGGCCTCCCTGCCGCTTCCGTGTCCGAACCCGGGGCGGAGCCTTGGCTCCACCGGCGGGCACCCCGGCACGAAGGGTGGCGGCAGGTGTGTATTCGCCGGCCGGGACGGCGCCCGGAACCCTGCGCCCGGCGTGGGCGGCCCCGTGGACGGGGCGGACAGAGCCGGGAAAGTATAGCTGCCACGGCCGCTTAGCGGCAAACCGGGCGACGGACGGGGCGGGGCGGCCGGGCCGGGCGAAGCTGAATGGGGCGGCGCCGGCGGCCGCCGGGCGAGGCGGCCCGCGTTCAGGCGGGGCCAACTTGGGGGATAATCCCCTGATGAACCTGCACCTGAAAACCCCCGAAGAAATCGAGAAGATGCGCGTCGCCGGCCGCCTGGCCGCCGAGGTGCTGGAAATGATCGCCCCGTATGTGAAGCCGGGGGTCAGCACCGCGGAACTGGACCGCATCTGCCACGACCACATCGTGAACGTGCAGGGCGCGATCCCGGCCAACCTGGGCTACCGCGGCTTCCCCAAGACCGTGTGCACCTCGGTCAACAACGTCATCTGCCACGGCATCCCCAGCGAGGCCAAGGTGCTGAAGGACGGTGACATCCTCAACATCGACGTCACCGTCATCAAGGACGGCTGGTACGGCGACACCAGCCGCATGTACTACGTCGGCACCCCCTCGGTGATGGCGCGGCGCCTGGTGGAGACCACCTACCGGGCCATGTGGCGCGGCATCCGCGCGGTGAAGCCGGGCGCGACCCTGGGCGACATCGGCCACGCCATCCAGAGCTACGCCGAGTCCGAGCGCTTCTCGGTGGTGCGCGAGTACTGCGGCCACGGCATCGGCAAGGTCTACCACGACGAGCCGCAGGTCCTGCACTACGGCCGGCCGGGCGAGGGCCTGGTGCTCAAGCCGGGCATGACCTTCACCATCGAGCCGATGATCAACGAGGGCACCCGCCATACCCGCGTGCTGCCCGACGGCTGGACCGTGGTCACCAAGGACCGCAAGCTCTCGGCGCAGTGGGAGCACACCGTGGCGGTCACCGAGGACGGCGTGGAGGTGTTGACGCTGCTCCCGGGCCAGCTGCCGCCCGACGAGGTCTGAGCATGGGTGTGGGCGCCGGACCTCAGGCTGCGGAGGGGGCGCCCGGCGGCGATGCCGCCTGGGCGGCACGCGCCCGCGAGGAGCTGGCGCGCACCGACGCGGGCCTGGCCCGGCGCTACGGTCCGGACGCGGACATCGACCGCCTGCTGGCGCTGCGCGCCCGCGCGGTGGACCGGATCCTGCGCCAGGCCTGGGCGCGCTGCATCCCGGAAGGGGCGCCGCTGGCGCTGTTCGCGGTCGGCGGCTACGGCCGCGGCGAGCTGTTCCCGCGCTCGGACATCGACGTGCTGGTGCTGGCCGAGGCCGATGCCCAGCGCGCCCACGAGGCCGACTTGGCGCGCTTCTTCGCCCTGCTGTGGGACGCCGGCCTGCCGGTCGGCCACGCGGTGCGGTCGGCGCAGGAGTGCACCACCGCCGCGGCCGGCGACCAGACCATCCTGACCGCGCTGCTGGAATCGCGCCCGCTGGTGGCCGACAGCGGCGCGCAGGCGGCGCTGTCGGACGCCATCGCCACCACCCGGGTCTGGCCGGCGCCGGAGTTCTTCCGTGCCAAGCGCGAGGAGCTGCGCGCGCGCCACCTGCGCCACGGCGACACCTCCGACAACCTCGAGCCGCACATCAAGGACGGCCCCGGCGGCCTGCGCGACCTGCACACCCTGGGCTGGATGGCGCAGCGCGCCTTCGGCGTGCGTGACCTGCAGGCGGTGGTCGCCCTCGGCCACGTCGGCCAGGACGAGGCGGCGACCCTGGCGCGCGAGCGCCGCACCCTGGCGCGGCTGCGCTTCGGTCTGCACCTGGTGGCCGGCCGCGCCGAGGAACGGCTGCGCTTCGACTACCAGAAGGCGCTGGCGCAGCGCCTGGGCCTGGCCGACGACGCGCACAGCCTGGCCGTGGAGAAGATGATGCAGGGCTTCTACCGCGCCGCGGCGGTCGTGCGGCGGATCAGCGACCGGCTCCTGCAGCGCTTCGAGGAGACCTTCGAGGGCGAGGCCGTGCCCGAGCCGCTGGAGGGCGACTTCGTCCTGCTGCGCGGCTACCTGGCCGCGTCCGGGCCGTACTGGCCGGAGGGCGACCTGCGCCAGGTGCTGGCGCTGTTCTCCACCTGGGCGGCGCATCCGCGCATCCGCGGCCTGCACTCGCGCACCGCCCGCGCGCTGGCCGAGACCCTGCCGCACCTGCCGTCCTACGAACGCACCGGCCCGGCCGCGCGCGAGCGCTTCATGGCCCTGCTGCGCGGCCCGCAGCCGGTGGAGACGTTGACCCGGATGGCGCGCCTGGGCGTGCTGGGCCAGTACCTGCCGGCCTTCGCCCAGGTGTCCGGGCGCATGCAGTTCGACCTGTTCCACGCCTACACCGTGGACCAGCACACGCTGATGGTGCTGCGGAACATCGCCGGCTTCGCCGAGGGGCCGGACGAGCGCTTCGCCATCGCCCATGAGGTCTGGCCGCGCCTGCGCAAGCCTGAGCTGCTGCTGCTGGCCGGCCTGTTCCACGACATCGCCAAGGGCCGCGGCGGCGACCATTCCGAGCTGGGCGCGGTGGACGCGCGCCGGTTCTGCGCCGCGCACGGCCTGAGCGAGGCCGACACCGGGCTGGTGGCCTGGCTGGTGGAGCAGCACCTGCGCATGTCGGTCACCGCGCAGAAGCAGGACATCTCCGACCCGGAGGTGGTGCGCGCCTTCGCCCGTCTGGTCGGCGACCGCGAGCGCCTGGACTACCTGTACCTGCTGACCTGCGCCGACATCGCCGGCACCAGCCCCAACCTGTGGAACGCCTGGAAGGACCGCCTGCTGGCCGACCTGTACCTGTCCACCCGGCGCGTGCTGCGCGAGGGCCTGGAGGTGCCGGTGGACGTGGACGCGCGCGTGGCCGAGGCGCGTGAGGCCACCCGCGCGCTGATGCGCGGGCGGGGCTACGACGACGCCACCATCGACCGCCAGTTCGCGGAGATGCCGGAGGAGAGCTTCCTGCGCTTCCGCCCCGAGCAGCTGGCCTGGCAGGCCGCCTCGCTGGTGGAGGTGTTCCACGGCCAGACCCAGGTCGCGGTGCGGCCGATCGGCGGCAGCGCCAGCGGCGGCGCGCTGGAGGTGTTCGTGCACTCGCCCGACCGCGACGGCCTGTTCGCGGCCATCGTCGCCACCCTGGACCGGCACGGCTACGGCGTGCACCAGGCGCGCGTGCTGATGGGCCCGCACGGCACCGTGTTCGACACCTTCGAGGTGCTGCCGGCCGACACCTTCGCCAGCCGCGATCCGGCGCAGCTGGAGGCGGCGCTGCGCCAGGCCCTGTCCGGTGCGCTGGACCAGGTGCGCGCGCCGCGCCGGGTCGCGCCGCGCCAGTTGCGCCATTTCCGCTTCCCGCCGCGGATCGAGTTCAGCACCACCGGCGACGGCCGCCGCAGCCTGCTGAGCCTGGTCTGCCCGGACCGTCCCGGCCTGCTGTCCGACGTGGCCCAGGCGCTGCGCGCCTGCCGCCTGCGCGTGCACGACGCGCGCATCGCCACCTTCGGCGAGCGCGCCGAGGACGTGTTCCAGATCACCGACGAGAACGACCGGCCGCTGGACGAGGCCGCGCAGGAGGCCCTGCGCGCGGCGCTGCGCGAGCGGCTGGACCCCGACAGCCAGACCCCACCGTCAGGAGCCCCACGCTGATGGCACAGACCCCCAAGAAGACGACCACCCGCCGAAGCGCGCGCACGCGCGCCGCCGCCGCGGCCGCCCCCGGGCTGGCCGAGCTGAAGTTCTCCATCGAAAGCGCGTTCGAGCGTCGCGCCTCGCTGACCCTGGACGAGATCGAGGGCTCGACCCGGCCGCTGGTGGGGCGGGTGATCGAGGGCCTGGAGCGTGGCGAGTTCCGCGTCGCCGAGCCGGACGGCAAGGGCGGCTGGCAGGTCAACGAATGGCTGAAGAAGGCCGTGCTGCTGTACTTCCGGGTCAACGACATGGCCGTGATGGAGGGCGCGCCGGCCCCGTTCTGGGACAAGGTGCCGGCCCGCTTCGGCGGCTACGGCGAGGCCGAGTTCCGCCGCCTGGGCGTGCGCGTGGTGCCCGGCACCATCGCCCGCCGCGGCGCCTACCTGGGCAAGGACGTGGTGCTGATGCCCAGCTTCATCAACATCGGCGCCTACGTCGGCGAGGGCACCATGGTGGACACCTGGGCCACGGTCGGCTCGTGCGCCCAGGTCGGCAGGCACTGCCACATCTCCGGCGGCGCCGGCATCGGCGGCGTGCTGGAGCCGCTGCAGGCCAGTCCGACCATCATCGAGGACCACTGCTTCATCGGCGCGCGCTCGGAGATCGTGGAGGGCGTGGTGGTGGGCCACCACAGCGTGATCGGCATGGGCGTGTTCCTCGGCCAGTCCACCCGCATCTACAACCGCGCCACCGGCGAGATCACCTACGGCTACGTGCCGCCCTACAGCGTGGTGGTGTCGGGCGCGCTGCCGGCCGCCGACGGCAGCCACTCGCTGTACTGCGCGGTGATCGTCAAGCAGGTGGATGCGAAGACCCGGGCCAAGACCAGCATCAACGAGCTGTTGCGCGGCCTGGCGGAGTGACCGTTCCGTTCCACGAGGGGAGGTGAGGATGGTTGGCAGCAAGGGGAAGCGGTTGGCGCGGCTGGCGCTGCTGCTGGCGGCGGTGGTGCCGGCGGCCCCGGCGGAGAACCTGGCCCGCTACAGCGAGGACGGCCTGCGCGCCGAGCTGGCCGGGATCGCCGAGGCCGANACCGCGGTGCTGGTNCCGATGCGCGACGGCGTCGGCCTGTCCACCAACATCTGGCGGCCGAAGGGNGCCACCGGCAGGTTGCCGACGGTGCTGTGGAAGACGCCGTACAACGAGCACAACCTGCGCGGCCGTGCCGCGCAGCTGGCGATCGAGGCCGTGCGCCGCGGCTATGCCTTCGTGGTGCAGAGCGAGCGCGGGCGCTACTTCAGCCAGGGCGAGTACCAGATCCTCGGCCACCCGCAGACCGACGGCTGGGACACGCTGGACTGGATCGCCGCCCAGCCCTGGTCCAACGGCAAGGTCGGCACGCTCGGCTGCTCGTCCTCGGCCGAGTGGCAGCTGGCGCTGGCGGCGATGAACCACCCGGCGCACGCGGCGATGGTGCCGATGGCCGCAGGTGCCGGCATCGGCAAGGTCGGCCGGTTCCAGGAGCAGGGCAACTTCTACACCGGCGGTGTGCCGCGGACCCTTTTCGCGGTGTGGATGTACGGGGTGGACAACCCGCTGCGTGCGCAGCTGCCGCAGGACCTCGCCGGCCCCATGCGCGCGCGGGTGGCGCAGTACAACGACCTGCACGCGACCAAGCCCAAGGTCGAGTGGCAGACGCACATCCGGCNCCTGCCGTACGCGGAGCTGCTGTCCTCGCTGGGCGAGCCGCCGGGCACCTTCGAGCAGTTCATCGCGCGCACGCCGGCCGATCCAGCCTGGCGCGAAGGCGGGCTGTACCACGACGACATGGGCTGGGGCGTACCGGCGCTGTGGTTCAACAGCTGGTACGACGTGTCCATCGGCCCGAACCTGGAACTGTTCAACCATGCGCGCAACGCCGGCACCGACGCCGAGGCTTCCGCCCACCAGTACGTGGTGATAGGCCCGAACCCGCACTGCCAGTTCTGGCAGCTCGGCCCCGACTACACGGTCGGCGCGCGCAAGGTCGGCGACGCCAGCTTCCCGGTCAGCGAGCAGGTCTGGGCGTTCTTCGACCGCTGGCTGAAGGGCGACAGGAAGGCGTTCCCGTCCAGCACCCCGAAGGTGCGCTACTTCACCATCGGCCTGGACAAGTGGCAGGCCGACGAGCAGTGGCCGCCGAAGGCGGCGCGGCCGGTGCGCCTGTACCTGCGTTCGGGCGGNCGGGCCAACTCGCTGTACGGCGACGGCCGCCTGGCGTCCGATCCTCCCGGCGACGAGCCCGCCGACCGCTACACCTATGACCCGGCCAACCCGGTGCAGACCATCGGCGGCGGCGACTGCTGCAACGGTGGCCTGGTCGTCCCCGGCGCCTTCGACCAGCGCCCGGTGGAGGCCCGCCACGACGTCCTGGTCTACACCAGCGACCCGCTGGAGGAGCCGCTGGAGGTGACCGGCTTCGTCGAGGCGGTGCTGAACGTGTCCTCCAGCGCGCCGGACACCGACTTCGCGGTCAAGCTGGTGGACGTGGCCCCGGACGGCACCGCCTGGATCGTCGGCGACACCATCCTGCGCGCGCGCTACCGCGACGGCTACGNAACGCCCGCCCCGATGGAGCCGGGCCGGGTGTACACGCTCCGGCCCACGCCGATCGCCACCTCGATCCAGTTCGGCAAGGGCCACCGCATCCGTGTGGAGGTGACCAGCTCGAACTTCCCGAAGTTCGCCCGCAACCTCAACACCGGCGGCCCGAACGAGACCGAGTCCACGCCGGTGGTGGCGGAGAACGCGGTGCACCACTCGGCCGGTGCCGCCAGCTACATCGAACTGCCCGTGGTCGCGCGCTGAGCGCGGCCACGGTCCCGGAAGCCCAGGCATGACCACGACGATCTACGGACTAAAGAACTGCGACACCTGCAAGAAGGCGACGAAGTGGTTGGACCGCTTCGGCATCGCCTACACCTTCGTCGACTACCGCGAGAACAAGCCCGCGCCGGAGACCCTGGTGGAGTGGGCGGGCAAGGCCGGCGGCTGGGACGCCCTGGTCAACAAGTCCTCCACCNCCTGGCGGCAGCTGCCGCCCAACCGCAAGGCGCCCGGCAGCGAGGCCGAGTGGAAGCTGCTGCTGCGCGAGTACCCGCAGCTGATCCGCCGTCCGGTGGTGGTCGGCGAGGACGGGAGCTTCAGCCAGGGCTTCTCCGACAACGGCTTCAAGAAGCTGTTCCTCTGACCCCGTGAGGGGGGNGGATGCGGCGCGCCGGCGGCGGCCGCGGGCGCCGTCGCCGGGCCGCGCCTCAAGGGGCGCCGGTGGGCTGCCGCTACAATCGGCGCATCTGCCGGGACGCCACCATGAGCGATGTGCTTGCCCTGGCGTGCGAGCTGATCGCGCGCCCCTCCGTCACGCCGGACGACGCCGGCTGCCAGGACCTGGTCGCCGCGCGCCTGCGCCGCGCGGGCTTCGCCTGCGAGCGGCTGCGCTTCGGCGCGGTGGACAACCTGTGGGCCACGCACGGCGGCGGCGAGNGCCCGGTGCTGGTGCTGCTNGGCCACACCGACGTGGTGCCGCCCGGCCCGCGCGAGGCCTGGACCAGCGACCCGTTCACGCCGGAGGTGCGCGACGGCGTGCTGTACGGCCGCGGCGCCGCCGACATGAAGGGCAGCGTGGCCGCCTTCGTCATCGCCGCCGAGCGCTTCGTCGCCGAGCATCCCGACCATCCGGGCACGCTGGCCCTGCTGCTGACCTCCGACGAGGAGGGCGAGGCCATCGACGGGGTGCGCCGCGTGGCCGAGCTGTTCCGCCAGCGCGGCCAGCGCATCGACTGGTGCATCACCGGCGAGCCTTCCTCGACCCGCCGGCTGGGCGACCTGCTGCGGGTGGGCCGGCGCGGCTCGCTGTCGGCCACGCTCACGGTGCGCGGCGTGCAGGGACACGTGGCCTATCCGGAGAAGGCGCGCAATCCCGTGCACCAGGCCGCGCCGGCGCTGGCCGAGCTGGTCGCCCGGCGCTGGGACGATGGCTACGAAAGCTTCCCGCCGACCAGTCTGCAGATCAGCAACATCCATGCCGGCACCGGCGCCGGCAACGTCATCCCCGGGCACCTGCAGGTGCAGTTCAACCTGCGCTACAACCCGCACTGGGACGCGCCGCGCCTGGAGGCGGAGATCGCCGCGCTGCTGGACCGCCACGGGCTGGACTGCGAACTGCGCTGGCACCGCAGCGGCGAGCCGTTCCACACGCCGGAAGGGCGCCTGCGCCGCGTCGCGCGCGAGGTGCTGGCCGGCTTTGCCGGCGCACCGCCGGAGGAGAGCACCGGCGGCGGCACCTCGGACGCGCGCTTCATCGCCCCCCTNGGCGCGCAGTGCATCGAGGTCGGGCCGGTCAACGCCAGCATCCACCAGGTCGACGAGCACGTGCGCGTGGCCGACCTGGAGGCGCTGCCGGAACTGTACCTGCGCCTGGTCGCCAGCCTGCTGGGGTGACGATGGCGGGGGNCGGGGGCAGGGGCGGGACGCGGTGGCGGCCGGCCGCGTCCGTGGTGGCGGCGCTGGCCGCCGTGCTGCTGTGGCTGGCCCCCGCGCTGCCCGCCCTGGCCGCGTCCGCGCGGCTGGACGGCCT
>JGI26049J44785_1000607_pt1 | contig 19552 bp, 16 predicted proteins | sample HigsolmetaGSP11D_FD_44785 | JGI IMG/M metagenome (IMG submission 44785)
AGCGGGTGGTAGTTGCCCCGCCGCCAGTCCTCCGCCATGTCGGAGAAATGCGGTGAGCCCGGCTCGCCGGACTGTCCTGCCAGCGCCACGAAGACGCTGTTGTCCCAGGCCCCCACATCCATCACGAGGCGCAGGGAGGGACCGGTGATGATGCCGAAGTCGCTCGCACGGTAGGGCCCGTAGTTGGGGCTTGAGCTGCTGCCGCCCACGGGAAGGCGCGGGACCGAGAGGCGTTCGGCCTTGTCCGGGAACAGGGGCGCGAGCGGATGGACCAGCTTCAGGCCGTGCAGGTCGCCCCAGCGCCAGGCTGAGCTGTCGGGGCCGAGCGTCTGGCAGAGGTCCTGCCAGGCTGCAGCGAGTGTGCGTGCCAGCAAGGCGTCGCGCGTCTCCACCGGCGCCGTGTCGAACCAGTTTTCGGGCGCCTCTATGACTTCCGCGATGCTCTGCACGTCGTAGGGCATCAGCAGTGCGTGCGTGGCGTCGTCCGCGCCGAAGGCACGGCCGATCTCCCGCTTCAGGTGCCGCGTCATCCAGAACTCGAACAGGGCCGCCTGCGGACTGTCCTCCGAGGCCCAGCCGTCCCAGCCGGCGAGCAGCGCCCGGGCGCTCTCGGCCGGACCTTCGAAGGCGCCGATACCGGCAAGAACGGCGCAGATGCGCCTGCCGATCTCGGAATGCACGTCGTTCTGCAGCCGGCAGGATCCGGCGATGTCGTGCCTGTCCGATGCGGCCAGCACCGCGTGAATGCGCTCGGAGCGGCTGCGGTCGAGCCACTCGAAGCCGATTTTCACGCCGGTCTCCTCCCAGCCCTCCGGCAGGTTCATCTCATTTGCGGTGGCGATGAACCCGCACGGCGGATTGACCTTGACCGGCTGCTGGCCGGGCTGGAGGAAGCCGGCCCACTCGTAGCGGCCGTCACCGGGAACGGGCAGCAGGCCGTTCCAGTTGGGCCGGACCGGAACCGCGCCGGAGGGATGCCAGGCAATCGTGCCGTCGGTGCCCGCATAGAGGTGGTTGACGGACGGGGTGCCCCAGTTCGCGAGCGCCTGGACGTAGCCCGCATAGTCGCGGGCCTGCATGACCTTGAGGCTGCCCATGTAGGGCGCCATGCCGGGCTCGGTCCACACCGTGCGCAGGGCATAGGCGCGCCCCTTCTCCGGCGCCTCGGCGATGACCGGGCCGTGCCGGGTGAAGCGCAGGACCCGCTCCACGGGCTCGCAGCCTCGCACCTCGAAACGCTCGACGCGTTCCTGCATCTCCTCCCATCCGTCGCCGTAGCGGTAGCGGGTGGGCGCGGCCGGGTCCGTCTCGTAGACATAGACGTCCTCCTGATCGCCGCCGAAGATCGTCAGCGAATAGGCGAAATGCTCGTTGTGGCCGAGCGACACCCCCGGCACGGCCGGCTCGCCCATGCCGATGACGTCGAGGCCCGGCATGGTGAGGTGCACCATGTACCGGAGGGCCGGCAAGGAATGGGTCCGGTGCGGATCGCTCGCCATGATTGGGCGGCCCGTCGCCGTTCGCGAGGCCGAGATCGCCCAGTTGTTCGACCCTTCCGAGTCCGCGGCGCGCACAACCTCGCCGAGGGGCGTCACCCGGCGCCAGAGGTGGGCGTCGGCCATCGTCGCGGCCAACCGCTCGGGGGTGAACGTCACCGGCGCCGTCGCCAGCGCGAACGTGTCGAGAATGGAGAGCGGGATGTCGGCAAGGTCGAGGCCTTCCGGAACGGTGGGCGAGACCTTGGGCTCGATCTTGCGGCGCAGCGCATCGAGGCGCTCGCCGCCCTTGGCCATCACGTTGGCGCGGATCACTTCCGACATGCCGTTGCGGGTCAGGCAATGGCTGCGGATGCGGACGACATCTTCCGGCTGCCAGCGCGCCGGGCGGGTGTTCATCAGCGTGAATTCTTCCGGCAGCGGCGCTTCGCCGGCCTCTATCTGCGCTATGCGCGCATTGATGCCCCGGACGAAGGCGGTGCAGATGTCCCGCGCGTCGGGCCCGTAGGCGGCCCACTCCGCCTCCATGTCTCCCGAGTAGAGGAAGAGCCGCGCCGCCCGGTCCTGCTCCAGGTAGCCCGGCCCGAAATCGGCCGACAAAAGGCCGAGGCCGCGCTTGCGCCAGAGGTCGATCTGCCACAGGCGGTCGCGCGCTGCGTTCCAGCCTTGGGCGAAGAACAGGTCGTGCTTTGTTTCGGCCCGGATATGGGCAACGCCTTGCCTGTCGATGGCGATTTCGACGGGCCGTTCGAGACCGGCCAGCACGAACGAGGCCCCGGGATGCTTCGGTTGAGCGGCGTTACCCATTACGGCTCCTCTGCCTGCGCAATGACCACGGCGACACGTTATGTCGAACTCTGAAGCCACCTCAAGGCGAGAGTATTTCTATGAAATACGGCCGCACCGTAAAATGATGCAGGTTTGCCGGTGCCGGAGACGCGCGGCTGCTCGCCGAGGCGAAAGGATGCTCGGCGGCCATGGCCCGCACCGGCCGGTGGAGAGGAAAACGCGCTGCGACAGTCAGGCGCCGGAAGGTCGCCGCTGAGGGGTTACCAGACGACCCTCATGCCCACGCGCCCGCCATAGCCGTGGCCCCTGGCCGAGCCGAGGGCGAAGCGGACGTCACCGGAGGCGAACGCGCTGATGCTGTCGGTGATGCGGCCGGACAGGCCCGCTTGGACCTGCCCCCAGGTGCCGCCCACGTCCGCGGGCAGGCTCACGGCGTTGAGGCCGGCGAGGCTGCTGAAGGTCGTGTTCACCTTGCCTCCGAAGCTGTGCCACAGGTTGGCGCGCGTCCAGGCGGTGAGGTGCCGGCCATCCTCCAGCTCCCAGCTTCTTGTGAGCCGCGCGCCGAGACGTCCGTGGAGGAGGTCGGTATCTTCATAGGCAACGAGGCCGAAGCGGTCGGTGCCGCTGTCGATGGACACGTGCTGGTAGACGAGCTGCGCCTGCGGCTCCAGCGCCCATCCGCCGCCGAGGCTGATCGGCTGGCCGCCCTCCAGGGAGGCGGCGAGGCCCCATCCGGCGGTGGAGAGCGTTTCGCCAAAGAGCGACTTCGCCTTGATGTCGGCATACCAGGTGCTCTGGAGGACGGCATCGAGGTACCAGCCGGATGCGCCCGTCCGGGTCCAGTAGGCGCCCAGCGAATAGCCGCTGACGTCGGTCGAGCCGGCCTTGCCGCCGTAGACCCCGCGAACGTGGCTCTGCATGAGCCCGGCGCCGAAATAGAAGCCCGCGTTGTCGCGCGCGCCGTCTGCATGCTCCCGGTGGAGCAGGTCGAGCCCCGCCTGCAGTCCCGCCTGACTGGAGTCGTAACTCGGGCCATGGCGGTAGAAGCGGGCGGTGCGGGAGGCGAGGTCGTTGCCGCCATAGCCGGCGGCGCCGCGCTCGCCGAAGATGCGGCCCCAGCCGTAGGTGCGGCCGGTGCAGGCTGCGCGGTCTGCCGAGGCTTCAGCGCGCGGGAAGCGCCGCGCCTCGTCGTCGCACGCGGCGGGCCCGGCGGGTGCAGACAGACCGGGGTCCGTGGACGGCTCGCCCCTGCGGTCATGGTAGGTGCCGAGCATCGCCAGGCCGAGGCTGTCTGCCAGCGCCGGCACGACCATGTTGACGGGGACCTCGGGGCGGTAGTTCGGAATTTCGGACGGGTCGCCCGTCTGGTCCGAGACGATCAGCGTACTGCGCAGATACCAGTTGCCGTCGGCGGCGTCGGCGCCGGCGCCGTTATGGTAGAGCAGATACTCGTAGGCGCCGGCGGCGACGCGGCTGCCGAGGGTGAAGACGCCCGGGGCGGAGGCGGTCTTGTCGCGCACCTCCACAAGCTCGATGCCGTTGCCGGTCGTCAGGGTGCCGGAGAGGGTCGGGTCGATGCCGACATGGATGCGCGCGGGCGCTGATCCGAGCCGCGTGCTGTCGACGATGAGCATGTCGGCATAGTTGTTGGTCGCGCCGCCGGGCTGGATGCCGTCGTTCAGCACGGCGTTGAGGAGGATCTGCCCGCCGTTGGCCACGAAGACGGAGGAGCCGGGCGCGCCGCCGGCTGCTGCATTGCTGGTGATGACCAGCGAATTGCCGATGGCCGGGCCGCGCAGGTCGAGGATGCCACTGTGGTCGAACTCCCCGAGATTGACCAGCTGCCCCTGGACGACGCCGTTACGGTTCAGGTTGTAGTACGACGCCTCGAGGGGGCGGCTGTCGAAGCCGGTCGTCGGAACGTAGTAGCCGGTCGGATCCGTGGCTGCCGCGTCGCTGACCGGCGCAAGCCGCGTGAGGCCGGAATTGCTGAAGACGGACGTCAGCGGGTCGCCGAAGTCGGAGATGGCGACGCGCTTGGTGTCGCGCACGCCGTCGCCGTCCGTGTCGGCGAAATGGCGGATGTCGAAGAGGCCGCCGGCAAGATTGTCGAACCTATTTGTTCCGCCGGCGGCGAGCTCGACGAACCCGGTGATCGTGCCGCTGTTGGCGATGGTCATATTGCCTGCGGGTGTTCCGCCCCCGCGCGTCGCGTCAATGACGGCGCGGTCCGAGCCTGCGCCGATGCTGCCGGCATTGACGAGGGAACTCGCCGCGGCCGCGCCCAGAATGACGCCGGCGGCAGGAGAGGCACTGTTCGGCCCGACGCCGTTGGCGGTATCCTGCCAGCCGCCCATCACCGAGGCGCCCGCACCGAGCGTGACAGTCGCTGAGGCGTCCGAGAAGGCGAAAAGGCCGACGCCGAACCGTCCCAAAGTCGCGATGCTGCCCGCATGCAGGACAAGCACGTCGCTGCCGCCATCGAGCTGGGCGCCGAAGGCTTCGCTGCCGCTTGCCGTGACAGCGGTGCCGGAAGCGGTGACGAGCAGTACATCTCCCAAGGTCTTGCCGTAGACACCGGCGGCCTGATCACCGCTGGTCGTCACACGAGCGCTGTCGCGCAGATCCAAAGTCAGCGATCCGGGACCGGCGAGCAATGCCCGCACGCCATGGGAACCGCTGCCTGACGTTTCGATGTTCCCCTACCCGCTGATGACCACCTGATGTGATGCGGCGTTGGTGGCGGACGTCACGTCGAGGCCGACGCCGAAGGCCTCGTCGCCGAATGTGCGAATGCTGCCCGCGACGGACACAAGCGACGAGCCGAGGCCGCCGGCCAAACTCCAGATGCCGTAGCCTAGCTGGTGTGTCGTGATGCTGCCGTTTCCGCCCAGGAAAACCGAGGTCAGCGCTGTCGAGTTCGGATTGGAGCTGTAGGCGAAGACGCCGTCGGAGAGATCGCCAAGTGCTTCCACTGTTCCATCGACGATGACGTTCGTGGCGCCGTAGCCGGAATTCTCTGCTATCAGTGCGGGTGACAATTGTGCGTCGGTGGAAGCGGCCCCTCCTGCGTGGAGGATGACGTCCATTCTCCCGGTCGAGTCCGGGTTTCCTATGGCCGCCGAAATGGCAGAAACATAAGTGGCATCTGGATCCGTGCCGACTGCCGTCACGGTGCCGGCGCTTTCGACGAAAACGTCGCCGAGGCCGAGCGACTGGGCATGGAGTCCGACCACAAACTTGAAGCCGGACACGTGGATGGAACTGCCGGCGAGCTGGGTGACGACCACCGAGCCAGTGCCGGTCGAAGAGCTGGCCCGCCCGAGGATACCGACGGTGATCTCATCGGTGGGGCCTGCAACGTCGAGCCCCTGTGTCGTGACATTGGCACCGGAGACGATGACGACATTGTCGTTGTTGGTGCTGTGCACCTGCACGCCCTGCGCGATGAATCCATTCGTACGGATGATCGTGCCCGGGGCGAGTTCCAGCGCGAGGGTATGGTTCCCGTTGCCGGACAGGTTGACGCCCATATTGCCGTCGCCAGGAGTACGATCGATGACGACCCCTGCGCCGACAATCGCAGTCAGGCCGGTCGAGAAATTGAGGTATTCGATGCCGCCAGGGTAGTTGTTTCCGGCGTCGTCGCAGACGAGGGTCGTTGGTGTTCCAGGCGTCAGGACGCAGTTCGCCCATGCATGCCCGTCCAGGCGAGGGACGCGGCAGCGGCGACCAGCGCTGTCTTGCTCGCCTGCCCGCGAAAGGAACCGGGCAGCCGCTCGTCGCGACAGAAGCGATTCGTAAAATTGCAGTTTTCCGCGCGAGGGTTGGGGGCATGACACTTGCGGTGAGGTCGTTCTACCTGAACGACGAAACGATCGGCCACGCCCTGCGCTCCGGATACNGAATTCAGGNTAGNAATTGATGGATAATTGCGTCGATTCCCTNGGTCAAGCGCCGCCNTTGCAAAGTCCGGGTGTGCAGNAAGGCCCAGGCAATGGCGGCTGCGAAGCCGGCCTGGCGGGCAGGATNTCTGGCTGTGGACCGGTTCCCGCGGCGCCCGTCACCNGAGGGGGCGCGGNCGGAGGCTCTCACGGGAACGGAGATGGCGCGGTGCGCGCCGCCTCAGGGGATGAGCACCGCGNCCCCCTGAAGGCGCCCCGCACGCAGGTCCGCCAGGGCCTCGTTGGCGGCTTCCAGGGGATAGCGCACGGTTTGCGTCCGGATCCCCGCCTGCGGCACAATCGCCAGGAATTCCGTGGCATCCTGGCGGGTCAGGTTGGCAACCGACACCACCTGCCGCTCCTCCCAGAGCAGGCGATAGGGGAAGGCCGGAATGTCGCTCATGTGGATCCCGCCGCAGACGACCCGGCCACCCTTGCGCACGGCCCGCAGAGCCAGCGGCACAAGATCGCCCACGGGTGCGAAGATGATCGCCGCATCGAGCGTCTCGGGCGACACCTCGTCCGAGGCGCCGGCCCACACGGCACCGAGGGAGCGGGCGAAGTCTTGCGCATCGACATCTCCCGGGCGCGTGAAGGCGAAGACCCGGCGCCCCTGCCAAGTGCAGACCTGGGTGATGATGTGCGCCGCCGCGCCGAAGCCGTAGATGCCGATCCGCTCGCCGGGGCCCGCCGCTGTCAGGGAGCGCCAGCCGATCAGGCCGGCGCACAGGAGCGGGGCGAGCGCCACCGGGTCGCCGTCGTCGGGCAGGGCGAAGGCATAGTCCGCGTCTGCCACGACATGCGAGGCAAAGCCGCCGTCACGGGTGTATCCGGTGAACAGCGGCTCGTCGCACAGGTTCTCGTGTCCCGAGGCGCAGTAGGGGCATCTTCCGCAGGTGTGGCCGAGCCAAGGGATGCCCACGCGCTCGCCGAGGCGGCGGCCGCTCACGCCGGCGCCGATTGCCTCGACCCGCCCCACGATCTCATGGCCCGGGATCACGGGCAGCCGCGGGTTCGGCAGTTCGCCGTCGACCACGTGCAGGTCGGTCCGGCACACGGCGCAGGCCTCCACCGCCACGCGGATCTCGCCGGGGCCGGGCGAGGGCGACGCGCGCTCCTCGATCATCAGAGGCTTGCCTGTTTCCCGCAGCACCATCGCGCGCATGATCCGGCCCTCCATGCCTCGCGGCCGCAGTGCGGGCTGGTCGCCGGGAGGCGCCCGGCCNGCTGCCGCTCTCCTTCAATCTAGATCGCCNCGGNCATGGCCGGGAGCGCGGCGATGCCCGATCGGGCGATAGGTCGCACCCCCGCTCGCCGACGGGAACAAAGGGCCGCGGGCGGGATTGGGAGCTCGAAACGGGAGAGCGACGATGCATCACATCGACCAGACGACCCGGGCCTGCATCGATGCCTGCCTCAACTGCTACGGGGTCTGCCAGTCGACAGCGATGGGCCACTGCCTGGAGCTCGGCGGCGCCCACACGGAGAAGCGCCACTTCACCCTGATGATGGCCTGCGCCGAGATCTGCCGCACGGCCGCGCATTTCATGCTCATCGGCTCNGACCACCACAGGCATGTCTGTGNCGAGTGCGCGGAGATCTGCGGCCAGTGCGCCGACGATTGCGAGCGCATCGGCGACATGGAGGTCTGCGTCGCGGCCTGCCGGGCCTGCGCCGAGCACTGCCGCAACATGGCGGCGTGAGCCGGAGCCGGAAGCATGGCGGTTCCCATGTCTGAGACTCGCTTGCCCGTCATCGGCGGCTGCGGAGGCGAGGGACGGAGGTGCCCATGGGCGAGTATGTCTGGTTCTTCGCCATCGTCGTCGGCCCGCTGCTGTTCGCCGCGGCCGTTATNTACGGCCTGACCCGGCGCCGTCTGCGGGCAGGCGAGCNCGGGCGGCAGCACCGCAAGGTTGAGGAGCTCTACGGCGAGCGCCACGAATGAGCTGGCCGGGGTGTCAGACGCTGCCGGCGGCGGGGCCCGTGTAGCGCGCCCGGGGCCGGATGAGGCGCTCGTCCAGCCGCTGCTCTAGCGCGTGGGCGATCCAGCCGGCAGTGCGCCCCACGGCGAAGATGGCGAAGGCCGCACCCGGCGGCAGGCGGTATGCCCGGCGCAGCGCCACGAGCGCAAAGTCGATGTTGGGCAGCCGTCCGGCGCTGTCCCGCATCACTTCTATCAGTGCCTCGCGCCCGNGTTCGGGCGGCAGGCGCGCCAGAAGGGCGGCGGCGCGTGGNTCGCCCTGCGGATAGAGCGGGTGGCCGAAGCCCGGNATGCCCTCGCCGCGCCTCAGCCGTGCCTCGACCACCGCAGCGGCATCGCCGTCGCGCTCCATCTCGTCCAGCAGGATCTCGACCAGGCTCGTCGTGCCGCCGTGCAGGGGGCCGCCCAGCGCAGACAGGCCGGCGTTGAGGCAGGCGCCAAGCGAGGCGCCCGTCGAGGCGACGACACGCACGGCGAAGGCCGAGGCGTTGAGCTCGTGGTCGGCAACGAGAACCAGAGCCCGCCGCAGAAGATCGGCTCCCGTCTCATCAAGGTGCCATGCACGGGCGAGGTGCCGGTGCACCGCNTCGCCGTCCGGCTCCGTTCCGCACACGGCGGCGGCGGTGGCGCGCAAGAGNGCCGCGGCGCCNGGCCAGAGGCTGCGCACGTCCCGCTGCCAGGCGATGGTGCGACCGGCGGGCACCAGCGGCAGNAGCGCCTGCAAGCGCTCCGTGAGCGGCAGATGGGCGAGACGGGCGAGNAGCGCGCCNTCCCACGNGGGCGCCTCTGCACGCGTCTCGGCGAAGGGNTCGCGCCCCCCGCAATCCCAGAGGAGCCGCGCGGTTTCCTCGAGTGTCGACGTTTCGGCCCACTGGGTCGCCTCNTGGCCGCGGTAGTAGAGGCGGCCATTCTCGATGAGGGTGATGGCGGAGGCGAGGACCGGCATGCCCCAGTCGAGCGTCGTCTCCGCCACCCGGGCAAGACGGCGGCCCGTTTCCTTGCGCCGCTTGAGCGCCTCGATGTCGTGAACGCTGTAAAGGTGCCGGCGCGGATCGCTCCCTGACTCNCTGGTGCGGATAAGCCCGCGGCTCACATAGGCATAGAGAGTCGCACGGCTGATGCCGAGGCTCTGCGCCGCGGCCTTCGCATCGATGAACCCGCCATGGTCCGGCACGGATGCCTCATATTGATTATATGAATCAATATTGACTATATTTATTGCACAGTCATCCTCGCGGCAAGTCTTTGAGCGAGGACAACCCCCATGAGCTCCAATCTTGCCCCCCTCAATGACCACGTGGCGCCGGGCCTCGACGATGTCGTCGCTGCCGAAACCGTGCTGAGCCACGTCGACGGCGCCGCCGGGCGGCTGATCGTGCGCGGGTACGACCTTGAGGAGCTTGCCGNTCGGAGCTTCGAGGGCGTGCTCTCCCTCCTGTGGCAGGACCTCGCCCCCGGGCCGACGGACGAGGCAGCGATCCGTGCCGACCTCGGTCGTGCACGCCTGCACGCCTATGCCGTCATGCTGCCGCTTCTGGAGGCGACGGACGGGCTCGCGCCGGTGGAGGCCCTGCGGCTTCTGCTGTCGGCGCTCGCGGATACGGAGCCGGTAGCGCATCACGTGCTGGCGGTTGCGGCGGTGCCGGTCTTTGCTGCGGCCATCCAGCGCCGGCGGGCCGGCCGGCATCCCGTCGCGCCGGACGAGAGCCTCGGTCAGGCGGCGGACTTTCTGNGGATGCTGCACGGGCGCCCGGCCGACGCGGGCCACGTGCGGGCGCTCGACACCTATCTCGTCACCGTGGCCGACCACGGTCTCAATGCCTCGACCTTCACCGCGCGCGTCATCGCCTCGACGAGGGCCGGTCTTTTCTCCTCAGTCATCGGCNGTCTGTGCGCGCTCAAGGGCCCGCTCCATGGCGGCGCGCCGGGGCCGGTGCTCGACATGCTGGACGCCATCGGCGAGCCGAGCCGCATCCGCCCCTGGCTGTCGGACGCGCTCGCGCGCGGCGAGCGGCTGATGGGCTTCGGCCACCGCATCTATCGCGTGCGCGATCCGCGGGCGGACGTGCTGAAGAAGGCGGTGGCTGACCTGCGCGATGCCGGCGGCCGCATCCGCTTCGCCGAGGCGGTGGAGAAGGAAGCTCTCGCCCTGCTGGCCGAGCGAAAGCCGCTGCGGCCGCTCGCGACCAATGTCGAGTTCTACACGGCCCTCGTCCTGGAGGCCGTGGGCTTTGCGCGCGAGAGCTTCACCAATGTCTTCGCCGCGGGCCGGATGGCCGGCTGGACTGCCCATGTGCTGGAGCAGGAAAAGACCGGCCGGCTCATCAGGCCCCAGTCCCGCTATGTCGGGCCGGTGCCGTCCGTCGCGCGGCCGGGCTCCTAGCATCCGGCGCCGAAGCGGGCTCAGCCGAGCAGGGGCGTGACGCGCTTGACCGCGTCCGCCATCGCGTCCTGCGGCGTCTTCATGCCGAAGACGGCAGCCTGTGTCTCCTCGATGAAGATGTCGTGGGCGCGGGCCTGCTCGTCGAAGGCGGGCAGGTGGATGCGCGAGGCGGCCACCGCCTCGGCTTCCACTGCGGCATAGGGGTAGTTCTTTTCGAAGGACGGGTCGGAATAGGTCTTGATGCGCACCGGCCCGTTGCCGTTGAGCGCCATCTGCGTCGTCGCGGCGGGCGAGGACAGGTGGCGGATAAAATCCCACGCCGCGCGCTGGTTCTTGGAATTGGCAGGGATGACGAGCGACCAGAACTCCACCGTGGGCGCGTAGGCGACCTTGCCGACGAGCGCCTCCGCCATCGGCGGCACGAGCGGCTTGAGCTTGCCCGGATAACGCGACTTCTGCGGGTCGTTGTAGGAGGCAAGGCGGGCGAAGGGCTGGATGCTCATGGCGGCGCGGCCCTGCTGCATCCACGTGGTCAGCTCCTCGTTGTTGAGGGTCGCCGTGTTCCGCGGCAGGACGCCGTCCTTGTAGAGCGCGGCGAGCACCGCCAGCGCCTCGACCATCGGCGCCTCGGCCGCCACGATCTTCCGGTCCTCCGTCATGTAGTCGCCGCCGAGGCAGCGGGAGATCGTGAGGAAGTTGGAGGCGAAGACCGGCGTGAAGGCGAGCCCGTAGACCTGGGTGCCGTCATCGCGCCTGAAGGTGAGCTTGCGCGCGGCCTCGACCAGCTCCTCGAAGGTCTTCGGCAGGGCCACGCCGCGCTCCTCGAACAGCGCCTCGTTGTAGATGATGATGTTGGTGGCGTGGCGCACCGGCACGCCGTAGAGCGCGCCGTCGAGTTGCAGTGGCTTCACGAGGCCCGGGGCGATGTCGTCGAACTCGGCGATCGGCGCCTCCTTCTGGAAGCTGTCAAGCGGCGCGAAGAGCCTGAGGTTGCGCGGCACAGCGCGGCCGTTGAGCAGGAAGGCGACGTCGATCGTCGTCTCGCCCAGCGTCGCCTCGCGCAGCAGGCGCTCGTGGATGGCGTTGACGTCGCCGAGCGTCACCCACGAGGCGGTGTTGCCGGTCTCCCGGCGCCAGGCCTCCGTCGCGTCGCCGCCCGGTCCGGTCGTCGCCGCGGCCTGGTGCACGCGGTGTCCGAAGACGTTGAGCGCAAGGCTGGCGGCCATGACCGTGCGCGGCAGGAGGCCGGTGAGCGCCGCCCCGGCCGAGAGCTGCAGCATCCGACGGCGCGACAGCCGGCCGCCGTCATTTTCTGGGCAGAAGACATCCTCCGCCATCGCGGATCTCCTTCCGTTCACGTTGTCCCATTGCGGTCGCCCGCCGCCTCGGTCAGGACGGCAGCAACGGCCTCACCCGTTCGACCACCGAGGCCATCGCCTGCTCGGGGGTCTTCATGCCGAGGACGGCGGCCTCGGCCTCCTCCTTGAAGATGTCGCCGGCGCGGGCGGCCTCGTCGAAGGCCGGCATCGGCACGCGCGCGACCTTGAGCACGTCGCGCTCGGCATCGGCATAGGGCACGCTGGCGCGGAAGCCGGGATCGTCGTAGGTCGAGGCGCGCACGGGGCCGTTGCCGCTCAGCGCCATCTTGAGCGTCGCATCCTTGGTCAGCATCGCCTTGATGAAACTCCAGGCGAGGTCCTTGCGCGTGCTGTTCTTCGGAATGGCGAGGCCCCAGAACTCCACCTTCGCCGGCGCGACCGGGTAGCGGTCCTTCAGCGTCTGCGAGATGGGCACTGCTCCGGTCATGATCTTGCCGGCGAACTTGCTCTTCTGCGGGTCGTTGAAGATGCGGTTGCGGCCCATGCTCTGCAGGGCCATGGCGGCGCGGCCCTGCTGCATCCAGGTCGCCACCTCCTCCGTGGTCAGGGCGGAGAAGTTGCGCGGGAAGGCGCCGGCCTCGAACAGGCCGCGCAGCAGGCGGATGGCGTTGAGCATGCCCTCCTNGTCCGCCACCACCTTGAAGTCCTTGGTGATGAAGTCGCCATCCCANGCGCGGGCGATGTCGATGACGTTGGGATAGGTGACGCCCGGCATGCACAGGCCGACGCAGTTCGTGCCGTCGGCGCGCCGGTAAGTCGTGGCCTTCGCCACCTCGACGAGTTCTTCCATGGTNGCCGGGGGCGTCGGGAAGCCGCGCTCGGCGAGGATCTCCGTGTTCCAGTGCAGGCCGGAGGAGGCGTGCCGGACGGGGATGGCGATCAGCTTGCCGGCGACGGTCATGCCGTCGATGAGCCCGGGGAAGATGTCGGCCACATCCTCGGGCGGATCGTTGCGCATGTAGTCGTCGAGCGGCTCGAACAGCTCCGCTGTGCGCGGCACCGCCTGGGTGTTGACGATGAAGCCCACGTCGACGCTCGTCTGTGACAGCGAGGCCTCGCGGAACAGCCGCTCCTGCAGGGGGCCGGTGTCGAAGGTCGTCCATTCGACGGCGATACCGGTCTCGGCCGTCCAGGGGGCAGTGACGTCGCCGCTCTGGCCGGTCGCCACGGTCTTGTGCACGCGGTGGGCGAACACCTGCAGGGGCGGGCCCTTGGCCGCCTGGCCGAAGGCGAGTTTCGGGGCTGCCAGCGCGGCGCCCGCCGCGGTGAGCAGCGTCCTTCTGTCGATTGGTGCCATGTCGTTCCCTCCCTCCGGGCCCGTTCTTTTGCGGGCCTTGCTGATGAAACGGGCCTAGCCTGTCCCTCCCGGCGACGGATCGGGCCCGAAGATGTCGCGGATGGCGGCGTCGGCGGCGGCAAAATGGCTGCGCATGGCCGCCTCCGCTGCGGCAGGATCGCCCGCCTCGATGGCCTCGGCGATGCGGACGTGGCGGCCCAGCGTCACGCGCCAATCATCCATGGTGCGCGCCTCGCGCGCGTTGAAGCGCACCATCATGATGCGCACGACCGGCTCAAGTCCCTTGAGCTGGAGCACGACAAGCCGGTTGTGCGCCATTGCCGCAATCTGGTTGTGGAAGGCGAGGTCCGCCTCGATCCACGCCGGCACGTCGCCGAGGGTCTCCTCCATCCGCGCGAGGATAGCGCGCATGGCAGCGATGTCGGCCTCGGTGCGCCGCTCGGCGGCGAAGGCGGCGATGTGCGGCTCCAGCATGCGGCGCAGCTCCACCGCCTCGCGCAGGCCCTGCTTCGTGCTGCCGACGGCGAAGCGGTAGAAGCGGGCCAGCGGCCCGCTGTCGATGGCGCGCACGCGGCTGACCTTGCCCTGCTGCACCTGGATGACGCCCATCGCTGCGAGCTCGCGCAGCGCCTCGCGCGCAATCGGCTTGGAGATGCCGAAGGTGGCGGCGATCTGACCCTCCGAGGGCAGCGGATCGCCTGGCTTGAGGCGGCCGTCGATGATCGCCTCCGTCAACCGTTCGATGACGGCATCGCCGAGCCGGCTGGGCGCGATGTCGGCCGCGCCGAGCAGCTTCGCCCAGTCAGGGGTACGTGTGTCGGGCAATGTCGCGAGCTGGTCAGACATGCCGATCTTCATCGCATAAACTCAGCATGGTTGCAACCTAGAAACTTATCAGATAAGTAGAGTGGCGAGGAAATCCGAGGCGGGATCATGCCCGATATCGAAGGGCCGCAGGCCGGCCGCATTGCGCAGGTCACAGCGCATCCCCTGCGCGTCGCACTGCCGACGGCGCAACGCACGTCGCAGGGCGACTGGGCGACGATCGAGCTCGTCGTCGTCGAGGTAGAGACAGACCAGGGGCTCGTCGGCTTCGGCGAATGCCTCGGCCGGCGCGGGGCCGCCGCCTATGCCCGCTTCATCGAGAACGTTCTCGCGCCGCGGATCGCCGGCGAGGATGCGCTCGACCGGCGCCGGCTGTGGAACCTCATGCGCGGCGCGCTCACCGGCCGCGTCGGCGGCATGCTCGTCGAGGCCGTCGCCGGCGTCGACATCGCCCTGTGGGACATTGCCGGCAAGGCTGCCGGCATGCCGGTGGCCAAGCTTCTCGGTGGCGTGGGGCGCAGCGCCGTCCCGGCCTATGCCTCGTCCATCAACTGGTACGACGATGCGACGGTCGAGCAGGAGGTCGCAGCCGCGCTTGCGGCAGGCTTCCGCCAGATCAAGGTGAAGACCGGCCGCTCGGTGCCGGATTCGATCGCGCGCATCCGCCTCGTGCGCCGGCTCGCGGGGGATGCCGTTGGCCTCAGCGTTGACGCCAACTGGGCCTATGATCTCGACGATGCCGTGCGCGTTGGCCGCGCGCTCGAGGAATGCGGCTACGACTGGTTCGAGGAGCCGCTGCGGCCGGAGGACCGTGCCGGCTATCGCCTGCTGCGCGACAGGCTCGACGTGCGCCTCGCCGCCGGCGAGAGCGACTTCACTGCCGTCGACGCCCTGCCCATGCTGCAGGACCGGTCCATCGGCCTGATCCAGCCGGATGTGGCGCGGGCAGGGGGCATCACCGAGACCTGGCGCATCGCCGAGCTCGCCCAGAGCTTCAACGTCGCCTATGCCCCGCACGTCGGCTGGTCGGGCGCCATCTGCGTCGCCGCCAGTCTGCAGCTGGCCGCGGCTGCCGAGAACTGCCTCACCTTCGAGTGCATGGTCTATCGCAACCCGCTGCGCGAGGCGCTGCTGGTGGAGCCCGTCGGGGATCCGGCGACGATGGTCGACGGCGCGCTGCCCGTGCCGGCCGGCCCGGGTCTCGGCATCACCGTCGACCGGGCGGCGCTCGCCGCCCATCGCATAGCGGAGTAAGGCGCATGGCGGCCGTCTCGATCTCTGCGATGCAGGAGCCGCGCCGGGCATTGCCCTACGTCGCCCCCGCGCTCGCGCTGCTCGCCGCGGTCATTCTCGTCCCGGCGGTCTACGTGTTGTGGCTGTCCTTCCAGCAGTCGACCTTCGGTCGCGCGGCCACCTTCGTCGGCTTCGCCAACTACGCCAAGATCCTCGCCGACCCCTACTTCTGGCGGGCGTTGGGCAACACGGTCGTCGTGGTGCTCGTCGTGGTTCACGTCGAGGTGGTGCTGGGCCTTGCCATGGCAATGCTCTTCGCGGCGGGCCTGCCCTTCCGCAAGCTGCTCATTGCCGCCGTTCTCGCGCCCTATGCGGTGAGCGAGGTCGGTGCCGTCGTGATGTGGCGCACGCTGTTCGACCCCGACACCGGTTTCATGACGCGGGTGCTGACGGGCCTCGGCCTGCCGCCGCTCGAATGGTCGGTGGTGCCGAGCCACGGGCTCGCGCTCGTTGCACTGCTCAGCATCTGGCTGCACCTGCCCTTCACCTTCATCATCCTCTATGCCGCGCGGCTCGCGATCCCGAAGGAGCTCTATGAGGCCGCCGAGATCGACGGGGCGACCCCGTGGCAGAGCTTCCGGCGCATCACGCTGCCACTGCTCATGCCGGCCATCCTGGTCGCCATGCTCTTCCGCTACATCTTCGCCTACCGCCTGTTCTCGGAAGTGTGGCTGCTGACCCAGGGCGGGCCGGCACGCTCGACCGAGGTGGTCGCCGTCTACCTCTACCTCGAGGCCTTCCGATACAACGACTTCGGCGCGGCGAGCGCGACCGGATGGCTGATGGTGGTGACCTCGCTCATGCTCGCAGCCTTCTATCTGCGCCGGCTCTACCGGGAGATGTTCGCCCGTGCCGAATGACCGTGCCCACTCGCTCTCCGGTCTCCTGCGCCTCCTCGGCAAGGCTGTTGCCGTCGCGCTGGTGCTCGCCTGGTCGCTCGGGCCCATCGCGCTCATCGTGACGGCCGCCTTCACCCCAGAGCGCGACATCTTCGCCACCGGCGTTGGCTGGCGGCCCACCTTCGAGAACTTCGTCGCCCTGTGGCAGCGCTGGGGAGACTTCTTCTCCGGGCTTGCCAACAGCTTCATCGTCACGGCGGGGGCGACGGTGCTCGCGGTGCTCGCCTCGACGCTCGCCGGCTTCGGCTATTCGCGCTGGCACAGCCGGTTCCTCTCGGGCTCGGTCTTCGCCATGATCGCGTTGCGCCTGCTGCCGCCCATCGTCACGACCCTGCCGCTGTTCCCCATCGTCAATGCGCTCGGGCTCAATGACACGCACGCGGTGCTCATCATCCTCTATGCCGCCTTCTTCGTCTCGCTCGGCACGATGGTGATGCGCACATTCATCGACCAGATCCCGCGCGAGCTCGACGAGGCGGCAATGATGGACGGGGCGAGCCAGGCGCAGATCTTCCGCCGCGTCGTCCTGCCCCTGTCGGCGCAGGGCATGGTCGCCGTCGCCATCTTCGTCATCGTCTATGCGTGGAATGAATTCCTGTTCGCCTTCATCTTCACAACGAAGAACGCCAAGACCGCACCCCTCGTGCTCTCCGAGATGGTCGGGTCCCTCGAGGGCGTCGAATGGGGCGTCCTCTTCGCCGCCACCACCGTGCAGCTCCTGCCGATCCTCGTCTTCGTCGTCCTGTGTCAGCGCCACCTCATCGAGGGTCTGACGGCGGGAGCCACCAAGGGCTGAGAAGGACCAATCCGATGACACCCGACCGCCATGAGATCGCCTTGGCCCTGCGCCTTGCCGACCCCGCCCTGTCGCGTTTCGATCCGCTGCCGCGCATCATCGCCTTCGACGACTTCGACCGCGGCTTCTGCGGCTGGACGCAGCTTGTCGGCAATTACGAGGACACGCTTGATGCCATGCATCCGGGCTACGCCCAGCACACGCAGGCCATGCTGTCGACCCTGCCCATGTGGGACTTCGGCAGCCACGGCGGCATCGACGGCAGCTATGCGCTGAAGATCGCGACGCGACCGCAGGCGGGCGCGCGCAACGTTGCCATCAAGCGGCTCACCTTCCGCCGGCGCGGGCCCATCCGGCTCGAGTTCTACTTCACATTCAAGCCCGAGGCGAACGAGCTGAGCCTGTCGGAGACGGACGTGCGCTCCGTCGGCTTTCTCTACGACCTGCAGACGGGCGACCGCGATGGCGACGCCTGGCGCATCATGCCGCATCTGCGCTTCCTCAACGCGCTCAATGGCGAGCATGTGCAGAAGTGGCAGTTCAAGCGCCGCACCGAGCCCTTCGCGCCGGTCGGTTCCGCCAACAAGACGGTGACGCACTATCACCTGGCGCCCGAAGGGTGGGAGGACATCGCCGGCGGCGGGCAGAAGCTCTGCTACAACGAGATTCCGACCAAGGTGAACTGGCACTATTGCCGNTTCGACTTCGACCTCGCCACCATGCAGGCCACGGGTCTGGCCTGCAACGACCGGGAGCTCGACCTCGGCGGTTTCGACAGCATGCGCATTCCGGCCATGCGCAACCTCTGGTGCATGCTGAACCTCGCCTTCTTCGTCGAGACGGACGTGGACAAGCGCGCCAGCCTCTTCATCGATTCCGTCTGCCTGTCGGGAGATTTCTGATGCTGCGCGAAAGCCAGGCTGCTGTCGTCGCCCGCAACGAGGAGTGGCGCGGTGCGTCCGCCACCGAGCCTTACGAGGCCGGATGGGCGAGCGAGGCCATCGTCTTCGTCCGCGCCCTCAAGGATGCGGTCGGCGCGCCGGGCCGGGCGCGCGTCGAGCTGTCGCCCGACGGCATGCACTGGGTGGCGGAGGGCACCGAGTTTCCCCTGCCGGTACGCGCAGGCGAGGTCACCTTCGCCCGCGTCTCGCATTTCGGCACGTGGCTGCGCATCGCTGCCGACCTGCCCGAGGGNNCCGCGCTCACCGTCCTCGTCACCTGGCATNTGAAGGCCTGAGCGGTGGACGAGAGTTTCCGCAATGAAGGGCGCGTCGCCCTCGTCANCGGCTCGAGCCGCGGCATCGGGCGGGCCGTCGCGCTNGGCCTCGCGCGCAGCGGTGCTGCCGTNGCCGTCCACGGCGCGCACGNGAGCAAGGCGCTGGAGGAGGCNGTGGATGAGATGCGCGCCGCCGGCGNGCGGGCGGAAGCCTTCGTCGCCGACCTCGCCGAGGCCGAGGCNTGCCGCCGCCTGCCCGAAGCCGTGGCCGCGGCTCTCGGGCCCATCGACATTCTCGTGCTCAATGCCTCGCTGGAGCTGCGCCGCGACTGGCTCGCGGTAACGGAGGAGGACATCGCCCGGCAGGTGGCGGTGGACCTTACGGCGAGCCTCCTCATCCTGCAGGCCGTGGTGCCCGGCATGGCGGCCCGCGGCTTCGGCCGCGTCATCGCCATGGGCAGCATCCAGGAGGCGCGGCCCAACCCGCGCCTGATGGTCTATGCGGCGCTCAAGAGCGCGCAGACCAACATGATGGTCAATCTGGCGCGCCAGTACGCGTCGCACAACGTCACCTTCAACACGGTCTCGCCCGGCGCCATCGCGACCGACCGCAACGCCGCCGTCCTCGCCGATCCCGCCTACCGGGCCCGTGTTGAGGACGAGATCCCGGCGCGGCGTATTGGCAGGCCGCGGGACTGCGTCGGTGCCTGCCTGCTGCTCGCCTCCGATGCCGGGGCCTACATCAACGGGGTGCGCCTGTTCGTCGATGGCGGCTGGCACGCCGGCTGACGGGGAGCTGGTCTTGCAGTGGACGGTGGCGGGGGACGTCAGGGACAGCGGCGCCATCGTCGAGGAGGGGCGACCGGGGACGTCCTCGCCAATCCGCAGCATCCGCACACGCGCCTTTTCCCCGGCCGCTTCATCGACAGGGGCCGGGCCGGGTGCCCCCGGCGGCGAGCCCACCTTCCCCGGCCCAGCCTGCGGTGCTGTCCACCCGAAAGGGCTGGCCGCTGCCCTGACGCGCCGCTGTTCCGGCTGTAAAATGGGTCCACAGGAGGGCCCCATGCCTTTTCTCAACCGAGTGGAAGCTGGGCGGCGGCTCGCCGATGCCCTGGCGGGATGGAAGGACCGCCATCCGGTCATCCTCGCGCTCCCGCGTGGCGGAGTGCCGGTCGCTGCGGAGATCGCCGCCCGCCTCTCGGCGCCGCTCGACCTCGTGCTCGTGCGCAAGCTCGGTGTGCCGGGGCGGCCGGA
>JGI26049J44785_1000623_pt1 | contig 19328 bp, 21 predicted proteins | sample HigsolmetaGSP11D_FD_44785 | JGI IMG/M metagenome (IMG submission 44785)
CAAATACTTCTCCGTAGTGCATCGGTTCTTCTTTTGGATTACCACTTAAAATTCCCATAATAACCCTCCTAACAAAATTCATATATCACCTTTTCTTTAGATAATGTGGATTGATTGAAATAAATTATGCAAAGAAAAGTGAAGTGTTATTGGAAAAACAGTGTAATTTTATACGAAAACTGCTGAGTGATGATACCGTCAAGAAGTTTGTGTAATATATGATAGAGTAGATCAACCTTTTCTGCCCCACGAAAATCGGCTACACAGAATTCATGTGAAGTCACCTCACTTTTCACCTCTTTATATACTTCAATACGCAAAGCAAAAGCTAATTTGTAAAACGTCTTCTCACGGATACGATAAAATGCCGGCCAGCTAATTCCCATTTCATTGTAGATATCACAATCACGTGGTTCCTCTAAAGACACATATCGTTTAATGATTAGTTCCCTTTCGATTGCATTGAGCTTATTAAGGCGGACCCCATCAAAGGTCAGAATCCAAAATATGGATACCAACTTAATTGGAACGTGGGGGCTTAGGATTAACAGTGGACAGTTCACATTTTTTTGGAGGGTCGCGATGAAGGAGCTTTACCATGCAAAAATAGCCGTGCAAATTTTTTCAAATTCTCTCAGATCTTTCGGATTCCAAAAAAATAAAACGACTGCAAACGCAGTCGTATCAAGGAGATTAAAAATTTTAAACCGAGCCAGCCGGACACTTAAAACGCCCTCGGCAGGAATCGAACCCACATTTTGAGAACCGGAATCTCACGTGCTATCCGTTGCACCACGAGGGCAATATGTTATTCAACAATAATAGATTATAAAGGAGAAAAACGAGAAATGCAATACCTTTTTCTGTTTATTTTAATGGAATTTGGATATTATGGTATTGTAATTNAGGATGGAGACGATTTGTTTGACCTTCATTGACCATTATTGTATGATCAGTACATAAGGATGGAAAACTATCCCTATACATGAAAATGCATAAGATTGGCCCATTCCATTCCAAAAAGAAAAAGGAGGAAAACAAGATGAATTTAATTCCTACAGTAATCGAGCAGACGAACCGCGGGGAACGCGCTTACGACATTTATTCCCGCTTGCTGAAAGACCGGATCATTATGCTCGGCAGCGCGATTGACGACAATGTCGCAAACTCGATTGTTTCGCAGCTTTTATTCCTGGAAGCGGAAAATCCTGAAAAAGATATTTACCTGTACATCAACAGCCCCGGCGGCAGCGTAACAGCCGGGTTGGCGATTTACGACACCATGCAGTTCATTAAACCGGATGTGCAAACGATCTGCATCGGGATGGCTGCATCGATGGGATCCGTGTTGTTAACCGCCGGCGCGAAAGGGAAACGTTTTGCCCTGCCGAACAGTGAAGTCATGATCCACCAGCCTTTAGGCGGTGCACAAGGGCAGGCAACCGAAATTGAAATTGCAGCAAAACATATCCTTTATACACGGGCGAAATTGAACAAAATTTTGTCCGAACATACCGGCCAGCCGATTGAAGTGATTGAAAAAGATACAGACCGCGACAACTTCATGAGCGCGGAAAAAGCAAAAGAATATGGCTTAATCGACCATATTATGGCTAGGAATGAATTGAAATAATGAGGTAAACGAACCGGGCCGCCCCAACTTCGGACGGCCCGGTATTTTAATATAAAAACACGTATTGACTTACCTTGAGAGTCCTGAGAAGCTTTATAAGGACCCCCTTCCGACTTTATTTTTGCCTTGAAAAGGTTTAAGTGCCTTATGAGAACCGGTTCGCATTCATTTTTGTCCCGAAACGGTTCCGAGAAGCTCTTTCAAGACCGTCCGAATTCCTTTTTTCCTCAAACGATTCTGAGAAACTTACTCAGGACCGTTTGAAGGAAAGTTTTTTCGTGGAAATGGGTATGAGAAGCTTTCTCAAGACCGGGTAGAACTTCTTTTTTCCTCCAAATGGTCCCTATAAGTCTTATACGAACCGTTCCGCGCCCCTCCCATCTCGTTACGCGTATAAGCGGTGCGCGTTTCCCGCAGGAGTCCGGTGTATATCGGGCTAAGCAATCATCTTNGCGCATACGCTTACATCCGGATCCACGGGCTTATGCATTAGTTTCCTTCAATATATTTTGACAGGTATTCAAAAGCTTCTTCTTCATCGCTGCCGTCGACGCTCAGGGTTACGGTTTCCCCATGCCCAGCAGCAAGGCTCATCAACCCCATGATGCTTTTGGCATTGACCGTTCTGCCGTCTTTTTCAAGAAAAATTTCAGACGAAAACCGGCTGGCTTCCTGGACAAAATGTGCCGCAGGGCGCGCCTGCAAACCGGTTTTCAATTTAACTTCCAATTGTTTTTCGATCATCCTTAATCCTCTCCTTTATGTTAGGCAGAGGCGTTACCGCTTTTTCCGGCCCGCCTCTCCTCTTAAGTATCTTTTGTAATGGGCTTGTTTGCCCGNAGTTTCTCTGCAATTTCATCGATTTTCCGCAGCCGGTGGTTAATGCCGGATTTGCTGATATGCCCGCCTGACACCATTTCCCCCAGTTCCTTCAAGGTAACATCCTGGTGGTTTACGCGAAGCTCCGCGATTTCACGCAGTTTTTCCGGCAACACGTCAAGGCCGACCGTTTCTTCAATATAGCGGATATTTTCCACTTGGCGGAGGGCTGCCCCGATCGTTTTATTTAAATTGGCCGTTTCACAATTTACAAGCCGGTTGACCGAATTGCGCATATCCCGCACAATCCTGACGTCTTCGAAACGGAGCAGGGCTTTGTGGGCACCGATGATATTGAGGAATTCCGTAATTTTTTCCGCCTCTTTTAAATACGTAATATATCCCTTTTTCCTTTCAAGCGTTTTGCTATTCAAACGAAAAGAATTCATCAGACGGCAGAGCGAATCGTTGTGCTCTTTATATTGGGAGGAAATTTCCAGATGGTACGAGGAAGTTTCCGGATTGTTGACGGATCCGCCTGCGAGAAAGGCGCCGCGCAAATAAGCGCGTTTGCAGCATTTCGTTCTCAAAAGTTCCGGGGAAATATGCTGGATAAAAGTGAAATTTTCTCCCAGTATGTGCAGGTCTTCCAAAATTTCTTTGGCATGGGATTTCAGCCGCACAATATAGACATTGTTTTTCTTCAGCCTCATCTTTTTCCTGACTAATAATTCTACAGGGACGTCATATAATTTTTTTACAAGGATGTAGATTCTCCGGGCAATGGCCGCATTTTCTGTCTGCACATTCACAACCAGCGCCCTGTTGGAAAAAGACAAAGACCCGTTCATGCGGATCAGCGCCGATAATTCGGATTTCACACAGCAATCTTTCAGTTCTAAATTGGTCAGCTCTTTTTTGATATCCGATGCAAATGACATCCCTCAAAGCCCCCTCCATCAGAATTATTCGTGCGNAAACCAATTGTACACACGTGAAAAGGGGATGACGTCTTTAGGTTCATCCACTTAAAAAGCGGCCGGTGTTTCCTCACTGGGCGCCAAAACGGGAATACAGCTGCTGTTTTTTCAATATATCATAGAGGATTTCAGCAACTTTATCGGTATCGTGGCGGATCACCCCGCCTTTATAAGTCAAAATGTTTCCCGAAACGACTTCGAGGCCAAGCCCCATTAATCGCTTAACATCATATACAACCGGCTGTGCCAGTTCTTCGCGGTACCTTTCCCGAATCGGCTCCGGCACTTCTTCATCATTTACCAGTATCGTATCAATACATGCGCTGCCCATATGCTCATGGATGGCAGCAACATGGTCGCTGGCGGTATAGTGAAGCGTTTCCCCCGCCTGGGTCATTAAATTGCACACATACACTTTTTTCGCGCGCGCATTGCATACTGCTTCCCCCAACCCGGGTACCATTAAATTCGGCAAAATACTCGTATAAAGGCTACCCGGTCCAATCACGATCAAATCCGCTTCATGGATGGCTTCCAATGTTTCTGGCAGCGGCTTAATGACCTCCGGCGTCAAGAATACCCTTTTGATTTTCTTCCCCGAAAACGGGATTTTCGATTCGCCCGATACAATCGAGCCGTCTTCCATTTCGGCGTGCAGCACGACGCTTTGATTGGCGGACGGAAGCACCTTTCCGCGCACGTTTAGCACTTTGCTCAATTCTTTTACCGCATGCACAAAATCGCCCGTAATCGAAGTCAGCGCCGCGATGATCAGATTGCCGAGCGAATGCCCGGAAAGTTCATCGCCTGTTTCAAAACGGTGCTGGAACATTTTTTCAAGCAATGGCTCCACGTCCGACAAAGCCGCAAGCACATTGCGGATGTCGCCGGGTGCTGGGATATCCATTTCATGACGGATTCTCCCAGAACTCCCGCCGTCATCGGCAACCGTTACAATCGCGCTGATTTCGACCGGATATTTTTTCAGCCCCCGCAAAAGAACAGGGAGCCCGGTGCCTCCCCCGATGATGGTAATTTTAGGCTTCATTGCGCTTTTTCCTCCCTTCCTTTTATGTCGCGATGGGAAATCTTCGTGTTGTAATCCCGTTCAAAATAATGGCCGATATACTCCGCCAAAGCAACTGAACGGTGCTGGCCGCCCGTGCAGCCGATACCGATCACGAGCTGGCTTTTCCCTTCACGTTTATAGTGGGGCAGCATAAAAGCAAGCAGGTCGGTCAATTTTTCAAGAAATTTGTGTGTTTCATTCCATTTTAGAACATAGTCATAAACGTCTTTGTCCAAGCCGGTTTTCGGGCGCATATGTTCAATATAAAACGGATTGGGCAAAAACCGGACGTCAAAAACCAAGTCGCAGTCAATCGGGATCCCGTTTTTAAACCCGAATGACATCACATTCACGGTAAAAACGGACTGCTTATTCGCCGAAAACTCCGTTGTGATTTTTTCGCGGAGTTCCCGCGGCTTCAGATTGGACGTGTTATAAATGATTTGCGCGCGCCCTTTCAGCTCTTCCAATATTTTTCTTTCCTGTTTAATCCCTTCCAAGGGCGGACCTGAAGGAGAAAGCGGATGCGACCTCCGTGTTTCTTTATATCTTCGCACCAAAACGGAATCATCCGCATCCAAAAACAGAATGGTTGGCGTGAGCCATGAAGATTTATCCAGTTCATCTAATGCCTTAAATAAATCATCAAAGAATTCGCGCCCGCGCAAATCCATGACGAGCGCGACTTTATTCATTTTATTATTTGCATCTTTCATGAGTTCCAGAAATTTTGGCAGAAGCGTCGGCGGCAAATTATCGACGCAGAAAAAACCAAGGTCTTCAAAACTTTGGACCGCAACGGTTTTTCCGGCACCGCTCATACCTGTAATGATGACGAGCTGCATTCGGTTTCCTTCTAAACCCATTCTTTTTCCCCCTGACGGAACAAATTGGCACATGGTTTATTCAGCTTGGATCGAGCCTGTACGACAATAAATCAAAATCTGGGGTGTACGTAAATTGCCCGTAGATCATGCCGCTACCGTGGACCATGTATTCCAAAATATGGGTATCGCCCACCGCCATCGGCAGGTCTTTGATGTCATGTATGGAATGCCATTGCAATTTTCCTTCGGCGGATTGCTCTACATTTTCCCCATCGCCTTCTGTTGCGACAAATGTGAACATCATCCACTCAGACGTGATTTTGTCCCCGTCTTTCATTACAATGGTGAAAACCCCTTTTAATTCGGGGTGTTTCAAGTAAATGCCAGTTTCTTCCCGGTATTCCCGGATGATGGCTTCGCGGACCGATTCCCCTTGTTCCATTTTTCCACCGGGCGCGACCCACCAATTGCGCCTCGGCTTTTGCAGCAATAATACTTGGTCGCCTTTGANCAATACGCAATTTGTCACTCTTTGCACAGGAAAACACCTCATGTCTGAACAGAAATGATGCGAAACGGCCGCCTGTACGCAACGCAGCCCAGAATAGCTGTTTTCAGCCATTAAAAAATAAATATATGGTTAGGGACGACGCCACTGAAATCTTCAATACTGTACTACCCGATATACGGTTGATGGCCCGGCATGCCGCGGGCTTTTAGGGAACCCTTTTCCGCAGGAACCCTGTAAATTCCGCGCGCCTATCTGGACTGTCCCAAACAATAGAATAGCCTTCAGCATAAAACCATGTTACTTTTTATTATACTATTAATAAAACAAGCGAACAATGAATGAGCGTATCCGCAAAACACGAAAAAATGCTGCTGTTTCCTTTCCAGCAGGTTGTTTATGGCGCCTGCCGGAAACCTGCCTAATTCAACCGGTCTCGCAAAAAAAGCACAGGCATGCGCCTGTGCATCTCCAATAGGGCTTATATAAAAAAAGGGGNTCAATTTATATTGATATCTTACCCGAAGTTTGTTTCATACGGGTTACAAAAAAGTTAAAACCGCTTGACTTTTTTATGCCTTTAACGTTTCTTTCAATTCTTCGACATAATGCTGGGCGTTTTGGGCCGCAATACTTCCGTCCCCGGTTGCCGTGACAATTTGCCGGAGCGTTTTTTCCCTGACATCTCCGGCTGCGAAAATCCCCGGAATCTTTGTCTCCATTTCTTCGTTTGTCACAATATAGCCGGCCTCGTTTGTAATGCCGAGGTTTTCAAACGGCTTGGTTAGCGGCACCATCCCGATATAAATGAAAACGCCGTCCGTTTTAAAAAGCTTCTCTGATCCGTCAACGGTGGAAACGAGCGTGACGGAACCGACTTTTCCGTTTTCTTCATGGATTTCTTTTACCGTATGGTTCCAGATAAAATCGATTTTTTCATTTTTGAAAGCCCGGTCCTGGAGGATTTTTTGCGCACGCAGTTTGTCGCGCCTGTGCACAATCGTCACTTTATTGGCAAAACGCGTTAAGTAGGTGCCTTCTTCAACGGCCGAATCCCCGCCGCCGACAACCACAAGGTCTTTTCCTTTAAAGAATGCGCCGTCGCACACAGCGCAGTAGGAAACACCGCGTCCGCCAAGTTCACTTTCGCCCTTTACGCCGAGTTTTTTGTATTCGGCGCCCGTTGCGATAATTACAGACAACGCCTTGTATTCTTTTGCGCCGGCTTTGACAATTTTATAATCCCCGTCCAGGGCAATTTCTTTTATATCGCCATAAGCGTATTCCGCGCCGAATTTTTTGGCGTGTTCAAACATTTTGTTTGACAGTTCCGGACCNAGGATGGATTCATATCCCGGATAATTTTCCACTTCTTCTGTATTAACCATCTGGCCGCCCGGGACGCCGCGCTCGATCATCAATGTTTTCAAATCCGCGCGCGAAGCATAAACGGCAGCCGTCATCCCGGCAGGCCCAGCACCGATAATGATGACGTCATAAACCTGTTCTTCACCCATTTATTAGCAACACTCCTTATTCATGGCTGCAGCTGTAGAAATGCAAGCCACCCTATTTTAATCGTTCCACAAAGCAGTTTTTCCATACACGGTATACCCGTTTTTAAAAAAACCCCACCAACCATGTGTGGGGTTTTTGTTCCAACCAGAGAAAAGAAATCATCTTTCCTTTTTTATACTATAGGAAGAAAAGCCCCCCGTCCATTGATTTGCTCATAGAAAAGCGGAGGGCAGCTTTTAAAACAGTGACTTAATTTGGTTGGCGTACTTTCTTAACGTGGAGGCCGAAATTTGATATTCTGCCGCGACAGCCTGCTGGGACACTTTATCACCCTTTTGGCGGTGCCACAAATAATCGGTGGCGGCGGCGAATCCGGCTTCGTTTTTAAACCGTTCTCCGTGCTTTAGGCCGTTTAAAAAGATCGAAAACCAAACGAGCATCAAATCGGTATATCCTGGGAACATCGGCCCGTAATGTCCGTGGAGGATACATGCAATATTGTGCCCGCGCGCAAACACTTTGTCCGGGTCAAAATGCTCACGGATGCCCGACTCAAGGACATGCGCCAAATAAATTTTCTCAATCAGCGTAAAATCTTCGAAGTTTTTAAAATCAGGATGCGAAACGATGTCCGAACGATTGGAAGAAAGACCGATCAGAAAAATCCCGAATAAACGCTCAGGCATCTCCCCGCTGTTGAGCCGGTTTAAAATAAATTGGACATTTTTCTCATTCAGCTTTTTTTCCAAATCCCGGTTCCACGGTTCATATCCCTTTTTCCCTGGGTTCAGTTCGATGAGCTGCTCCCATGCCGATTCCGCTGCCTGTTGGCGGCCGGTATAATAGGCAGCCTGCGACAGCCAGTAGTAAAACGATGCATCCCCGCCAAATCCGGCTTTTTTCAACCGGTTCAACCAATGGTAAGCCTCTTCAAAACGGCCGATAGTGGCAAATGTTGCGCCGAGCTTGTATTGGTGGTCGATTAAAACCGGCCGGACCTTTTCAAGCCCTTTCACAATTTTTTCAAGTTTTTCGTCATCTTGCTTATGGTAGAAAAAAACGGCTAAATTGCATAGCGCATGAAGATTGCCCGGGTTCTTTTCCAGCAGGTCCTCCAGCACCGCGATCGCTTTTTCCGCCTGGCCGAGGTAAAAGTACGCAAGCGCAATATTATTGTAGCCGGACCAAAAATCCGGATATTTTTCGATCAGTTTGTTTAGCTCGTTAAGCGCCATTTCAAAATTTCCCGCTTCCAAAAGACGCCTTGCTTCTTCCTGCTTGATCATGAGTTCATCCTGCTCATAAGAGATGGATTCGAGTTCCCCATCGTCCAAGTCAATCATGTAAATGAGTTCTTCCGCTTCTTCCCTATACTCGCCGAACGGGTCTTTTTCCAAGTATTGGCGGGCATGGTACAAAGCCTCGTTAAAAAACCCGAGTTCCGCATAATTATTGGCTAAAAAAAAGTGGCACTCCACCATACTTGGATCGAGTTTCTCCAAAATATGGCGGAAAATGTCAATTGCCTGCTGGAACTCTTCGCAATGGGTATAAATGATCGCAAGCTGGCAGGCAATGACCGGGTCGTTCGGATCCAACTGGGCGGCGCGCTGCAAATATTTTCGTGCTTTTTTGATGTCATGGCGGTCAAAAGCCTGGACACCTTTATTAAAATAGTATTCTCCCGTCGGTATAAAAGACAGCACATTCNCATGTTCCTGCCTTAATTTGGAATCTTTGCTCATGTTGTTCCCTCACAAACAATAAACATTAGTCGCTTCTTGTAGTATATCATACATCCGGGGCGCCTTTAACCTTTTCGGCTCAAGTAATTGTTCCCTTATTCACTGTTCTGTCTGTTCGGGTCTTTCCTTTGCTTCGCGGATGATTTGCAANGGATTTCCGCCTGCAAAGGAACCAGCAGGCACATCTTTATGGACAACGGAACCGGCGGCCACCACTGCCCGGTCCCCGATCACCACCCCAGGGAGAATGGTCGTATTTGCACCGACCATTACTTCGTCGCCGATCACCACTTCCCCGATCCGGTATTCGTCTATCAAATATTCATGTGCGAGAATGGTCGTATTATAACCGATCACGCAATTTTTCCCGACCGATATTTTTTCGGGAAACATGATGTCCACCAGCACTTTATACGCAAAAGCCGTTTTGTCCCCGACTTTCATGCGCAAAAATGTCCGGTACATCCAATTTTTTACGCGCAAAAACGGCATATAGCGGGCAATTTCGATGATGATGACATTTTTCAACACTTTCCAAAAAGAAACGGTTTTGTAAATTTGCCAAAGTGCATTCGCGCCTTCAACCGGATACCGCTCCGTTTTCCTCATCTGGCTTTAACCCCGACAATCTTTGCAAGGTCGGACATATGGTCAAGCATAAAATCGGGTTTATATTTTTCAAGAAAAGCGCGCCCTTTTGCCGACCACGAAACCCCGGCCGAATACGTGCCGGCATTTTTCGCCGCCTGGATATCATGGTAATTGTCGCCGATCATGATTGCTTCTTCCGGCGCCGAACCGAGCAGGTGCAGCGCTTTTTCAACAGGTTCCGGATCCGGCTTGGCCCGCTTTACATCGTCAAGCGTAATGACGGCATCGAAAAACGGATTCAAGCGGGTCAGCTTCAGCCCTTTCATGACCGTATCCTTCATTTTGGTCGATACAATCCCCAGCTTAAAGCGGTGTTCTTTCAGCATTTTAATCGTATCAAAGACGCCCGGGAATTCTTTTACGAGGGAATCGTGCTGCTGGACATTATAGGCGCGGTATATGGCGACCATTTCTTCCGCCCGCTCCGGATCGATGGATGAAAAACTGTCAATCAAAGGCGGCCCGTTAAAAATGAGCACGTCTTCCCGGCTGTAGCGCCCCGGATAATAATGGTTCAACGTATGCAAAAAGGACTGGACGATTAATTCATTCGTGTCAATCAAAGTTCCATCCAAATCAAACAAAAGCGTGGTAATCGGTTTTCCCATTTGTTTCCCTCTTTCTTCTTACTGCTCCCCGTACAGTTTGGACGATAATCCTGTTTTTCTGCGGTAAATCCATACAATCCCAGCTGCAATAATCAAAGTAACCGAAACGACCTGCGCCATGCGGATATGGGATGTGAGCATCAAGCTGTCCGTCCGCAACCCTTCGATAAAGAAACGGCCGATCGAGTACCAGATCAAATAGCTCAAGAAAATTTCTCCCCTGTGCATTTTTGCCCTTCTTAGTAACATCAGGACAATGAATCCTAAAATGTCCCACAGCGATTCATATAAAAATGTCGGCTGATAATAGGTGCCGTTTATGTACATTTGGTTGATCATCCAATCCGGCAGATGCAAATTTTCCAAAAACGCCCTGGAAACCGGCCCGCCGTGCGCTTCCTGGTTCATAAAATTGCCCCAGCGCCCGATCCCCTGCCCCAAAATTAAACTTGGCGCGGAAATATCGGCAATTTTCCAGAAAGACACGCCTTTTACACGCGTAAATACAATCGCGGTGACAACGGCCCCGATCAACGCTCCGTGGATCGCGATGCCGCCGTTCCAGATTTTGATGATTTCATTTGGATGTTCCGAATAATAACCCCATTCAAAAATGACATAGTAAATCCGGGCGCATATAATCGAAACCGGAATCGCCCATATGCATAAATCGGCAATGATATTTTGGTCGACTGAAAGCCGGGCAGCTTCGCGCATGGCAAGATACAGCCCCAAAAGAATGCCGAAGCCGATAATAATCCCGTACCAATGCACCTCTAACCCGCCTAAATGGAACGCAATCGGGTTCAGGGGGGTAATATTTGGATCCATTTCATCACAACTCCTTTTTCACCCGTTACAATACGGTCCGCCCGGAAAATGCCAGGCGTCCGTTAACTTCTTTTATCCACGGCCGCGCATGGTCAGCCCTGGTTATTCTCCTGTTCATGTTCTTCGATGACATCCGCCAGCTTGTCCGTAAACTGCCGGGCAGCATTTACGCCCATGTTTTTCAAACGGTAATTCATGGCGGCCACTTCAATGATGATGGCCAGGTTCCTGCCGGGGCGCACCGGCACCGTCATCTTCGTGATTTCCGTATCGAGGATTTTGACTTTTTCTTCATCGAGCCCCAGCCGGTCATACTGCTTATGCTGGTCCCAAATTTCCAAATTGGCGATCATCGTAATCCGTTTGTGGCTTCTCACCGCACCTGCGCCAAATAACGTCATGACATTGATAATGCCGAGCCCGCGGATTTCCAGCAAATGTTCAATCAATTCCGGGGCATGCCCGATCAGGGAACCTTCTTCTTCCTGGACAATTTCGACACAGTCATCGGCAACAAGCCTGTGCCCTCTTTTCACAAGTTCCAGCGCAGTCTCGCTTTTCCCGACACCGCTTTTTCCGGTAATCAGAACGCCGACCCCGTATACATCAACAAGCACGCCATGGACGGCTGTCGTCGGGGCAAGCTTATATTCCAAATAATTCGTTAAACGGCTTGAAAACCGCGTTGTTTTCATCGGTGTCCGCATCACAGGGACCGAATGTTCTTCAGAAGCCTCGATCAATTCCGAGGGAATTTCCAAGCCTCTCGAAATCACAATGCCCGGTGTTATATCGCTGCACAAATTTTCCATCCTGCTTTTCCGTTCTTCCGGCGTAAGCCTGTTGCTGAAGGTGATTTCCGTCATGCCAAGCAGCTGGATGCGGTCAGCCGGATAATAATCAAAAAAGCCCGTCATCTCCAGGCCCGGCCGTGAAATATCACTCGTGGTGATCGGGCGGTGGATGCCTTCTTCTCCACTGATCAGCTCAAGATTAAACTGTTTAATAATGTCTGCTACGCGCACCTTTGCCACTATGATTCCTCCTGTATCAATCCGGCTGCAAAAAAACCGGAATGGATTATACTTGATGATTCAAAGGCTTCTTATTATTTTATCATTTCGTAAAGGGGCCGTACCAGCCCTTTTCGATAAAAATGATTTTCCAGCCGCGAAGCAGGACAATAAAAAGACGGCAGGTTCTCCCGCCGTACTTCATGAATATCATGGATGGCCACATCATTCCGCAGCAGTCCTGCAAATTTCATAAAACCTTTCCCGGTCAGCCCGATTGTTTCCGGAATACTGTTTCCTGCAAAATTAAATTTACAACCGCCATAATCACCGCCACTAGAAAAGCCATGCCGAAGCTGTCAATCTCAAAACTCGGGCCCATCAGCTCATCGGTCATGACCAAGGTAATGGCATTGATGACGAGTAGAAAAATGCCCAAACTGAGGATCGTAATCGGTAAAGTGAGCAGGATTAAAATCGGCCGCACCAAAATATTCAAGATGGACAATATGAGGCTTGCCATAATGGCGGAGCCGACACTTTCAACATAAAACCCCTGGAAATAGCCGGAAAGTGCGATAAACAATATGGCGTTGATCAAAATTCCGAGTATCCAGCGCATGGTCATCAAACCTTTTCTTCAATTCTTACTTACAGTATATATCCGCACCTGCAAAAAAATCCCGCCACACACCCCGTTTTTCGGAAAAGCCTAACCTTTTATGCTTTTTGGCCGTGGTCTTCCGGCTCACGATGCTTGTTAGTNCTTTGCTCTTTTATCGTAATGGTGCCTGTTTTGGCATCGGCAAATACATACAGTTCGGTTTCGGAAATGCCTTTTCGGCTGAACCGGGCAATCTTTTGAATCATTTCTTTCCGTTCTTCATATTTCTCCATGCCTTCCAGTTCTATCGCGAAGCTGCCNAAATTCGTTTTTCCTTCCCCATGCACGGACGTATTTTCCGGAATGGCAATTTCAATATTTCCGGAAACAGTTTTGGCATGCAAAGTGTCNCCTTCGGAAGCCATATTTACGGTAATATTGCCGTTGAACGCTTCAAAATCCGAGCGCCCGAAAGAGCCGTTCCAGCGGATGTCGCCGTTCATCGTCTGCGCTTCGACCTGCCGGATGACAGTCCTGTCAAATTCAACGGTGCCGTTCCCTGTCTCAATATCCGCTTTTTCTAATTCGGCACGCTCAAGCAGCACCTTGCCATGCAGTGTTTTGATCTTTAAGTGATCGGCTTGGATTTCTTTTACCTGGACATTGCCACTAAAGGTGCTTAAGATAATTTTCCGGTATTGGGCTGCCGGAATGTAAACGGCTGTGTCGGCTTTCATCCATTTTGACTGGGTAGCAAATACAAGCCTTCCGTCTTCAATAGAAAAAGTGCTGTTATTCAATAAAAAACTGCGCGCTTCTTCCCGGTCATTTGTACGGAAGACTTTTGCCCGGCATTCCACCCGCACATCTTCCTGGTCCCATTGCTTAAACGTGAGGTTTCCGTTTGCAATGTCGATTTCAATATTTTCGATCTCGGGCATATGTTGCTGGAATACATGGGAAACCTCGGCGGACTGGCTGATTTGGAAATCAAACTCCTTTATTTTTTTCAATGCCCCGCCGACCAGATCAAACAGTTTTTCTTTCGTCTCGTTGAAATTTTGTGCCGGGTCGNGGAACCTTTTTTGGCCTTCCCCGTCTCTGCCGCTTTGTTCCGTTGTTTTCCCCTCGCCCTTTTCCACATTTCCGGACTCTTCCCTGTCCAATGCCTCCAAAAGCGTCAAAGCTTCATCAGTTGACAATTTTCCGTTTTTTACCATATCCAAAATCCGTTTTCGCTTATTTTCCATAGGGGTGCCTCCTTTTTCGCACTGGTTATTATGATTACGATTATTTTTAAAAAAAGTTTCGCTACATTTTCTTTACCAAATCGTCCATATGTGAAGTACATTGCCAAGTATAATCAAACTGCCGGAAAATGATGTTTTTCCGGCAGTGTAAATTAGATTGCTTAATTCCAATCTTATTCAGCAAATAAGGCTTCAAATCTTTCGAGTGATCTCTTTTTCAAGTGTGAAAAATCAAATGGTTCAAAATGGAATGTTCCATCCAATATTTGTTTCATGCCATCCGCAATGCCCTCTTCAGAATTATTTACAATGATCACTTCATTGTTTTTTAAATGCTGGATCGTTTGCGGGAGATCAACTGTTACAGCCTTGGTTCCTACAGCCAAAGCTTCATAGAGAACCAAACCTAATCCCTCATAATGTGAGGAGAGGACAAAGCAATCGCACAATCTCAACAAACTGTATGGGTTGCTCATTCTTCCTAATAAAAATATCGCACTCCTTGCACTACTTTCCCTTATCCATGAAATGGTTTTCTTTTTAAGCGGGCCATGCGGCGCTACAATGACAAGACGTGTGTTCTTATTCAGATGATATATTTTTTCAAAAGCATGGATAAGACGTTCATGCCCCTTTTGGTAATCAAAACGGCCAATATTGATAAAGAATTTAATGTCCGGATCAAACAGGTCATTTATCAATCTGCATTTCGTTAAACCAAGCGTTTTTTTGATTAACAATTCATCGCCGGCATGAAGTTTTTTGATCGTGTCAAGTAGAATGGTTTGTTTCTTTGGTTCAATTTCATTGATAAGGTTATTTAACTCTTCGTCAAGTGAGTCATGATTATATTCGGATAAGAGCTGATCAGACTCAAAAAATAACTTTTTATGCTTTATTAAATTTGGTATTGGTAACCCACTAAGATCATCCGGATTTGATGCATACTCTACAGCTGTCTGTTTTAAAGTGTAAAAAATATTTTCTTCAGAAGCTTTGCGGATTCTTTCCTCTCCAAGAAAATTATCTATCGTACGTAATTTGCTTTTTGTAAATGGCAGGTTTTTGACCATTTTATCAAATAATTGATCACTGACAAGGACAATTTTCGACGCATATTTGTATGCTGAATAAAAAACAATCTTTTTGCTGAAATTTTTTTTGATTTCATATTCTTTAAACATATCTGTATGAACCCAAATAATCGATTTTGCACGGATATGTTTAATCATTTCAGCATATTTTCTTTCAAACCCGGTGTAATGGATAAAAGTATCAATCTTCAAATCCCCAAAAATACGCTTGAATTCATTCCGCATTAACCTGCCGACCAGCTTATTGATCAAGGGCCCTTTGAATTTTTCGTTTTTCATATATAGAGACATCATAACTCTTTCCCAGAATGTACCGTTCATCGAGCCGGGAACAGGATAGTACAACACATTATCCGGTAAATTTCTTACTCTGAAATAGTGTTTTGGCTTTAACTTTGATCTTCCAAAAAAGATAAGATAATTCCTTTTAGTCGTATCAATATTATCCAAAGTATTTATCAATGCGGTAGTTATACCATTATCCCAAAAGCCTCCGCTTAACAATGCTACTGTTTCTTTCCCATTATAAAGAGAAATTTCTTCTATATTCGGCAATTTTTTTTGTTTAAAAATATATTTGCAGATATCTTTAGTACCTTCACTGTAATCATAAGGACAAAATTTACGTTGCATGTCTTTATAAGAGATCTCTTTTTCCGTGTTTTTAAATTCTTTTATTAAATCATGAATATTATCAGCTTGTACAAAAGGATACTGGTCAATATCTTCATATACGCCCCTTGTACTAAAGTATTCGTCCTTATCGTAAGTATAGAGGATAACTTTTCTGTCCGTATTTAAAAAGTCATACATGATGGATGAATAATCCGTAATCAATACATCGACAGCTGTTAAAAACTCGTATAATTCATAAGTTGCAGGCATAGGAAAAATATTATCAAATCCACTGAGATCTACTTCAGCTTGAAAAGGATGTAGTTTTACAAAAAAGATTTCATTTTCTGACAAACTTTTGGAAATTATGTGAAGATCATCAAATAATTTTTCATTGTCATTTGATACTTTACCAACTGTTCCTCTCCAAGTCGGCATGTAAAAAATGATATTTTTATCGTCTGCTTTTATAGCAGATCGTATTTCTTTTCTGGTGTCTTCATTAAAAAGGATTGAATTTCTCGGCGATGGACCAATTACCATTTTCCCCCGATATATTCCATTCAAATTATGGGAATCCGCAAGAATTTTCTGTGTGTATTTATTGCTTACGACAATCATGTCCGACATATAAAAATTACGTTGAACATTTCCCATATCCGTCAAAACATCCATATCTTTCCCTAAATGTTTCAACGGTGTACCATGCCAAATATTAATATATTTTTGTCCCTCTTTTTTAGAAAAGAATGGGTAAAAGGAGGTATCGTTTAACAAATATTCGGCTGACGCTAAAATTTGGCAGTACTCCTTGGAAAGATAGGGAATTACATTAACATTCTTAATACCTTTATCCAATAAAAGCTGGACTTGATCTTCTACATTATTAACTGCAACATAAAGCTTTAAATCAGGATAATTGCTGGCCAATTCTTCCACCATATAAAAAAGATGGCCGGCAAGATTGTTCCCATGAGAGGATTCAACCAAAACAACATTGTTTTTAATTTTTTCTTTACGATAGTACTTAGGATACTGATATAAGTAACCTTTATTCATCCTAATTTTTTTAACTCGATTCCATCTTGTCATTATATTGGAAAATATACTCACTTTCATATTTCCTTTCTAATTAAGATTGCTTGAAGTGAATTAAAGACGGAAAATAATCCAATATTTTCTTACACCTTTACTCCTAAGAGCACATTTATTGAAATTATATAATTATTATGCAAAAAAATATCATACCTATACTTTTTATGTTTGGTCATCTCAATTACAAAAAATCCACAAAGCTGTTCCTAAACTTCATATGCAAAACAGAACCAATAATAAATAAGATAATGGTTGCCCCCCAAAAATATAGCGTATAATGCAGGTGCTCAACCAAATACCATCCCATATTCCCAAGTAGTGCAGAACGATAGCCTTCAATAATATAGTAGTACGGATTTAGCTTTAAAATAAAAGCAATACTGCCCTTTAAAGTGGATGGATTCCATAATACAGGCAAAATATAAATCATCATTCTCATGATTGCCTGAACGATATTCTGTACATCCCTTACAATTGTCGCTAACGTGGAAGTGATAAGAGATAATGACAATGTAAAAATAAACACGCAAATCATATAATAAGGCAGTTCAAGATAGTATATGGAAACTGGATATCCTTGAAACTGCAAAATAATGATAACAATTGCCAGTAGCAACATATGCTGGTAAAATTTTGACATAATTACATAACTTGGAATAGCGCTCATCGGAAAATTCATTTTTGCAACCATCCGTATCCGCGAATAAATGGATCTGGAGCCTTGCAATACGGCAGGGCTGATAAAAAACCATATGGAAGCCCCGGCAAACAACCAAGGAACATATCCTGGACGAGGATGCCCTCCCCTTAAACCAAACCCGAAAACGAACCAGTAAATGGAAAGCTGGATCATTGGATTAATAACTTCCCAGAGGATACCCAAATAATTATTACGGTTTTCGCTTCTAACCTCATACATGGAAAGGCGAAGAATTAAATAAAAGCTGTTTATTTGCTCTTTTATTACAGTAATAGCCGATTTCATAACTCTTTCCTTTCTGCAAATACACGTTCAACAACGCGCTGAGTTGATTTTCCGCATTCCAAATAACAGAATTTTTTATAAAAATCGCCAAATGAATCCGGCAGTTTATACCCAGCAGTATTGATCTTTTTAATTTCATCAATGACTTGCGCGGTTGTTGTAACAAGCGGGCCCGGGGCTTTTTTTTCAAAATCAAAGTAGAAACCGCGTAAACGGTCGCGGTACTCTTCAATATCATAAACAAAAAAGATCACTGGACGCTTTAGGATTGCATAATCAAAAAATACAGATGAATAGTCGGTTATTAAAAGATCCGAAATTAAATATAATTCCGAGATATCTTCATGATTTGAGAAATCATACGCAAACCCCTTATAAGGCCCTAAGTCTAATTTTTCAGCAACTAAATAGTGCATCCGTAAAATGACAATATACTCTTCCTCCAGCTGCTGTTTCATGAATTCTAAATCGAGATTCAAATCAAATTTATACTTACCTTTTTGATAAAATTGATTATCCCGCCAAGTAGGGGCATATAAAATCACTTTCTTATCCCGCGGCAGCCCATATTTTCTTTTTAAAACACCCACGTATTCCGGGTTGTTGTTTTTTACAAGAACATCATTACGGGGATAACCCGTTTCCAACATCGTTTTCTTGAATTGGAATGCCCTGCGGAATATTTCAGTAGAATACGCATTAGGTGATATTAAATAATCCCAGTTGCCCGCTTCTTTAATAAAGTTTTTTTTATAATTTTCAGTTGTGGTACCCGGCATATGGACCTCATCCATATCAGTTGCCAATTTTTTTAATGGTGTGCCATGCCAAGTCTGAAGATAAATGGTATGCTTAGGCTTTGGGATCCATAACGGCAATCTGCTGTTTGTTACCCAGTAATGTGCTCTTCCCATTACAAAAATCCACTTTGGGGAAAGCCTTTTAATATAATGAAGATCTTTGTTTTTAAAGTTATGTAGAAAATTTTTATGGGCGCTCCAGTAGCAAATATAATCGGGATAATGTTCACTTATATATTCATAAATTGCCCGGGGATTATCGCTGTACTGCTTGCCCTGAAAGCTTTCAAAAATAATTAAATTTTTTTTAACCGGGAGTTTTCCTATCATAAAAAAAGCCAAAAAATAAATCGGCTGAATGAATTTTTTCTTAATTAATGTTACCAGCTTTTGCTTCATTATACATACATCCTTATATAAGCACGAAAAATCAAATTATTGGTTGCTGACCTTCCTGTTTATTTTCCTGATAATATAAATATTGGACCAAATTCCTGCTTGCATGGCCGGTAGAATAAGTATTCCAAGCTTTTGAAAACTCTTTAATCCGATTAAAATCAAATTGAAAATTTTTGATAAGGTCAATGATTTCCCCTGTATGATAAGCAATCGGCCCCGGCACCAATTGATTGTATGGCTCCCAAAAACCACGTGTGGCTTGATAATTTTCAAGATCATACGGA
>JGI26049J44785_1000634_pt1 | contig 19175 bp, 24 predicted proteins | sample HigsolmetaGSP11D_FD_44785 | JGI IMG/M metagenome (IMG submission 44785)
CCCCCTTTCGTCGGGGCGGACATTCGGTTATGGAGCGTGCGCTATTGCGTAGGCGAGGGGACGGGAGATCCCCGTCAGGCGTAGTCCGGCAGGCCGGGGCCGAGCCGGAAACCGCTTGAGACAGAGAAAGGATCGTTGCCATGATCCAGATGCAAACCAATCTCGACGTCGCCGACAACTCCGGCGCACGTCGCGTGATGTGCATCAAGGTTCTGGGTGGGTCGAAGCGTAAGTATGCGAGCGTCGGCGACATCATCGTCGTCTCGGTGAAGGAAGCCATCCCGCGCGGGCGCGTGAAGAAGGGCGACGTCATGAAGGCTGTCGTCGTGCGCACCGCCAAGGACATCCGCCGCCCCGACGGGTCGGTCATCCGCTTCGACCGTAACGCGGCCGTTCTGATCAACAACCAGAAGGAGCCGGTGGGCACCCGTATCTTCGGCCCCGTGCCGCGTGAGCTGCGCGCGAAGAACCACATGAAGATCATTTCGCTGGCGCCCGAGGTGCTGTGATGGCTGCGAAGATCAAGAAGGGCGACAAGGTCGTCGTGCTCGCNGGCCGCGACAAGGGCCGCACCGGCGAGGTCGTCCGCGTTCTGCCGAAGGAGGAGCGCGCGCTCGTCCGTGGCATCAACATCGTCAAGCGCCATCAGCGTCAGACGGCGAATCAGGAGGGCGGCATCATCTCCAAGGAGCTGCCGATTCACCTGTCCAACCTCGCTGTGGCCGATCCCAAGGACGGCAAGCCGACCCGTGTCGGTTTCAAGGTGCTCGAGGACGGGCGCAAGGTTCGGTTCGCCAAGCGCTCGGGAGATCTGATCGATGGCTGAGACGGCGAAGATTGACGCGGCCTCCTACACGCCGCGGTTGAAGAAGCATTATGAAGAGGTCGTGCGGCCGAAGCTCATCGAGGAGTTCGGCTACAAGAACCCGATGCAGGTTCCGGCCATCGAGAAGATCGTGATCAACATGGGCGTCGGCGAGTCGGTCAACGACTCCAAGAAGGCGTCCGTGGCGGCCGAGGATCTCGCCCTCATCGCCGGCCAGAAGCCGGTGATCACCCGGGCCCGCAAGGCCATTGCGGGCTTCAAGGTGCGCGAGAACATGCCGCTCGGCTGCAAGGTCACCCTGCGCAAGGCCCGCATGTATGAGTTCATCGACCGGCTCATCACGGTGGCCCTGCCGCGCGTGCGTGACTTCCGCGGTCTCAACCCCAAGTCGTTCGACGGTCGTGGCAACTTTGCCCTCGGCATCAAGGAGCACCTGGTGTTCCCCGAGATCAACTACGACAAGACCGAGCAGATCTGGGGCATGGACATCATCGTCTGCACGACGGCCAAGACCGACGAGGAGGCGCGTGCTCTCCTCAAGCACTTCAACTTCCCGTTCCGGCAGTGAGAGCCATTTCTCTCAAACGCGGACACCGGAGATAGACATGGCGAAGAAGAGTTCAATCGAGAAGAACAAGCGGCGCGAGCGGCTTGTGAAGAAGTATGCGGGGCGGCGCGCGCGCCTGCTCGCCATCGCCAACGACGAGACGAAGTCGATGGAGGAGCGCTTCGAGGCGCGCCTGAAGCTGGCGGAGCTCCCGCGCAACGCGAATCCCACGCGCCTTCGCAANCGCTGCGAGGTGACGGGGCGTCCGCGCGCTTACTACCGCAAGCTCAAGATGTCGCGTGTCGCGCTGCGCGAGCTTGGGTCCAAGGGGCTGATCCCCGGCCTGGTCAAGTCGAGCTGGTAAGGAGGCCCCCATGGCAATCAATGATCCGCTCGGCGATATGCTGACCCGCATCCGCAACGCGCAGATGCGCCGCCGCAGCAAGGTGACCACGCCTGGTTCCAAGCTGCGTGCGCGCGTTCTCGACGTGTTGCAGGCCGAGGGCTACATCCGTGGCTATTCGACGACCGAGTACGGCAACGGCCGTACGGAGTTCGAGATCGAGCTGAAGTACTACGACGGCGAGCCGGTCATCCGCTCGATCGAGCGTGTGTCCAAGCCCGGNCGTCGCGTCTATGCCTCGGTCGAAACCATGCCGCGCGTGGCCGATGGCCTCGGCATCACCATTCTCTCGACGCCGCGTGGGGTTATGGCCGACCACCTGGCGCGCGAGGCGAACGTGGGCGGCGAAGTGCTCTGCAAGGTCTTCTGATCTTNAGGGCACGGACAAGAACCACGGAGAGGCCAAATGTCTCGTATCGGTAAGAAGCCTGTTGTGGTGCCGTCCGGCGTGACGGCCAACGTCGATGGCCAGACGGTGAAGGTGAAGGGCGCCAAGGGCGAGCTCGCCTTCATCGTTCCCGACGACGTCGTCGTCGCCCTGGAGGATGGGGCTATCAAGGTCCAGCCGCGCGACGATTCCAAGCGCGCACGTGCCCTGTGGGGCATGTCGCGGTCGCAGCTTGCGAACATTATCGAGGGCGTGTCGAAGGGCTTCGAGAAGANGCTCGAGATNAACGGCGTCGGTTACAAGGCGGCCGTTGCCGGCAAGGTGCTGAAGCTGTCGCTCGGCTACAGCCACGACATCGACTTCGAGATTCCGCAGGGCATNACGATCGCGACGCCGAAGCCGACGGAGATCGTCGTTGGCGGCATCGACAAGCAGAAGGTCGGTCAGACCGCTTCGGAGATCCGCAAGTTGCGCGGCCCCGAGCCCTACAAGGGCAAGGGCGTGAAGTATGTGGATGAGTTCATCTTCCGCAAGGAAGGCAAGAAGAAGTAAGGAGCGGATGAGATGGGCAAGCACCTCAACGCGACCGAGCGCCGCCAGGCGCGCGTNCGTCGCGCGATCCGCGCCGCCGCCAACGGCCGCCCTCGGCTGAGCGTTTTCCGGTCGTCGAAGCAGATCTACGCGCAGATCATCGACGACAAGGCCGGCCGCACGNTGGTTTCGGCCTCGACGCTCGAGAAGGAGATGCGTGAGAAGCTGAGGACGGGAGCGACGGTCGAGGCCGCCGCNGCCGTCGGCAAGCTGATCGCCGAGCGTGCCGTCAAGGCCGGCGTGAAGGACGTCGTGTTCGACCGTGGCCGGTACATCTACCACGGCCGCGTGAAGGCTCTGGCCGAGGCGGCCCGCGAGGGTGGCCTCAACTTCTGAGCCGCAGATTCAAGGGGCGGGCGGAGCGTCAGGACGACGCTTCGCCCGTTTCCGTCGCCTGAGCGGCCTCTGAAACGCAAAGGTGCGCAGCCGCTTTTGCGTTTCAGAGTCTGGTTGGGCTCTTGTCATCGGCCCTTGCGCATTGCATGTGTGTCCCACATCGCAGGCACGAGTCAGCCGTAGGTGGCATGTTTTGCGAGCGGAGCCGCCCCGCGTCAGTTGAGAAGAAGATATGGCTAGAGAACGTCAATCGCGTGAGCGCGAGGAGCGCGACAGCGAGTTCGTGGATCGCCTGGTCCACATCAATCGCGTCGCCAAGGTTGTAAAGGGCGGTCGCCGCTTCGGCTTCGCCGCCCTCGTCGTCGTCGGTGACCAGAAGGGTCGCGTGGGTTTCGGCCACGGCAAGGCCCGCGAGGTGCCGGAGGCCATTCGGAAGGCCACGGATGCCGCNAAGCGCAGCATGATCCGCGTGCCGCTGAAGGAAGGTCGCACCCTGCATCACGACGTCGCCGGGCGCTGGGGCGCCGGCCGCGTGATTCTGCGTGCCGCCCCGCCCGGTACCGGCATCATCGCCGGCGGCCCNATGCGTGCCGTTTTCGAGACGCTNGGCATGCACGATGTCGTCGCGAAGTCGCTCGGCTCGTCGAACCCGTACAACCTCGTGCGGGCCACCTTCGACGCGCTGAAGCGCGAGGACAGCCCGCGTGCGGTCGCTGCCCGCCGCGGCATCAAGGTGTCCACCCTCCAGGCCCGTCGTCGCGATGGCGATGCCGAGGCCGCTGGCGCCGACGCGTGAGAGGAGGGCAGGTGATGACCGCGAAGAAGACCGGCAAGACCATCACCGTCGAGCAGATCGGCAGCCCGGTGCGCCGTCCCGGCGTGCAGCGCAAGACGCTGATCGGCCTCGGCCTCAACAAGCTCCATCGCCGCTCGACCCTCGAGGACACGCCCGCCGTGCGCGGCATGATCGCGAGCGTCAAGCACCTCGTGCGCGTCGTCGACGAGCAGTGAGGAGGGAAGACCCATGAAACTCACTGACATTCGCGATAACCAGGGCGCGACCAAGAAGCGCATGCGTATCGGCCGGGGCATCGGCTCGGGCAAGGGCAAGACCGGCGGGCGTGGCGTCAAGGGCCAGACCTCTCGCTCGGGCGTCCGCATCAAGGGCTTCGAGGGTGGCCAGATGCCGCTCTACCGGCGCNTGCCGAAGCGCGGCTTCTGGAACCCCTTCTCGCGTGATCTCAACGAGGTCAACGTGGGCCGGATCCAGGCGGCGATCGATGCGGGCAAGCTCGACGCCTCCGCTCCGGTCACGGTCGAGGCGCTCGTCGCAGCCGGCGTCTGCGCCCGCGCGCGCGACGGCGTGAAGATCCTGGGCCAGGGCGAACTCACCGCCAAGCTGGTGTTNGAGGTTGCGGGCGCTTCCAANAGCGCCATCTCGGCCATCGAGAAGGCCGGTGGTTCGGTGAAGATTCTCTCGCAGCCCGTGGCGGAAGCGTGAGCTGGATCCCACTTTAGCAAGGTGCGGCGGCTGGAGACTTCTCCGGCCGCCGTGTCCNTGAGGGGATCGTAGGGGAAAAAGCGACATGGCATCGGCAGCTGAACAGCTCGCAGCGAATCTGAATTTCGGGGCCTTGGCCAAGGCCGAGGAACTCAAGAAGCGGATCTGGTTCACGCTTGCCGCCCTCGTCGTCTACCGTCTCGGCACCTACATCCCGCTGCCGGGGATCGATCCCAACGCCGTNGCGGACATCTTCCGGCAGGCGCAGGCCGGTGTGCTCGGCCTCTTCAACATGTTCGCCGGTGGCGCGGTGGGCCGCATGGCCATCTTCGCGCTCAACATCATGCCGTACATCTCGGCATCGATCATCGTGCAGCTTCTGACGAGCGTCGTGCCGTCGCTCGAGGCCCTCAAGAAGGAGGGTGAGCAGGGCCGCAAGGTGATCAACCAGTACACGCGGTATCTGACCGTCGTCCTTGCCGTCTTCCAGGCCTACGGCATCGCGATCGGCCTTGAGAGTTCGGGCAATGTCGTGCTCGAGCCCGGCATGTTTTTCCGCATCTCGACGGTGATCACGCTGACGGGCGGCACCATGTTTCTGATGTGGCTGGGCGAGCAGATCACCTCGCGCGGNATCGGCAANGGCACCTCGCTCATCATCTTCGCCGGTATTGTCGCCGAGCTGCCATCGGCTGTCGTCGGCACGCTGGAGCTTGGCCGGCAGGGCGCGGTCTCGACGGGCCTCATCCTCGGCGTGCTCGTGATGGCGGTTGCCGTCATCGCCTTCATCGTTTTCATGGAGCGCGCCCAGCGTCGGCTGCTGATCAACTATCCGAAGCGGCAGGTCGGCAACCGGATGTATGAGGGGCAGACGTCGTTCCTGCCTCTCAAGCTCAACACTGCCGGCGTCATTCCACCGATCTTCGCGTCCTCGCTGCTGCTGCTGCCGACGACCGTCGCGACCTTCACGCAGGACCAGGGCACCGGTTTTCTCGCGACCCTCTCCGCCTACATCGGCCATGGCCGGCCGCTGTACATGGTCCTTTACGTCGCGCTGATCATCTTCTTCGCATTCTTTTACACGGCCATCGTCTTCAATCCGGCGGAGACCGCCGACAATCTCAAGAAGCACGGTGGCTTCATTCCGGGCATCCGTCCGGGCGAGCGCACCGCTGAGTATATCGACACGGTCCTGACGCGCATCACGGTGATCGGCGCGGCCTATCTGGCGCTGATCTGCCTCATTCCGGAGATTCTCATCTCCTATGCCGCATTGCCGTTCTATTTCGGTGGCACATCGCTCCTGATCGTTGTTAGCGTGACCATGGATACGGTCGCGCAGGTGCATGGGCATCTTCTCGCTCACCAGTACGAAGGGCTGGTGAAGAAGGCCAAGTTGCGGGGGGCAAGGCGCAAATGAGGCTCATTNTGTTGGGGCCACCAGGGGCAGGCAAGGGGACGCAGGCCAAGCGGCTGGTGGCGCGCTACGGCATTCCGCAACTTTCAACGGGCGACATGCTGCGCGCCGCCGTCGAGGCCGGCACGCCGATCGGCCTGAAGGCGCGGGCGGTGATGGACGCCGGGCAGCTCGTTTCCGACGACATCGTCATCGGCATTGTCGCCGAGCGTCTGGAGCAGCCGGACGCCCGCAAGGGCTTNATCCTNGATGGCTTCCCGCGCACCGTGGCGCAGGCCAAGGCGCTCGATGCGCTGCTCGAGAGCAAGGGCCTCAAGCTCGACGCGGTGGTCGAGCTCAAGGTCAACCAGGAAGAGCTCGTCGGCCGTATCGTGAAGCGGGCGGAGGAGGCGAGAGCCCGCGGCGAGCCCGTGCGCAAGGACGACGACCCGGAGATCTTCAAGACCCGGCTTGATGCCTACAACCGCGATACTGCCGTCGTTGCGCCCTACTATGCCGAGCGGGGCCAGCTCTCCGTGATTGACGGCATGCAGGACATNGAGAAGGTTTCGGCGGACATCGAGCGCGTGCTCGACGGCGCGTGAAGAGAGTTTCGTGGGCGGGTTGACTTTGCCGTCACAAGGCGGTAGTGGACGCCCCCTACGTTCAAGAGCGATGCTGCTTCCTCTGCGTGAGGAGGCGGTGTCGCTTGTCTTATTGAACGCCTGCAAGGGCCGGGCTCCACCGGACGCAGGTAAAACCACACCCGGTCGGGCTTTCCGGCCGGCCACATGGAGACGGCAATGGCCCGTATCGCTGGTGTAAATATCCCGACGAACAAGCGCGTCGTCATCGCGCTGCAGTACATCCATGGCATCGGCCCGAAGAACGCGGGCGAGATCTGCCAGAAGGTCGGCATCCCGCCGGAGCGTCGCGTCAACGAGCTGACCGACCAGGAGGTGCTGCAGATCCGTGAGACGATCGACCGCGACTATCTCGTCGAGGGTGATCTGCGCCGCGAAGTGTCGATGAACATCAAGCGGCTCATGGATCTTGGCTGCTACCGCGGCCTGCGCCATCGCCGCAACCTGCCGGTCCGTGGTCAGCGCACGCATACGAATGCGCGCACCCGCAAGGGCAAGGCCAAGCCGATCGCCGGCAAGAAGAAGTAATGTTGCGGGTCCGCCTCGTGCGGGCTCGTGTCGTGCGTCCCTCCGGGGACATCATCCCGAGCGCCTGGCATGACGGGCGCGCTTGAAGGATCCTGACGAATGGCAAGAGAAGCCACCCGCGTTCGCCGCCGTGAACGCAAGAACATCGTGTCGGGCGTCGCTCACGTGAACGCCTCGTTCAACAACACGATGATCACCATCACCGATGCGCAGGGCAACACGATCTCGTGGTCGTCCGCTGGCGCCATGGGCTTCAAGGGCTCGCGCAAGTCGACCCCCTATGCGGCCCAGGTCGCTGCCGAGGATGCCGCGCGCAAGGCGGCCGAGCACGGCATGCGCACGCTCGAGGTCGAGGTTTCCGGTCCGGGTTCGGGCCGTGAGTCTGCCCTGCGCGCGCTTCAGGCTGCGGGTTTCACGATCACGTCGATCCGTGACGTGACGCCGATCCCGCACAACGGCTGCCGCCCGCGCAAGCGCCGGCGCGTCTGATGCCCGCCGGTGCGGCCCCTGCGGCCGCGCCGCGCCCGTAGCGGGCAGGCCACCGTGCCCCGCCCGACGTTTGAGACACGCATGAGGTGCGGTCGTGATCCAGAAGAACTGGCAAGAGCTCATCAAGCCGAGCAAGCTCGAGGTGTCGCCCGGTGACGATGCCAGGCGCGTGGCGACGATTGTCGCCGAGCCGCTGGAGCGCGGTTTCGGCCTGACGCTCGGCAACGCGCTTCGGCGCGTGCTGCTGTCGTCGCTGCAGGGCGCGGCGGTGACGGCCGTGCACATCGATGGCGTCCTGCATGAATTNTCGTCCATCCCCGGTGTGCGGGAGGACGTGACGGACATCGTGCTCAACATCAAGACCATCGCGGTCAAGATGCAGGGCGACGGTCCCAAGCGCATGACGCTGCGCAAGCAGGGCCCCGGCGTGGTGACGGCGGGCGACATTGCGACGGTTGGCGACGTGGAGATCCTCAACCCCGAGCTGCCGCTGTGCACGCTCGACGACGGGGCTGAGATCCGCATGGAGTTTACCGTTAACACGGGCAAGGGCTACGTGGCGGCCGAGCATAACCGGCCGGAGGATGCGCCGATCGGCCTCATCGCCGTCGACAGCCTCTACAGCCCCGTCAAGAAGGTGTCGTACCGCGTGGAGAACACGCGCGAGGGCCAGATCCTCGACTACGATAAGCTCACGATGACGGTGGAGACGAATGGCGCGGTGACTCCGGAGGACGCGGTGGCCTATGCTGCCCGCATCCTCCAGGACCAGCTGGCGGTGTTCGTCAACTTCGAGGAGCCCCGCCGCGAGGAGACGGCCGTCTCCACGCCGCAGCTGCCCTTCAACCCGGCGCTGCTCAAGAAGGTGGACGAGCTCGAGCTCTCCGTGCGTTCGGCCAACTGCCTCAAGAACGACAACATCGTCTACATCGGCGACCTCATCCAGAAGACGGAAGCCGAGATGCTGCGCACGCCGAACTTCGGCCGCAAGTCGCTCAACGAGATCAAGGAAGTGCTCGCCTCCATGGGGCTGCACCTCGGCATGGAAGTGAGCGGCTGGCCGCCGGACAACATCGAAGAGCTCGCCAAGCGCTTCGAGGAGCACTACTGAGTTTCGGCCCGGCGGTCCGCTGCCGGGCTTCTGCGCGGCGGNGAACGCCAGCCGCGTCCGANCGACAGAAGCAACAAGAGACGGCCGTACCTTGGCACGGCGGCCGTAAGATAAGGAGAGAGCCATGCGTCACGGTTACGCGCACCGTCGTTTCAACCGCACGTCCGAGCACCGCAAGGCGATGTTCGCCAACATGGCCTGCGCGCTGATCAAGCACGAGCAGATCATCACCACGCTGCCGAAGGCGAAGGATCTGCGCCCGGTGGTCGAGAAGCTCGTCACCCTCGGCAAGCGGGGCGACCTGCACGCCCGTCGTCAGGCGATCGCGCAGATCCGTGACGTCGCGCTGGTCAGGAAGCTCTTCGACGTGCTCGCCCCGCGCTACAAGGACCGCAACGGCGGCTACACCCGCGTGCTGAAGGCGGGCTTCCGCTATGGCGACAACGCNCCGATGGCCGTGATCGAGTTCGTCGATCGCGATGTCGACGCCAAGGGCCAGGACTCGGGNCCGACGCAGAAGGAAGAGGTGATCGAGGCGGGCGAGAAGTAAGCCTCGCGTCATCGGCATCAGGAGGGCGGCTTCGGCCGCCCTTTTGTTTTGGGCCGTCGGGCTCCCGCGCAAACGTGACGGGGGCAGACGGATCGCGAAGAGCGGCCCCGCTTTGCGCGCAATCGCTTGGGAAACTATATCTGCCACGGAAACCTTTCGATCCGTCCACGGCAGCACAGCGAGACACCATCGATGCACCGTTTGCTTGTCATTCCCGCCCTTGTCTCGGCCCTCGTGGCAGCGGGGCCGGCGCCGGCGCAGGAGCGCCAGGTGCCCGCCGACAGGGCACAGGTGCAGCTCTCGCTCGCGCCAGTCGTCAAGCGGGCGGCGCCGAGCGTCGTCAACGTCTACGGCGCGCGCGTTGAGAAGCGGCCGTCCAATCCCTTCTTCGATGACCCGTTCTTCCGCCGCTTCTTCGGCGACAACGGCTTCGGCGTGCCGCGCGAGCGGGTGCAGCGCTCGCTCGGCTCGGGCGTGATCGTCGANCCATCCGGCCTTGTCGTCACCAACAACCATGTCATCGAGGGCATGACGGAGGTGAAGGTGGCGCTGGCCGACCGGCGCGAGTTCGCGGCCGAGATCGTGCTGCGCGACCCGCGGACGGACCTNGCCGTGCTGCGCATCGCGGAGAAGGGGCCGTTCCCGGCGCTCAGCTTCGGCGATTCCGACGGGCTGGAGGTCGGCGACTTCGTCATCGCCATTGGCAACCCGTTTGGCGTGGGACAGACGGTGACGCAGGGAATCGTCTCGGCGCTTGCCCGCACCCAGGTCGGCATCAGCGACTTCCAGTCGTTCATCCAGACGGATGCCGCGATCAACCCCGGCAACTCGGGCGGGGCGCTCGTCAACATGCGGGGCGAGCTCGTCGGCATCAATACGGCGATCTTCTCCCGTTCCGGCGGCAGCCACGGCATCGGTTTCGCCATTCCCTCGGCCATGGTGCGCGTCGTCGTCGAATCGGCGCGCAACGGCGGGGCGGCCGTGCGTCGGCCCTGGTTTGGTGCGCGGCTTCAGCAGGTCACCAGCGATATCGCGGAGAGCCTCGGCCTGCCGCGCCCGGCGGGTGCGCTCGTTGCCTCGGTGGATGAGCGCGGGCCGGCGGCAAAGGCGGGGCTGCGGCGCGGCGACCTCATCACTGCCGTCGGCGGGCAGCAGATCGACGATCCGGATGCGTTCGGCTACCGCTTCGCGACGCGGCCNATCGGCGGCACTGTACCGGTGACNGTGCTGCGCGGCGGCAGGGAGATCACCCTGACGGTCGCGCTCTCCACCGCGCCGGAGGATCCGCCCCGCGATCCGGTGAAGATCGGCGGACGCACGCCCCTGACGGGCATCACGGCGATCAATCTTTCTCCGGCGGTTATCGAGGAGTTCTATCTCGAGGATGCGGACAGCGGCGTCGTCGTGGCGGAGCTCGTGGAAGGCAGCCCGGCGGCGCAGTTCGGCTTCCAGAAGGGCGACATCATTCTGGCCGTCAACGGCGTGCGGATCGAGACATCCCGCGATCTCGCGCAGGCGACGAACCGGCGCACCCGCTACTGGGAGCTGACAATCAATCGCAAGGGCCAGGTGTTCACCACCGTGCTCGGGGGCTGAGCGGGGCCATGAGCGATCTCTTCGGGGCTGCGGGGCTGGACAGGCAGGCGCCGCGGCCGCTTGCCGACCGGCTGCGGCCACAGCGCCTAGCCGACGTTGTGGGGCAGGACCATCTCGTGGGGCCGGACGGGGCTCTGACGCGTCTCCTGCGGTCCGGATCTGTGGGCTCGCTCATCTTCTGGGGGCCGCCGGGCACCGGCAAGACGACGGTCGCGCGGCTGCTCGCTGGCGAGACGAAGCTCGTCTTCGAGCCGATGTCGGCCATCTTCTCCGGCGTGGCAGATCTCAAGAAGGCCTTCGATACGGCGCGCGGCCGCCGGGCGGCGGGGCAGGGCACNCTGCTCTTCGTCGACGAGATCCACCGCTTCAACCGGGCGCAGCTCGACGCCTTCCTGCCGGTGATGGAGGACGGCACCATCACGCTCGTCGGGGCGACGACGGAAAATCCCTCCTTCGCGCTGAACGCCGCCCTCCTCTCCCGCGCTCGGGTGATGACCTTCAAGGCGCTCGACGACGAGGCGCTCCTGAAGCTCCTCGCAAGGGCGGAGGAGATNGAGGGNAGGCCCCTGCCGCTCGACGAGGGNGCGCGGCTGTCGCTCGTGCGCATGGCCGACGGGGACGGGCGCGCCTCCCTGACCTTGGCGGAGGAGGTCTGGCGCGCGGCGGGCGAGGGTGAGGTCTTCGATGCCGCCAAGCTGCAGGAGATCGTGCAGCGGCGGGCGCCCATCTACGACAAGTCGCAGGATGGGCACTACAACCTCATCTCCGCCCTGCACAAGACGATCCGCGGCTCGGACCCGGACGCTGCGCTCTATTATCTCGCCCGCATGCTGGACGCCGGCGAGGACCCGCTGTTCATCGCGCGCCGGCTGGTGCGCATGGCGGTGGAGGACATCGGCCTCGCCGATCCGCAGGCCCTCGTNGTCGCCAACGCGGCGAAGGAGGCCTACGACTTCCTCGGCTCGCCGGAGGGGGAGCTGGCCCTGGCGCAGGCCGCGATCTATCTCGCCACGGCCCCGAAGTCGAACGCCGCCTATGTGGCCTTCAAGGCCGCGAGCCGCGTTGCCAAGGAGGCGGGCTCGCTCATGCCGCCGATGACCATCCTCAATGCGCCGACGCGCTTCATGAAGAACGAGGGCTACGGCCAGGGATACCGCTATGACCACGATGAGCCCGATGCCTTCTCGGGACAGGACTACTGGCCGGAGAAGCTCGGGCGCCAGCACTTCTACGAGCCCGTGGAGCGCGGCTTCGAACGCGAGATTCGCAAGCGGCTNGACTGGTGGGANAAGCTGAGGGCCGAGCGGCGGCGGTGACTTTCGCTGCCGAAAAGGCTATCGACGGGGCCGGGCGCGACGTCCCGGGCCCGGCTGTCATTCGGAGCATAGCATGAAGCACACGAGATCCGGCTCCGGCGGCTCAGGCCCGCGCGCCGGTGCGCCCACGCGGAGCGGCCGCAGGCCGGGACGTGCCGGGCAGCAGGCGGCTCAGGGCGCAGGCAAGGCCAAAGGCGCGGGCAAGGGGCCCGCGCGCAGCGTGCGCGGTCTCGATGGCACCAAGGCGACGCCTGCCAAGGCCCCGCGCGCGGCTGCGCTTGCGGCCCCGCCCGGGGCCGGGACGAAGGCTGCCGCCAAGGCAGCAGCGACCGAGACGCTCGTGACCGGCGTCCAGACCCTGATCGTTGCACCCGACGAGGCGGGCATGCGCCTCGACCGCTTTCTTGTCGCCCGCTTTCCGCAGCTCGCCTTCACCCACATCCAGCGCATCGTGCGCAAGGGCGAACTGCGCGTCGACATGAAGCGCGCCAAGCCGAACGACCGGCTCGAGGCAGGCCAGAGCGTGCGCGTGCCGCCACTCAGGCTCGAGGAGAATAAGCCTGCCGCCCGCACGCCGGCGAAGGACCAGAGCGACGCGGCTTTCCTCAAGTCCATCACGCTCTACGAGGACAAGGACGTCCTCGTGCTCAACAAGCCCATGGGGCTCGCCGTGCAGGGCGGCTCCGGCACCACGCGCCATGTCGACGGTATGCTGGAGGCCCTGCGTGACGCCGACGGGCAGAAGCCGCGCCTCGTGCACCGGCTCGACAAGGACACGGCCGGCTGCCTCGTCGTCGCCAAGACGCGCTTTGCTGCGACGACGCTCGCCAAATCATTCCGCTCGCGCTCGGCCCGCAAGATCTACTGGGCGCTCGTCGCCGGCGTGCCGAGGGTTCGGCAGGGGCGCATCTCGACCTATCTCGCGAAGGAGGAGGCGGGCGACGGCGACGCCCGCATGCGCGTCGCCCAGCACGGGGAGGAGGGCGCGAGCCACGCCGTGACCTATTACGCCGTGGTGGATACGGCGGCGCAGAAGCTCGCCTGGCTCTCGCTGAAGCCGGTGACNGGCCGCACGCACCAGCTGCGCGCGCACACGGCGCATATCGGCCACCCCATCGTCGGCGATCCGAAATATTTCAACGTCGAGAACTGGGAGCTGCCGGGCGGCATCCAGAACCGCCTGCACCTGCTGGCGCGGCGCATCGTCATTCCGCATCCGCGCACGGGCAAGCCCATCGACGTGACGGCGCCGCTGCCGCCGCACATGCAGCAGTCGTGGAACCTGCTCGGCTTCGACACGAGCGGCTACGATCCGATTGTCGAGGCACCGGAGGACTAGGAGTGCGCTTCCTCGTCTTCGACATAGACGGCACGCTGGTGGACAGCCAGAACCTGCTCGTTGCCGCGCAGGAGGCGACCTTTGCGGCCCACGGCCTGCCGCCGCCAAGCCGGGAGCGGGTGCTGTCGGTCGTCGGCCTGTCGTTGGCGGAGACCTTTCGGGTGCTGGCCGGGCCGGAGGGCCCGCATGCCGCGCTGGAGGCGACCTATCGCGCCACCTTTGCGCGGCTCGTTGCCGAGCCGTCCCTGGCCTCGCAGCTCTTTCCGGGCGTCGATGCCCTGCTGCGTGATCTTGCGGCGCGGGACAATCATTTCCTCGGCATTGCCACCGGCAAGTCGCAGCGCGGCGTGCGGCGGCTGTTCGAGGCCCACGGCTGGCATACGCTGTTCGCGAGCGTACAAACCGCGGACGATGCGCCGTCGAAGCCGCATCCGGCCATGCTGGAGCAGGCGATGGGAGAGGTGGGGGCGACGCCGGGGCAGACCGTCATGATCGGTGACAGCACCTTCGACATGCAGATGGCGCGAGCGGCGGGCTGCCGCGCTGTTGGCGTCGCCTGGGGCTACTGCAAGGTCGATGCCCTGCGGGCGGCCGGCGCGCAGCTGATTGTGGAGTCGGTTGAGGAACTTGCGGCTGTTCTTGCTGAAACCGATTCAACCATGGGCCTCGGCGCGGTGCCCTGACTGGCGGCTGCAGCGCCGATTCCGCTTTCGACTCGAAGCCATTGACGGCGAATCGTTTCCGTCGTCGCCGCGGGGGCTTCTTCATGCTAAGGACGCGCCATGCGTGACGAACTGACCATCGACTGGTTCCCGAAGGAAGGCGAGGCCGTGCGCGACCCCATGCGGGCGGCCCAGCAGTCCATGAAGGCGCACCTGCCGCGCCGCTTCTACAAGGAAGCGGCGGTGGAGGAGCGCGCGGAGGGCTTCGTTCTGCTGCTCGACGGGCGTCCGGCCCGCACCCCGGGCAAGGCCCTGCTGGCCCTGCCGACGCAGGCGGCGGGCGAGGCCGTGGCGGCGGAATGGGCCGCACAGGGGGAGCACATCGATCCGGCCGCGATGCCGCTCACGCGCATCGCCAATTCGGCCATCGACGGGGTGTCGCGGGAGATGGAGGCGGTGGCGGCCGATGTCGTCAAATACGCCGGTTCGGACCTGCTATGTTACCGCGCCGAGGGGCCGGAGCGCCTCGTCGCGCGTCAGCAGCAGATCTGGGATCCCATTCTCGCCTGGGTGCGGGAGGCGCTTGGGGNGCGCTTNGTGCTGGCCGAGGGAGTGATGTTNGTNGCCCAGCCCGAGGCCTCGCTCGCGGCCGTGGCTGCGGCTGTTGCCCGCTTCGACCGCCCGATGGCNCTCGCCGCGCTGCACGTGCTGACGACGCTGAGCGGCTCGGCGCTCATTGCGCTCGCCGTTGCGCTGGANCACCTGACGCCGGAGGCCGCGTGGCTNGCGGCGCATGTCGACGAGGACGTGCAGATGGAGATCTGGGGTGAGGACCAGGAGGCCCTTGAGCGTCGGGCGGCGCGCTGGCGTGAGTTTGCCGCTGCCGCGCAGATGCTGCGGGCCCTCGCTTGACAGGAACCTGCCGCATCCGGGCTTGCGCCTATCCGCCTACCGTATCGGTTCCTGCGGCCCGGCCGGCGTGTTAAGCACGCAGCAAGAGGGAACCGACCGAGGGAAAGGCGCATGAAGGACATCCTCGAGAAGCTCGAAGAGCGGCGCGCCGGTGCGCGCATCGGCGGCGGCGAGAAGCGCATCGCGGCCCAGCATGCGCGCGGCAAGCTGACGGCGCGCGAGCGCATCGAGCTGCTGCTCGACAAGGGCTCCTTCGAGGAGTTCGACATGTTCGTCGAGCATCGGTGCGTCGACTTTGGCATGGAGGGGACGAAGTTTCCCGGCGACGGTGTCGTCACCGGCTGGGGCACCATCAACGGCCGCACCGTCTTCGTCTTTGCCAAGGACTTCACCGTCTTCGGCGGCTCGCTATCGGAGACGCACGCGCAGAAGATCACCAAGATCCAGGACATGGCGGTGAAGATGCGCGCGCCGATCATCGGCCTGTTCGACGCCGGCGGCGCCCGCATCCAGGAGGGGGTCGCGGCTCTCGGCGGCTATGGCGAGGTATTCAAGCGCAACGTCATTGCCTCGGGCGTCATCCCGCAGATTTCGGTGATTATGGGCCCGTGCGCCGGCGGCGACGTCTACTCGCCGGCCATGACCGATTTCATCTTCATGGTGCGCGACACCAGCTACATGTTCGTGACNGGGCCGGATGTGGTGAAGACGGTAACCAACGAGACCGTCACCGCGGAGGAGCTGGGCGGCGCCAAGGTACACACGACGAAATCCTCCGTCGCCGACGGCGCGTGGGACAACGACGTGGAGGCCTTGCTGCAGGTCCGCCGGCTGATGGACTTCCTGCCGTCCAACAACACCGAGGGCGTGCCGGAATGGCCGACCGACGACCCGGCGGACCGGGTGGAGATGTCACTCGACACGCTCGTGCCGGACAACCCGAACAAGCCCTATGACATGAAGGAACTCGTCCTGAAGGTTGCGGACGANGGAGATTTCTTCGAGATTCAAGAGGCTTATGCCAAGAATATCATAACGGGNTTCATCCGGCTTGAAGGCCGCACGGTNGGTGTCGTGGCCAACCAGCCGATGGTGCTCGCCGGCGTGCTCGATGCTGATGCCTCGCGCAAGGCGGCGCGNTTCGTGCGCTTCTGCGANGCCTTCGAGATCCCGATCCTCACCTTTGTCGATGTGCCCGGCTTCCTGCCCGGCACGGCGCAGGAGTATGGCGGCCTCATCAAGCACGGTGCCAAGCTGCTCTACGCCTATTCGGAAGCCACGGTGCCGCTCGTCACGGTCATCACGCGCAAGGCTTTTGGCGGCGCCTATGACGTCATGGCGTCGAAGCACGTCGGCGGCGACGTGAACTACGCCTGGCCGACGGCGCAGATCGCCGTNATGGGGGCCAAGGGCGCGGTGGAGATCATCTTCCGCCAGGATATCGGCGATGCGGAGAAGATCGCGGCACGCACGAAGCAGTACGAGGACCGCTTCATGTCACCCTTCGTCGCCGCCGAGCGCGGCTATATCGACGAAGTGATCATGCCGCACTCGACGCGCCGGCGCGTGGCGCGCGCCTTCGCCATGCTGCGCACCAAGAAGGCCGAGCGGCCCTGGCGCAAGCACGACAATATCCCGCTTTAGGAGGCGGGCGTTGCGGCTTCGGGGCGGCGGAGACGCCGGCCCCTGCGGGAACTGACGGGCGCGGAGGCTAGCGCCCGTCGATCTCCTCCACCGTGCCGAGTGCCGGCTTCTCCACCTTTCGCAGCTCGCGCCCGATGCGCTCGACGGCGCGGAACACGCGCACGAAGTTGCGCGAGGCGATGCCGGCAATGGCGTCCTCCGACCAGCCGCGGCGGATNAGCTCGGCCAGGAGGTGGGGGAAGCGGCTCGCATTCTCCAGTCCCTGCGGCGTCGGGCCGCCGAAGAAGTCGGAGCCGATGCCGACGTGCCGGATNCCGGCCTTGTCGGCGATATACTCGATGTGATCGCACAGCTGCTCCAGCGTGCCGCGTGGCCAGGGGCCCGCCTCGCGCGTGCGCGCCGCCANGGCGTCGTCCACGGAGATGTCGTGGCGCCCCTTGCCGAACTCGTCCTTCAGCGGGCGCATCCAGTCGCGCGACTGTTGGCTGATGAAATCCGGCACGAAGGTGGCCATGACGATGCCACCGTTGGTCCTGAGGCGGGCCAGCACGTCGTCCGGCACGTTGCGCGGATGGTCNCACAGGGCGAAGGCATTGGAGTGGGAGAAGACGACCGGCGCGCGCGAGATGTCCAGCACCTGCCGCATGACATCGTGCGAGACATGGGCGCAGTCGACGATCATGCCGAGGCGGTTGAGCTCCCGCACGACGGCGCGGCCGAAGGCNGTGAGGCCGCCGTGGCGCGGCGCGTCGGTGGCGGAATCGACCCAGTCCAGCGTCTCGTTGTGGCAGAGCGTCATCAGCCGCGCGCCGGCGGCGTGCCAGACGCGCAGNGGCGCCAGGCTGTTCTCGAGGCCGACGCCGCCTTCCACGGCGATGAAGGAGGCAATCTTGCCGAGCTTCTTGGCCTTGGCGATGTCGCTGGCCTTCGTTGCCGGCATGAAGACGTCGGGGTGCGCTTCCTGAATGCGCAGGATGGTGTCGATCTGCTCCAGAGTCGTGCGGCCCGGATGGGGCACATAGGTGGGGATGAAGGCCGCCCAGAACTGGGCACTGACGCGGCCGGCGCGCAGGCGGGGAATGTCGGTGTCACCGTCCTGGTGCTCACGCGTCAGGTCATATGCCAGGACATCGCCGCGGACCGTGGGATCCTGGCGGATCACCCACGGCAGGTCGTTGTGGCCGTCGACCAGCGGCAGCGTTTCCAGAAGACGAAGTGCCTTGTCGAGAGCGTCGTCGCGCGTCGGCGACTTGCGAGCCGCAGCCTTTGCCAATTCTTCTTCCCCCTCGTTGGAGCCGGCCCCGAGGCCGGCCGCCAAACACTCCGACCCCCGACGGCGCTTGGCAAGCGACTGCGGGGCGGAGCTGCCGGGCGAGCCCTGCAGAAGATGCGGAGGCCGGCCCGAGTGGGGGCTGTCAGCCGGCCTGCNCCAGCCAGTCTGNAGCGATGTCGAGATCGGCCCGNGTCAGGCNGTGTCCTGCCGGCAGTACTTCGTGCCGCACGGTGGCGCCGGCCCCGCGCAGCAGGCCCGCGAGTCGGGTGGCGTCCTCCGCGGGAATCATCGGATCGGCCGAGCCGGACAGGATCAGCACGGGCTTGCCGCCGAGGTCCGGCAGCTCGTCCGGAACGAGCGGCGTCATGGCCCTCAGAAGAACGGCGCCGGCGAGCGNCTGCGGTGCGAGCAGCATCATCGCCGCGGCGATGTTCGCGCCGTTCGAGAAGCCGAGGGCCAGCGGCTGCGCTATGCCGTAGCGCTCGCGCGCTTCGTCGACGAAGGCGGCCAGCTCGGCCGCGCGCAGCTTGATGTCCTCCACGTCGAACCGGCCTTCGCCGAAGCGGCGGAAGAAGCGGGGCATGCCGTTCTCCAGCACCTTGCCGCGCGGGGAAAGAAGCGCCGCCTCCGGAGCCAGCCTGCGCCCCAGCGGCACGAGATCGTGCTCGTCGCCGCCGGTGCCGTGCAGAAGGAGAAGGGGACGGCGCTGGTCGCTGCCAGCCTCGTAATGGTGGATGAAATCGGCCATTGCACATGTCCTGCCGTGCCCGAGGGGGGCGGGCACGGCTCACGGGGTTGAGAAACCTGCTCAGTCGAGCAGGGGCAGGGCNGCNTCGATCCGCTCCCGGTCCTTCTCGTAGAAGGGCGGCAGCTTGAGCGACGTGCCGAGCGCATCGCGCGGCTCGTCGATGGCGAAGCCTGGGTCGTCGGTGGCGATNTCGAAAATCACGCCGCCGGGCTCGCGGAAGTAGATGGAGCGGAAATAGTTGCGCTCCTTCTGCTCCGTCGTCGCGATGCCGAACTTCTCGCGCAGCGCCTTCGCCATTGCTGCCTGGTCCGCATCGCTCGCGGCGCGGAAGGCGATGTGATGCACCGATCCCGCGCCCAGCGTGCCGGGCAGGAA
>JGI26049J44785_1000663_pt1 | contig 18690 bp, 18 predicted proteins | sample HigsolmetaGSP11D_FD_44785 | JGI IMG/M metagenome (IMG submission 44785)
GCTGGCGCCAAGTCCTTTAGGACGCCGGTGGCAGCTTGGTATTTCTTATGTCTTACGAGAATGTATGGGAAGTTATACTTTCTATAAGACCGAAAAAAGGACGGAAAGCCGTACTGGCTTCCCGTCCATTATCCATGTCATGCCTCCATATACAGCCCGCCCTCTCGTCACCCTGTCACCTTGTCATGCCAGCGACTTCAGGCAATCGGCCAGCAGCTGGATGAACGTGCGATCCGTCAATCCCTCCAGCGTATGCGCCGGCGTCAGGCACAGAACGCGTCCTGCGCCGAACGTATGCGTCCAACCGGCGATCGACTCACCGTCCTCCGATTCCGAGCGGAGGAAGACGGTTGTCTGTTCCTCCTCGCAGTGGACGAAGTAATGCTCATCCGTAAAGGCGAAGTCCGAAACGGCCGTCCATTGGCCCTGGCCAGCACCGGAAACATGCCTGTAGCGGACCGTTTTCTGCTCCGGATGGTGCAGGAACCAGCCGCGCAGCATACGGCGGTAGATGCCGTCCGTCTGATAGGCAAGGCCGGAATGCAGCGCCATGAGAGAGCCGCCTGCGGATACATACTGCTCGATCCGCTTCTGCAGCTCCTCATCCATCCATCGGCCAGGCTCGGGAGATTCCGGATACAACCGCTCTTCCTTCGTGATCACCAGCACGTCCGGACGCTCCCCGATCGCCTCGCGGAGCCTCTCAGCCGACACCATGGTCAGCTCATATGCATCACCCGAGTTGCCCTCCGTCATGCCTTGCCGCTCTTGCAGCTCTGTTATCGCCGCCTGCAGCGCCTGCTCCGACCAGTCAGCCCGATGATAGTAATCCCCTGCCACGGCATAGATTCGACAAGTCATCTGTATAGTTCCCCCATTCCTTTCTGGCGATACCAGGTTTGTTCAGCCGGGCCGAAGCTCAGATTGGGAATGCCTTGCCCGTGTAATCGACGAAGGCGAAAGGCTCCAGATCGGCCTCTTGCTTGCCTTCGATCAGATCCAGCAGCGCCCTCGCTGAAAACATCGGATCCAGATGCGCGTTCTCGCCGCCCATATCGGTGCGCATCCAGCCTGGATGCACGGCAAAGGCGCGGATGCCCGCTCCCTTCAAATCAACGTACAACCGCTGCGTGAACAGGTTCAGCGCCGCCTTCGACAGCGCATACGGGTAATCCCTTCCATAAGCGCGGTGGAAGCTGCCCGCTTCCCGAGCTGATGTTCAGGATGCAGCCTTGTCCGGCCTTGCGCACCAGCGGCAGGAAATGCTTGACGACGCGCATCGGCCCGTACAGATTGACATCCATCGATTCGATCATGTCATTCATCTCAACCTGCTCGATCGTATGCTCGCGGCCGAGCAGAATCGCCGCGTTGTTGACGATCACGTCCAGCTTGCCGAAGTGCTCGGACACCTGGCGAGCCGCCTCCCGGACGCTGTCCTCGTCCTGCACATCCAACCTGATCGGTACGACTTGTTCCGGTGCGTTGGCCATCAGCTCGTGCAGTTGCTCCATCCTGTGCTCGAGCGACCTCGCTCCCGCGAGCACCGTATGCCCTCGTTCCACGGCGGCGCGAGCAAGAGACAGCCCCAACCCGCGATTAGCGCCGGTTATCAATATGATCATAGCCTATCGCCTCCTGTTAATCGTTCTCAAGCAGTTCCAGCATGACCTTAAGCTGCGGGAACGTGTCCATATAGGCATATCTGCCGCCCGTATATTCCCCTTTTTGCACCAGCGGCATGCCCTGACTGCTCATCAGCTCGATCTTTTCCTTCATTCCTTGTACGAAGAACGCGATGTGATGCACGCCCTCACCGTGCTCGTTCAGATATTCGCGCCAGGTGCTTGGATGCTCATCCGGCTCGATCAGCTCCAACTGCAGCGAGCCCATATTCATGAAAGCCAGCTTCGCCCTTGCATTCGTCGGCTTCCCACGATATTCCGTACACGCTTTCTCGGGAACGTCCGTCCAGTTGATGCTCGGCATCTCCATGCCGAAGAACTCCGCGTACGCCCGTGCTGTCGCCTCGATATCGCGAACGATAATGCCGACCTGCGCCACGACCTTATTGCCCAATAAACCTTGCTTCTCCATCGGCCGCACCTCCTGCTAATTTGCATATATGTATGAGAGTGTTTCTCCCCTATTATACACATTTCTTGAGATCATACAGGGCTTTTTTGTCTTGACCAATGAGACAACCGCCAGCATCCCATAGAACCTGGCGCTAATCCAGTATGGCTTTACAGCAGTCACCATATCGTGTACCCCGACCACAAACATCAGCCTAGCAAGCGTTGCTGGCGATGTTTCCTTGTCTGCCCTCTATTTCACTTCATCTTCGATTATGATAAACTTGAGACATGCTATTAAATGATATTGGGGGAATGAATCAATATGGCTGCCAAGAAGATGCGATCCGACATGATCAAAAAAGGCTTTGACCGTGCGCCTCACCGCAGCTTGCTGCGCGCTGCCGGCGTCAAAGAAGAAGACTTCGACAAACCGTTTATTGCAATCTGCAATTCATATATCGACATCGTACCGGGTCATGTGCATCTGCAAGAATTCGGCAAGATCGTCAAGGAAGCGATCATCGAAGCCGGAGGCGTGCCGTTCGAATTCAACACGATCGGCGTCGACGACGGCATCGCCATGGGCCACATCGGCATGCGCTACTCGCTGCCGAGCCGCGAGATCATCGCCGATTCGCTGGAGACCGTCGTCTCTGCCCACTGGTTCGACGGCCTTGTCTGTATCCCGAACTGCGACAAGATCACGCCGGGGATGATGATGGGCGCGCTGCGCGTCAACATCCCGACCATCTTTGTCAGCGGCGGTCCGATGAAGGCCGGACGGACGAAGGACGGTCGCGCGATCTCGCTCACTTCAGTATTCGAAGGCGTTGGTGCCTACCAATCCGGCCTCATCGACGACAACCACCTGCGCGAACTGGAAATGTACGGCTGTCCGAGCTGCGGTTCCTGCTCCGGCATGTTCACCGCCAACTCGATGAACTGTCTGGCGGAAGCGCTGGGACTTGCCCTCCCGGGCAACGGCACGATTCTCGCCATCGATCCGGCGCGCAAGGAATTTGTCAAAGAGTCGGCCAAGCAGTTGATGAAGCTGATCGAGCTCGATCTGAAGCCGCGTGACATCGTGACCCCCGAGGCGATCGACAACGCCTTCGCTCTCGACATGGCGATGGGCGGCTCGACCAACACCGTCCTGCATACGCTGGCGATCGCCCACGAAGCCGGCATCGAATATCCGATCGAACGCATCAATGAAGTCGCCGCACGCGTGCCTCATCTTGCGAAGATCGCACCGGCTTCCGACCTGCATATCGAGGACGTGCACCGCGCTGGCGGCGTCAGCGCGATCATCAACGAGCTGCTGAAGAAAGAAGGCGCGATCCACGGCGAATGCATCACCGTCACCGGCAAGACGCTGCGCGAGAACGTGCAAGGCTGCGAGATCAAGGATACGAACGTCATCCGTCCGCTTGACAACCCGCACTCCGAGCGCGGCGGACTGGCCGTGCTGTTCGGCAACCTGGCGCCTAACGGCAGCATCGTCAAGGTCGGCGCGGTTGATCCGTCCGTTGGCGGCTATCACAAAGGCCCGGCCATCTGCTTCAACTCACAGGAAGAAGCGCTCGCCGGCATCGCTGGCGGCAAGGTCAAGGAAGGCCATGTCGTCGTCATCCGTTACGAGGGGCCGAAGGGCGGTCCTGGCATGCCGGAGATGCTCGCGCCAACCTCGCAGATCGTCGGCATGGGCCTCGGCACCAAGGTCGGCCTGATCACCGATGGCCGATTCTCCGGCGCGTCGCGCGGCATCAGCATCGGCCACATCTCGCCGGAAGCTGCTGAAGGCGGCCCGATCGCCTTCGTCGAGGACGGAGACATCATCGAGATCGACATGAACAACCGGACGATCACGCTGCTCGTCGATGAAGAAGTGCTGGAACAGCGCCGTGCCAAATGGCCAGGCTTCGAGCCGAAGGTGAAGACCGGCTATCTCGCCCGCTATTCGAAGCTGGTTACATCGGCCAGCACAGGCGGCGTCATGAAGATCGACTAATCGATACGACATGCCAAAACACCCTTGCTGGACGATCAGCAAGGGTGTTTTAATGTGCGCCGCACGATCGCTGGCATCCCCAAGAGCAGACATGCCTTCATTCTCCTGCAGCCTTTCACATCGAGCCCTGGATCGGCAGGCGGACGCTGAACTCGCTGCCGGCCCCGACCTCGCTGCTCACCTCGATCTGTCCTCCGTGGAGGCGGACGATCTTCTGCACGATCGACAAACCGAGCCCGGTGCTTCCCGCTGCCCGGTCTCTGGCCGAATCTCCGGTATAGAATGCCTCGAACAGATGCGGCAACCGTTCCTCCGGGATTCCGTTTCCGGTATCGCGAATCGTCACGACGCTCTGACCCGCCTCCATCGCTGCCTCGATCTCAATCGAGTGTCCGCCGGAGTTATGCTTGATCGCATTGGTCAGCAGATTGGTCCAGACCTGGAGCAGCAGCACTTCGTCTCCCCATACGCGGAACTCCTCCGGCACCCGCATCCTGACGGTGATCTCCTTGTTCATCAGTTGCCACTCGAGCAGCTTCAGCACATGACGAATTTGCGGACGCAAGCGCAACTCGCGCTTCTTCACCGCCTCGGTATGGTCCAGGCTCGACAGCAGCAGCAACTGCCGAGTAAGCGCAGCGAGGTGTTCGGCTTCCCGCTCGATCACAGCAGCATACTGCCTGATGCGCTCCTGATCCAGCTCCTCGCGGACCAGCTCGCCTGCATAGGCTTGAATCGAGCTGAGCGGAGAGAGGATTTCGTGGGAGACGTTGGCGACGAATTCCTTCTTCATCTGGGCCGAACGCTCCAGTTGCTTGCTCATCTTCGCGAAGTGCGCCGCCAGTTGGCCGATCTCATCCTTCCGATGCACAGGCAAACGGAAGCGGAAGTCTCCCTGGGCGATCCGCTTCGTGGCCTCTGTCAGGCTGACGATCGGCTGAACGATATAGCGCGTGCTCAGCAGGATGAAAGGAATGCCCAGCAGCGCTGAGGCGATCAGCATCGTCATGACGAACACCCGCATCTCGTCGAACTGCATGTTGGCATCCTGCCTGACGAACAGCGCGTATCGCTCGCCATCCACCGTGAATGGAATGCCGACTGTATTGCTCAGCCTGGACGCGAAATAACCGCTCATGAATGGAGAATAAGGCCAAGAAGCCACACCATGGTACTCCTGGCCGCCAAGCACCCCATCTTTCACTTCGTTCGCCAGATCCAGCCGGGCGAAGGGCGAACCATAGCAGATATCATTGCCCGCTTCATCATAGACGTAGATCTGATAGCCCAGCGAAGCGGCGTTGTGCAGGTAATCTGCGATCACATCCGGATGCTGCTCCATGAAGAAACGCATGCGTTCCGCGATGCGAAAGAGCTTGGCATCTTGGGCCGGCTTCTGGGCAAAATGTTGATAAACGTTGGCGATATAGAAGCCGAACAGACCGCAGAGCCCGATCGTATAGACGGAGATGATCAGCACGCGCATATATAAAGATCTCATGTACCCGTAACCTCTAGCTTGTACCCGACTCCCCGGACGGTCTGGATAACAAATTCATGCTCGCGATTGACGAACCGCTTCCTGAGCCTCTTGACGTGCACATCGACCGTCCGCTCATCGCGGGAATAATCCGGTCCCCAGACGAGCCGGATCAATTCATCCCGCGTAAAAACTCTGCCGGGATATTCGGCCAACTGGGCCAGCAGCTCGAACTCCTTCAGTGGCAGGATCAACAGCTCATCGCCATCCTGGATCTCATAATTGCGGCGATCAATGACGAAGCGATGCGTCAGTCTGATCTTGTCGCTGGAAGCATACAAGTAGCGGCGGAACAGCGCCTTGATGCGAAACAGCAGTTCCGGCATCTCGTACGGTTTGGTCACATAATCATCCGCTCCGCAGCTGTATCCCAGCTCCTTGTCACGCAGTTGATCTCTTGCCGTGAGCAGGATGATCGGGATGTCGTAGTTATGGCGCGTATATTCACACAGAGAGAAGCCGTCCACCTCCGGCAGCATGACATCGAAGATCGCCAGATCGATCGGGTGCTCCTGCAGCAGCCTCATCGCCTGGCTTCCATTGGCCGCCTCGAGAACGAGGAACCCCTGCTTCGTCAGATAATGATTCAGCACGGTGCGATTGTTCGCATCATCGTCCGTGATCAGGAGCCGCTTCATGATCCTTCAACCTCCTCTAGCCCGTTATCGCCACATCGCTTGACTGCTGCTTCCTACCTTCTCACCCGATCCCGCTGCCACAGCATGAAGATCAGGAAGGGGCCACCGATGACCGACATGATGATCGATGCGGGGATTTCCGTTGGAGCGAGCACCGTGCGCCCGATCGTATCTGCCATCAGGATCAGGATGGCACCGCCCAGCGCACAGTATGGGATGAGCAGCTTGTAGTTCGTGCCGATCAGGATGCGGCCGATATGCGGCACGAGCAAACCTGCGAACATGATCAGACCGCCGACAGCTGTCGCAACAGAAGCGAGCAGCACCGCCACCAGCGATACAGTGAGCCTGGCCAGCACGACGCGAAGTCCGAGATTAATCGCCACCTCATCCTGGAAGGTCAGCATATTGCACAGTGTGCCCAGCATCATGGCTGCGATGAGCCCGACGATCCCCACCGTGGCGAGGATATAGACATCCTCCCACGTCTTCATCGTCAGGATCGACGTTGTCGCCTGGTTCACCGTCGTAACCGCATAGCTGCCGCGATAATTGTACGCTTGACCGAGTCCCGAGAATGTCGCATTGATCGCGATCCCGACGAGGATCAACCGCAAGGGGCTGAGGCCTGAACGCCAGGACAAGGAGTACACGAGATAACAAGCGAGGGCTCCGCCCAATACGGAAAATAACGGTGACCAGAAATAAAGCATCGGAAACGCCGTCACAACCGTCAACGAAACGAAACCCGCCCCGGATGAAATGCCGATGATCCCCGGCTCCATGAGCGGGTTGCGCATCACAGCCTGTAACAGAACGCCGGATACAGCAAGCGAGGCACCGACGAGGATCGATACCAGGATGCGCGGAAGCCGCAGATCACGGATGATCTCCACTTGCTCATTGCCGCCATGGATGAGACCGTGCACCAGTTCGCCTGGTCCGACCCGGATGCTGCCGGTTCCGATGGAGAAGTACGTGATGATTGCCAATAGCAAGAATGTGATGATGAACAGGATGGTTTTTCTCCCCATGGTCTCGTTCCTCTTCTATGGATACAGCATCGGCAGCAGTGCCTGCATCGCTTGTGCGACATACAGATTGGCCGTTGTCCCGAAGAGCGCTTCTTCAAGGTCATAGACCCTGCCCTGCTTCACTGCTTCGAAATGCTTCCATATATCGTTCTTCTTGAATTCCTCATCGAACATCTTGATCACTTCCTCCGGCATCCCATGCGCCGCGCGCAAGATCACGTCCGGGTTCGACTGGTACAGATACTCCGTATTGGAAGCGAGATATTCGACGGTTTCGCCCTGTACGATGTTGATGCCGCCCATGAGGCGGACCAGGTCTCCTATGTAGGAGTGCTCGGTCGCCACCAGATAGCTGCCCGGAACGCCCATCAAGATTAGTACGGTCGGGCGCTCCCGATCCGCTGTCAGCTGGCGGATCTCCTCCAGCGTCGACTCGAAGCTGTCGATGATCGCTCGCGCTTCTGTTGTCCGGCCAAACATCTCCCCTAGCCGGGTGATCTCCGCCTTCAGGCTGTCCACGCTGGTCAGATCGACAAACGTCGCATCGAGACCGGCCTGCTTGAACGCCGGTTCAAGGTCATATTGGAGCGTCGTCACGGACAGGACATGCGTCGGGTTAAGCGATCGTACGATCTCCATGTCGGGGCTCATCGGATTGCCGATCCGTGTCACCTCGTCGTAGCGGGCGGGCAGCGTCTTGACGCTGGTCGGCACACCGACGAGATCAAGGTTCAGCCGATCCATGATCTCGGTGATCGCGACGGTCGTCGAGACGATGCGCAGCTCCTCATCGGATGCAAGCCCGGACCTGGCATCTGCCAGACCATCTGCCGCATCTGACGACGCAGCGGCATCTGTAGGCGAGCCAGCCACAGATGTTATGGCGACTTCCTGCCCGGATGAGGCCGCGACTGACTCTCCCCCAGCGCTCGCTCCGCATCCCGTTAGAATCATCAACAGCAGAGCAGCCGCGAGGACTGCTCCATGAAACCGCCATATGTAACGGTGATCGCCAGCGCTAGCTCTGTTCATGGACATACCGTTCACCCCCGTCGCGTCCGCTGTTATCCCGGACGGATACGTTGCCAAGTGAGCGAACCATGCGAATGATCGCGATGACCACCGCGATGACGATGACGGATAACACCGCCCACAGCAGAAGCCGCGAGCTGGAAGTGCGCTCTCCGCCGCTCTCGCTTCCAGCATCCGCCATCGCCTCGTTCCGTGCGCCAGTTGCCGCGGCGGCGACAGCGGTTGTCTCGTCCGTCTGGCCTGTCACACTCGCCGCACCTGCTTCTGCTGCGCCAGCTCCTGATACCTCATCGGCTTCGGGCGATGCAATGCCTGACTCAGTCTTATTATTCGCCGCTTCGCTCCTGGCAATTGCCGTGAGATCCGCCCCCGAATCAGCGGAATTCGCCGAAGCGTTCACTGCAGCCGAGACTCCAGCTGTCCGGCTGTCCCCACCAGACGGCGTCGAATCTGACGTTTCGCCGCTCGATCGCCCTGCAGCCTGATCGGCAGCATCCGGCCATCTGCCGCTCCCGCTGCCTGCCGCTTCCTGCTTCACGCCGCCCTCGATCGCTGCCGTCTGCTCAGCGTTGCTGCCGCTGCCTGATGCCTGACTGCCTCCATTTGTTGCCGTCTGCTCAGCGTTGCTGCCGCTGCCTGATGCCTGACTGTCTCCATTTGTTGCCGTCTGCCCAGTGCTGCTCCCGCTTCCCGTTGTTTGACCGCCTCCGTTTGTTGCCGCCTGCTCAGCGTTGCTGCCGCTTCCCGTTGCCTGACCGTTCCCGCTTGTTCCCGTTAGCCCGGTGCTGCCCCCATCGGCCGCTTCCTGCCTGGATTGCTCCGCTCCCTGTTGCCCTCCTGCCGTCTGCTGCGAAGGCGCAGCGCCGCCATCTGCGCCGGAAGCTTCAGATGCCCCAGCCTCTGCGATCGGCACCGTATCCTTGCTCCCGGTTGTCGCCGGCGCGATGAGCTCGAAGCTGTCCAGGCGGAAGGACAGTCGGATCGTGTAATCATGATCATAGTCGATCTCCGGCACCGTTACATGAATCTTCGCCGTGATCGGCTTGCTGAAATCGCTCGTTGCGGCGAATTCCACTAGGCGGGTGTCCGAACCTTGATCCGATTCGATCACTATCGTGTCCACGTAGCCGCCCGAATCATCCGGCACCTTGAACTCCGTAACCCACTTGCTATGGTTGATCGACAGGCGGATCGTCGCCATGCCGCCTTCGATGGTGACGGTAGCCGGTTTATCCCAGTAGTCGTTCGCGATCGACACGTTGTCTTTGTCCGCCTGCAGGACAACATAGTCAGCCGTATAGGTGCCGTCTGCCAACTCTGCCAGTGCAGCAGGAGTTGCCTGGAAAGACAGCCAGTAAACAACCAATGAAGCGACCGATATGTATCTCAACCTCTGAAATCTCTTCAAATGATTCTCCTCCTCCATCACCGATCTGATCATCTGTAATCGATAATGATAATCATTATCATCGATAGTGTAGCAAGGATTTACTTATACTGTCAATATTACTTGTTCTTGGGGCGGGATCAACAAACAGACCTTCAAGAGAAAGCTGCCGCCCGCTCCCGAAGGTCACATACCGTGAGCTGTCGCTCCAGATCAAGCTTCTACCGTATGAAGTGGCTTCCGAACAACCCTGACATCGTAGAACTTTATCTCATTCGACAGGATGTAATCCGGCCTCTTCTTCTCAGCATGCGCTTCCCGGAATGCCTCACTTTGCGTCCAGGCCTGGAAGTCCTCCTTCGACTCCCACCGGGTAACGACGGATACTTCATCATAGTCCTTCGTATGTTCCGTCAGAAGCACCTCTAGCCCCAGGAAGCCTTTCATTGACTCTACCTTCCCCACCTTGTTAAAACGCTCGATTAACATTTCACCGCAACCTTTTCTGATCCGCGATACATTTGTGACGATGACCATCTCGTCTCCTCCTCTTCCTTACATATTGTTTGATACGGATCCGTTCGGCATAGCTGACGATCGTTACCGAACTTCTCTCTTCCTCTTCAGCAGATACAGGAAGAACGGCACTCCCATGCACGCCAGCAAGATCCCTGCCGGCAGCTCCAACGGATCGAACAGACTCCGTGCCGCCGTATCGGCCAGCACGGTCAAGATCGCGCCGCCGACGATCGAGAAGGGCAGCAGGATGTAATAGTTGCCCCCGACGACGAGGCGCATGGCGTGCGGCACGATCAGGCCGACGAAGCCGATCAGGCCTGCGACACTGACCGCCGCCCCTGCCAGCAACGACGACAGGACGATGATCAGGAAGCGCTGCAGCTCGACTCGCACGCCAAGCGACCTGGACAACTGGTCGCCAAGCACGAGCATATTGGCAACTCGCGCGACAAACGGGGTGAGCATGAGACCGACTGCCGCATACGGAATCATGAACACGAGATGCGGCCAGCTCCTTCCGCTCAGACTGCCGGATAACCACGGGATCACGTTCTGGATGCGGTCGCTGTTCAGCACCATGATGCCGTTCATGATCGCACCGAGGAGCGCATTCATCGCCACACCGGCCAGGACGATCTTGACCGGCGAGCTGCTGCCGTCCCAGGCGAGCAGGTAGATCGTCAGCGACGACAGCAGTGCGCCGCCGAAGGCGAAGGCGGGCAGCAGCACCGCATGCTGCGGGAAGAGCACCAGGGCGATGACCGCCGCCAGGCCACCGCCTGCTGTTACACCGATGATCCCGGGATCGGCCAGCGGATTGCGCATGACGCCTTGCAAGAGCGCCCCCGAAGCCGCCAGACAAGCTCCGGTGACCAGCCCGACCAACACCCGCGGCAACCGTAGGTCCCAGAAGATCGTGTGATAGGCCGCATCACCCTCTCCGGAGATCACCTTCCACAGCTCATACGCCGGGATCGTCACAGAACCGGTGACAATGCCGACGAGTACCGTCGCCGCGAGCGCAAGCGGCGTCATGACAATCATCCATCGCCTCCTGTGATTACGAACCGCAGTGCGCCGTGCCAGATCAGCTCCCTGGACCCGGACAGCTCCGCTCACCCGAGCAGTTCCTCCAGCCATCTCAGCGCCTCGATCACCCTGGTGCCGGGATTCGTGCCGAACAAGTCGGCAGGCAGCACATGGATGCGCTCATTGCGCACAGCGCGAATCGATCCCCAGGCGGGATTAGCCTCCATCTCCCGCACGAAGCCTTGCTCGACTTCTTCCGAGTTGCCATGGGTCATGATCAGGATCACATCCGGATCGCTCTGGACGACCCGCTCCGCATTAAGCTGCGCATACTGCGGGAAGTTCTGGAGACTCGGGAATTCTGCCGCGACGTTAAGCCCGCCAGCCTGTTGCAGCAGATCGCCAGCCAGCGAATTGGGCAAGGCCGCCATATATGTCCCCGGCGCGCCATACACGAGGAGAACCCTTGGATCGTCCGCACCTGCCGCAAGCTCGCGCTCACTGGCAGCGCGCGAATCCAGTTCTGCTTCGATCTCTGCGATCCAGCGCTCCGCCTCATCTTCCTTGCCCAATATCTGCCCAAACAACTCGATCTGCCGCAAGATATCCTCTATCGAATTCGCATGAGTCAGGACGACCTTGGCGCCAATGTTCTCCAGCATCGGAACATCGTCCAGATTCAGCGGATCATTCCCCAGCACGACATCCGGGCGAAGCATCGCGATCTTCTCCAGGTCTACGGTGTGAGCGGACCCGACGACCTCCACTTCTTCAGCGGCAGGAACCGGATGAGGTACATTCACCGCAGGGCGGCCGACCAATGTTGCACCCAGTGCGTAGATAATGTCCACTTCACCGTTGCCCAGTGCAACGATCCGCTCAGGCGCCTCAGAGAAGGTCACTCCGCGGCCCGCGAAATCAATGATCCCGATTCGCTCTTCTTCCCCCTTCTCTGCATTCTCCGACTGCGCGCCTCCTGCCTGCGTCATGCCGCAACCGACCGTGATCAACGCGACGCCCAGGACGACGGATAACAAACTGAAGCAACGCTTCTTGCATGACATATGAAGGATAATGCCTCCTTGTCTAAAGTTCTAATTGAGAGCTATTCTCATCTGGCGCCTGCTGTTCCACATTGTAAGGACCATTTGTGAACACAGTGTGAAATTTTCTTTACAGATTGCCCGCCGGAACTCGTCTCATATTATAAAATTTTATCATTTTATTACATATTTGTAATCTTTTGTTCATCAACAGTTCATGCTCCAATCGTACAATGCCTTCTGTAAGACAAATGATGTCTTGTGCTTCCGGCAATCCCCCTACTTATCCAAGCCGGAAGCCGGCCATAACGATCAGGGAAAGGAGGGAACGGCCTTCTCCAGCATCGCAACACAAGCAGAAGAAGTTGATGTTGTCGTTGGTCAGGCATGCGAATTTATCAAATTGATCATTAAACAAGGAGAGGTTCATGATGATGAAATCGTTGATGAACAAACGGATGGACACGAAGAAAACTCTGATCACACTGTCTCTGATCCTGGTGCTTGCGCTTTCACTGATGGTGATGCAAGCCTATGCGGCGACGCAATCGATCCAGTTCCTGAATGCAGACGGCTCGGTTTCCACCCATGCGACCTCCTTCATCAAGGATGGACAAGCTGAAGTGAGCGGTTCCCCGGGCAACTACACCGTCACAATCACGCTCAACAATACTTACCCGCCGTTCCCTCTGATCCCGGTCAGCTATGACTACCTCAAAGCCGATCTGAACGGAGCACCAGGCGGTGACGGTACCTATGAAGTGACGGCCACGAAGACGGTATCCGGTTCCACAACCATCTTCACGATCAGCGGTGTAAGCAATCTGACGGACAATATTCCGATCCTGCTGTACGTGAATGCCGGAATCTTCCACAATGCCGAGTACATGCTGTTCATCGATTGGTTGTAATCTCATCGTTTGACTGATACAAGGAGGAGCAGGCAAGACGACTTCGAATCGTCCCGCTGCTCCTCCTTTGTCATGCGATCATTCGTCAGCAGCCAACCGGTCACCCAGCACATCCAGGAGACGAAGCGCCAGGGTAGCCGCTTCTGCCCGTGTCACCGGTGCGTGGGGATCGAATCGGTTGCCCGCCTTCCCTCGCACCAGCCCGGCTTCCACCGCTGCCGCTGCTTCACCGCGGGCCCATGCCGGGATCTGATCCGCATCCACAAACGTCAGATTCGCATCGCTCACTGGCTTCAGCCCCGCTGCACGCGCGATGATGACGACCAGCTCGATTCGCGTGATCACCTTGTTCGGCTGGAAGGTTTGATCCGGCAAGCCGCGCATCAGTCCAGCCTGTCCCGCCGCAGCGATATGAGCGCGTACAAATGCTGACACGCCGTCCAGATCCACATATGCAGCCTCCTGATCCGCTGCCTGGAGCTTCAGAGCCTGGCTGAGCAGAACGGCGATCTCGCTGCGCGTCATGTTCTGTTCCGGACGGAAGGTGCCGTCAGCATAGCCGCGGATGAATCCGAGCTGCACCGCGCGGCTGATCAGATCCTTCGCCCAGTGCCGCTCCGTATCCCGGTATTCGATCGATCCGTTTGCTTCTTCCCGGGGGGGCTCCGCGTTTGCTGCCTCGTCCTCTTGCGCTTGCTCTGTCGCTGCTTCTCCATCAGCTGTCGCATCGCCCGGGACGTATCCTGCTGGCGGAGGGGTCGATCCCGAGCCGCTGGGTACCTCTGGCTCACCCTTCACCGGACGTATCGACTTTGCATCGAAATAAAACTGAATGTCATATTCATGATGGTAATTATACTCGTCCCAGTCGATCCTGACCCAACCATCATGAATGTCGTCCAGATTGGGCAAGCTGAAGGCCACGACACGCGTGTTGTTCTCCGTGTCCGTCTCGACCACGCTTCCACTGCTGCCGCGGATTTTCAGCCCATTGATCTCCTTGCTCCTCGTCACGGTGAACGAGACGGTCAACCGTCCGCCGGAAACCTCCAGCACTGCCGGGCTGATGAAATACGAGGCCGCTACCGATGTGCTCTTCGTGCCATATTTATAGACCTTGTAGCTGATGTAGTAATAGCCGTCCTTCAGCCCGCCAGGCGCCTCATTGCCGCTGTCTCCGTTGTCCCCGCTGCCGCCTGGGCCGCCTCCTTCATTCTCATCAGTCGGCTCTTCATCTTCCGGCTCTCCTTCGTCCGTTCCCCCTGTCTTCGCCAGTTGCTTGAATGTATCCAGCGCTTGCTCCAGCTCGCGATGAGCTGTCAGAATCTCCGGCCTTGCGGCGCCCAGATTATCGGCGATCGGCGCAGCTTGATCGATCTTCCCCTGCAGCGCTTGCTTCGCGGCGTCAAAGTCCGCTTGCTCAACACCCTCCAGCTTCTCCGCCTTGCCGATCATCCCGGCAGCAACTGACATGGTCTCGATCAACTGCTCGTGGATGTTTCGGTTGAAGCTTAAGTACAGGGATCTTTTCTCACCATTCAGATAAAACGTAATATGACCCAATCCCTGCCACACCGTATCCTTGTCGACATCTCCCCACTTGAGCGTCAATTGATAGACATGCTTCCCTTCGGATGATGCGACCTTGTTCCAGGGAGTTGCCGCATATTCCAGCATCCCATACTGCTCGTAAGTGTCCGGACTCACATATGTCCCGTCCAGGGAAGGAGTTGAGGCGTAGAGCAGATCCAGATCCGGGCGAACCTTAAGTGTCAGATTCCCTCTTATGTAATCCATTGTCCCGGAAAACGCCTGCTTCACCACAGTCGTCATCGTATCTTCGATCAGATCCGCATAGATCGACTGCTTGTTCGTCGGTTGATTGGTATCGAGCACATAGATCCTGAGCGGTTCATGCTCCACATAACGATGTTGCTGAACCTCCTCCATCCGATTCCGGACCGACTCAACCGCATTGTCAATGGTCTCCTGGGTCACCTCGGGCCTGTCCAGATAATCCTTCAAGCGAGCTTCCTTGTCTCTCAGATCGTTGATGATGCTATGGTCATACTCGCCTGCGAGAATGGCGGCGGTTGTCAGCCCGGGTGCGCCATTGCCCTCCCCGTTGCGTTTCGCGGTGCTGAGGAAGGCGGTTAACTCTTCCAGAATAGCTGCGAGTTCCTTCTTGTCCGCTACTTTCTGCAGCGAGCGGAAACGGTTCAGCGCTTCCTCAAGCGTTGCGTACAGCGCTGTGATCTTAGTCTCATCCTCCTCATCCAACAGCTCTGCCTGCTGCTTCGTGGACGTGAGCACCGACTCCAGCACAGCGCGGCTGCCGATCGGGTACTCGCCGAAGTCTGTCCCTTCCACGCTGGTGCTGTACACCGCTTCAGTAACTGTGATCAGCTCCTGCAGCATGGCGAGGGTCACGGTTCCGCCAATCGGCGTTTCTTCTTCTTCCTCATCGATCGGGATCTGGCTCGTGTCGATGCTGAGTTGCACGTTATACCAGTGGTTATACGACAAGGCCGCAATGTTGATATGCATGAGAATGTCAAGAGGCTGGGCGATGTTGTCGATCGCATAGCGGAGGATCATCCGATCAATAGCTGCGGCATCCCTGGTCGTTACCTCTGCATAGCCGTCCATGCTCTGGACGACGGAATCGACGATTACGGCTTTCGGCACTCCCTCAGGCCGATAGCCGAGATATTCGAAGTATCCATAGTTGCTCTTCGTGATCTCATGTTCGAACCAGATCGCGCCATCCTCGACGATCAGCTTGCCTTTCGTGCCGGGTATCTTCATGTAATTGTTGGAGACACTGGCCGATGTCTTGCCGTCCTCCAGGAAGAGGAAATCCACCTCATACTCGCCGTTTGCGATCGAATCATTGGTGAGCGCAGGGCTGGACGCCGACGCAGCGGTCACCGCCGTGATCGGCACGCAGGTCAGAATCAACAACACCGACAACCATAACGAGACGGTTCTCTGTAAAGCTTTCAATGTGCACACTCCTCATCCAATCATCTTTATGGTAAGATTGCAGATTATCGTTAGGCTATGCGGCGAGGCGTTATGCCTCTGCTCCCTCCTTTCCGGCTCGCCGCCTGGTACGAAAAATGACCTCACTGTCCCTGTGATGGAGCTTGCCCGCTGCCATTCAACAGAAGTGTCATTGATAATCATTCTCGATAACCAGTCAAAAAAAATATGCCTTGCGGCATCAATGAAACTGCATGTTTCATACATAAGTGTAAGGTTTGATTATGAACTCTGTGTGAACAAACGATTACAGATCCATTCCAATAAACCCGACACCCATAAAAATCAGGGGCTGTCCAGCCCTATTTAGCCCCTCAATCCATTTGGACACTCCATTTCACTTCAGATAAACGATTAAGCAGTGGAGGAGTTTCCTATGAAAAGGCGATTTCGGCATCCAGTCCAGGCTAAGAAGGAGAACGTAGCCGAGGTTTTGGCAGACGGGTATCGGATTGAAACAGCAGCCAGACGTTTCGGCATGTCTCCTGGAACGCTTGGAGACTGGGTTCGCCAATATCGTAATGAGGTGATGAATTGGTGGCGAAAAAACGTATGTATGGATGAAGAACAGTTAAAGCGAATCGGCTCCAGCGGCGCAGCGCTGCCATAAGCTGCCATAAGTCGAAACTGCCGTCGCACGGGGCACAGCCCAACAGACGGCGTTGCCGATCACCCGCAGCACTTCCGGTGCAGCACTTATGCCCGACCGAGTCGCTCTCACCTATTCCACTAGTCCGATCCGGTTCAGCGGGAAATACCGGAAGAAGGCTCTTCCCTTCACCTGATCGATCGGCACGAACGGATTCACCCAACGCCGCGAATCATGGCTCAGATTGCGATTGTCGCCCATGAAGAAGTAGTGGCCTTCCGGCACGGTAACCGGACCATATTCGCCGGATGTCGTCCGCCCGTTCAGATAAGGCTCCTCCACCACCTCACTGTTGCGGATGAGCTTGCCGTCCCGCACCTCGATCGTATCGCCGGGCAGGCCGATCAGCCTCTTCAGATAGAGCTCCCCGCCCAGATTGTCCGGATCATGATAGAAGACGAGGATGTCGCCAAATTGATAATCACGCCACCACTTGCTCAGCTTCTCCATGATGAGCAGATCGTCCGTCATGATCGTTGTTTCCATCGAGCCAGTGGGAACCTTGACCGGTTGGGCGATGAAAGTGAATACGACGAACACCAGCGCAAGCGCGATGACGAGGCTGATGCCCCATTCCTTGATCGTTTTGCCAAGATTCTGCATCGGGCAGTTTCAACTCCTGTTTCAACCTGTAATCTATAAGAACTGCTGCTATATATGTTAGAATAGAATTTGACTAAGTGGAGAGAAGGAGAACCAACATGTACAGATTAATCGCCATTGATATCGACGATACCTTGATCACCGACGACAAGGAAGTTACGCCGGGAACGAAGGCGGCGATCCGTCAGGCCGTGGAACGCGGCGTCCAGGTTACGCTGGCAACCGGCAGGATGTACGTCTCCGCCAGCAAGATCGCACAGCAGTTGGAGCTCGACGTGCCGATCATCACCTACCAGGGCTCGCTGATCAAGACGGCTCTGGACGGCAAAGTCCTGTATGAACGCCATGTGCCGCTGGACATCGCCGAAGATCTGTTCCGCTACTGTTCAGAGCACGACCTGCATATTCAAGCATACCACAATGATCAGCTCTTTGCCAAAAAAATCAACGACAAGCTGCTCGCCTACTGCGCCTTGTCCAATGTGCCATATACGATCGAGCCGGAGATCGGGAAGCTCGCTGCGCTGCCGCAGACGAAGATGATCATCATCGATGAACCGGAGCTGCTGGACGAGCTGAAGCCGATGTTCGAAGCCCGGTACGGCGACCGCGTGCATGTGACGAAGTCGAAGCCGAACTTCCTGGAGTTCATCCATCCGGAAGGAACGAAGGGCCATGCGCTGCGCGTGCTCGCCGAGATGTTCGACTGCCCGCTCAGCTCGGTGATCGCCATCGGCGACAGCTGGAACGACCTGGATATGCTGCAGACAGCAGGGCTTGGCGTGGCGATGGGCAACGCCGTACCCGCGCTGAAGCAGGTAGCTGACTATGTTACGCTGACGAACAATGAGGAAGGCGTGCGGCACGTACTGGAGAAGTTCGTTCTAAACGCCTGAACACGAGAGCCGTCTCGCTGACGCGTGTATCGTAGCATGATGACCAGCGTCAGCATCACGATGGCCAATCTGCGGATTAGCTTACGTTTCATTACGATTCCTCCCAGCTTCTTGTAATGTGTATACACACACAGAAAGGTCGAAGCATGGGGCCGGGTTTCAGGGGGTTGCAGGATAAAGAAATACTTGGCTGGCGCCAAGTCCTTTAGGACGCAGGTGGCAGCCAAGTATTTCTTATGTCTTACGAGAATGTATGGGAAGTTATACTTTCTATA
>JGI26049J44785_1000672_pt1 | contig 18538 bp, 18 predicted proteins | sample HigsolmetaGSP11D_FD_44785 | JGI IMG/M metagenome (IMG submission 44785)
ACCAATACAAAGTAAGGTAGGAAAGGATGACTTTTTGGGGATTTTTATGTATATCTTATTCGACAAAAATATAAGAAATCCTTCATTTTATCAACAAATTATATAGAAATTTAGAGAAAAAAGGCTACGGATCTTATGGTCAAAATTCTGCGTCAATTTAGTAAGAACTGGCTAATAAACTGAATCTATTGAATAAATCCAGTGACCTATTAATAAAAACTGGCTAATAGAGCGGCTTTCATAGACAAAACCTGACCTATCAGTACGAACAGAGGCTGCCCAAAAGGTCATTAATTTCGACTTTTCGGATAGCCCTTTATGTGTTTAAAAAAACACGTTTCTATAAAATTGTTGCTTTATGATTAAAAGTAATCTTTATATAAGTAATGGTTGATTCGTTTACTGCTTTTATCTACTTCCGACTTTAAGAATGTATCCAAATAACAACAAAGTTTACGTAAACAACTTTTCAATATTAAAGTTCAATTGATTCTCCTGGTTGTAACAATTTTCCGTTGCCCTCTTCAAGCAAATCAATAAATCGGCTAGGGTCTTGTTTTATCACCGGAAAAGTATTGTAATGAATAGGAACAACGGTTTTTGCATGAAGCAATTTAGCTGCATAGGCCGCATCTTCCGGACCCATTGTAAAGTTATCCCCAATTGGTAAAAAAGCTAAATCGATTGGATGTCTTTCTCCAATTAATTTCATATCAGAAAAAAGAGAAGTGTCCCCAGCATGATATATTGTTTTTCCTTCAATGGTTATAAGGAGGCCGGCCGGCATTCCTGTATAAATAATCGTTTGTTCCCCAGCTTCTAAACCGGTACTATGGAAGGCTTGAGTAAATTTCACTTTTCCAAATTCAAATTCATAAGAACCACCGATATTCATTCCATGAGTTTTTACACCTTGCCAACTTAAGTAATTTGCCAATTCTACCATTGCTATAACAAGAGCATCTTTCTTTTGTGCCAGTTGAACGGTATCACCTACATGATCCCCATGTCCATGGGTTAATAAAATAAAATCGGGACTTTCATTTTCAACTTTTAAATCAGTATACTCATTTCCAGTGATGAATGGGTCGATAAGAATTTCCTTTCCTTCTGTTACTATTTTTACAATTGAATGACCGTGATAGGATACTTTCATTTACAAAACTCCTTTCAAAATTAATGAGGCTAATTAAATTACTTCTATATTTACCGGTCAAAATCCTGCTATTTTTCTTTATATTTACTTTTTACTATATAAGTGCTAATTTAAATTTATGGTGATTTAACCAATAATACCTATACATACGAAAATGATTCAAATCATATCGGAATGATCACTATATTCGTATAGGCACATAAACGACTTTTATTTTATACGAGGTGACAAGAAATGAAAAATAGAATTGAACGATTTGCCAAGTGGCTTGACCAAGAAACGATCGATGTGGCCATTTTAACATCAACGGAAAACGTCTTTTATTTTAGTAATTTTTACAGTGACCCTCATGAACGTCTGTTAGCCATTGTTCTTTTTCCCAATGCTGAGCCATTCCTTGTTTGTCCGCAAATGGAAGAAGAGAGTGCAAAAGTAGCTGGTTTTGAACAAATGATTATCGGTTACAAAGATACAGATGATCCTTGGGAAAAAGTTTTTGCAGAAATGAAAAAACGAACTTCAGGTTCAATAGGGAAGATCGCCATTGAAAAAAGCCATATGAATGTGGAAAGATATGAAAATTTACGAAAAGCCTTTCCATCAGTCCAACTTATCCAAGCGGAGGAAAAATTAGACGAACTTCGAGCAGTCAAAGATCCGGCAGAGCTTGAAAAGTTGCGAAAAGCATGTGAGCTTGCTGATTTTGCAATTGATGTCGGTGTACACGCAATTAAAGATGGCACTAGCGAATTAGCCATTGTAGCGGAGATCGAGTATGAATTAAAGAAAAAAGGTGTCGAACAAATGTCTTTCGAAACCACCGTTCTTTCTGGTGCAAAAGCGGCATCTCCGCATGGTAACCCTGATTTGACAAAAGTTCAAAAAGGGCAACTTGTTCTATTCGACCTTGGGGTCATTTATAAAGGTTATTGCTCGGATATTACTAGAACGGTCGCTTTTGGTGAGATTGATGATGAAATATTTCACATATATGAAACCGTCCGAAAAGCTCAGGAAGCTGCTGTTCTAGCCACAAAGCCGGGAATGACGTCTGCAAATCTTGACTTAACTGCAAGAAAAATTATTCAAGACGCGGGTTATGGTGAATACTTTACCCATCGTTTAGGGCACGGTCTCGGTATTAGCATCCACGAATATCCGTCAGTAACCGAAACGAATCCGCTTGTCCTTAGAGAAGGGATGGTTTTTACAATTGAACCCGGAATTTATATTCCAAATCGGGTTGGTGTTCGGATAGAAGATAGTGTTGCTGTAACTGCAACAGGTGTAGAAGTTTTGACAAAATATCCGAAAGAATTGTTGTTTGTGTAAAAAGAGCAAATAAAAATTTTTTGCAATGGGAAAGTGGGTACTTTCCCATTTCTTTTTTTGGATTATATAATTAGGACCTGATCATATGATTCCCTTATATCAAGGATAAGCAATCGCTTTCTTTTTTCATATAATTGTAAAATCTTTACGTTCAAATTCTCATATTAATAGTATAATAATAGGTAAAGGAGGGGTTTTATGTCAAATTATAAAAAAATTATTGTCGCAATTGATGGTTCAAAAGAGGCTGAGTATGCATTTAAAGAAGCGATAAAAATCGCCCAAAAAAACGATAGTGCCTTGCTTCTTGTCCATGTCATCGATTTACGGACTTTTGCCACAATTAATGCATATGATCAATCGATTGTGGAACGAGCTGATTCATATGCCCAAGAATTATTGGAAAACTATAAAGAAGAGGCAATCAAAGCCGGAATTAAAAATGTTAGTATGATTATTGAATACGGTTCGCCTAAAGTGAAAATTTCCAAAGATATTGTGCAAAAATATGAAGCGGATTTAATTTTATGTGGTGCGACAGGACTTAATGCTGTCGAACGTTTCCTAATTGGAAGTGTTTCTGAATATATCGTCCGTCATGCAAAATGTGATGTCCTCGTTGTAAGGACAAAAAAAGAATAGTTGGAGATTGAAAAACTTCTTGAAAGGGTTTTATTATATTAAGGTGTTCCAAATGAATAATTGCTAAAGATATAAAAGCTACTAGGCAAAATGGACCTATTGTTGACTGAAAAACATACTTTTTTTCAATTTATGTTTCTTATGCATTTATCGGATGGGAAGAATATTAGAAAAAAGGGTTCTGGCCACTCTTAGGGTAAATGGTCGGAACCCTTAAATGGTTTGATTAGCACACATATTTTTCGGTATTGTTCAGTAACTACCAACAGTTTTATTCTCATATTTATCAAATCCTGATAAGGTTTATGAAAAATTTTTCAATGGATAGAATCTGGCTCATTCGAAACAATTTTAAATGCAAGATTTCGAGAAAATCCTTTTGTTTGTTAGTGGGTATTTAATTTTTCCCGCAATAATCGATATTGGTAAAATTTTTTTGCAAACGACACTACTTTTTTTGTGATACCATAGTTGACACCGGCAGTGAATACAATACTGAACAGTGAATTACTCGTTTCTTTCTTTTTATTAAATAGGTAGATAAACCATTCCTTCAATATTTGTGACAATGGGCGTGTCAACCAAGAAACGTCTGTGATTTTTTCATTTCCTACATATAAAAAAGGAATGCTTGCATCAGTCACTTCTTCTACTAATTCCTGCCAGAACATTTTTTGAAATCTCTTTGGTAATGTTGCACAATAAAAAACTTTTAGTGCAATCATCATTTCAAACGGATATCTCATATCGTAACCATAAGTGGAGCCGATTAACTGTACGGCCCGTAAATTGATGATTAACATTAATGACAAATCGGCCCCTAATAATAAGTTATGACCGGATCCGGACAATCCACCTTGAATAAGAGAAAGCAGTTGATGATTGGAAATTTGTTGATTGGCCAAAAAATTCAACTGTTCTATTGGTAATATTTTTAAATCGGCGATCGTTTGAATTTTATTGTTATGTATTTGCGCGTGTGTCAATATAAGTTTTATCTTTTCATTGACATTTTGTGATTGTTGGATCGCATTTTGCACATAAAATAACCACTGATCTAAATTATTGAAAAATCTTTCTCGAAGCTCATCAGGGATTAATTCTAACGACTCTTCCAACCAATGATCATACATCCGCTTAAAATCATTGGTTTCTTCCACAAAAAACGTTTTTTCCCAATCCTGTAATTCACGAAATAATTTCAACTCATAGTCAGATAACCCCACACTAATGCCCCCTCCAAATGAAAGGTTTTTGCCTATTATATCATAAGCCAAATTGCAAATACTATAGACGGAAAAACGGCTATCCTGATGGATAACCGACAATTTTTTGTATAAACAATGATTAACACAACGAAGGAATTTTCAAATGACAATAATTTGTGTCATACGAAACCTTGTTCAAAATATTATAGTGCACATCTTTCGAGGTGCTATTCCGTAAGTAAATTTCTAATTTCTAAAGAACTGCGGCAAATACTTTTTATGTGCTTCCAACATTTCATCCACAATTTGTTTTGCTAATGTGTCTGATGCAACCAGTGGATTAATCGTTAAAGCTAATACTGCTAAATTCCGGTCACCGGTGACAGCGGCTTCTATTGCTACTCGTTCGAAAGATTTTATTTGTTGAACAAGTCCTCGAACAGGAACAGGCAAGTCACCTATAGCAATCGGTTTCGGTCCGTTTTTGGTAATAACACAACTGATTTCTACCGCTGATTCATCAGGTATACTGGCAATCGCCCCGTTGTTTCTTGTATTCACAGGCTGAATATCTCTTTTATCATTGTAGATACTGGAGATTAAGCGTACGGCCGCATCGGAATAATAGGCACCACCCCGCTTTTCCAATTGTGGTGGCTTGATATCTAAATTTGGGTCTTTATACAACTCAAATAATTCCTTCTCAAGTTTTTGGACAACTTCTGCACGCGTGCCTTCTGCCTCTGCCTCTTGTTTCACCTCCTCAAACATTTCCCTCGATTTATAATAATAGTTATGGTAAGGACAAGGAATCACATTGATTGCCTTTAAAAATTCCGGTTCCCAACCAAAACCATGGATATTTTTCACAAAGCTATTATCATCAAGTGCTGTAACCATTTTAATTACTTGATCTTTCACACTTACCCCGTCTAAATAAACATCCAAGCCATAAACCATATGGTTCAGTCCGGCAAAGGCGATTCTGATTTGGGAATGATCGACTTCCAATAAATCGGCAATGGCCATTTCCATACCAATCGGTACATTACATAATCCAACAACTTTTTCCATATTGGTATATCTTAGTACCGCTTCTGTAATCATCCCGGCCGGATTTGTAAAATTGATCAGCCAAGCATCCGGGCAAAGCTCCTCCATCTCTTTACAAATATCTAAAATTACTGGAATTGTCCGTAAACCTTTAAACAATCCACCAGGACCATTTGTCTCTTGACCTAACACACCATATTTTAGCGGTATTCGTTCATCTTTAGCTCGGGCATCCAATAACCCGACACGAAATTGCGTTGTTACAAAATCCGCATCTTTTAATGCCGCTGCCCGATCAAGTGTCAAATGAATATCAATCGGTAATCCGGCTTTCGCAATCATCCGTTTGGCCAGATTACCAACAATCTTTAATTTCTCCTGTCCTTCTTCAATATCGACGAGCCAAATTTCGGAAACAGGTAATTCATCATAACGCTTAATGAACCCTTCGATTAGTTCAGGTGTATAACTGGAACCGCCACCAATTGTTGCAATTTTAAGTCCGTTCAAAGTAATCTCTCCTCATCTTTCATAATCATCACAAAGGGCTTTCTAAAAAGAAACATGTTTCCTTTTCAGCACAATCACGAATATCTGTTATTTTGTTGTCCTTTTGGACGAACCCTTGAGTTATTTTCTTTTGAATTAACTATTTCCCAAATCTTTTGTACATCTCAATCATTTCCTTAACCAATAAGGTGATCGTTTCCGTACTCATTAATTGGTCTTCAGCATGCATAAATAGTAAAGAAAATTCAACCTTATCTCCGGTTGCTTCTTTTTGGATTAATGAAGCATGCGATTTATGACCTTCCACAAAATACGTATTTGCCTCCATCAACTTTGCCTCTGCTAAAGAAAAATCACCTTCTTTAGCAGCGTATAACGCCTCCATTGCCAGACTTCTTGCCGTACCCGTATTACTAATCATTTGAAACCAAATCATTTCCAGATTCTCTTCAGTCAAGTTTTTTCGCCACGCCTTCAAATCATATTGTTTGGTCTGCTTAAATAAATCATTAAGAACTTAACAACAAATAAATATTAAAGATGCGTAAGTTTGAAAATAGAAACTATGTTATACATAAAATCTCTGAATCTCTTCGTTTTTACATGTATACATGATGAAAATCCTTGAACTTCTGTATAATCATTTTAATCAATTAATTTAAGTGCCTCTTCCAACACTTTTTTCCCGTTCATCATTCCATAATGCTGCATGTTTATTGATTCTACCGGAATATTTTTTCCTTTTAGTTTCTTTTCAAACTGCTCCTTCATAAATCGAACTTGTGGTCCAAGTAATAAGACATCAATATTCTTCTTTTCTAAAGTACTGTCGACTTCGGAAGCGGATATAGCAAAAATTTCAGCCTCGATATTTTTTTCCTCTGCAGCTTTTTGCATTTTTGTGACTAACAAACTCGTACTCATTCCTGCTGAACAAACTAACATAATCGTTTTCATTTCAATTTCCCCCTTGATAAAAATTTATTAACTTCCTCCTCATTATACGATGAAAACGTTTATATCATTCGACAATTAATAGAAAGGAAAGACTTCAAATTCAGTTAAACCCGTAGTGAAAATTGAAAGGTTGACCAAGGTTTCAAGTAATCTAATAAAAAGATAGAGTCTTCCGCAAGATGACCAACAACATTTCGATTTCCTTCATTTTCCATTTCCTTTAATGCGATTTGGGCCTCACCTTTGTATTGACCAAAATAATCATTACAAATGAGGATATCGCCTCTTTTTATGGATTCTGTATGATGGGGAGGAATGTTCTCCTGTTTATATTTAATTCGTGTTGAAGTTGAACGAATCATATATTCCGAGCGATCCCCTCGATAAAGATGAATTTCTTCAAAAATTATTTTCTTTTCTATTTCTGAAATACCTTCAGATAATTTTATTTCAAGAGATGGATGTAAGTGTAAATAAGCTTCCGACATTGCCTTTAATTCATTTTCTGCCGCATATGCATTTCCTATGATTAAATCATCAATGGTCTCCATCAACCGATAATGTGTAACTTGAGTTTGAATAGGCAAGTGACGGTGTTGTTCCAATGTACATAAACCAGCCTGTACCGGCCACGGACCGAATTCACCCTGTTGTGAAGTAACAAAAGCAGCAGTATGAATATTGTATTTATTAAAAAGGGCTGTCGTTTCTTCAAAATGTGACTGTGAAATACCTGAATACCGTTGTGGATAAAAGTTATGTGAAGCGTACAAATTATCTTTTTTTGGATGGTAACTTAAAATATTTTCAAGGTATTTCGTACCGCTACTCATGTTTACTTCGATTTTCAGATCATATGGATTCTTTGTCATTTGCGCTTCTTCCAAACCTGTAAAACCAAGATCCAAGCGAATCCCATAAGCTCCGAGCTGTTTAAAAAAGCCGAGGTCATCATAACTAATATTCAGTTGTTTAAATAATCCGGGGTTAATATCTAAAATGGTTTCCATTCCTATCGAGTTACCATACTCAATAATCTTTTTGAATTTATTAATAACCTCATCTGCATTACCATCAATTTCCAATAGGCTTGTAAAGATTCTGGTGAATCCATATTTCCTTGCCAGTTCGAGATATTCCTTATCCTGTTCAAAAGTACTTTTTGCCGGGTAAATCGATATACCAATATTTCCCATAGCCTATCCTCCTAATAAAATCGTGCTTTTAAAGATATTAAGATTAATATCTATAAAAGCTCAATCAAAATTTATGTGTTTTATAAAATTTTTCCCTCCATTTCATCGTTCCCCTTTCCATAACTGGCTTCTATTTGGTTCAACATCTCATAAAATCTTCTTTTTTTCAATCGGGACCAAATCATCCCGACAAAAGCATCATTAATTTTTTGAAGATAGCCGTAAGAGTCCATTTTTTCACTATAGGACAATTCGCAAGTTTNTTCAGTTAATGCTCGAAGCTGATAAGATACAAGAAAATCATTTTTATCGGTGATTGTTCGAAATTGATAGGATTTATTTTTAATCGCTTCTTCAATCTGGATTGTTGCTTTATTATTTTTTGCAAACGTCTTATTATATTTAAACCCTGTCAGTTGATTTTCTGTCAATTCTTTCCCAGTATGTGAATGAATATCTGTCAAAACGGACTTAATAATAATTTCATATAGGAATTCAACCGGAACATTCATTTTCCTTACTATTTCCATTTGATTCACCTAGTTTTCTTGTTTTGCTTTTTTTCCCTAAAAATTAGAAAAGTTCCAATGACAATAAGAAAGAATGCAGTAGTCATACTTAGAATATTGTATTTTCCCGTTCGTGCATTTCCGCTAAAAATCAATAAGAGACAACCGATACTGAGAAAAAATAAACCGTTTTTAACCATGTCAACCATCCTTTTACTTTACAGGGGTAACACGAAAGAAAAGAACCGAACCCCACGGTTGATTTTTAATAGCTGACTTTGCTAGACTTGATGCTTTTTCCAAATCATTTACATTTGTTTCGAAATATAGATTAATCCCCTTTTTTTCTTTGTAAGAAAACTGAACTCCATCTTTATTAACATTATTCAATAATTCTATAATTTTATCTTGATATGCAGCACTACTTATTTCAATCATTTTATTACTCCTTTTCTTATGATTAAAGGGGGTGAGCAACCTCCGAACGGAAGCTGCCCCCAATATTTCATCGTTAATCTTCAGCTTTTTCGCCTAAACCTGGACCTATTTTATTAGCAGCAATAACAAATGGAACCCAAATGAGGAATGAAACAACCATTGCTACTAATGTGACAATCGGTGCACGCCAATCTCCCCCAGTAGCTAAAAATGACAATAAAAACGGTGGTGTTACCCAAACTACTTGTTGAGAGACCGGGTCGACAAGTCCCCATATTGTTGCGAAATAACCGATTGAAACAGACACAATCGGAGCAAGTATGAAGGGGATAAACATGATTGGATTCAATACAATTGGCAACCCAAACATGATGGGTTCATTAATATTGAATATTCCAGGACCAATAGATAATTTTCCAACGGTTAAGTAATCTTTCCGTTTTGAAAAGAGAAGAATTGCCAAAATTAATACTAATGTCCCACCAGAGCCACCATACCATGCATAGGCATCAAAAGATCCGCGGACCCATTTGTACCCTTCGGAAATAACCAATTCAGCTCCACCCTGTTGAAACAAGTTCACATTTTGTAATTGAGCTACACCGAAAACACCTTCCAAAATTGGCGCAAGCACATTCGGCCCGTGGATTCCGAAGAACCAAAATAATTGCACAAATAATGCGGCTAAAACAACGGCACCAAATCCTTGAGACAATCCTAGAAGCGGCTCTGCAATTGTTTTTTGTATCCATTGTAAGAAGGTCATATCCGGCACCATTAGAGAGAAGAGCCAATAGAAAATTGAAACGATATACAGAGCGGCCGTTGCTGGAATAATTGATGCAAAAGCTTTAGAAATCGCAGGTGGCACAGATTCCGGTAATTTGATCGTAATATCCTTTAACATTAATTTTACATAAATCATCGTTGCTATTAAACCTATTATCATTGCAGTAAAAAAGAAATTTGCATCTAAGTTATTTAGCGGAAGCCAACCCCAACCAGTTGCGGTAATTTCATTCGATGTAGCTGTCCAACCTGCATTATTAATGGTATCGATTGCAGCTTGATCCAATGTTATGCCTTCTAGTTTAATTCCACCAGTGAAAGAGAACGTAATCCCGGCAATAGATGCAGCCGTAGAAACAATCCCACCCGATAGTTCGTTTACCCCATAGGCTTTGGCGATATTGTATCCCCATGAGAATGCGAAAATTAATCCGGCAATTGCCAGCGTACCATTCCAAACATATCCGTTAATTGTAATAATTTGTTTGATGACCGGAATTGTCGTTCCATCATATCCATCAATAAATTGTGGTGGAAGATCTCTTATGATCGCATTAAGCATTACAGCAATAGAACCAGCCATCGTCGCCGGTAGTGTACCGATAAAAGCATCCCTTAAAGCAACAAGATGCCTTTGCCCTCCGATTTTACTTGCAATAGGAAGAAGAAACCTTTCCAGCCAGGCAACTAAAGCATTCATGAAAGTACCTCCTTTTAGAATTTTATGAGTAGGCTTAGTTTTAAAACTTTCTTAATACAGAACAGAATGATAAAAGGTTACACTCGTCTTTTCTCAATCGCATCCCCCCTTTCAGGTTATAGAAGGTTATAGAATTTTTCACAACAATCAGTAATTTGAAGGCGCATTCAAAATATATTTAAAAAACATGCATTTATAAGGAAGACACAAAACAAGATCTATAAACCTTATATCTTAGTTATCTAAAAGATTTAGATCCTAGGCAAATGTGCCACTAATAAATGATCCATAAATACGGGCTTAGAATGGTCCGAAAAATCTCCTTCGTTTACTTCGTCGCCTTACATAGCGAATCAATAGAATAAATCATTCAGCCATAAAGCTGCTGCTCCTAGTTCGGTAATGTCATCGCCCAGTTTACTTACTTCAATGATCGTTTCCTCTCTGAGTTTATCGATAAGGACTCGCTCATGAATGGTTTTTTTAATGATCGGAAAGATAATTTCTTTACTCTTCATCACTCCTCCACTTAAAATGATTTTATCGGGATTAACTGTATGGATGAAGTTAACAATCCCGATTCCAATCAATCGGCCGGTTTCTTCTAATATTTGAATGTATTGTTTTTCACCTTGTTTTGCTAAACGGTAGACTTCCTCAGCCGTCAAGTTTTCCGGTGCGGACGGTATCATTCTTTTTGCTCTGCGGACAATCGCATCACCGGTAACGAACGTTTCAAAACATCCGATATTGCCGCAACTGCAACGTTCCCCCTCCAGCGAAATCGTCGTATGCCCAATTTCCCCCGTAACACCTTGTGCACCATGAATTAACTTATTGTCTACAATCAATCCGGAACCGACACCACGTCCAATATTGATGACCGCAAAACGTTTGATATCGTTTTCATTTCCGAACCAAAACTCTCCTAAAGTCATAGCCCGTGAATTATTTTCCACTTTAACCGGTAAGCCAAACTTATTTTCCAGCGTTTGTTTAATAGGGACATTGATCAAACCGGAATTGACGGAGGAAAGAGAAGTGCCGGTTTCGATGTCGATTACTCCGTGCATGGCAACTCCAATGCCTAGAACTTTTCCTGTATTATGCTGATTTTTCGTTAGTAATTGTTCAACGACGGTAAGCAAGCAATCCAAAAATTTTTCTTTTGTTATATTGGGACAAATTTCCGCTTCGGCACGGCTATGGATTTGACCTACTAAATCACAGACAATGCCCTTTATAATTTTCGAACCTGCATCGATACCGATTACATAATAGCCGTCTTCTTTTAATTGAAGAAGTGTTGGTTTCCTGCCCCCTGTTGATTGACCAATATGACTTTCCTTTACTAAATTTTCATCAATCAATTCTTTGACAATACTACTTACGGTAGGCGGTGTAATTCCTGTCTCTTTTGCAATATCTGCTCGGGAAATAGAACCAGATAAGCGAATTTTATTTAAAATCGTTGTTTTATTAACTGATTTCATCCATTCAAAAGTTCCTCGTTGCATCTCTCTCTCCTTTCTGAAAATGAATAATTAATTTGGAAGAGATTACTTAATTAAATTAATTAAGTAAGTACAATTAAATTATATTATCTTTTAACATATTTGTACACTCTTTTTTTTAAAAAATTCCAGCAACGGGAAAATTTTGTATATATGGTAATGTATACGTGGCTACAGAAACGTTTTACGAAAATTCTCTATAGATTTTGAAGTTAGCACCACAGAAGCTTTTGAAAAAATTAATTATTGGTTTATCCAGTATGCTCTGTTAAGCAGTAATTTTTATAATAAAATGACCTTCTACCCTGTAAATGGTCGAGTAGAAGGTCGATAACTTTATTTGCTAATATTATTTAATTTCTTTGCCAACCGCATAACGTCACGTGCAATCATGACTTCTTCGTTCGTTGGGATGACTAAAACTTTTACTGGTGAAAATGGATAGCTGATAAACCTATCTCCTCCGCCACCTTCTCGGTTCAAATCTTTATCCCAATATACGCCCATAAATTCAAGACCACGTAAGACACGTTCACGTACAGCCGCACTATTTTCACCAATACCTGCAGTGAAGATNATGGCATCNACACCNTTCATTCGTGCAACGTAGGAACCAATATATTTATGAATATGGTTGGCAAAAATAGTTAAGGCAAGTTCCGCACGTTCATTACCTACATTTGCAGCCTCTTCAATATCACGTAAGTCGCTGGAAAAGCCGGTTATGCCTAACAAACCGCTTTTCTTGTTTAACACATTAATAACTTCTTCTGCAGATTGACCGGTTTTTTTCATAATAAATGGAATAAGTGCCGGGTCAATACTTCCTGAACGTGTACCCATTGTAATTCCTTCAAGTGGTGTAAATCCCATGGATGTATCGATGGATTTCCCGCCATGTACAGCTGCAATACTTGCTCCATTTCCTAAATGACAGGAAATCAGGCGTAATTCTTTAATCGGCTTCCCTAACATTTCTGCAGCTTTCAAGGTTACATACTTATGACTTGTACCATGGAAGCCGTATTTACGAATACCATATTTTTCATAGTATTCATACGGAAGACTATATAAATATGAGCTTTTTGGCATTGTTTGGTGGAATGCTGTGTCAAATACAGCTACTGCCGGAACATTCGGCAAAATGTGACGGAATGCCTTAATTCCGGTTACGTTTGCCGGATTATGCAATGGTGCTAAGTCTGATAAATCTTCAATTTGTTTTAAAACTTCATCCGTAATCAGGACAGAATCATCAAAGACTTCGCCACCATGAACAACTCTATGACCAAGTCCATCAATTTCATCAAAGGAACTAATGATACCTGTCGAAATGAGTTGATCTAAAAGAATCTGCACGGCTACATTATGGTCTGGTATATCTTGTACCAATTTTACTTTTTCTCCGTTTACAGAAATTGTAAAAACTCCATCATTCAAACCGATTCGTTCAACAAGTCCTTTGGTAATGACTTCTTCCTCAGGCATTTCAATTAATTGAAATTTAAGTGATGAACTCCCGGCATTAATTGCTAAAATTTTTGACATACTTTTCGCTCCCCGTTATAAAATCTTTATATCATTATTATGCGCGTTTATTTAAGAAAGATTTAAGTGTGAATGAATATACAAATCATACCATCATTCATTTAACCACGACAAAAGCAATTATTCAATCATTTTGGGCATTTTGTACCTAGATATTCACAAAGTAATTTAATTGTGATATTTTTAACAAAAACTAGTATTGAATGAATTCTGAATCGCTAAGAAAAGTCTGCAATTATGACAAAACGCTTGGAACCTCCAAGCGTTTTGTAACAAAATATGAGATTGTCTATCTCTTGGTGTCACGCACTTCTTTTGACACAAATTTAATGAACTTTATTTTCTTGAAACCAAATGTCAATTTTTGCCATAATCGTTTCCATTTGCAACTTATTGCTCAGGGAAGGCAGATTAACCAGCAAAACCTCTTTTGGGGGTTTTACACCTTCTCCATGTTTTTGTAAAACTAAAATACTTTTTGCAACTTGTTTGTTTTTGAACATGGTCTCCGGCAACTGCAATAAAGCTTGAATATGCATATGCTTTTTTATATATGTATGGAGTTTCATTGCTTCCGGACTTTCAAATAGCCCATTGGGAATAATAAAAAATAAATAACCACCATCAACTGTATTTAGACAGCTTTTTTCGATAAATAGGTGGTGTGCATAGGAATGACCAGAATCTGCCTTTAATTCATATTCTGCAGCCCTTATATCGTTCGGATAATATCCGACCGGTAAATCACAAACAACGACATCAACTGGGTCAATAAATAAGGGTTCAAGGCTATCCTGACAATCCAGTTGTAACGGATGTTCTTGTAAATTTGCACTAACATAAGCAAGTCTGATTAATACATCATCGACATCCACGCCATAGGCATCGATTGCATGATGAGGCAAATAATTCATAATGGTTGTTACAAGGTTTCCGGTACCAATTGCTGGATCAAGCAATGAAAATGCTTTTTTCGTACCAATGAATTTGTTTATTAAATAGCTGAGGAAAATTCCAATTGAATCCGGAGTCATTTGGTGGTTAGGTTGAACATTCTCTCGCATTCCTTTTAAACAAGCTAATTGGAATGCTTTTCGCACATCTTCTGCTGAATAGTTAATTCTTACTAAATCACGATAATACTTTTCTAAACGTTTCTTCGTCATTTCACTAATATTATCTTGCATGACCTCAGCTTGAAATATATTCTCTCCCGTTTCCGCCAATGCTTCAAGATAAGTGCAGTTCACCTCATTGACAAGTAGCCGTGCGGTCTCATTGAACGTCTGAAATAATGTTTCTACCGGGGTTTGTAACAAAATTGTAGCCTCCTTACTTCCATTTACTTATTCCCATTTATTTTAATAAATTTGTCATAAAATAACAAAAGGAAATTTGCATAAAGAAAACATGCTGACGGGCGAGTATTAGAATGTTTAAAGATAAAACGCTTTGATGTAATTCAAAGAACGGCTAATTATTTTTTAAAAAAGTTCTTTAACCAATAAAACCCCGATTAAGATCGGGATTATTGGTCTGATGTGGTATATATGTTAAACAATGTGTGTACCTTATATACTTAAGTCCACTTGAAACAATCGTCATGGGCAAAAACAGCTTTTATTTGGCCTGTTTTGCTGCTTCAATCGCTGCTGTATAATTTGGATGATTTGTAACTTCATTAACAATTTCTTTATAGGTAATCTTTCCTGTTGAATCTACAACAAAAATGGAACGAGCTAATAATCTTAACTCTTTCATAACAACACCGAACGCTTCACCAAAGGAAAGGTCGCGATGATCCGACAGCACTTGTACATTTTCAATACCTGCCGCTGCACACCAACGTCCTTGTGCAAACGGTAAATCACAGCTGATTGTCAAAATTTTAACTCCTGGAAGGCTGGCCGCTTCTTCATTAAAACGACGAGTCTGTGCATCACAGACACCTGTATCAATGGATGGAACCACACTAATTAATCGAACTTGTCCTTCACTATCTTTTAAAGTCACTTCAGATAAATCGTTGGCCAACACGGTAAAATTTGGAGCCATGTCCCCCACATTTACTTTATTTCCTATCAAAGTGACCGGGCTACCTTTAAATGTAACTGATGTCATTATTTCCAACCTCCAATTTTTAAAAATCCTTCAATACTTATCATAAACAAATTCAATTTTACTTTCAAATTATTACCATCGTAGCAATAGTAATTTGGAATTTAACCAAGCAGTTGAAGAAATTTTAGGTTGCTCCCTTTCAATATCATACCTGCTTTTCAAGGATCACTTAGACCCCCATTAAAAAAAGGTGCCCATTCTAATATGAGCAACCTTTACTCGATTTTTACAGAAATTTTCGATAAAAGGATTTAGTTGAAGTCCTCACATAATCAAAAGTTGGATTTGATGAAAATAACGATTTACAATTGTCCAATTCTAATCTTCTCTTTGTTTTATAAAGGTAATTTTTTAGATATTGAATTCCGTTTTTTGTGATGCATTTGCGGCGTCATTCGAATGGTTGTCACTTGTTCGGTTTTTATCTTGTTTTTCTTGATTTTTTGACAACATTTGTTGAATTTTATCAACTGCACTCGGAGCAAGATCTAAGATTTTTTCAACAAGGTGAGTACTTTCATCAATATGTAACATTTTTACTCCCTGACTGTTGACAATTAAAAATGCCATTGGGGTAATTGACACACCTCCACCACTACCACCACCAAATGGAAATTCATTTTCTTTGCTTAACCCGTCAACAGAAAACTGTGAGCCACCTGCTGCAAATCCAAAACCAACTTTTGAAACAGTTAAGATTACACTGCCATCCGGAGTTTCAACCGGGTCACCTATGATTGTATTTACATCAATCATTTCTTTTAAATTTTCCATCGCAGTTGTCATTAATCCTTTAATTGGATGATCAGACATTTCAATCCCTCCTGATTATATTGATTGATCTCCTCTGTTTGATTCAGTTTGCATAGTCTTATAATCGGCATATGCTTCTGATATCTGCCGCCAATATTTTAATAATTTGATTCCTGCTAAAATAGCATGCCCTATCCTCATCTGAATCATACACCTTAAATATGTTTGAGAAGCAAAATGATTAAATACAGGAGTGATTTGTAAGTCTGGATTCACTTTTAACGTAAAATAATGGCTAATAACACCGATTACATTGCCTTTTAATGTCCAACCCACCCCACAAGCTATAGCAGTTGAAGCGGCATTTCCGGTACCAATTGCTGATTTCCATTCAAACTGAATAATTTGTAACTTTTTTAAAATTGATTTCAAAACTTTATACATTTCATCAAGATGGGGAAGAAGTTGTTTAATCGGCTCCAATGATGATAACCCGTCTTTACCCGTTTCTTGAACCATTCCATTCATTTCTTTTTCCTCATGCTCTGCTTGCTTTTTTTGTCGGTTTATTTTTTCAGAAGGAATTTTAATTCTGTATCGGATAAGACCAAAAACTGCTTTCATCTGAATCGTTGCCCACTGATCTTTAGACTCAAATTTATATGTACAATCAATTTTTAGTTTGGTAAAAATAACCATTATGAGTAAAAATATAAGTATGACAAACATGATTCCAATAATTTTAAGTATAATCACATTCCACACAACCCTTCACCTAACAGTATCGTCAGGCTGAAAGGAAAATAAACGGTTGTATTGAAATAATTTGAATTGCGAAACAAATCGATGAATCTTGATTGGCATAGGGGAAGCCAAGAACATTTTTTGTTCTTTCTTTGCTTAGCTGAATTTTGGGAAACGCTCTTTCACCTAGACTTATTTTCGTAAAAAGGTCAGGGGAAAACCTGACCTGTGCCAAATTTATTAAGAGACAACTGCATTTTTTCTTACATAATTTTCATGGATTACAGTTGTATCTGCAAAATAATCATGCAATCCTTGTTTTTTCGGTAAAAAAGCCACTAATACATATAGAATTACAATACTTGCTGATATGTACCTACCAATCCACTCGCGGAAGATGACCGTTTGCCATGACAACCTTTTTTCCTTTAAAGGAATCACTTTTATTCCAAACATCATTTTCCCTAAAGTTTGACCAAAATATTTTGTCAGCAAAACAAAGTATAAATAAAATACGACGGCCGATAATAAATTTGATAAAGAAAAGATTCCATCAGCAGATTCCTGACCAAAAAAACCAAGAATGGGGCTTACAATTAATCGTTTCAATCCTGCAATAACAATAAGATCAACCAAATACGCCCAAAACCTCATCCAAAATCCAGCATAAGCATCAAAATCTTCATGTTCATTTGCTGAATGAATGTTGTTTGTTTCGCTTCCATTTGAGTCGGCCACAAAATCTTGTCTTTTCGTATGAAACGGTTCCTCGTTCGTACTCTCTATATTGTTTCCGGTAACCATTCCATTTTCTTCTAACCGATCATCGCTAATGTTCATGAAATTACCCCCTATTCCGAATAAAGATACATTAATCGCGGTGAATTTCGATGGGACAATAACTGGATAAGAGCGGTCGTCTCTGCATCTTTTCCTAGTCTTTTTCCGGTATTCATACCAAGAAATGAGCCCAGTCCCCAGTAATCATCGACATAGCGAACCACTTGTGCATTATTTAGCTTTTGTTCCTTTTTCATTGCAGCAATGGTATCATCTAAATAGCCAAATTCGTCAATCAAATTTATTTCCTTGGCTTGACGTCCATCATAAATCCGTCCATCGGCAATTTGTCTGACCTGTTCTTCAGGCATCCCGCGCCCGTTAGCAATTACCTTTACAAAATCAGCATAGGCATTATCAATCATTTCCTGTAAAATCTCCCGCTCCTCATCAGTCATCTTCCTAGTAGGACTCATGATATCTTTATAAGGACCGCTTTTTATTGTCACTGCATCAACACCTAGTTTCTTTGCAAGTTCGGTCACATTATAACTTTCCATGATAACACCAATTGAACCTGTCATGGTG
>JGI26049J44785_1000692_pt1 | contig 18155 bp, 19 predicted proteins | sample HigsolmetaGSP11D_FD_44785 | JGI IMG/M metagenome (IMG submission 44785)
GTCCTCGCTGAAAACAAGCGCCCGGCCTCCCTGAGCCGGGCGCAACGAAGGTGTCACATCCGGAACGCGCTGCCGTCCGTCCCGCTCTCCGCCTCCATTTCCTCGGACGGCTTCTTTCCGGTAACCCTCGGCATCTGCCCGTCGCCGTGAACGAACTCGGCGAACTCACGCAGATCCATCCCGACCACGTCGAGCACCTTCGAGATGGTCTCCATCGAAAGCCATCGCGCCCTGCCGTTCGGCCCAGTCCTCTTCGATGGGTTGAAAGCCGTCGGGTCAAGTCCCGCCCTCCTGGCCAATGCGGAGGCCGTCATGCCCCTTGAGTCCGCGATCCGGTCGATCGCGTCCCAAATCTGTTTGTGAGTAACCTGCTGCATAGTCTTCTTCATGGCTGTCCGCCGCGCGCAATGGCCCGCAGCGGGTGAGGGTTGGAGATGCATGCCGGGCGGGATCGATCCCCGCCAGCCGCGGATCGGTTCCCTCGTGCAAGAGGATCCGCATCCTCCGCGGCCTCCTCCAGGTAGCGAATCCTTATCGGCGCCGCAACCCTCGAGAACGAATTTCAGGGATTCGTTCCGCGCTCATCCGTGGACGAGTCGTGATGGAAGCCGGATTCGCCATGGTGAATCCATGTGGCGCTTCGATCGTCGGCGAGATACGCGGACGGCCGGTTGGGATGCTCGGGGGACATTTTTCACGGTGGGGGAAGGATGGCCTTCCTCTACGGCATCGCCTTCGCAGAGGAGGAACGAGAATCCGGAACGCAGGATCGCCGACGTGTACTCCGTCCCATGGATCCATTCCCCGAAAGAATGCCGACGAGCGTTCGATGACGACGTCTTCCTCGTCGTGAGATCGGCCCAAGGCACCCCAGCCGTGAAGGAGCGTCCAGGACCGTCCTGGCCTGGCTTCGCGCGGTTCGTCGCTGCACGTTGCGGACACTGGAGCTCGGCCCTCGGATCATCCATATCGCCGCGATCCTCCTTCAGCGAGAAGTCTCGTCTCAGTACCGTTGGCCATCAGAAGGCCTGGTCTCGATGACCTTTCCAGGACGTGCCGCCCAGGGATGGCTGATCCTTGATTCCTTCCCCATTTCGTTGGGGTCGGTCTGTTGCCCTCGCCAAAGTTTTGGAACATAAGCAGGCCGCGCCGTCGGCGTCGTTCGGCGGCAAAGCGATCAACCAATGCTCCGGGCGGCCGTCGAAACGCGGCGTCCCCCAACGACTGCGGTGAAGGGCGACGACTCCTTCATGACCCTCCTCGATTCCATCCTGGCCGGCCGTGATACCGGGCTTGGCGTCCTTGCCGTTTTCCTTTGCGCCTTTGGCTCGATGGTGACGGCCCGCCTGTTCGTCCGCATGCGGACCCACACGCCGATGTTTCGGTGGTACTGGCTGTCGCTGGCCGGAGTAGCGGCGGGAACCACGACTTGGTGCACGCATTTCGTCGATGTCGTTGCCCAGCGTGGATCGATCCAACAGAATGCAGCCGCGGCCGGGCTGTCGTTCGTGGTCGGCGTCGCCGGTGCAACCATCGGCATGTGGCTGGCCTCCCGCGAGACGAAGCATGCGATCACCATATTAGGTGGCGCGGTGTTCGGCCTGTCGCTCGTCTCCATCCATCTGATCTGGATGTTCGGGACCGAAACCAGGGTCATCTGGGATCACTGGAGCGACTTCGGCGCATCAGTGATCTCGATCACGTTTGCCACCGCGTCCATATGGTGCGTCCGCTTCATGAAGAGCGCCGCCGGGATCGCGGCGAGCGGCTTTCTTCTGTTCATCGCGATCTCGGCGATGCACCTCATCGGCCTTTCAGTGGACAACGTCACGCTGATTGATGAGGTCGCTTTCGGCTACGGAAACCAGCTTCTTGCCGTTACCGCGGTCATCGCCGCTGGCCTCGTGATCATCGCGCTCATCCTCGCCGCAGCGCTGGCATCCACGCAGTCGGCGAGGGAAGCGGACAACCGAATGCATTACCTGTCGACGTACGACAGGTTGACGGAATTGCCGAACAGGTCCCACTTGCAGGATCATCTTCGGGCGGCTGCGAACCTCGCAAGGGATTTGGGAACCAGGCTCGCGGTGCTCGTCATCGACCTCGACCATTTCCGTGACGTCAATGAGCTCAGGGGGCACTGCGCCGGGGATCAGGCGCTGAAGATCATCGCTGGGCGTTTGGTGAATGCCGCCGCTCCGACGGCGTTCATCGCCCGCGTCGGTGGGGACGCCTTCGCGGTGGTCATGCCCATCGTGGACCGAAAGGACGCACAGACGGCTGCCGGTCGGATTCGTGACGCCATCTGTCAGTCGATCGCCTTCGACGACGGGACCGAAACCGTACTCGACGCGAGCATCGGAGCCACCATTTTCCCGGACGACACCGAAACGGTCCCGGCTCTTCTCAGCAATGCGGAGCTGGCCCTCTACCGCGCCAAGGCCTCCCCGAGAACGTCGTTCTGTTTCTACCGGCAGGAGATGGACGAGAGCATCAGGCAGCATCGCAAGATCTCCAACGAGCTGCGCTCAGCCCTCGGCGACCGTCAGTTCGAGATCCAGTACCAGGTCCAGGTGTCGCTCGATGACAATCGGGCGATTTGCTACGAGGCTCTCCTGCGGTGGCGCCATCCAAGGGAGGGCCTCCTTGAGGCGTGCGATTTCATCAGCGTTTCCGAGGAAACGGGGATGATCCTTCCCATCGGCGAATGGCTGATGCACCAGGCCTGCGCCGACGCCGCGACGTGGACGAATGGCTGCAAGGTGGCCGTGAACCTCTCGTCCGTCCAATTTGCCCACACGAACCTTCCGGCTCTCGTCGAGCGTGCGCTGAAGCGCTCGGGCCTTCCGCCGGAGCGACTGGAACTTGAGGTCACGGAGTCGACGCTGGTTTCCAACCTCGAGAGAAACATCGCCATCCTAAAGGAGCTGAAGGGCCTCGGAGTCTCGATCACCCTCGACGATTTCGGCGCCGGGAACTCGTCCCTCAAGAACCTGCGTCGCTTTCGCTTCGACAAGATCAAACTCGATCGCTCGTACATCGCCGAGTATGAGACCAATCCCGAGGCGAGGGCGCTCATTCGCGCCATCATCGCGCTCGGTCACAGCCTGGACATCCCGGTTCTCGCCGAGGGCGTCGAGACCGAGGAACAGCTCGCCTTCCTAATCTTCGAGGGCTGCAACATGGTCCAGGGGCATCTCGTCGGAAAGCCTGGCGAGGTCAAATCCGGACTGGTCGCAGCCTGAAAGCGGCCACCGCGTGGCCAGGAGACGCCATCCGACCCCTGCTGCTTGCCTCTTTCCGCGGCTGCATGGATGCTTCCGGAGGAACATAGGGCAGGAGCGATGAATCTGGACGAGATCCGGGACTACATCACGAAGATCGCGCAGGCGTCGGGCATCTCGAGCAACGCCGAATGGGCAGTGCTTGCAGGGCTCGACGTCGGGAAAGTCGAGGCGTTCCTCTCCGGTGGAGACATCGGCCTCGCCGACTTCGTCGCCCTGAGCAAGGCGGCTGGCGCTTCGGTCGTCCCGATGCTCGACAGCAAGCTCGACGAGGCGGTGATGCTCCTCGAGGACGAGGGCATCCTCGCCGAGGGCGTCTACGATCCGTCGGCGAAGTACCGCAACATGTGAGGGCAGCGATGCGATCGCTCGAGGTCTGGCTCCACGACGAATGCATCGGAACCCTCACCCGCGAGCGTTCCGGGAAGGTAACCTTCTCCTTCGACAAGGCATGGCTTGCACGGGCCGACCGGCCGATCTTGTCCATCGCCTTCGAGCAGCGCCCCAATCAAGCCCCGGTGCGCAAGCTGTTCATGTCGGGCACCGGGCTGCCGCCCTACTTCGAGAACCTGCTCCCCGAAGGGGAGTCGAGGAAGCTCCTTGCCGCAGTCCACCGTGTGAAGGAGGGCGACGGCTTCGGTCTGCTCGAGGCGGCCGGCAGCGATCTGTTTGGCGCCGTGAGGGTGATTGGCCCGGGTGCGCAGCGCACGGAGTCGGGTGTGACCGAGGTTGGCAGTGCCGACTCTTCCGTGGAGGTGGATTTCCTGCTCGCGGGCATGCAGCGCAAGCTGCTGCTGACGCGGACAGACACATCGCGCGTGACCGCGCGGACCGAAGACTGGATCATCAAGATCCCCGACTTCACCCACGCCGGTTTGGTTCGGAACGAGTACGCGATGATGAAGCTTGCCAAGGCGGCCGGCTTCGACGTTCCCGATGTCGAGCTGACGACCATCCGCTTCCCGCGGGACGGGCAATTCTTCTCTGATATGCCGGAAACGATGACCGTGCTTGCCGTGCGGCGCTTCGACCGCGGGCCGGACGGAGCACGCATTCACGCCGAGGAGGTGAACCAGATGTTCGGTCTCAGCCTCCCGACGGACAAATACGCGTTCTCAAGCGAGGCGGTTGCAGCCCGATTGAAGGACTCCGGCATCGATCCGCGTCGTGTGTTAGCCCGCTTCGTCTTCCACGCCGTGATCGGAAACGGTGACGCCCACGCCAAGAACTTCGCAGTGACCTATCCCGACGGTCGCACGGCCGAACTTGCCCCCATCTACGACGCCGTTTCGACCGTCGTCTATGGAGACGGGGATCTCGCGCTCAAGATCGGCGGAGCCAAGAAATGGGGCGAGATCAACATGATGGCGTTCGAGGCGTTCGGCGCGAAGCTGGACATCCCGGTCGATGAGGTCCGCAAGATTGTCACCAGGACAATCGATGCGACACTCGGGGCCTGGCACGAGGTACGCGACGACTTTCCCGACCACCTGCGCGACCTCCTGGAGCGTCACTGGACGCAGGGACTCACGCTGACGCGGCTCTACATCGCGGAACACGGCTTCCCACCGCCCTTGCCCCGCATCCCTGATCACCCGGAAGGCACACACACGGTGAAGAGGACGCCCGAGGCGTCGATCGTACGCAACCGGGATGGCTTCGTCGACAACCCGATCGATGCCGCGATCGTCGATCGCCAAGGGAACGAGAAGTTCAAGCTGGGCGGACGCGACGTGCCTCGCGAGATGATCCTCGGCCAGAAAGCCAAGCCAAGTCCCTGACAACGGACTGGTGCTCAGAGGGGCATCATGCTGTGGCACTCGCAGGAAGCCGATCGGACAAGTTAGCCGTCCTGATCGCCCGGCTGGCGCTCGTTCCCTTGGAACGGTTAGCGGCTTAACCCATGCCGACTTCTCGGAAAGCGGTGGGACTATGTGTTCCAGGTGGAAGCGTCGTTCTCGTTCTCCGGGATGAACATGGAAACCCGCCTGCTGCGGCATTCCTGACAGAAGAAGCGAAGCCTGGAGATCGGTGTCAGGTGGGCGACGCCCTCGCGATCGAGCAGCGCTTCGGCCGCGACCTTACCTCGATGTCCGCAGTCCTCGCACCGCAGGCACAGCGGGACGCGCTTCTGCACGAGGAGCCTGACGTCATCCATCTTCCCGACGAGTCGCACAGATTGTGCCCCCATCTTCGTCCTCGGCAACGTCGTCGACGTCCCTCAACAAGGGAAGGTCGCCCTCCTTTCGCACTTCCTTTCGCTCCATGAGCTTCTTGCGGGTGGCCGGCTTCGGCCGATGCCATCCTTCCTGAGGCTGTCTCCCTACAACTGCGACGAAATCCTCCCTGTCCCTGATCATACGCCGACGGGCGCGGGCGCAGGTGTCCATGAACCACGAAGACAACTTAATGTTGTAAATGATGTCGACCCTCTTCGGCCGCCCTCGCTTCGCCGAGCGCTCAAGAACTGGCTCCGGCGTCACCTCGTCGGCTATGCCGGAAGAGACCAGGTCGCTCATATATTCGGTGATCTTCTCCCAAGCGTCCCTAGCTCTGGAGTAGGTGCCCATTCCAGAGATCTGCTGTATCTCAGAGGCGCGGATCTGGAATTCTCGCTGGGTCACGTCCCGAGAGAAAAGAACGAGATAGTGCAGACGCTTGTAAACCCACCTCGGGATCGGCTTGAGGCTCATCAGGAGCCCGTAGTCCACATCATGGAGATCGAGCCGCTTGATGGCATCGGCCATGAGTGAGTTGAGCCGGATCCGCGCAGTGTTTCCCGCGACGCGGTCCTTGTTCGTGTTCCTGCGATACCGGAGAGTCGGGAAAATCGGCTCCGACAGGATGTTCTCGACCTCCTCTCCGTCGGCGTCGGTGTCCAATCTGCTGATCTCAACCTGAGCCTTATTCAGAATGCTCAGGGCCTCCTCGATTTCCTCATACCTGTACCAGTGCCCATTGGACTGCAGCTCGTTGTAGATCTGATAGAGGCCAACCGTCACGGAGACCACCTCGTCAGAATCGAGGGACATGTCCCGATGGATGGTAGCGATGCGGCGGATGGCCAGTTCGACAAGATGCTCCCGCTCACCGGGATACTCGTCGGTCTCCCGGCCGTCCTCGTGCCGGATGCGGGCAGGCCGCAGTGTCAGCTTGTAGACCCGGCCACCAGCCTCGAACGTCCGGTCGATCGACCTCAGGAACCGACCAGACTCCCGGTCCTCCTGCGAGGTGTACAGCACCGTGTATGGCGCCATGTCCCACAACCCGAGAGCTTTCGAGTAGCCACGGTCGTCGGTGGCGAAGAAATCGAACTGGAGGGGCTCCGGCTGGATCGTCCTCGGCTTCGAGGGGGTTCCCGGGCGCTTCTGAATCGCCATGGCCTTGTCCTTGGGAAGCAGCGGACTCAATCAAGCCACGGGAGATCGGCTTGTCAAATTTCGGGGCCGGTTCGGGCCTACGGCTATAGGGTATTTGTCGCGAAATTCGCCCCCCAAACGGGCTTCCAGCTATAGGGTATTTGTCGCGAAAATGCGGTTCGGAGCCGTGCCAGCTGCCATCCAGACATCGCCAGAGCCTCTGGAGGCAGCTATAGGGTATTCGTCGCGAAATTGATTGTTGAATTATTTCAACGGCTTATGACAACGCTGAGCGGCGTCCGAGAGCCGGGGCGGGGATTTTCGCGACGAATACCCTAATGCCAGCCTCTCCTAGCGGCCCATGACCCCGCGAAACAGGTCGGTTTCCTGGGCTGGGTCTATTTTCGCGACAAATACCCTATAGTTCGGGGCTCAGAGAGTAGGGTATTTGTCGCGAAATTCCCCTCTGCCCCGTCTGCCAGACCGATTCCGGCTCTCCAGCTATAGGGTATTTGTCGCGAAATTCGGATCCTGGAATAACGCGACAAATACCCTATAGGGCGAAGCGTATTCTAGGCCCGAAATTCGGCTGATGACTTGACCGACTCAAGCTAGTTTGACTTTTTGACAGATCATTAACCGTGGCGCGATTCCGCGCGCGCCATGTCATTCATGGAGGATGCGATGTGAAGGATGCCCAAAACGAAACACCCGCCAGCTGGCACTGACGGGCGTTCGTTGTGACAGGGTGATCTGCCTTCCCAACTGTCCGTTTGAAGGTAGCGATCCCCCGAGAACCGGTCAAGAGCAGTCGGGCCAGTTCCCGAAATGATGGGGTATTGCCTTCGTTACGCCAGCCGCCGGTCGCAGCCGATCCATCTCGGAGCCAGGCGGCGGCAGCGAAGGTCCAGATTCCTGAGAATCCAGGCCCCCGTAGGGTTGACCCGGTCCAGAGACTCGGCGCTCACTAACAAGCTGTTAATAGGTCTGTGGATGGAGCGTGGACAATTTCTCCCGCTCCCGGCCCTCAGCAAGGAAAGACGGACATGTGACGCCATGCAAAACGAAACGCCCGCCAGCTGCAACTGACGGGCGTTTCCTGAACCAAAGCGGCACGGGGCCGCTGGGATCTCTCGCAACGAAGAGACCCTAGCGAATCACCCCTCCATGGTCAAGCGAGTTCGGGTGTTTTCCCGAGACGCTGGCCTATTGCCGCTCCCCTGAAACCCAAGCAGCGCGCCGTTTCCAGCATTCGGCGCGATGGGAGCGTTTGTCATGGCTTTCAGGCCTTCCAGGTACGGACCATCCCGCTGGTCCGGTCCCTATTGGATGCCGGGTCGCCTGCGCGACTGGCTCAACAAGCAACTAGGCGAGAAGGAAACCCCTGCCCATGTGCTCGCGCGTTTCCTCGCGCGGTTTCACGCCGGACCCAGGACATGGGGCCGGCGTTTTGTCATCTGCCGCGTCGCCCTCGCGAAGGTCGCGGAACTCGGACTGACCGAGAAGCAGATCCGCCTCGCCATCGCCAGGCTCGAGCAGATCGGTTTCATCGCCCGCACCACTGGCGTCGAGTGGCGCCGCCGGTCCGGTGGTTGCCAGCGCTCGCCGATACTGTGGCGTTTCGCCGGCGTAGCGGCCTCTATGTTGGCCTTCATGCTGAGGAGCAAAAGGGTGGGGCCAGAATATATCGCTAACGCTCGCAAGATTAATTTTATCAGGAATCAAGAAAGCTCTGCGAGCGGAGCGATTCATTCTGGCCCAGGCGCTCTTGGAGCATCTCCGGGAGGGTTTGGGACAGGCATTGGATGGGGCTTCATCCAGCCAATGGGAGAAGCCTGATGCGTACCGTGCCGCTCATGCCACCCCGGCGCGCGCCGTCGCTGTCGCATCAGTCGATATCGACCCCTGACGGGAAGTACTCGCCGGGCGCGACCATTCTCGTGGTCGTGGCGCTGACCGTGGCGACCATCGTCGTTTCGTCTTCCATGATCTGAGCCGGACCGATGCTGGCNGGGCTCCTCATTGGTGCGCAGAAGGTGACCTCCCGTTGCCGACGGCGAAAGGGGCGACCGGNGAGGTCCTGGGTGCACAACCGCATCATGGCGCTGCGCCAGATGATGGCNGACACCCAGCAGGAGCGCCGCGAGATGGCGCGCAACGTCGGCGACTGCGGGCGCTGGTTCAGAGGGACGATGATGTTGAACGGTTCGGAGCGCGCGGTCGCGGCCGCTGCAGCTGCGGCCGAACTGCAGAACAGCCCGGCGAATGCCAACGCGGAACGCCGAGCCTTCAGGTCGAGCCGCGGGATAGCGAGCGCATCCGCTTGGTCACATGCCGAAACGCGGGGCTTCTCCGATTTCCCGGTGTCGATCTGGATCGATGACGAACCCGATGAGACCGGGCTTGTACTCCTCAACTGGGACGAGAAACGTCCTCTCCTCGGGATTGGAAGTGCTCGACCAGGAGCTTCGCTTCCCGCCGACCGTGGCGATGCACTCCACCATCCCCTCGTGCTCCTGCGAACGGATGGCGGAGATCACGATCCAGTCGTTCGCGTGTCGCGCCCTCAGGATGCGCTCATCTTTCGTCCTGGACTGCCCTTCCTCAAGGATGACGCCGTTGACCTGTTCGTACTCATCAGGGAACCAGTCACGGAGGATGCGGTCGGCTGTCCTGCGCTCACGGTCCGTAAACAGATGCGGCAGACTGACAGCGACCTTGGCCCATTCGCAATCCTCTTCGTACCAACCGTTGGATCTGCGGTAGGAATCCGGGATCGATTTGTTCAACCGTTTGGGGACCCAGAATCCACCGTGACTTGGGGTGGTGTGGCGCTCCACCCCATCACCGTAATCGATGTATCCGTCCGAGCGGCCCCAAGGGGTCTTCTTGTCACTCGGCCTCCATATGCGCCCGAGTTCGGACTGCTGGGAAAAGTGCAGGTCAAGATCGTTCATCTCAGCGATGAACGCATCGAGGTCATCGACGATTCCATGGAGTCCTACGAGATCATCCTTCGTGATGGTCTCAATCGCCATATCCGTAACAGGCGCGTATCGGATTTGGATCGGACCGTTGCCGACGGCGACATACACCGTGTCATGGATTCGGATGGCCGGCGCCCCGTCGGCGGTTCTGGAGAGGCTTGCGGCCGTAATCCTGCTAGCCTTTGTCTCGTTGCCCATCTCGTCTCCTCCATGTCTCGGAGGAAGCGTTCGCTGGGCCCAAGCAAGCCGCAAGCTCTAGGCGATCTCACCGCATTCCGCCGCCCTTGTTCGTGCGAGCAGCCTTCGTGCGGCGGGGCCGATGTCGCCTTCCTTCCAATGGGGCCGACAGACGGAGACATAGCGTCCCTCGCTTCCGACCTCCACGACCTCACCGGCGCGTTCCACGATGCCGTCGCGGTTGTAGCGCAGGATCATCGTCGCCTTGCGGCCGCAGTGGCAGAGCTGCTTGATCTCCTGCAAGTCGTCGGCAAGCGCCATGAGCACATGCACGGTCTCGCTGAATAGCTGCCCGAACGCGTTGTTCTTGAGGCCGTATGCCATGACGGGGATGCCGAGTTCGTCGACGATGTCGGAAAGCTGCCAGGCCTGCGCTGCAGTCATGAACTGAACCTCGTCAACGAGGACGGCGGTGACGGGTTCGCGGGAGTGGGCTCCCTTGACGATGGCGAGGATGTCGTCGGTTCTCCTTAGCGGGATGGCGTCCGCCTCAATGCCGATGCGCGAACGAACCTTCCCTACACCGTAGCGGTCGTCGATGACACTGGTGAACAGCATCACGTTTCCGCCGTTCTCGATCCAGTTATGCCGGACCTGCAGGAGGTGGGCCGACTTGCCCGCGTTCATCACGGAAAAAAGGAAGTGCAGCTTCGCCATTGCTGTCTCCGGCCGTCCGGGTCGATTTTGGCCGCACCCCGCCGCGGGAGGCAACCTCCGCGGGCTGCCCCGGGGTGTGGACGGCGGGAATCCTGATGACGATGCCTGAATTGGTACGGATAATTCGATCTGCGTGAGCCGGGAACGTACGGAGTACCCATGCCCTCCTCCTTCCGCATCGCTCGAATCCTGGAATCGGAAATTCGGGTCCATCAGCTTTGGCTATGGGGCATCCTCCTCTCGGCCGGGCTCGTCCTGGTCACGGAAGGATGGAGGGCGGCCATCAGCGACATGGCGACACTGCTGCTCGGCTATCTGTTCGTTCTCCTTCACGAATTCGGTCACGCACTGGCAGCGAGGCGCTTCGGCATCGGCACGCCTACGATCACGATTTATCCGTTCGGGGGCGTCGCGTTCATGGAGGGATTCCCGCGGTCGCCACGGGCGCAGGTCGTCGTCTCCATCGCGGGTCCGCTCGTCAATCTGGTGTTCGCCGTGCCGATGCTGGCGGCTGGTCTGTGGAACGGGATGCAAGCGGACGAATTCACGCTGGCGTGGCTCGTGGACACCTGCGTCGCGATCAACTTGGTCCTCGCGATCTTCAACCTACTTCCGGCCTATCCCATGGACGGCGGTCGGATCCTGAAGGCCTGGACTGAGGTCATTCTCGGCGATCGCGTTGCCGTACGTGTCGCGTTCGTCGCCGGCCAGACAATCGGGGTCATCTTCCTCGCGGCGTCCATCGCTCTCGTCCAACCGATGTTGGGACTTGTCGGTCTTTTCGTCCTCTTCATGTCCGCCATCGAAACCGGTCGACACCCGCTTTGGATGCTGGGCCTTAAGCCCACGGAGGCCATGATCCGGGCCGCCGCCAAGGTCTAGGAGAATCAAGGATCGCGTCGATGGAGCGGAAGTTCCCCCTGCATCGCCCGCTTGAAACCTCTGGGGAACTGACCATCGGCGACAACCAGCGCGTCAGAGGCCCGATGGGTTACTGCCCAACGTTGAAGTCATCTCCCATGAGGTCATGACCGCCGTCGCCGAATGGAGGCGAGAGCCTCCTAGCGTTCCTTTCCAGGGCGAGCGCGAAGACGCGAGGAAAGCGCTGGCCTGTATTCTTAGCCTCCGAACACCCGCGCAATCCGATCTGGGAGATCTACCGGACGCTTCTCGAAGGCGCTGAAGGTGCGCGTGACGTGTGCCAAGACATCGGTCGTCGGCGGCGACTCGGGGGACTCCGCAGCAATGAATCTGTCGGCGGGTGGCATTTCGGGGAGCCCATCCGAGAATGATCGCGGACCGGATGGATCGAGCGAGATTGAAGAGAATACGACGGTCGGTTCGGCCTGCCGCTCGTCTCCGTCAGGAGACATGGCGATCTCCGTCGTCTTCATGGCATCCAGGCCTGATGCGGCGGGGGAGCTCGCATCGACGGGAATGGGGGACGATGCCAGGACGGGGAGTCCTTCCAGCCCCAGAACGGAGCGCGGCCGCATCCGTTCGCCCGTCGCGTCCGTCATGGCGACCGTCGACGTCGGCGATCGGAATGAAGTAAGCCCGAGCATGTCCATCACGGGAAGCTCCGGGGCCAATTCCCGCCTCGGCGGCAGCGGCACGGCCATTGCGACGCGCGTTCCGGCGGACGCGTTACGCTGCGGGGGAGCGGGAAGGGTGTGAGGTCGATCCGAACTCCTCGACGCCTTTCCCTTATCCTGCGCGACCGATGCGACCTCGACGCTGGTGCTTTTCGCTGCCCGGCCGAATCCGAACAGGGTTTCGAGGAACGATGGGCCGTCCTCTTCGGCTGTCCGGTTGTTGCGTTCAAGCCGCGCTAGCGCCTGTTCGTAGCCTGGCATTGGCTTGCCGTCTGCCGGGATATGAAGCGTCTTGCCGTCCGGGAAAATGCGGGCGAGCTGACTCCTCGTCATGCGCGGCCAATGGCGCACGCTGCCGACGTCCACATGAACGAACGGCATACGCGCGTTGGGATAGAAGCCGACGCCGCCATCCTCCATCCGAAGCGCGATCTCCCGCAGCTTGGACGCGGGAACGCCGGGAATATGGAAATCGATGGCCTTTCCGTTGATATGCTGGCTGTGCTCGGCCACTGCCTTCGAACGGCGGCGCAGCATCTGGTTGGTGCTGCGGGAACGGTATCCCGAATGGACGTGGATCGGCTGCGTTGCCCCCGATTGCCTGTAGACCTCCCAGATCGTGTCGAAGAGGGCCGGATCCATCTTGGTGGCTTCGTCCTTCCTCCAGTCGCGGAGGAACCAGTTCAGCTTCTCGAGCGCCCGCTGGTCGTAGCGGCCACCGCGCTTGAACGTGACGGTAAGGCGCTCCTTGGTGTTGGTGTTGTAAAGATGAAGGGTCCTGTCGGCGGCCCCGGCGGATGCCGGCATGGCCAGCATGGCGGCGACGATAGCCGCGCGAGCCGTGGTCTCGATGGCCTTCCGTGTGCGTGTCGGACGCGGCATGTCGACTCTCCGGATGCGTCGCTCGTTGCATCGCCCCCGCGGGGCGGGATAGACGGGAATTGTCCCGTTGGCCTCGGAGCCGTGTCAACGATCGAGTCCCTCGGCGCGTGAACTCGTTGTCGCGAATCCCATTGCCGCTTGCCCGCATTCGGACAAGGATTCGATCACGGGAAGCCGCAGGGGAGCGTGCGATGACGGACCGCGCCGAACTCGCCACCGCCGACGACCTCGCCGACATCGCGTTCCTGGCCTCGTGCGAGGCGGAGGAAATGATCGACGGGAAGGGGACGGCGACGCCCGCGATGTCTCGCCTGCTCATGGAGATGGGAGACGCCCGGTGCGGTCCTCTCCAGGACGCCATCGAACTTCTGGAGACGGGTTTCTGCGGGCTCAGGATTGACCGGGAAGGCCAACGCCGTCTCCTTCGGTCGGCATGCGATGGATCGCGCGACGCCGGCGATCTCTTCGCTGTCAGGGACCTTTGCCAAGCCATCCATGACATCCTTTCGCTCGGGCCGGATCGACTCCGGCCCGATCTCGTTTTTGCGCCCGCTAGACCTATCCGACGCAACTTTCGACGGCACAGGCCCCGTCCGGTCCTGCCGGACCTCCCGAGGGCCGCGGCTGCTGGCCGGGGCAGGTGACTTGCTGCGCCATGTGATCCGATTGGCAAGGTCAAGGCTAAGTGCATGGGAAAGTGATGGTTACGACCGAACAGCAGGACTCCTGGCTCCCGATCGAGCCGCCATTGCCAAGCGTTTTCAGCGGCAATTTCCTTGGGGACTGGGTGCCGGAGAAGCCTCTGGCCGACAACCTGGAGGTTGTCCGATTCCTGTCCGAGCTCGCGCTTCAGGATCTCGGGGGCAAGCCGATCACCGGACCATCGGAGGAGGGAGACGAGATCCTGGCCAAGATGATGGCGGCCGAGACTGCAGCTGCCATCGAGCGGGCCGGACGCTCATCCCTGCACTGGTACACGGACACGCTTCAGCGGGCATTCGCAGTAGCCGCGACCATGCATCCCGAGGTCCTCGTCGATGCAGCGGCTCGCCCGCACGCTCACATCGGTTTCAGGTCGGCCGAGGACGCGCGCCTGGTCCTCATCGCGGCCATGGCGATCACGAGCCAGAACATGGTCGTCCAGGCCAACATGAAAGCGGCGCTCGAACAGTACCGACACTTCCTGGGGGAAGGGCGGTTCCTTCCGAAGGCTTACGGCGCCAAAGGGAAGCCGATCATGGCCAACCTCGAACGCTTCAACCTGGTCCTGGAGGCCCTCGGCGGCGATCTCGGTCGCATGAGGAAGCTGCTCACGGCGCGCTTCACGATGGGGGAATTCAGGAAGGCGGCGGAAAAGTTCGGCATCCGCATCGGCGGCAAGGAGCTCGTTTCCGAAGCGGTCTACGGATCGATGCTTTTCGGCCCCAAGATCGGCAACTTCATGCAAAACCTGCTCGGCAACCATGAGCCGGTGACGATCGATCTTTGGTTCATGAGAACGTGGGGCCGCTACACCGGGACGCTCGTCGGCGGGGAACTCCCCGCCGGGGCCGTTCCGCGCCTCGTAAAAGGACTTCGCCGGTCCATGCGCGGGAAGAGGATGGCGGCGAGTATGGCCGAAGCAGGGATTCCCGAGCCCGGGGCGTTTCGTTCCATGGATTCGGAAGAGCTCGTCGCGGCCTGCCGCGAGGTCGTGCTGTTCTGGGAGAGGATGCGGCGCGGCATGGCCCGCAAGGGCGTCACCAACGAGGAGATGTCGCGGATCAAGGCAGACCTGTCATGGCCAGGGGCGGCCGAGTCCGTGGTCCGCGCCCTAGGGGCGCCCGTCGATTCCCCGAGAACCGCCTCGACCCGTCGGTGGATTCGATCCGTGGTGTTCAGGGCGCTTGAAATCCTGAAGGATTCGGGCTACGAGATGACCGCCGCCGACATGCAGGCCTGCCTCTGGTACCCGGAGAAGGAACTGTACGATCGGCTGACGGGACGCCCGGTGGGCCAGCTCAACCTGGGCTACGACGAGGCGATGTCGGTGATCGCGAGACAGGAGGGCATTCCGGATGACGAGGTCGAACGCGCATTACGCTCCGTGGGAACGGACGGACTGGGACGACGCGGAGGTCACGGAGCCCCTCGACGAGGCGACGCCGGAGCAGATCCGCGGATTCGTGAGGGAGTTGATGTCAATCGCGGAGACGCGGGAGGCTTGGGCGACGACCACGAGCGAGGAATGATCCCGGTTCCAGGCATGGCCGCCTGACCATGGCAGGTGAAACCCGCCAAGGGCGGGTTCTTCCTGCGCCGGAGGTGGCACGAGATCGCAAGGAAGTAGGTTGGCCGTCCGTCCGATCCCGGGCGGCTTCAATCTTTGCGGAGGATCTGACACGGAAGGGCATTTGGCGATCGGATTGACGGCGCTCGATCAAGGAGGTGGCGGAAGCGAAGGAGCGTCGCTCAATGGCGTGCAGGATCGCCGCTGCTGTCGAACAAGAAAAAGGCCCTGGATTCGCATCCAGAGCCGTTCATGCGGTCCTCGACAACCCTCCCGCTCGTTTGATCTTGCCGCCCAACAGCAGGAAGGGAGCCACAGAGAAAGGAAAGGTGCGGCCCGATGAGCCGAGAACCATCCGTTCTCGATCCTTTCAATATCGCGGGATGACCGCAAGGATCAATAGCCAGCGGCCGGTCAGTGCGGACGGCGCAGCCGTCTGGGACCCTTCCTGGCTGCTGGTCACCTACATGCCCATCACTGGCTCCAGCTCGGCCCGGCGCATGACGCCGCTCTGGACGAAGGAGGCAATCTCGCGCAACGATCGCGACACCACGATGCGATCATGGTCGTCGAACGCATCGGCAAGACTATCGATCGCACCCGCGAAGTCGGTGAGAACCTTTGGGTTCCTTAGGTTATCCAGCGAAGACATGGCCTCGCGCACCCGGAGCGCAACGTCGGCATTGATGCCAACCTGATCAGCTACCTCCAGTGCTTCCTGCACCCGCTCAAGGACCGTATCAACGCTCTCGTTCCTGAACTGCCTGCGAAAGGCCCTTCTGATCCGCGGTTCAGGCACCTCGGCCGACACACAACCTTCATGGAACCTTAGGATGACTGTCACGAAGGATGTCTAAGCTTCCGCCATCACTGCAAATCATGGTGCCGGGAGGCAGGCGGACGTGAAGATCATCCAGATCACCGACACACATCTGAGCTCTTTGAAACCCCACTTCCAGGAGAACTGGAAGCCATTGGTGGAGTGGATCGACTCGATGGAGCCGGACCTTGTGGTCCACACCGGTGATCTTACTGTCGATGGCGCCGACATGAAGGAGGACCTCGTCCACGGCCGCGAGATGCTGCGCGACCTGCGCTACCCGACGCTATGTGTGCCGGGCAACCACGACATCGGCGACATGCCGGGCACGCGGCAACCCGTCGATGCGGAGCGCCTGTCCCGCTGGCGCGACATCATCGGACCGGACCGCTGGGTGCACGACATCGGCCAGTGGCGGCTCGTCGGCCTCAACAGCCTCATCATCGGCGCCGGGACCGTCGAGGACCAAGAACAGCTCGAATGGCTCGAGCATGTCCTCCGCACTCGCGAGGGACGACGGGTGCTCGTGTTCAAGCACAAGCCGCTCTTCGTCGAGGATCCGGAGGAGGGCGAGACCGGATATTGGGGCCTGCGCCCGGAGCCGCGCCGTCATCTTCTCGCGCTCTTCGCCGAGAATGGCGTCGAACTCGTCGCCAGCGGACACCTGCACCGGGCCCGGATCGTCGACGGCGCTCCCTTCCGCCGCGTCTGGGGGCCGTCCTCAGGGTTTGTCGTCGGCCCGATGGTGACCATGCCCTACGGCGATGCTCTCGTGGGCGCTGCCGTGCATATCCTCGGCCCGACAATCACGAGCAGCATCGTCCCCTTGGACGTGCTGAAGCACATCGTCCTCGACGAGGTGCTCCATGAGGTCTACCCGCCGACTCCCGTTGAGGAGGCGCTGTCGTGAGCGGACTGGCGCTCCGCGGGATCTCGAAGGCATATGGGGACAATCCCATCCTGCGCGACGTGACCCTCGAGGCGAAGCCGGGCGAGTTCGTTGCCCTGGTTGGCCCCTCGGGATGCGGGAAGACGACGCTGCTGCGGATTGCGGCAGGATTGGATTATCCCGATCACGGAAGCGTCTGGCTGGGCGACCGGGACATGACAGCGCTGCGCCCGTCCGAGCGGGACATTGCCATGGTGTTCCAGTCATATGCTCTGTATCCGCATCTGACGGCGGGACAGAATATCGCGGTGCCCCTGGCGATGCGCGATCTCACAGTTTGGCAGCGCCTGCCCTGGATCGGCAGCCTCCTACCGGGCCAGCGCGAGCTTCGCGCCGACATCCAAAGGCGGGTGATCGAGACGGCCCGCAGCCTCAAGATCGAGCACCTGCTGGACCGCAAACCGGGAAAGATGTCGGGCGGGCAACGGCAGCGCGTCGCCCTCGGGCGGGCCCTGGTTCGCAGCCCGGCCGCGTTCCTCATGGACGAGCCGTTGTCCAATCTCGATGCCAATCTGCGGGTCCACACCCGGGCTGAGATTGTTGAACTGCACCGGAAGGCAGGGGTCACGACCCTCTACGTAACCCATGATCAGGCCGAAGCCCTGAGCATGGCCGATCGCGTCGCGGTCATGATGGGCGGACGCCTTCTCCAGTTCGACACGCCGGAGGCGATCTACCGGAGCCCGGCACACATTGACGTCGCCCGCTTCATCGGCAGTCCGCAGATCAACCTCCTGGCCGGGGAAGTGGATGGGGCCCATGGCGTTCGCATCGCGGGCCGGCTCTTCGCCGAGGGAGTCCAGGCGGCACCAGGCACGGCGGTGACGGTCGGCTTTCGTCCCGAAGCAATCAAGCTCGGTGGTCCCGGGCAGGCGGNCCTCGGTGCCTGCGTCCGGCGTATCGAGTTCCTGGGATCCGAGACCCTCGTCTTCCTCGATCTCGCCGAGGGGGGCGCGACTCTGGTCGCAAAGCTCGCACCCGCCGAGGCAACGGCCTTCGGCCCTGGCCAAGCGATCACGCTCGCGGTGGCGTCCAGGGACGTGCTCGTCTTCGGGACCGACGGCGCGCGCCTTTCGGTCTCTCCCGCCATGAGGATGGCCGCCAATGGATAGCGTC
>JGI26049J44785_1000695_pt1 | contig 18142 bp, 15 predicted proteins | sample HigsolmetaGSP11D_FD_44785 | JGI IMG/M metagenome (IMG submission 44785)
AGGTTCAAATCCTGCCCCCGCAATTAAGGGCCTTTAGCTCAGTTGGTCAGAGCGGTCGGCTCATAACCGATTGGTCACAGGTTCGAGTCCTGTAGGGCCCACTCGAATCCCATACAATGACTTCGGTTCACCGAAGTTAAGGCTGTCAACATGTTGCATGTTGGCAGCTTTTTTGTTGTTGATCCCGCGTTCCACACTTCGTTGACAGGAAATTTCCCCTCCTGTACTTCTCTCTTTCTGCTTATCACCAACCCACGCACCGGTTATCCGGTCTGCTCCGTTCTTCACGTTGACATAACGGAACCCTAAGTCGAATCGACGAACTTTCCTTGTTTTCCNATCGATAACGGTATGACGATCTGTTATCAGTTGACCCCCGGTGCATGTTCCACATGAATAGCAAGANGAACGGAACCTGACGGTTGTCTTATCCACAAGCAACCTCTTCGAATATCCGAAAGGACGGATGAACGGTTCCTCCTGTCTGCATGGTCTGATAGATGAATGACGCAGATGACAGATGTCATGTGAAGTTCCTGACACTGTTCTCTAACGGCGGACGGTTCCATTGTGTACGATCATGGCAGAGCATATGCAATGGAGGTTATGGCGTTATGGGACCGATCGTATTTGATCATGTGGTGAAAAAGTACGGGAACAGAGAAGCTCTGAAGGGGCTGTCCGTCACCTTCCCCAGCGGGCAGGTCACTGCACTTCTTGGGCCGAATGGTGCAGGCAAGACGACTGCGGTTTCGATCCTGCTCGGCCTGAGCAAGGCGACCAAAGGAACGGTCAACGTTGGGGAGTATCAAGCCGGTGACCGGATATTGCGGCAGCGGATGGGAGCGATGCTGCAGGAAAGTCCGGTGGCAGATGGCTTGCAGGTTCGTGAGATGCTGAATCTGTTCCGCGGATATTACCGGGAACCCTTGCCGCTGGATCATCTGTTAGTCATCTCGGGGCTCGAACAGAAGGCGAATCGCCGGGTTTCCTCCCTGTCAGGAGGCGAGAAACGAAGGTTGTCCTTCGCCCTGGCGATGGCGGGCAATCCCGATATCATCGTCCTGGATGAACCCACGACCGGGATGGATGTGGAGTCCAGGATGAGATTCTGGGAAGTGATCAGGGTCTATGCCATCCAAGGCAAGACGATTCTGTTCACCACGCATTATCTGGAGGAGGCGGATACGGCAGCCGATCATATCGCCGTGATTGCGGACGGGCGATTGGTCGCCGAAGGGACGCCGCAGTCTCTCAAGGCCGCGATGCCGCTTCGCAAGATCACATTCCGGATAAGCGGTGAACTGATCAGTGAACAGCAGTTGCTCGCATTGCCAGGTGTCCAGGAGGTCAGAAGGGCAGATGATCTGATGGAATTGTTCAGCGTGGATACGGATCGCCTGTTGCCCTTGCTGCTGCAAAGCGGCATACAGATGACGGACATCCAGATCCATGCAGCCAAGCTTGAAGAAGTGTTTCACCAATTAACCAGAGGAAGTGCAGAAAGTGGGGGGAGCATCCGATGAAACCGTTCGTTGCCCAGAGCAAAGCGGAAATTCTAAGACTGGTTCGCAGCCCGTTCTTCCTGCTGTTTTCGGTCTTGATGCCAATTGCCTTTTATTCGATCTTCGCATTCCTGAATGGTGCGGACGCCGAGATTGGCGGGACCACGTGGGGAGCCTATTCGCTCATGTCGATGACGGCGTTCAGCCTGATCGGCACGGCAGCGGGCCAGTTCGGCATCAGACTGTCCTATGAACGCAAGGATGGGCTTATCAAGCTGATGAAGTTGACTCCGCTGTCGACAAGCGCCTGGATAGCGGCGAAGATCACGGCGCATCTGCTTGTCCATACCCTTATCATCGCAGTGATGTTCGGGTATTCGGCGATTGTTTTCGATACGGAGTTGCCTGGGTGGAGGTGGTTGGCGAGCGGTTCATGGCTAATTGTCGGCAGTATTCCTTTCCTGGCGCTGGGCATCTTGCTCGGCACGATCAGAAATACCGATGCGGCCACTGCGGTATCCAATCTCGTCTATATGGGACTTTCTATCCTGGGAGGCTTGTGGATGCCACTCAGCACTTTCCCGAACTGGATGCAGAAGCTTGGGGCGCTGTTGCCGTCACACGCTTATGCGAGTACGTCCTGGAGCATCGTGGCGAATGGGTCCGCTGCTTGGATGGATGTGCTGGTCTTGCTTGGATATGGAGCGGTATTTCTGATGACGGCCGTATTTGTGCAGAGTCGTCGTGAAAATGCTTGAAGATCATACTGGATTCCATGATAATAGGTTCATAGATTCGCAAGCGTTATCAAGATGAACGGGACTTCCCAACGTAGTATCGAAATTCATTAACCATCGATGACAGGTTCCTGGTCTGGTCTTCCGCCATTTCGGTCGTGTCCAGACAAGGTATGTGTGGATATGTGATGCTAAAGAACCTTGGATCGAGAGTGAGTGCGTCGAATGGACAAATGGACGAAGACCTGGGATTATTTATTGCTGTTGAACCTCCTGTTTCCTCTCTACTTCATGTTACAGGAGCCAGCCTCAAGGCTCATACCGGGGATCATGTTGCTCGGCTTGATGGCAGGCTTGCAGATCACGTACACCAGGTTCGGTAGATTCCCGGAAGCGACGGCACTAGGGCAACTGCTGATCGTCATCCTGCTCGGCCATATCTATCATCCGATGTACATGTATGTGATCTTTCTGCTGGTGAGCATGTATCTGAAGCTGTCGATCCGCTGGATCATCGGCTTCACCGTTGTCTTCGCGGCCAACTCGGTATGGTTGGTCATCGACTCCGATTATCTATCGCATTGGCAGTGGCTCGTCATCATGCTGCCGCCGATCTTCGGGGGCGCGATATTGCCCTACATCGTCCATATCTCGGGAAGATACCGGGAGATGGCTGAGCGGCTACAAGCGGCGACGAAGGAGATGGAACGACTGGCTCAGCAGACCGAGCGGCAGAGAATCGCGCAGGAGTTGCATGATACGCTTGGCCATACGTTGTCTCTTCTTGCGCTGAAGGGAGAAGTGGTGGAGAAGCTGATCTTGCGTGCCCCAGACAGAGCGGCTATAGAAGCAAGAGAGATCCAGCAGACGGCGACAGCGGCTCTGCGCCGGATGCGCGAACTGGTCAGCGACATGAAGATCGTGCGACTGTCGGAGGAATGGGAACATGCCCGCAGTTTGTGTGCAGCGGCGAATATCCGACTATCGGTTGATGATCAATTGGCCGCACAGGGAGTGCAGCTCACTCCATTGCAGGAATCGGTGATTGCGATGTGCCTGAGAGAAGCGCTGACGAATGTGGTCAGGCACAGCCGGGCAACCGCCTGTTATATCGTACTGGCTGCAGATGAGTCGCATATTCGATGCCGGATCGAAGACAATGGCAGAGGCATGGATATGCAGCCCGCGGATACTTCGGGCATGGGAAACGGGATTGCCGGTATGAGGCAACGGCTGGCTCTGCTTGAAGGTCATCTTCATATAGATACTGCTCCAGGCAGAGGCATGAAGCTGGAGATGCTCATCCCGATCGTGCGCAAACAACATGGAGGTGAAGCGTGAAGATGGTACGCATCTTGCTGGCAGATGATCAACAGATGCTGCGGAGTGCATTGGCGACCTTGCTTTCGCTGGAGGAGGATATCGAGGTGGTGGCTCTGGCTGGCAACGGAGCCGAAGCTGTGGAGCTGATACAGCGGCATCAACCTGATGTATGCGTGCTCGATATCGAAATGCCGGTGATGAGCGGCATCGAGGTGGCCGAGAAGCTGAAGGAGCTGAACTCTCCCTGTCACATCATCATGCTCACGACTTTCGCAAAGTCGGGATATTTCCAGCGTGCCATTAAGGCAGGTGTGCGGGGGTATCTGCTGAAGGACGGCCCGAGCAGCGAATTGGCTGATGCGATTCGCAAAGTGGCTGCGGGTGGCCGGGTGATCCACCCCGAGCTGTCTCTCGCGATCTGGGAGCGTTCCAATCCGCTCACTCCCCGCGAGACCGATATTCTCCGTCAAGCAGCGAAGGGAGCTACGCTGAAGGAGATCGGTGAAGCGTTGTACTTAAGCCACGGTACCGTGCGAAACTATATGTCCGAGATCATCGCCAAGCTGGAGGCGAAGAACAAGCTCGATGCCATCCGCATCGCCGAGGAGAACGGCTGGTTGAACTGAGTGTGTTCAAGGGTCGTTTGGGTGCGTATGCGGACATAATCACGGATCTGGCGATGAATCTCTCTCGTCATCGGAACCGCCCGTACTTCCATGCATATCTTCCTCGATATTGTCCATGACGCCTTCTGTGATTTCGGACAGAGGATCTAGAGACGAGGACTTGACTTCTTCGATCGGGTAGCCGAAAGTTGTATCCGGTTCTTGGTGTTTGGACTTGGGCATATTGGATCCTCCTCAACCAGGGTATGGACATAGATTCTCCTGAATGACCTGGCACTATTCTCGATGGATGCGTTCCGGACAGGCAAGGGCTCATGTATGTCCGGAATAGGTGCTGTGAATACTATGGTTCAGCGATGGAGACAGGAGGGTGAAGCGCGTATGGAGATCCACACGAACAACTATCGGATCGCCCCGCTGAATGACAAGCAGGAAGTGTTGGAGCTGCTGAAGCGGGCGGAGGCATCTATCGCCGAGATGACAGGACGCGATGTAACGTTGATCGCCTATGAGAGGAACGAGGCAGCGGAGCAGACGAACCCTACATGAACGTGGGACGTTGGGCTGCCAGTCGAAGTAGCCTGTGTCATAAGTTTGGGTCGCAATAGAAGGGGGATCTGACACCATCAGATCCCCTTGATATGATAACCGGCATCGACATGCAGCACTTCACCAGTGATGCCACGCGACAGATGGCTGAGCAGGAACAAGGCTGCATCGCCGACCTCATCCTGGGTGACGTTGCGTCTGAGCGGCGCTTTGGATTCGATAACGGACATCATCTCATTAAATCCGCTTACCCCTTTGGCAGCCAGGGTGCGAATGGGGCCGGCGGATATGGCGTTGACGCGTATCCCATCCTTGCCCAGATCTTCGGCCAGGTATCTGACGCTGGCTTCTAGCGCTGCCTTGGCCACGCCCATGACGTTATAGTTCGTGACCACCCTCTCCGCTCCGAGATAGGATTGGGTAACGATACTTCCGCCTTCGGTCATCAGCTTTCGCGCTTCTCTGGCAACGGCGACAAGCGAATACGCGCTTGCAGACTGTGCTGTCAGATATCCTTCCCGCGACGTTTCGACGAACTCCCCCTTCAGATCATCCTTATCCGCATAGGCAATCGAATGAACAAGCCCATGAATCACCTGGGCATGTTTGCCTATCTCCTGAAATGCCTCACGGATGCTCTGGTCGTCCTCCACATCACAAGGCACACAGGCCAGCGGCTTGATCCCTTCCTCGTTCAACAGTTGAAGCAACTTATGGTAGGAGCGTTCCTTCCTATAGGTGAAGATGAGGTTGGCATGTGCACGGTGCAGAGAACGGGCAACTCCCCACGCAAGGCTTCTTTCGTTCGCAACCCCCATAATCACGATGTTCTGTCCGTTCATCATCGTTATGATCCTCCGTGCGTTTGGTTTAGTATATGGTATTAACATCAGGTGCTAATTATATCGACAATACTTGGGAATGTCAATGTGGCGAACGCTCCAGCATCTCGCTGTTGATCCATCATAGCTCTTAGATTAAGAAGAGTGCAGGAGTCGATATCAGAAAAGTCTCAAATGCGCCGTCCACTTTCATATTGGACAACAGGCAACAGCGATTCTTGAATCGAGCCAATCGTGCCATACCTTCCTTAGTAGATCAAGGAGTACAAACGGTGACGCATGGCCTTATCCCATGTCCGTTAGACGGCATGCGATTGCAGCGGGAACTGGAATAAAATACATGGATAAATCATGTTGACAATGGTTCGAATCCTTGCTAATATATTTTCTGTCGCCACTCGATAAGACATATGCATACGACCTGTTAGCTCAGCTGGGAGAGCACCATCTTGACAGGGTGGGGGTCAGTGGTTCGAACCCACTACAGGTCATATCAAGGAACCCTTGAACATTCAAGGGTTCTTTTTACTTGGCACGAGCTACTTCCTAGTGGCCTCATATGGCCCCGTACCAAACTGTGCTGCAGGTTGATCATCTTATGCGCTTACGTACACGCAGAAAGACGCCCGGAATGGAGCATCTCTCGTGCATAGGTTATTCGGTTGGTTGGGCTTCCAATTCAGCCAGTCTTTCTTCCCAATACTCTTTCGCCAGTTGCAACTGATCAAGCGCGACCATCACGATGACATTGAGATACGATGGATATTTCTCTGGATCATCGCCTTTCTCCGCTTCTGCCAGGTACGCTTGGTCATGGTGTATTTCCGCGTCGATTCGCGCTAAGAGTTCTTTAATCTGTTCAACATCCAGCTCCGCTTCAAAGTCAAAAAATTCTGCTCGACCCTCCAACAATGCATGCCGAAACTCTTCTTGATGTGCGATCTGCTCTGCTGTTAGCGTGTTATATCGAACCGACGATCTTAGTGAGATCGTTTTCGAATCTTGATCCCACTCCACGATCATGTCCATAACCTTCTCGCCAAGCTCCCGAAGCGGTATGTATGTCGTTCCATCTACCACAAGAGGGGCGTTATCGAATTGGATCTGCTCTCCGTCCACCTTTATGGATATATCGGGATCAAGCAATGCCTCTATCTTGATCGTCGATGCACCGAGTGCTGTAACTGGTATCATAAGTAGCACTCCAGAGATTAATCCAATCAGAAATTTCTTCAATTCTACCAATCCTTTCTTGTAATTTTCATAAGTATACCAAAACTATGAGGTCGCTTCCAAGGCGCGATCGGCTTATTCAAGATAAGTGAATTTTCGACAAATTTCGTGACATTCTGTCACTACAGCATGACGAAGATGTTCGAGATAATAAGCTTGAATGTGGTGAGATCAATGGCCATATAACTAGAGCGTCAATGTCCATACTTCAACCAATTTTCTGAGTGATATCGCAATTTATGTCTGAAAATGTCGAGAAATTGTCGAATAGTAATGGTGTGATCGTCGTTCCCATCAATTTTCACTAAACATTACGGATGTTTGTTCTTAAAATAAGACTATTAGCATTGGATGAAATCAGGTGAAGCAAGTTTATGAACAGACGGTTCATATTGGCAGTCTTGTTCGCCATGGCATTGGCCGTCTTGGCCACCACACTGATCTGGTGGTTGCGTCTGGAACAGGATAAACGCCATAAGATGCAGGGGGATGAAAGCCCCCTGCTTCGTTTCGTTCTTCAACATCTGTGGGACCCGTCCGGAGGCATCTACACGAATCTGCGCGATGATCTGGAACTTCAGCCGGATATGGCGGGTAACCACCAGATGTTGTCGGAGTCTACTGGCCTCATGATGGCATATGCGCTTCGCACAGACCGCAGAGCCTTGTTCGATACCCAGGTTTCTTTCCTTACGGAACATCTGATGACCGATGACGGACAGATCCGCTGGGTATACGAGAAGCAAGGTCCATACAGCGATGTGCATGTCAATGCAAGCATCGATGACCTGAAGATCATCGGCGCTTTGCTTGATGCAGCGGACAGATGGCAGATCGAGCGTTATGAGCGACTCGCCAATCGGCTGGCCGGCGTACTATTGACGCAAGGGGTGAAGGATGGTTACTTGGCTGACTATTATGACTGGCGGTATGGCGATAGGGCAGACACGATCACGTCGTCCTATCTCGAACTGCAAGTGCTCGGCAAGCTGGCAAGCCGCGACCCGTCATGGCAGCCGATCTATGAACGGGCGGATGCCTTGCTGAAGTCGGCGCACCTGTCCAATGGTCTCTTCTACAAGACGTTTGTGATCTCAGATCAAAGCTGGATCGAACCTAAGGAGTTCAACATGATCGATGTCCTATATGCGGCACTCAACCTGATGGATGGCGGCGGGGATGTTTCAAATACCGTGGATATGATCGAGGGCTTGTGGCAGAAGGATGGCAAGTTGTTCGCATCTTACGATACCCAATTGCAAATCGTCGACGAATCGATCTCTCCCGCTGTCTATGCGCTTGCCTGCCGGCTGCTGGCCAACGCAGATCGGATGACAATTGCGGAGGATATACGCGAGGCATTGAAGCTCATGTCCGTGCAGGATGAGGGGTCTCCTTATTACGGCGGCTTCGTCGAGCCAAACACGTTGGAAGCCTACTCTTTCGATCATCTACAAGCTTTGTTGGCGGAATCAGAATGGGAAGCGGAGTGGTGAATCAATGGCACAAACACATCCTGTTATCAGCAGAAAAGAACGCATCAAGCACCAGAACGTCGATTCCAGGAAAGCCAAACGTGAGCAGGAAACGGCCAGATCCGAACTCTATCTGTACTTTATGATGGAATTCATCCTGCTTGTCATCGTGTTTATGTACATGGCATTTACGATCACGATGTATCCGCTCAACTACCTGTGGGTCGTCGCCTTCCTGATGATATCGATCATCGGCTTCTTACGCGGGCTTATGGCATCGCTAATCAGTTCAATGTTCGTCATCTTCGGCTACGGTTCTTATATCCTGTATCAGCTCTACGTCGTGCAAACGATGGCGAGCATGGAGGTGAACGATCTGATCTGGCTCCTCGTCTTCCCGATCGGCGCTATCGTATCGGGAATCCTCGGAAGAGAGCTCGATGCCTTCATGAAATCTTATCAGTATCACCAGAGGATGGTGAACGAGTTGGTCACAGTCGAAAGCGTGACGGGTTTCTCGAATGAACGGCAGTTCCGGACCGAGCTGAATATCGAGATCTCCAGATCACTTCGCTATGGCCATTCGATGACCGTTCTTTTGATGGAGATCGCATATTTCCCTGAGCTGGTCAAGGACTATGGTAAGGACAAGACCGATCAGCTGCTGAATCAGGTCAGCGAGAAGATCGAGTACGTGTTCCGCGATGTGGACAAAAAGGCTTATCTCGAGCATGGGTTGTTTGGCCTTATCCTGCCCGAAACCAACGTCGAGAATGCGGACATCGTCATCAAACGGATCAATGACCAGATTCGGAGTGTCCGCATCGAGTCAGCAAAGGGAAAGAAACAGATCGAGATCCAGATGCGATACGGTTATTCCGGCTGTCCGCAGAAGTACCAGACGGTGCAGGAACTGCTGGAAGATGCCAACAGGATGTTGGATCTGTATGCGGGTTAAACGGCTCCTCACACTGGTCATCCTCGTGATGATCGGATCTGCCGCATATGGCCGGCTGTACCCGTTGGCCGCAGTAATGCAACCGGCTCAAGGTGCTTCGGAACGGGGGGAGGGCCGTGTACTGCTCATGTACAACTCCCCTGAGCCATCCGATGAAGTTAAGGTGATGGAAGGGTTGCTGCAGCATTTTGCCGTGAAGACAGAGTCATCGCATTCGGCCAACATCGGCGATCTGTACTTGGAGGATTATGATTCCATCATCTTCTTCGACTCCGGCCGAAACTTCGGTTCGGACCCGGAAGGGATGAACCGAATGATCAGGCATCTGAACATCCCGTATATGGTGTTTCATTCTGGGACAGTCGACGTGTCGTTCACAGGCATCACGCTCGAATACCGGGATGAGGTTTACTCCACGATGCCGATCCGTGTAGCTCCGGTTGAACCCCATGAAGACGGAGTCGTACTGGCTGCGGTATCGGATGGGCGGGAAGAGAGGCCGTTGATCGTGAGAAACGGCGATGGGTGGAATGTCTATGGCAAGTTGGAGAGCGGTCTGGTCAGTTGGATCATCGCCGATGTGCTGCATGATTTTCTCGGTGAGCATCATGCGGAGAGACACAAGGGCCTATACATCGTGCATCATGTCAATCCGCTGACGCCTCCTGAGCAGTTGCGCAAACTCGCGGATCTGCTGGGCGGCCGCAGCATTCCCTTCGCCATCGTGGTGGAGCCTGTCGGCCGATCTCCCGATCGTGACCGGTTGTATGCGGCAGGGGATGATCCGGAGTGGGGAGAGGCGATTCGCTACATGGTGGAGGCAGGCGGGACGGTTGTGCTGGATGGCAGCGAGCTGGACTCGCTGGAACCGAAGGAGCTCGCCAACCGGATCGATCAAGGGATCGCCTTGCTGTATGAGATCGGTGTGTATCCGATCGCTCTGTACGCATCACAGGATACTGTCCATCGTCTGCAAACAGCGCCGGAGCATGCTGACTTCACGACCACACTGGAATATTCGAGCACGCGAACTGACGGCAGCAGATCGGCGGACATCCCGTATGCGTCAGCTGCCGCAGATGACGCCATCATGTACCCTGCATCGATCGGAATTGCCGTAAGCGATGCGGCTGCATCACAGATGATCACCCGAGCCAGTGCCTTGCTGCTTGTTCGCGATGCATGGCTGGGGATCGGGCTGGATGCGGCTCAGCCTTATGAGTTGGCGGAGTATGTGGTCGAGCATTTCCGCGAGGAGCCGATCCTGTGGACAGATATCCGATATGACGCCCATAAGGTGGATGCCGGGTTTATCAGGGTAGAAACTGGCGGCGACGGGCTGCTGGAGGTTCAGATGCTGGACAAGGCCCGCGCCTTGGAACTGGTGAGGATCGATCGGAACAGCAATGTGTTTGGAACGGTCACTTATTATTCGACCTGGATATTGGTTGCGGTAGTCGGCACATTCGTCGTTTTGTTCACCCTGTTTGTCGTCCTCATGCGCTTGCGCAGAAGACGTCGACTTTTCTCGGAGAAGGAGCTGGAATAGATGGCCGGCAACATCCTGTTTCTCGTCGCACTCGCCAGTATCTGGGTAATGCTGCTGTACCACATGTTTCTGATGTTGGGAGGATATTTGCACTCAGAAAGGATGGAGAGGCTGAAACAGAAGCCGAGGCCTAAGCGGGCTGATGATGAGTGGCCGTTCGTATCGGTGTTGATCCCGGCTCACAACGAGGAGATCGTGATCCGCTATACGCTTGATGCGATGCTGCGGCTCGATTATCCGCATAACCGGATCGAGATCATCGTCATCGATGACAATTCTGGCGATTCCACCGGAGAGATCGTCGATTCCTATTGCGCGAGGGACCCGCGCGTGCGCTGCCTGCATCTGAAGCCGCCGCATGCGGCCAAGGGCAAATCCAACGCGTTGAATCAGGCGCTGAAGATTGCAAGAGGGGAGTACATCGTCGTCTACGATGCTGACAACACCCCGAACAGCGCGGCCGTCAAGCATCTCGTCGAAGCTGCGCTGGATGATCCGAAGGCTGGCGCCATCGTTGGCAAGTTCAGGGTGGTCAATGCACGGAAGAATCTGCTCACCCGGTTCATCAACATTGAAACGATCAGCTTCCAATGGATGGCGCAGGCTGGTCGTTGGCACTGGTTCGGCATCAGCACCATTCCCGGCACCAACTTCCTCATCCGCAAATCGCTCATCGAAGAGATGGGAGGCTGGGACGACAAGGCGCTCACGGAAGATACGGAACTTAGCATCCGGCTATATGACAACGGCTATCACATCCGTTTCTACCCGCTGGCGGTGACCTGGGAGCAGGAACCGGAAACCTGGCGCGTCTGGCTCAAGCAACGCACGCGCTGGGCGAGGGGCAACCAATATGTCATCATGAAGAACTTGCCCCGGATCTTCGGCAGGTGGAAGGGCCGCATCGTGTTTGATCTGGTCTATTTTTTCTTCACTTACTTTATCTTTCTTGGCGCGGTCATACTCTCTCACTTGCTGATGCTCCTGAACATCTTGGGTGCCATCAACATCACGCTGCCCGGTCCTTTCTTGCTTGTCTGGCTGCTTGCTTACATCCTGTACATCGTGGAGATCATGGTTACACTTGCTATTGAGAAGACGGAATTGACCTTCCGCAATTTCCTCATCTTGTCGCTCATGTACATCTCGTATTCGCAGTTGTGGCTGTACCTGATCTTCCGCTCGGGCTGGATCGAACTTCGCGCCAGGATACGCCATGATGAACTGAAGTGGGACAAGACACAGAGATTTCAGACGAAGGCCGCCAAGGATTATTCGAAATAGACAAAGGGATGAGACGATACATGCAGAAGAAATTCGCAGTTGTTCTGGCAATCATGCTGATCGTGGCGGGAATCTTGCCGATGGCTTCGATTCATGCGGAAACGGTGGAAGTGACCGGTGAACTCATGACGGAAGCAGCCGGCCATACGGATGAACCGACAGAAGCCGGTGACCAGGTGGAAAACCGGTTCCTCTTCCAGCAAGATCTCGTGATTCAAGGTGTAACAAATCGCCAGGACTATTACTTCGAGGTGCCAGAGTCGCGCAAGGTGGCAGTGGGGTCCTTTATCGAACTGGACTTCAGCCATTCGCCCGCACTGATTCAGGATCGTTCGACGATGACCGTCATGCTGGACGACCTGCCGCTAGGCAGCCAATATCTCGACAAGACCAATGAGCAGGACGCGAAGTGGCGGCTTGCGCTGGATGGCGCGGAGTTATCAGCCGGATTCCACAAGCTGTCGGTCGTCATTCATATGGAAACATCGGATAACCTGTGCATGGATCAGAATAGTCCGGCTAACTGGTTCATCCTGCAGAAGGAAAGTGTCGTGCATCTGGCGTATACGCCGATCTATGAGCGGGGCGACTTGTCTTGGTACCCGTCTCCTTTCCTGGAGAAAGGGAGTCTGAACCCGTTCAATACCACGTTCGTCGTTCCTGATGAACCTTCTGAGTACGAGCTGCTTGGCCTGGCGAAGCTCGCCCGGTATTACGCTAGCATCGTATCCAATCTGGAGTATCACGTTTACCGGGAATCGGATCTGACCGATGAGGTGCTGAGGTCCGGCCATCTGATCTGGATCGGCTCACCCGATTCATGGCATGGACCCGGTTCGGAGGTGCTTCTGGATGCGTCGAAGCAGTCCGGAGGCGGTCAGGCGGAAGCAGGGGCAGTATTTGTCGAACCGTCCAAATGGAATGCCGCCTATGAAGTGTTGCTGATCACGGGCCAGGAGGAAGGGCTCAGCAAAGCGGTGACCATGATGACGGATGAATCCTTGTACAGCCAGCTATTCGGCAGCTATGCCAGTGCAGCTAACGTGAACCTGGCGCAGAGGCCAGATCAGGTGCCGGCTTCATCCCGCGGTCTGGGCGCCGTTACGCTGGAATCCCTCCATTACAATGACATTGTGGTCGAAGGCACGATGGTTGGCGGAGCGCGTATCTCCTATATGGTTCCGGCAGAATACGATATCTCCAAGGGCGGGAAACTGCACTTGAACTTCACCCATTCCAAGGCGCTGAACTTCGCCCAATCGCAGGCGACGATCAGAATCAACGACATCCCGGTGGCCGGCACCTATCTGAGCCAGGAATCGAGCGAATTCGGCGTGCTTGAGGCGGACATTCCGAGTTCGGCGTTAAGCAGCGGCTATATCAATGCGGATATTACCTTTCAGTTCAGTTCCTCCAGCGAAGCCTGCTCCGGCGGCTCGTATACCGGCAACTGGGCAGTGATCGACAATGATTCTTACTTCAGTTTCACCACCTTGCCGAACCGTGATCTGAAGCTGGATAACCTTCCTTATCCGTTCGTATCGGGGACGGCGTTGGATGATACGACGATCCTGTTGCCGAGCGAGCTTACGTCCGAGGAGCTCAGCATGTTTGCGGCCATCATGGGGCTCTATGGCGGACGCCTGAGCACGTATGAGGATATTCGCCTCCAGATGATGCCGGATGAGATCACGGGAGAGGAAGATTGGCTGGACGGCAATCTGATCGTGATCGGCCTGGCGGACAAGCTGCCTCTCTGGTTCACTGAGGAGGAGACGATTCCTGTTGGCTATAAGGACAACGGATGGCAATCCATGACCGATGCAGTGAAACTGGTTGACAACACGAGATCGGACGCCGGCATCATCCAGTTGTTCCCATCCGCGTATAGCAAATCCCGAGATATCCTGATGCTGTCCGCAACTTCCCCGGCCAGGATGAATTCGCTTGTGTCCGTCATGCAGGATTCCCAGTCCCGTGACCAGATGCAGGGCCAGGTGTTGATCGTGGATTCGCACGAGAGGATGCATGTTTTTGAGACGGGTCAATACGAACCGGCTCGTTCCATCTGGAGCGATGCTACGGATATTTTGACAACCGAGAACATGCCGGTGCTTCAGAAGCTGCTGTTCGTGGGGGCAATCGTCGTTGTGCTGGTCATCTTCGCGCTGATCGTCTGGTTCATCGGCAGACGGAGAAGAAACTGATCATGCAGAAAGCTATGGATGTTGAGTTGAAACTGGGGTGAGATCATGATTCGAATCAGCGTCAAAGGCAGAACGGTTTGGCTCATCATGATCTTCGCGATAGCGGGTATCTTGCTTGGCAATGATCAGGTGGACGCGGAGGTGCAGGATATTGCCGATCACGATGCGAGAAGTCTGATGGAGATCTGGCTGTCAGAAAACTTGGCGAAAGGGTTTGAGGACGGTACGTTTCGTCCGGATCAACCCGTCACGCGGGCTGAATTTGTTGCATTCATGAACCGGGTATTTGAGATGCCTGATCGTTCTGAGATCATCTTCAGCGATACGCCTGCGGGTAGCTGGTATCTGGAAGATATGCAGCGCGTATATGCAACTGGCGCAATCTCCGGTTTCCCAGATGGCACGTTTCGGCCAAGCCAGCACATCACGAGACAGGAAGCGGCTGTGATGCTGTACCGTTATTGGATGGGGGACAAGAGCGAGACTTCGGCCGCGTCCTCCAATCGCATAGCGGATCTGTCGCAGGCAGCAAATTGGAGCCAACCCGCGATTGCAGGACTCGCGGAAGCGGGCTTTATCGCACGCGGAGAAGCGTTTCGTCCGCTCGACCCGCTGACCCGCGCAGAGCTTATCGTCATGCTGGATCGCTTCTATACGGCGAAGGAGAAGATGCGCCCGGCGGATGTGAGCAGCCTGTTTACGGAAACGTTCGAGGACAAGCGGATCGTGGGCAGGCAGATCATCGATTCGAAGTCCGTTCCCGTCTGGAACATCAATGAGACTCCTGGGCAGAAGCATGCCATCCAAGGCGGTGCGCTGGAGCTTGGGGGAGCACAGCACATGCAGCTCGCTAAGCTGAACAACTTCGATACCTCTGCCATGGACAGTTATGTGATGGAGTTCACCATCAATATCCGGAGGATGAGTAATGAGGGGCACAGCGGCCGGCCGATGGCGGTGATCATTCCGAGAACGAAGGATGCGAGCTACTCCAAGTATTATGCCGTGACCTATTACATGGAAACGACGTATATGGGGAATATCGTCGCCAATCTGTTCAAGACCAAATGGGCGATCATCAACACGAATGCGCCATCCGGGACGTCTCCGCTGGTGACCGGCTACTACATGTTGCGGGAGAATGTCGACTACATCGGCCGCCTCGTCATCGAGAATACCGATGATGGCGCTGTCCATATCGAGTTTTATATCGACGGGCCGACTGACCCGGCATCCAGCTATGCGCCGGTTGTGACGTATACGGACTTTTCTCCGTTCAAAATCACCAAATCTGCCGCCGGTCCCGCCTTCGGCATGGTTGGCTGGGCAAGTGATTACTGGGGCGAGGCGCCGACGATCCAATATGATGATCTGCGGATACTGAGTATCGATGAATACCGGAAGTGGGAGAGATGGCTGAAGCGTTACAGCGCGGCGGAACCGTCAGATGTGGCTGACCATCCGTGGCGTGATGAGCTGAAGTACCTGATCAACCGCGGTCTCCTGGAGGTGCAGGCGGGCAATAAGCTGTACCCAGATGACCTCATATTCGAATCGGAGTTTGCGTCCATGCTGGAAGCCTGGAGCGGCAAACATATCGAGGCGAACACGGACGCTGTGTTAACGAAGAAGCAGGCCGCCAACATGATCTATGAGATCCTTGGCAAGCCGGGTACGGATATGAGGTACCGCAGCATCCTGGCTGCTGGATCAGACGAATCGCCCGATCCAGCCAGCCACTATGCATTCGAGCAAGGAATCCTGGGACTTGAGGCCAAGGGAAGATTCGAGCCTGGCAAACTTCTGACCAGGGCAGAAGCGGCGCTTGCGCTGTTGCGCGTGATGGACGAAGGATATCGACTGCCGCATGGCAGCATAAAGCTGCCGTCGATCCTCTCATCTGGAGCCGTTCTGCAGCGTGACAAACCGATCACGATCTGGGGAACGGGGACGAGCGGGGATACAATCACCGTCAAGTTCAGGCAACAGGCCAAACAGGCGACCGTCGTGGATGGCAAGTGGTCGGTTGTGCTTGATCCCGAGCCATATGGAGGTCCCGATACGCTGTCCGTAACCGGGATAGCCGAGAGTATTACGCTGACCAATCTCCTCGTCGGTGAAGTGTTTATCGTCGCCGGTCAATCCAACGCGGAGATGTCAATCTCGGAAGTCAATGATACCGATGACATCTATGCGAAATATTCCAACCGTTCAACCTTGCGCTATTACTTCGCCGATCAGGTGATGGCGGTAAGCCCTAGGTTCGATGACGGAGGCTCATGGAATAACGCCTACTCGTGGGCCATCGATGACTCTTCGGCGATCGGCACGTTCTTCGTCAACAAGCTGCTTGAACTGAATGAGAACCTGAGCAAGGTCCCGATCGGCGTCATCAGGGTCACTTACGGCGGCTCGACGATCGAGCTGTTCCTGCCGGATACCTTCTTCGCATCGATCGGCTATGAGCAGCCGCATGACGATCCCATCATGTCCGGGTACTGGAATGGCTTCATCCATACGATCGCCCCATATGCAGCCAAGGCGGTGCTGTATTACCAGGGCGAGAACAGCACCCAACTGGGCTACTCGTATGAGTCGTACCTGCGCTCGTTGATCGAAGCATGGCGGGATGAATTCCATGATCCTGAGCTTCCGTTCTTCCTCGTCCAGCTTGCGGGCTACGGTGACAACTATTATGAGACGGACATTGACAGTTGGCCGGTGATTCGGGAGATACAGATGCGCGTGGCGAACACAGTTCCGGGTACGGCAGTTGTCACCGCTATCGATCTGGCTGATCCAGACCCGCTGGAGATTCATCCTCGCGACAAACGGCCGATAGGGGAGCGGGCGGCCTATCGGGCGATGGAACTGCTGTATGGCGATTCCAGTTTCCAAGATATGCGAAGTCCGGAGATGCGCGAGTACCGCCTGGATGAGGGCAAATATACGATCAGCTTCGATCATCTGAGCGATCATCTCGTCTTGAAATGGGGTTCCATCGATATGGCGGGCAGCGGTTTTGAAATCCTGAACAGTGAGAGGCGCTGGGTTCCGGCCTTCGCCGAGCTCAGTGAAGATCGCCGCGAGGTGGTCGTCTGGAGCGCGGATGAGCCTGCGCCGCTGGGCGTCAGGTATGCTTGGCGCAACTACCCGGCAGTAACGCTGTTTGCGGCTTCAGGTCTGCCGGCGCTGCCATTCAATTCAACCAAGGACCTTCAGCACCTGCCGCCTACATACGGCACCGATGAGCATCACATTCGGGTCAATCACCACATGCGCAAAAGTTATGATGGCATCGTCAATCTGACGAGGGGTGAGCAGTTCCGCATGGTGGAACCCTTGGATGGCGATGTGCTCTGGCATCAATATGCGGTCGCCGGGCAGTCGCCGGGTGACGAGATCGTGCTGTTGGCACGTCTCAGCAACGGGTATGCAGAGCGAGGCACGAACGAAACGACCGTGTATATGCGGGGCCACGGTATGAAAGAAGGCGACTGGATCCGCAATAACACGCGAGGTTGGACAGCGAGCCAAGTGTTCAAGGTGCTGGATGACGATACGTTTGAGATCTGCGCGCCTATTCCTGGCCAGTCTGCGGGCGACGAACTGGAGAGGTATGCGAGCAAGCGTACCGTCACAGCGCTGGGGATCGACGAATAAGAGGAGGCGATGCCGGACGAAGTGCCGACATCGCCTTTTTGTGTGGCAGTTAGCGGATCATAATACGAAATACGCTACCCGCACATTCCTCGGTAGCGTCCCGTCAAGTGGTGTAAAATCGATTTCTACCGCGTGACCCAGATTTATTTCTGCAAGAGTGTGGTGGATGCAAGAGGAACTTGCTCCCCATT
>JGI26049J44785_1000714_pt1 | contig 17825 bp, 10 predicted proteins | sample HigsolmetaGSP11D_FD_44785 | JGI IMG/M metagenome (IMG submission 44785)
TATTTTACTTTTTCATATTTCTATTTTTTCAGGCTCTCCAGTCTGTCCATAACCTGTTTCATCATATCTGTATATTTCTCAAGTTTAGCCCTTTCTTCCGCAACTTTGCTTTCAGGAGCCTTGGATATGAAGTTTGGATTGGAAAGCATTCCGTTAACCCTCTTTAACTCCTGCTCTAAGCGTTCCTTTTCTTTTTCCAGGCGCTCTATTTCTTTGTCTATATCTACCAGATCTTCAAACGGGATGTAGATTGTTCCTCCTCGAATAACGGTTGATACCGCATCTTCTCCGATACCCGATTTATCATCCTGAACCAAAACTTCGCTTGCCATACCTAATGCGGCAAAGAAGGCTTTGCTCTCGGTAAATATTTCTTTTACCCTTTCGTTATCGGAGACTACAATCACTTTTGCCTTTCTGCTTGGCGGAACATTCATCTGGGATCTTACGTTACGGATACCTTTTACGGCTTCCTTTATAAGCTCGATACTTTCCGCATCTTTTTCAAACTCCCAGTCGGGATTGTATTCGGGCCATGAGGATATCATGATTGAATCTTTTTCTTTAAGCCCGGTCATCTCCTGTAGAGTGCAGAATATTTCCTCTGTTACGAAAGGCATATAAGGATGAAGCAGTTTTAAGGATACGGTCAGCACATGTTGCAAAGTCCAAAGGGCTGCTGTCTTGGTTTCATCCTGGTCGTTATAGAGTCTGGGCTTAACCATCTCAATATACCAGTCGCAGAATTCCTCCCAGATAAAATCATAAATTTTCTGAGCTGCGATACCGATTTCAAAGGTTTCAAGATTATCGGTTACCTCTTTTACAAGCTTGTTGGCCTTTGATAAAATCCAGCGGTCTGCCGGAGTCAGTAAATTCTCATCAATAGTCTTGGTTAACTCGGCTTTTTCAAGATTCATCATTATGAACCTAGAAGCATTCCATACCTTATTGGCGAAATTTCTGCTTGCTTCAACTCTCTCCCAGTAGAAGCGCATATCGTTTCCGGGAGCATTTCCTGTAATCAAGGTAAATCTTAGAGCGTCGGCACCGTATTTATCTATTACTTCAAGAGGGTCGATACCGTTACCCAGGGACTTGCTCATCTTTCTGCCCAGTGAATCTCTTACCAGGCCGTGAATCAATACCTTATTGAAAGGCTTCTTGCCGGTATGGGCATATCCAGAAAATACCATTCTTATTACCCAGAAGAATATAATATCATATCCGGTAACCAAAACATCAGTAGGATAGAAATACTCAAGATCTTCTGTCTTTTCAGGCCAACCTAATGTAGAGAAAGGCCATAATGCGGATGAGAACCAGGTATCCAATGTATCCTCGTCCTGCCTTAAGTTGGTGTTTCCGCAAACATGGCATCTGGAAGGCTCTTCTTCTGCTACAATTATTTCGCCACAAGAATCGCAGTAATAAGCCGGAATTCTGTGTCCCCACCAAAGCTGTCTGGATATACACCAGTCTCTGATATTATCTGTCCAGTTAAAGTATATCTTATTAAATCTGTCAGGAATAATTTCGATTTCACCGGATTTTACGGCTTCTACGGCAGGCTTTATAAGCTCATCCATCTTAACAAACCATTGGGGTTTAATAAGCGGCTCTATGGTTGTTTTGCAGCGGTCATGGGTACCTACGTTATGAATATGCTTTTCTACTTTAACCAAAAGCCCCAGTTCTTTAAGCTCCTCTACTATTGCCTTTCTTGCTTCGTAACGGTCCATGCCGGCAAATTTGCCGCCATTTTCATTGATGGTAGCATCATCATTCATGATATTAATTTCAGGAAGGTTATGACGTCTTCCAACTTCAAAGTCATTGGGGTCATGGGCAGGAGTAATCTTAACTACACCGGTTCCGAATTCCATGTCAACATAAGAATCGGCAATAACAGGTATCTCCCTGTTTACTATAGGAAGAAGTACTTTCTTGCCTATTAAATGTTTGTATCTGTCATCCTCCGGATTTACCGCTACCGCCGTATCTCCGAGCATGGTTTCAGGCCTTGTGGTAGCTATCTCAACATATCCTTCTTCACCTACAACAGGATATTTGATATGCCAGAAATGGCCTTCCTTTTCTTCATGCTCAACCTCTGCGTCGGATATGGAAGTATGGCATACCGGACACCAGTTGATGATTTTGGAGCCTTTATATATATAGCCCTTCTTATAAAGATCAACAAATACCTTATTTACGGCCTTGTTGCATCCTTCATCCATGGTAAATCTTTCTCTGTCCCAATCACAGGAAGAACCAAGTTTCTTAAGCTGGGATATGATCCTGCCGCCGTATTCTTCCTTCCATTTCCATGCCCTTTCAAGAAAACCCTCTCTTCCCAGGTCTTCTTTTTCTATTCCTTCTTTTTTAAGCTGCTCGATAATCTTAACTTCGGTAGCTATACTTGCATGGTCCGTCCCCGGCTGCCAAAGGGCATTATATCCCTGCATCCTTTTAAATCTAATTAAAATGTCCTGTAGTGTATTATCAAGAGCATGACCCATATGCAATTGACCGGTTATATTTGGCGGCGGAATCACAATAGTAAACGGCTTTCTGCTCCAATCAACCGTTGCGCGGAAGTATTTGTTGTCCAACCATTTTTGATATAGCTTTTCTTCAATGTCTTTGGGATTGTAAGTCTTTGCCAATTCTTTCTTCACGGTAACCTCTCCTCTCTTTTAATTATGAAAAAACTGTGCAAGCCTTTCCTTTTTGAAAATTGTAATTTTACAATCTTTATAGCGTAACTAAACAGCATAAAAACCATAGTGATTATTAAGCAAATTTTTTTGATGGTTTGATTAACCAAATAACTTATAAAATAAATTTTAGTTTATCAAACCGTAAGGTGGATTAAGTCCTTAAAATTTTGCATAGATTAGAGATTATTCGGTATAAAAACGGATATTAAAAAAGGTCCTTCGACGCAAAGGACGAAGAACCGTGGTACCACCTTTATTCATGGCTTACATTTTATGAATTAATACAATTAACTCACATACGTAAAGCCACCTCATTAGTCTTTAACGGGGACAATCCGTCATTTCCTACACACCTGTAGTAATCAGGCTTCAGAAATGCTGCTCCAAAGCTACCTTCGGTAAGACCGCTTATAGACCATCTCTCAGCCGGTGAATGGTCCTCTCTGTTAAGTGTTCCTTACCTACTCCTCTTTTTCACTGCATTTAGCAAATATAAAGATTACTACTATATTATGCAAAGTTTACATTTCTGTCAAGTGCTTAGTTTTATTCTTTTACTTATAATGTTTGAATTTATTTTATTATAATTCTTAAGATGCTTTTCTGTACTATATCCATCATTTTATCTCTATAGCAACCGCCTTATTCCTCATTATATCCGTCTTTACACAAAAATTTCTTTGTATTTAACATATAAAACAAAACAACAACCCTTACTGCTTATGTCCTTGAAAGGTTTCACTGTATTCTCCATTCGCATCCTCAATAATATGCGAGTTATAATACTTAAATCTGGGACTCCAATACATCCTGGCGTATTTTATACTCATCCAGAATGCGGATAGCATCATCTTTTCTTTCCGGACATGCTTTAATCATGGATATAATGTTTTTTGCTGCTTCTTCTTTTTGCTTCTGATAAGTATCAATTCTTTCCCTTAACTTCTGCCTGCGAACATTAAGCCTGTGCCGGATTTCCACCATTTCTCTGCTGTCCAGAATAGCCGACGGCTGATAGATCCAAATTTCCGCATCATTAACGCCAAATCTTTTAAGTTCATTTATAAGTCTTTCATAATAGTATTCCAAAAGTTGCGAATTGCTTCTGTATTTTTTATTCTCATCTTTTATTTTGACAAACTGCTCCCAACAATTTTTAAACTGCTCATAATTGTCTACCATATATTTATTATATATATAATCCAGATAATTACGGTTATTAACTGATTTTATAGTCACTTTATTTGCAAGCATAATAACCTTGTTAAGTTTAATACGCACCAATTGTATATCATTGGCATTTTTTCTGGCTTCCATAAATATATAAAGAGCAGTAGCCATGCCCATCAATACCGTAAGAAGGAAAGGAAGAGTCATATTTGAATTTGTGTAAGTAGTTAAAATTGCAAATATAGCAAAAAGCAGTACTATAATCACGCAGGTAGCAACAGCAATTCCTTTAAGGAAAGTCTGTTTATAAGCAATTTCATCCTTTTCATTAAGAAAGTTTTGCTTTTCCTGTTCCAATCGTTTTAAATCTGACTCAATACTTTCCTGATAGCTTTCCGCTTCTTTGACTGCCGTCAATTCTTTCGGAATTTGCATCTCATACCGTTCAAACAGGCGATACTGGGTATCTGTGATATCATACTTTCTGTTTTGGATCATTTCCCTTTCTTTGCTTAAGTTTACGATATTACTTGCCGCCTCTTCCAATTCCCCCCTTTGCTCCATGGGAATCATATCTATTTTTTGTATATCGGTCAAATATGAGGTCACCGCCTGATATTCCGTCTTGGCTTCCTCTATTAAGCGATGGCTTTCAGTTATAATTTCACTGTTTTCCCTAACATACTTGTTAAAATCGGAAACTTTACTGCTTTTTACCGGTAAAATATGCTCCTTATTCTTATCCGGTATAACTTGTTCCTTATTTTCTTTTAATTCCTTATTGTCAGGTTTAATAAATAAATTTTTAAGCCAACCCATAATATTATATCTCCTATCCTTAAGTTAATTATATCCGTCCTTATGGTTAATTATATTGACCTTATTTCCTTTATCCACCTGTCTAACATCTCTTTGCATTTTATCTCAAATTCTTCTGTCTTTCCTGTTTTATACAAAGCCCTTAGTATCTGCAATTCCTTCATATCCCCGGATAGTCTTGCTTCGTCTGACAACTGTTCCAGCTTAAGAGCAATTTTAGCGGCAGTTTCATCGTCCGCATTATATTCTTTTAATTTTTCATAAAACATTTCCCTGTCTTGGCATTGCCACAGAGTATAAAGATATTGTTTTAGGCTTTCCGGCCTCTGATTTCTTTCGTAAGCCTGCCTAAAAAGCTCCAGGGCTTTCCCAGGACCGTATAAATGCAATTTGGCAATAGCAAGATTATGCAGTACATCCCCGTACGACTTAGGGTCTAAGTTTATTGCATCTTCAGATACCAGCAGGCTTTCATATTCGGCTGCAGCCTCCGAATACAGTTTTCTTTTTAAATAAGCATTAGCTTTCAGATACCGGCGTCTTGCCGAAGGCATTGCTCTTATTTCGTCTATTACCGAAAGCAGCTTCTTTATTTCACTTTCCGTATAATAGTCCGCGCTGCATAATACTACCGTAATCAAGGTTTTAAGATCGGCACCCTGTTTTTTTAATGTATAAAGCTTTTCAGCTCTTTCGGACAAGCCAAGCTCTTTTCCTATCCAGTCTATCAAAGAAGCGGTAAACATGGCTTCTTCAATGGAATATACATTATTATATATGTAATAACATAATTCCTCAATCGAATATATCCTCTCTCCCGAATCCGGAAGTACGTATGGCCTGTCCGTCCTTTTTCCGCTGCACAGTATTAGTTTTCCCATGCTCTTTCCCCACTTGTCATTTGTTTCTCACTGATACTTATTATATATCTAATACATATTCAGCTGCTACACCCAAAGCAGGATATATATCCCCAAATCCCAAATCTGTAATAACTATTTTGACTTTGGACTTATCCAGGCAGGATATACTTATTTTCAGCCTGGTCATCCTGTTCGGTCTTTCAGGTAAGTTATAAAGGGGTATTCTCTCTCTGATAATTTCCTTCGTTAATATATTCCTGAATATGATTTCTATATCTGCCTCTTCATCCGGTATAACCTCTATTTCACTGTTTACTTCATACCAGGGAACGGCCGCATCTGACAGCATAACTTCCTTTATATGCCCGTCCACATAAACTTTTATCCATATGGAACTGACAATCATATCATTATTAAGTAAGATTATATCCCCAAGCTTTTCATCACCGGACAACTCCTTTGCCGCATAGCAGGCACCTTTTGTATAAAGACTTTGCCCCATAAATACCCTGCGGCCTGCACAAAGGCTTTTGATTACGTCATCTGCCCAGCCTCCCTCAAAACCTCTTCCCGTAATATACAAAGTGGATATAATTTGTTTATACATTGCAGTATGGGCTATGGTTTCAAATGCATACTTTAAATCAACTTTTTTATTTTTTAACATTTTATAGTTTAAAGTATCCGAAAAATCCCTTTTTTCCATCCCGGCTATCATAGGATTTAACCTGCGGTTAATACTAATCTGATAATAGTACAGCCCATTTTCATTAAAATCAAATAATCCTACATCATTGAGCCAAAGCTCCTTTTCCTGACTTAAGGCATAATACATAAAGCTGCTTCCGTGGCTTATTACGGTAGCCCTGTCCTTATCAATTCCAAGCATATATAAAGCTTCATAAATCCCTTCAAATAAGTCCGTATCCATTTCATCTATGGTAACTACCAAACGGGTTATTGTTTCTGTGGGGAAATAATTCTTTATAAGAGTTAGTGTTTTTCTGAAATATTTTTCAAGAAGTGTTACAGGACCGTAACTTTGCCCGTCTATTTCCACTGCTTCTTTATTTTTTAGTTTTGTAATCAGCTTATCGACCAGTACCGCAGAACCTTCTTTCGCACAACGTACTGCCTCTTTGCCAAACAGCCATATACCGGTATCGTATCTTACGGCAAGGGCTGTCGGAATAAGGGTATCTTCCTCATCATCACTTGGACTTATGGATATCGGTTCATAGGTCTTATAGCTGAAACAACTGATCTGTGAATAGTCATCACACAGATCAAAACCTACAATCAATTTTCTCGGGTTGTCCATTCCAATTCCCCTATCTTATGCTTAAATTTCAAAAAGAGCTTAAGGAAGCGGTTCGTAACACTCATTTATTATATACTCGTATATAATATACTCTTCCATCATATCAAGTAGGATTTCATCTTCCCGTTTGTCAAGGGCTTTCAGCATCTTATTTATTCGGTTGTATTTCGTATCTTCGTTTAGGTCGAGATTATTAGTAAAACTTAGTTGCCTTATATCGGTTTCATTTACCTGATCCGTAAGTTCTTCTGTTATGTAGTATTCAAGGCTTTCATTATAAAAGAGTATGAATTCTTTAATGTGAATCCCTAAAAACACATTGGGCATTCTTTCAGTATGGTATTCCCCTCCGGCTTTATTTTTCATCCTGTAATGAATAAAAACCTGTTTTTTAGGATCGGTCCTATATTCCACATAATACCTGTCTGTAATTCTTTCAGGCAATTTTATTGTATCACAATATTTTTTAAAAAACGGAAAAACTGTGCCTTGCCTTTCAAACCTGTCTATATGATACGAAATGAATACTATGTCATTCTCACTAAGCATAGTATTTTCACTGTTATATTTTAGCCATGCCAATAAAGTTATATTGTTTTCCTCATAGTTTAACTCCCTGCGTATAATCGGAATTATATCACCGCAGATCGGTTGATCGTGGACCAGATATTTGTATGCACAGTATGTTAAGAAAGCCTTTACCAGCAAATGATTGGTTACATCTTTGTAATACTCCAGGAATACTTCGTACTTATCATCTATATCTGCCTCGGTAAATAAAATCTGTGCCAAAAGCCGCTCTTCCAAAATACGGGTATCAATTCCAAACCCTTTTGCCGTATGCCATAAATCAAGCATGTCATAAACAGACCCGATATAATATTTAACCAAATAATTTAAAATAGATTCATCGTATTTATTCTGAGAATATATGTAATAACAAAGGTATAACAAAAGATCCTCTTTCTCATCCAAACCGGAATTGGTTATCCAGCCGGAACATAATTTAAGAAGCCTTTGAACAGAAATTCCTTCTGTTCCGAAATACATCAATGCTTCCAGGGCTTTGTCATAGTATCCCCGTATTACCATATATTCCAGGTATTTTAATCTGCCGGATTCCTTAACCTTTGACAGGTCCAGCTTCATAAGATAAGTCTCTAAATGTTCCTCATCATAATTTTCATAATAATAATCAATTATAGTCAAAAGGCAGTCTATGTAATACTTCTCTTTTAACCCGGGAATAGATAAAGCTTGTTTTCTAATCTTAATAGCTTCCTCATTCACAATCCTGTTGGCCCTGTAATGATCTAACAGGTATAACAAAAGGCCGGTATGATTTTCGTAGTCCGCAGCAATATCCATGAAATTCTCAGGATTTAACAGGGGTCTTAATGAATAATCTATGGAAACAACATAGCGGTTGCCAAAAGTATCTATAAGGAATATATGAGCATCACCGGTATAAAGCTGAATAAGGGCCTTCCCCTCTGTCAGATGAATAGTCAGTGCTTCATCAAGTTCTTTATGAACAACTACGGCACTTATAATATTTGGGTTATCGCAGTGTAACTCCTGTGTAAACATCACCCCGGGCAAATATTTTACATAGTAATCTAAAAGTTCAGGTTTACTTATAAACTCCATGTATATAACCGCCAGGTGAGGACTGATATTTTGATCTTCCAGCTGTTCTTTTACGAACTCTTCAATCTCTTTATAATATATTTGATATATGTATTCATTTTCATGCTTGTTTATTATAATGTTTGCAAACAAATAAGCCTTTTTCTTATCATTAAGCCTGTTGTTATAAGCAAAATATATAAGCAACGACTCCGGAAGAGGATCCATACAGTCCTCGTCAACAGAATACATAAAATACTCATACAATTGAGTTATTCGAAGGTTTGCATTGACTCCTCTTTTGAACCATTCGAAATATTTTCTTTCTCTTTTATAACCTTTTATAAGNAGGCTGCATATAGCCGAAAGAATTTCCTCTGTTTCATACATATCGTAAAGCCTTGTAAGGCCTCTGTAAACTATCGGATTAAAATATTTTAACCTGCCGGCCAGATATGTAAACTGAAAGGCCAATTCCTTGTTAAGGCTGTTATTTTTAATTCCGTAATTTATAACCTGGATTTCAAAATCGGTAAGTTCCCTAAGAAGATAAGGTTCTTCGTTATATGCACAAAGAGCCTCATAATACAAAATTGGTGAACGGCATCCCGCCTCATATTGTTCTTTAATATCAGTTATTTTATAGTATTTATTTCTTTCATAACGCCTGTCTGTAAAAAGCAAAAACCAAAGTATCCTCCAGTTAAAATTATCCCTGAAATAATACCTGCTTATAATTTCTGTTGCATTGCGGACAGTATCCTCATCTTTTTTGTAAAGAGCGACAAGATACAAATAAGCACAATATTCAAAACCTGATTTTCTTCGTATATATGCTTCTTCTTTGCCCAATTCTTCAAGAAGCAAAGCCGCAGTTTGCCTGTCATCCGACAGTATGGCTGCATGTGTTCTAATTAATTTTATTATGGTACCTTCTTTATCTGTATCAAGATCAGGAATTAAATCTTTTATTTTCTGAATATATCTTGTCTTATTTATGCGTTCTAAACGAAAATCCAGATAATTTCTTGTGAAATCATAAACCAGTTTTTTTCTGTTTTTCAGTTCACTTCCATGGTTTAGGGATTCATTGTGATTTTTACAATATACTTCAACTGTAATGGTCTGATAAACAGTTTTTATCCATATATGTCCGTAATTGATGCCCGGCTTTAATCTGTCTGCCATTACGGAAAAGGTTATATTATGATTATTTCCGATAAATCTGTCTGACCATAAAAATTTTTGCTCAAGCAAAATAAAGGGGGCATCGGTGCTTACCCTGATTTCGGCATAACCCCAATGATCTTTGGAAAGTATAAGTTTATCGAGTATATCTTCACCGTAAACATCATATTCCAGGTGCGTTTTATCAATATACAAATTTATTCTTGATTTTTTATTAACGGCTATCAGGAACTCTTCTAAGGCTTGGCTGGTAGAAATGCTTTTTAACAGATTGCGGTATATAACGTGATATTTTTCTTCATTTTTTAAAATAATTTTTTCAAAATCCTCAGAGCGGAAAACCTTCTTTGCTTCTGTCCAGTCCATTCTTGCCAGATTTGCAAATTCAGAAAGATTCTTAATCTTACCGATTGAGGTGCTTATGGCAGAGGCTTCTACATGAGCAGTAAAAGGCACAGTGATTTCACCGCAATCACTGATTATTACAACTTTCCCTTGAATAATATCCGAGGGTTTTAAATAAGTTGCATCAAACCGATATATTATATTTATCTCTTTACCTGCAAAAGCTGTTTGATTAAAAGTGAGTAATCGGCTGGACGAATATAACAGGCCTTTCATAACTCTATTTGCGCTGTTTCCGATTGTAAAACTTCCTTCGTACTGCTTTCCTGCCTCTACATTGATCACAATTTCTTCTAAAGACAGCTTAAGAGCCGGAAGGTCATATTCAAATTCTCCTCTGGCAAACCGCTCGATCTTTTCTTTCAATTTATCACCTCATATACGGTAATCATTGCATTTTGATTGCAAAGAGATATAATATTATCTTATAATTCGGATAAATTTCCTATCCAGCAAAAATTTAACATACTATAACTAATTATAAATCAAAAATTATGAAAAATCCAGTCCCAAGGAGGATACCATGACTAGGCAAAGGTACAATTTTCACGGCAGTGATTTAGAAATTATAGAAAAGATATATAACATAAAAAAAGAAGATATAATAAACTTTGCGGCAAACGTTAATCCATTGGGAATTTCCCCGAAACTTAAGAAAACCTTGTCCGAACGAATCGATTCTATAATGAGTTATCCGGACAGAGAGTATACTTCATTACGAGAGAAAATATCTGAATACGTTGATGCAGATATGACGGATATAATTGTCGGCAATGGCTCTACGGAACTCATTTCACTCTTCATCCGGATTATGAAGCCAAAAAAGGCTTTAATTATTGGCCCTACCTATTCGGAATATGAAAGGGAAATATCCTTAGGAGGCGGCTCTTCCCTTTATTACAGGCTGGAAGAAGAAAAAGATTTCCGGATTGATATACCAAGCCTGGAAAGAGAACTTACACCGGATGTGGATCTGCTTGTTGTATGCAATCCCAATAATCCTACTTCTTCAGCAATTACAAAAGACGATATGCGCTCAATTTTAGACATATGCAAAAGCAAAGGTATCTTTGTAATGGTGGACGAAACTTACGTTGAATTTGCGGAAGATGTAAGCAGTATATCTTCCGTTCAGCTCACCAGGTTTTATAACAATATAATAATACTTCGGGGGGTATCCAAGTTCTTTGCAGCTCCCGGCCTGCGCCTGGGCTATGCCATCTGCGGAAACTCTGATCTTATTAAAGAAATTAATAAAATGAAAAACCCTTGGACCATAAATTCCCTTGCGGCTGTTGCGGGGGAAATAATGTTTACCGACGAGGAATATATAAACAAGACCCGGCAAATGATTTCTTCAGAGCGTACAAGAATTTGCGATACCCTTAAAACCTGCCCGAATATAAAGTTTTATAATCCTGCTGCCAACTTCGTCCTTGTAAAAATACTTAAAAATGACGTAACTTCCCTTGATTTGTTCGAAGCCGCCATCAAAAAAGGCTATATGATAAGAGATTGCTCCACATTCCCGTTTTTGAACAACAAGTTTATCCGTTTCTGCTTCATGATGCCCGAACAGAATGATGCCNTTCTTAAAACGCTTTTTAAAAATTTAGCATGATCAGGCATATTTCATAGTCTCAATAAATTAAGAAGCGGTAAATATATTTCTAAAATATTTGTTGACTTAATCAGGCATTTTATTATAATTAACCATTATGGCATTTTACTTCCATTATCTTGCAAATAATATTAAACAGTAATATCTATACTTATAATTTAACTAAGTACGGAAAGGAAATTTCTATGCTGACGATATTGCGAAACTTAAAAAAATCTACCCTTGCAATTATTTTTGTAATTGTTCTTTTAGTACTGCAGGCTTACTGCGACCTGTCGCTGCCTTCATATACCTCCGATATCGTAAATACCGGCATCCTACAGGGAGGTATTGACAGCCCCGTTCCCGAAGTTATAAGAGCATCCGAACTGGATTCATTATTGTTGTATACAACTCAAAAAGAAAAGGAAAATTTATTATCTCATTTTATCCTGTTGAACAAAGACACTATGGACCAAAATGAGCATGAAAATTATACCGGTAAATATCCTTTGCTGGAAAATGAAAACCTTTATATTTTAAGCGGGAAATATGATGAAAGTTTTAAAGAACTGTTTAAAATGCTTATATTCATAAAATACGGCTTTGAAAACATCCAAAGCGCACAAGGACAGGAAAACAGCATGATGGCAGGCTTGTTGCCTGAAAAGTATTCTGCGGTCAGTGCAGATATGAATAAAATTTTAAAAACCGTACCTGATGAAGCCAAAGAAGAAATGTTAAAACCTATAAAAGAAAAAATCGGCCAAATACCTGACACCCTAAAATCTCAGATTGCGGTTGCTTATGTCAGGGAAGAATATAAAGCAATAGGTATCAATGTCAGCAAAATACAGACCCAATATATACTGATTGTGGGAAGCAAGATGCTGGGTCTTGCCCTGGCTGCCATGGCTGCCGCCATCCTAATAACTCTTGTAGCTTCAAGAATTGCGGCAAAATTAGGCCGCGATTTAAGAAAACAAGTTTTTTGTAAGGTCCTATCATTTTCCCAGTCGGAAATGGACCATTTTTCCACGGCTTCCCTTATTACCAGAAGCACCAACGACATACAGCAAATTCAAATGATGGTTATACTGATGGTCCGTATTGTTGTATACTCTCCCATTTTGGCTGCCGGTGGTATACTAAAGATATTAAATACCAATACAACCATGACCTGGACCCTGGGTGTAGGAGTAGGTGCGGTCCTTGCTCTCGTATCGATATTGATAATTATTGCAATGCCCAAGTTTAAGCTTATGCAAAAATTAATTGACAAAATCAATCTTGTTATGAGAGAAATTTTGTCCGGCCTTCCTGTTATCAGGGCTTTCAGTAATGAAAAGTATGAAAACGAACGTTTTGACGGAGTAAATAAAGACCTTACCAAATACAGCCTCTTTATCGGACGGGTTATGGCATTTTTAATGCCGTCCCTGATGCTTATAATGAATCTGGTATCTATCCTTATTATATGGGTCGGTGCAGACCGTATAAATACAGGAACAATGCAGGTTGGCGACATAATGGCTTTTATTCAGTATACCATGCAGATAATCATGTCATTTTTGATGCTTACCATGATATCAATTATTCTTCCAAGAGCCAGTGTGTCCGTAAGCCGTGTTAATGAAGTCCTGAAAGAAAAAATCCAAATATCTGATCCGGAAAAGGAAGAAGCAATGGATGATTCAAAAAGAGGCCAAATTGAATTTAAAAATGTTTACTTCCGCTATCCGGATGCCGAAGAATATGTTCTATCGGATATCAGCTTTACCGCAAAACCCGGTGAAGTTACCGCAATTATCGGAAGCACCGGAAGCGGCAAGAGCACATTAATAAACCTTATCCCCAGATTTTATGATGTTACAGAAGGACAAATACTTCTTAACGGTACCGATATAAGAAACATTTCTCAAAAAGCTTTAAGAAAGCGGATAGGTTACGTGCCTCAAAAAGGAGTGCTGTTTTCAGGCACTATCAAATCAAATATTGCTTTCGGAGCACCCGATGCCGATGATGCTATAATTCAAAAAGCAGCAAGAATTGCCCAGGCGGAAGATTTTATACTGGAAAAACCCGAAGGCTATAATGAACCTATTGCTCAGGGAGGTACCAATGTATCCGGAGGCCAGAAGCAAAGATTATCCATAGCAAGGGCAATTGCCAAAAATCCGGATATATATATATTTGATGACAGTTTTTCGGCTTTGGACTATAAAACTGACAGCAACCTGCGTAAAGCACTGAAAAAAGAGCTGACAAACAGTACCGTTCTCATAGTTGCCCAGAGAATCAGCACCATTGTTGATGCCGATCAAATTCTTGTTCTTGATAACGGAAAAATTGTGGGCAAGGGGACCCATAAGGAACTGCTGAAAAACTGCGAAGTGTATTATCAGATTGCATCTTCCCAACTGTCAAAGGAGGAACTGGCTTATGAGTAAAAATACTATAAATGAAAATGCAAAAAATACCGGCCGTCCTTTCCAAGGGGCCCGAAGAGGCGGTTTCGGCCCCCGTCCCGGTATGGGCGTTCCCGTAGAAAAAGCCAAAGATTTTAAAGGAACAATAAAAAAACTGACCGGGCATTTATCCCGTTACAAATGGGGTTTTATGATATCATTTATATTTGCCATCGGGAGTACCATATTTTCAATCATAAGCCCTACCATACTTGGTAATGCCGTAACCGAAATTGTAAACGGCCTTATAGATAAAATAAGCGGCGGAACCGGTATTGATTTTAATGCCCTTGGAAGAATTATTTTACTGCTGATAGGCCTATATGCCTTATCTTCAGTTTTTTCCTTTGTCCAGGGACTTATTACCACGGAAATTGCCCAGCGGATTTCATATAAATTTCGAAAAGATATATCCGAGAAAATTCACCGCCTGCCTATGAATTATTTTGACAGTTTGACTCACGGTGAAATTCTTTCGAGAGTTACCAATGACGTGGATACCTTAAGCCAAAGCCTGAACCAAAGCCTTACGCAACTGATTACATCGATTGTCAGCATAATCGGAATACTGATTATGATGTTAAGAATAAGCCTTCCTCTTACTCTTCTTGCCCTTCTTATTGTGCCTGTATCCACACTCATAATGGGAGTTGTGGTTAAAAAATCACAAAAGTATTTCAGACAGCAGCAAGAGTATTTGGGCCATGTAAACGGCCTGGTGGAAGAGGTTTACGGCGGCCATAATATAGTAAAAGCTTTTAATAAAGAAGAAGCATTTATACAGGAGTTCAATGATAAGAACAATACCCTGTATGAAACCGCCTGGAAATCTCAGTTTCTTTCAGGCCTTATGCAACCGATTATGCATTTTGTGGGTAATTTAAGCTATGTCGGAGTTGCTATACTTGGCGGCTATCTTACCGTCAGGGGCAGTATTCAAATAGGTCAGATTCAGTCATTCATCCAATATATAAGAAACTTTACCCATCCTATTACTCAACTGGCCCAGGTAGCCAATATGTTCCAGTCCATGGCTGCCGCAGCAGAAAGGGTATTTGAATTTATGGAAGCCAAAGAAGAGGTTCAAAGTACCACAAATCCGATATCTACCGAAAAGGTAAAAGGTAATGTGGAATTTAAACATGTTAGCTTCGGCTATCAAAGCGACAATATTGTAATCCGCGATTTTAACGCAAAAGTAAAAGACGGTCAAAGAGTCGCAATTGTAGGACCTACCGGAGCAGGTAAAACAACTATTGTTAAACTCCTTATGCGATTTTATGATGTCACAGACGGGGAAATCCTTATTGACGGCCATAATATAAAGGACTTTGACAGGCATGAACTTAGAAAAATGTTCGGAATGGTTTTACAGGATACCTGGCTCTTTAACGGAACTATAATGGACAATTTACGCTACAGCAAACTTGATGCCACAGACGCTGAAGTAATAAAAGCTGCCAAAGCGGCTCATGTCCACCATTTTATCACGACCCTTCCCGGAGGATACAATATGGTGCTGAATGAAGAAACCACCAATATATCACAGGGTCAAAAACAGCTTCTTACCATTGCCAGAGCCTTCTTAGCAAATCCTAAAATACTTATTCTGGACGAAGCCACCAGTTCTGTTGATACAAGAACAGAACTTCTGATACAGAAGGCTATGGATGAACTAATGAAAGGAAGGACCTGCTTTATAATAGCCCACAGATTGTCGACCATAAAAGATGCCGACATTATCCTGGTTATGAACGAAGGCAACATAGTTGAACAAGGAAGCCACGAAGAACTCCTCGCAAAAGGCGGCTTTTATGCAAAACTTTATAATTCACAGTTTGAACGCAGTGCGTAAAAAATTACCGGGTTGAGTCTACCTCACTCAACCCGGTAATTTTTTATCATTTTTATTATTAATTCATTTTATTAAGTGTAAAATTTATTACATATAATTTTTCACTTTCTCAAACTCTTCCTGTATCTCTTTTGAAGGCGGTGCCGTACATAATGATACAATTACTATTGCCAGGCAGGATATGATAAATGCCGGTAATAGTTCATATATATCCAAATATCCTCCTAACGGCCTTATAAGCAGTTTCCATATGAATACCGTTGCTCCGCCTGCCACCATTCCCGCAACTGCACCTGCCCTGTTAACCCGTTTCCAGAATAGGGCAAACAGCATAATCGGACCGAAAGTTGCCCCGAAACCTGCCCAGGCGAAGGCTACGACTGTAAATATAACGCTGTCCTCATCCAATGCAATAAGCATAGCTATAACAGCAATTATGATTAACATTACCCTTGACATATAAAGTACCTGCTTGTCCGATGCGTCCTTCTTTAAAATTCCGTGATATATATTCTTCGAAAAGGCCGATGCGGCTATCAACAGATAAGAATCGGATGAACTTATAGTTGCTGCAAGTATTCCTGCCATAATTATTCCCGCAAGTAACGGGAAGAAGAATTTGCTGGAAAGCAATATGAAAATATTTTCTGCAGCGCTGTATGTAAGAAAAACATCCGGGTAAAGTACCCTTCCTATAATTCCGATGCACACTGCTGCAACCAGAGAAATTGCACACCAGATTGTAGCTATTCTCCTTGATCTCTTTAGCTCATTGGGATTATGAATTGCCATAAACTTTAAAAGAACCTGAGGCATTCCAAAGTATCCCAATCCCCACGAAAGGGTTGAAATAATAACAAGAAAACCATAATTTCCTGCTTCGCCGAATAAGGGTGTGCCTGCTTGGGTAACCTGCTGTACTCCGTCTACAACCTTGGGCTGGGCAACCCCGAAAAATTCAAGAAAACCCGGAATATTTCTGGCATTTTCAATTATTGCAGATATACCGCCGGCTTTTATCGTACCTACAATAAGAACAACCGTCAGCGCCAAAAACATCACTATACCCTGCATAAAATCCGAAGCGCTTTCCGCAAGAAAACCTCCGACAAAAGTATATGCAACGACAAATAAGGCACCGAGAATCATCATATAGATATAATCAGTATTAAACAACGTACTGAAAAGTTTTCCCACTGCCACAAAACAACTGGCTGCATATACACAGAAAAAAACCAAAATAAACAGGGCTGCAATTGTAAGAATTATTTTCTTTTTTTCCTTAAAACGGTTGCTTAAAAAATCGGGAATTGTTATAGAATCGCCTGCCAAATGGGAATATGTACGAAGTCTTTTTGCCACAAAAAGCCAGTTAAGATAAGTTCCAATCAGCAATCCGATAGCAGTCCATATAGCTTCTCCCAAACCACTCCAATATGCCACACCGGGGAGCCCCATAAGCAGCCAACCGCTCATATCCGATGCTTCTGCAGCCATAGCTGTTACCCACGGGCCTAATGACCTTCCTCCTATCAGGAAGTTGTCCGTGCTTTCGCTGGCCTTTTTTGCATAATGAAAACCTATAGCAATAACTGCTGCTATATAAATAGTCATTGCAATTATATATTGGATTTTATCTGCTCCCATTCTTTTTCTCCCTTCTTTTTTGCGCTTGGATAGGCATATTATAATATATATATTCACATTTGTATAGTGCAATTTTAAAGCGATAATACATTACTACAAAAAAGCATGCAACGCGTCTTTCTTATTAAAATATTTTA
>JGI26049J44785_1000724_pt1 | contig 17712 bp, 14 predicted proteins | sample HigsolmetaGSP11D_FD_44785 | JGI IMG/M metagenome (IMG submission 44785)
TGAACGAAAAAACAAAGCAAAGCGCTTACAAGGCAGAGGTTCTTTCAGGGGTCCGCGTTCCAAGACCTTAGATAACTGCCCACGCTAGCTTGACACTGACATCTGCCTTCTGCACCTTGCCGGTATATCCCTAACATGGTATGCTTAAAATGAGAAAGGGAGCCGTGGAGCGACACGACTCCCCTCGTACAACAGCCGCTTGAAGAGCGGTCGGCTTGTACGTGTTTTCCACGAAATAGACCGCGGACTTACACGAGGGGCGGTCTATTTCTTTTTGAGGTATGTCAGAAGCGCCAGCACGAACATGCCGAACATCAGCATGAGCGTCAGAGCGTCCTTGACCTCCATAGGCATCACCTCCTTTCGGAGGCTTAGCCGACCGCCCTTGCAAGCCGTCCTGTTGTACAAGCCATATTATACCATAAAGTCCCGCGCGTTCCTTTTAAATCGTTTTAAGGTAATCGGTAAAGGATGGTTTTTGTCCGGATTTTTGCCGCCCCGTAAAAAGTACTTGAACGACGAAAACGATCGCCACCTCGAAGACCTATAAACCCCATGCCAACCTTTCGGGCGCTGTTCGCGGAAGACGACGCGTTGACTTGCTCGTCCCGCTATTTTTTGGTCATGTTTTACTTTGGTTTTGGTATGGAGCAGTATAGTATAAATATTGAAAAGTTTTAAAGCGCAAAGGATCGTGGGGTCTGATGAGTCTAACGGAAAAAATCAAACTGACGGCACTCACGAGCAAAGGCGGCTGCGGCTGCAAAATCGGCCCTGCCGATCTGAGCCAGGTGATTCGCAGCCTCCCTCCCGCCGCACCCGATCCCAATTTGCTGGTCGGGTTGGACACGAGCGACGACGCGGGCGTCTATCGGTTGAATGATGAACTGGCGTTGGTGCAGACCGTCGACTTTTTCACGCCGATTGTCGATGATCCTTATTCGTTCGGGCAGATCGCGGCCGCGAACGCCATCAGCGACATTTACGCCATGGGCGGCAGGCCGCTGACGGCGCTGAACATCGTCGCGTTCCCGATCACCGCCCTGGACAAAAGCATCCTGACGGAAATTCTGCGCGGCGCCGCGGATAAAGCGAAAGAAGCGGGCGTCACCATCGTGGGCGGACATTCCATCGACGACAAGGAGCCGAAGTTCGGGATGGCCGTTACCGGCCTTGTGCATCCCGACCGCGTGCTGACCAATACGGGTGCAAAGCCCGGCGACAGGCTCATTCTGACGAAGCCGATCGGGGTCGGCATTCTGACCACTTCGATCAAGAAGGATCAGTTGACGCCGGAAGAAACGGAGCGGGTTACGCGGGTGATGGCCACCCTGAACAAGCGGGCGGCCGAGATCATGAGCGGTTACGAGGTTCACGCCTGCACGGACGTCACCGGCTTCGGCCTGCTGGGCCATACGCTGGAAATGGCCAAGGGAAGCGGCGTCTCCATCACGATTGTGCTGCCGAGAGTGAGGGAATTGGCGGAGCAAGGCTTTGTTCCCGGCGGAACGAAGAACAATTTCGCGCATGTCCAGGCCGCCGTGACCTTCCCCGAAGACATGGATCAAATCGGCCGGTGGATTTTGTGCGACGCGGTCACTTCCGGGGGACTGCTGATTTCGGTGGCGGGCCGGGATGCGGAACCGCTCGTTGACGAGATGAGGAAGGGCGGCGTGGAGGCAGCGGTGATTGGCGAAGTGACGGATGCCGGACCCGGCCGGATTCTGGTCAAATAAATCGTGTCAGGGGAATTGAATTGAGTAAGGAGCCGCAACCATGTTCCAGGACATGACCATCGAGGAATTGATCGCGCTGCGCCGCAAAGGGGAGCTGACGACCGTCGACGTTCGCTCCCCTTCCGAATACGCGAATGCGACGATTCCGGGAAGTTTGAACATTCCGTTGTTCGACGATGCCGAACGCGCGGAAGTCGGCACCCTGTACAAGCAGGTGAGCGTTGAGGCGGCCAAACAACGGGGGCTGGAGATCGTCTCGGCGAAGCTTCCCGTTTTCGTCAGGCAATTTGCGGATATCCCCGGGAAAAAAGCCGTCTTCTGTTGGCGCGGCGGGATGAGAAGCAAGGCGACGGCCACCGTGCTGTCCCTCATGGATATCCATGTTTACCGGTTGGTCGGCGGGTACCGCGCGTACCGGCAATGGGTCGTCCGGCAACTGGAGACGATGTCCTTCGCGCCAAGGGCAATCGTTCTGCACGGCAATACGGGAACCGGCAAAACTGCCATCCTCCGGCGCCTGAAACAAAAAGGCTACCCCGTGCTCGATCTGGAATCGATGGCCGGTCACCGCGGCTCGACGTTCGGTGAAATCGGCCTGAAAGCAAACAATCAGAAGACGTTCGAAAGCCTGTTGGTCGAAGATTTGATGGCCTGTCAGGACAAGCCGTACGTGATCTTCGAGGCCGAGAGCAAGCGGATCGGGAAAATTGTGTTGCCCGAATTGATCGTGGAGAAAAAAGAGTCGGGCCTCCATATTCTCATCGAGCTTCCCGCTGAAGAGCGCGTGCGCCAGATTATCCGGGATTACGAGCCCTGGAACCATCGGGAGGCTTGCCTTCAGGCGTTCATGCGGATCAAATCGAAGATTCATACGCCGATCGCGCACGAGATCGAATCGTGCCTGAAGCAGGAAAAATACGAACCCGCGGTGGAAATGCTGCTGCAATACTGCTATGACCCCCGGTACGCGCATGCCACAGACCAATACGTATCAGATCCGGCTGTCGTCATCAGCGCGCAGCATATCGACGACGCCGTCCAACAGGTCGAGCGGTTTTTGGCATCGTTCAAGGGGTGAACAGCCATGTAGTTGATTTTCAACACTCAAATCTTTCTCCATCAGAATGCCCGCAACCAATTCGCCTGACGGTTTTTGTCTGATGGAAACGTCATAGGGTTTGAATCCGTGCTTCGCATAAAATAACAATCCGCGTGTATTCGTGTTATGACAAACCAGTTTCATCTTTCGGACGTTCAATTCTTCCGCGGCCACATTCGTCATGACTTCAATGAGATACGTTGCCGCCCCTTTCCCCCGGTAATCGGGGGCCACAATGACGTTCCCCAACCAACAGGATTGGTCGTCCACATCATAAAAATTGGCGTATGCGACAACCCGCTCCCGGTGCAAGATCACCGTTGGCTTAAAGCGGTTTTTGGCTGCCTCTTCCAATTGATCCGGAGTTAAAGGATATACGGCTTTCGGAAACATGTAAAACAACTCTTCCTCGTTCTGCGGAAATGTACAAATCGTTTTCAAGTCACTTGGCAGTAATGACCGATATCCGTACATTTCTTCGCCCCCAGAGTCAAATCTCCCGTCGGAACGTTGCCCAAAAAACTTTCAATAGATTGTAACACGACAGTCATTTCCTGAAAACCGGAAAAAACGATGTGCACAAAAAAAGAAGAGCCACAGGCACCCCCCTGTCGGAATGCGGACGTCCGGAAAAAATTCCGACGGACAACATGCCGAAGGAGCATTCGCTATGGCTCTTTGCGTTGGCCTGCTTGAGCGGGAGCGACGGCCGGCCGATTGGCCGATTCAGCGTACGCTCACGCGCTGGCCTGTCTCAAAGGAGCGGATCACCTTGTCCAGGACCAACTGGTTTTGATAGCCGTCCCAGAAATCGGGCGCATCTTTCTTGCGTTCGCCCCGCACCATGTCCAGAAAGTCCTGCAGTTGACTGACTTCGAACGATTCGGGAACCGTGAGGGTGGTCACGTCGGTTTCGAAAATCCCGTCCCGTTTCACCCGTTGCCGGACCACTTTCGGTTGCTCGCAGTTAACCTGGATCGTCGACAAGGTGCCGAACACCGTCACTTCCAGATGATTCCCGAAGCCGACTGCGTTGCGGGACGTGGTGAACACGCCGGCGGCGCCGTTTTCAAATTCCGCCACGAAAGCGGCGAAATCATCCACATCGACGTCGATCCATTCTCCCGTCCCCGGCGCTTTCCGCCTGGGCACAAACGTCTTCATGAGCGATGCCACCTGGGAAAATTCCCCGACGAAATACCTCGCGGCGTCGATCATGTGCGAACCCAGGTCCCCCAGCGCGCCGGATCCGGACATTTTCTTGCTGAATCGCCAGCTGAAGGGCGTATCAAACATTTCCGCTCCCCACTGCTGCAAATAGTTCACCGTGATATGACGAATCTCGCCCAGTTCGCCTTGTTCNATCAGGTGTTTGGCATAGCGGAAAGCCGGTACGTAGCGGTAAGAGAACCCCACCATGCAGGGAATCGGAGAGGCCTCGTAGAGCTCCTTCAGCCGCTCCGCCTCCGCAAAGGTTGCGGTGAACGGTTTTTCGCTCATGCAGGGCTTGCCGTGCCGGATGCACAGCTCCAGAATGTCCGCATGCGCCTCGTTCGGGACGACCGACAGAAGACAGTCAACCTCCGGATCCTGCACGATGGAGGCGTAATCCCGGTACCGCCTGTCCACCTGCAGTTGGTCGCCCACCTTGTCCAGCAAGTCCGGATTCACGTCGCAGATGGCCGTGATGGTCGCTTCCGGGATCCGCGACAACATGTTCATATGATGCCCGGCCATGCCGCCCAATCCGATCACACCGACTCGAATGCGTTGCGAAACCATATGGACTGCCTCCTGGTTTTGGGTCTATGGGGTTTGAAGGCGCCGTGTCACCGGAGAAACACCAACGCAGGTTCCTTTCACGGGTGCAGCCGATAGACGCGCGCTTCGTAAGGCCTCAGCGTCACCCGATCGATCGGCTCCCGCTCGTCGACATCGCCGTAATTGGCGATCATCAACTGGCGGCCGGCGTGCCACAAGTGCTCGGGCAACTCGAACAGTGCTTCCTCGCCGAAGAAGTTGAGCATGATCAGCCAGCGCTCGTCTCCCAGCGTGCGGGTGTACGCGTAGATTTGCTCGTGATGTTCCAGAATGAGATCGTATTTGCCGTAGACGAGAATGTCGTGTTCTTTGCGCAGGCGGATCAGCTTTTTGTAATAGTGGAAAATGGAGTCCGGATCGGCGAGCGCCTGTTTGGCGTTGATCTCCCGGTAATTCGGATTGACCCCGATCCACGGCGTGCCCGTCGTAAAGCCGGCGTTCGGCGAGTCGTCCCATTGCATCGGGGTTCTCGCGTTGTCCCGCCCTTTGGCGCGAATCATCTTCATGACCTCGTCCGCGGGGATGCCGCGTTCTTCGGTGTACTCCCGGTACATGTTCAAGGTCTCGATGTCGCGGCATTGATCGATGGATTCGAACGGCATGTTGGTCATGCCCAGTTCTTCGCCCTGGTAGATGAACGGAGTGCCCTTCAGCGTGTGCAGCAGCGTGGCGAGCATTTTCGCCGATGGTTTGCGGTATTTCCCGTCATCGCCAAACCGCGACACCATCCGGGGTTGGTCGTGGTTGTTCAAATAAAGGGTGTTCCAGCCCGTTTCCGCCAGGCCGACCTGCCATTTGTGCAACACGCTGCGCAACTCGCGGAGCGTCCACGGTTTCAGATTCCATTTGCCGCCCGGGCCGGAATCGACGTCCATATGCTCGAACTGGAACACCATGTTCAGCTCGTTCCGGTCCTCGCCCGTGTACAGCTTCGCCTGTTCCACGGTGACGCCCGGCATTTCGCCGACGGTCATGACGTCGTAGCGGGACAGCACCTCCCGGTGCATTTCCTGCAGAAACTCGTGAATGCGCGGCCCGTTCAGAAAATAATCGCCGCCCCAGGCATAACGGGCATCGCCGGCGCTGGGCAGACCCGGCGCTTTTGAGATGCAATTGATGACATCCATGCGGAACCCGTCGACGCCCTTGTCGAGCCAGAACTTCATCATGTCGTAGATTTCCCGGCGCAAACGCGGGTTTTCCCAGTTCAGGTCCGGCTGTTTCCGGGAAAACAGGTGCAGGTAATATTCTCCCGTACGCTCGTCGTACTCCCACGCCGAACCGCCGAAAAAGGACACCCAGTTGTTCGGTTCCCGGCCGTCCTTCCCGGGACGCCAGATGTAGTAGTCCCGATACGGATTGTCTTTGGAAGAACGGGATTGCACGAACCAGGGATGCTCGTCCGAAGTATGGTTGACGACCAGATCCATCATCAGCTTCATGCCGCGGTCGTGGATGCCTTTGAGCAGTTCTTCCCAATCGGCCATCGTGCCGAATTCATCCATGATGTCGCGGTAATCGCTGATGTCGTAGCCGTTGTCGTCGTTGGGCGATTTGTACACCGGGCTGAGCCAGATGACATCCACGCCGAGTTCCTTCAAATAGTCCAGCCTGGAAATGATGCCCTGCAAATCGCCGATGCCGTCTCCGTTCGAATCCATGAAGCTGCGCGGATAAATCTGATACACGACCGCTTCTTTCCAATTCGCCTTTCGCATCCGATCACCTGTCCATGGTCAGTGTCCCTGATGCTACAATAACCGGTGCGGACAGGTGTTGTAAATGTACATTGTTCAGAAGAAAGAGGAATAAAACACACCAAAAACCTGGCATCCGTCGTGAAAATGCAATCGCTGCGACAAAAATTTCAGTACCCCGGCCGCCGTTCCCGCGGCTCCAGCAAGCCGACGACGGCCTTAGTTTTCTTGGCGGCTATCGCGGCGACGACCGTGTCCGATATTTCCTGATCCGTCAGCCAGCGTGACCTGCCGTTCTCGATCACAAACCCCAGGAAGTTTTGACTGTGCAACAAGGGATGAGGTCGTTTGAGACCATGATCCATAAACCGAAAAAATCGGCGATGGGAAAATTGCAACGCGCCCCCCCGTACAACAGCCGCTTCAAGAGCGGTCGGCTTGTCCGAGTTAGTCCGCGAAATAGACCGCATCCTTCCCTGGGGGCGGTCTATTTCTTTTTGAGGTATGACAGGAGTGCCAGCACGAACATGCCGAACATCAGCATGAGCGTCCGAGCGTCCTTAACCTCCACAGGCATCACCTCCTTTCGGAGGCCTAGCCGACCGCCCTTGCAAGCCGTTCTGTTGTACAAGCCATATTATACCACAACTTCCTCTCGTTCCTTTTATATCTTTTAGGACGCCGCTTTTAGCGTAAAGTGAAGGGGCCGACTCGACGTCGTCCCCTTCCTGGCAACCCTATTGGNGTAACCGCTTTCATTATGGAGGTGGTGTTTTATTTTATGGAGTTTCAACCGGCCGCCGAGTGTGTTCTTTTTTTCAGAATCGCATCGATTTGGGAGGAAGCCTCGTTTAAAGCCTCTTTCACATCGCGTCCGCTCACGAATATGTCTTCCAATCGATCCGCATAAATCTGCGAGATCACCGCCCACTTCGGATGCGGCGGCAAATAATAGCCTTCTTCAATCCCTTGCATATAAGGTCCGATATATCCGTTGTCGGCGATCGAAGTCCGCTCCCCCTCAAAGGCTTCCATGTTCGTCGGAATCAGTCCGGCCTTGAACATCATGCCTTGAACGTCCTTCCGCATCATGAACCGGATAAAGGTCCATGCCTCTTCCTTGTGGCGCGTTCCTTTCGTCATCACCAGGCTTTCCCCGCCGATCACCGAGCGGTATCGGCCGTTGGACGGAAACGGAGCCGGCGTCGTCAGCTCCAGCACATTAAGATTAAGACTGGGCGTGTTGAGCAAAATGCTGTAATACCAAGGTCCTTCATCGATCATAAACGTATCCCGGCCGGAATGGACATCATTCCAAAGATCCGCCGAGCCGTCCAGCATCCCCGGATTCAGAATGCCTTCGTGATACAACTCCACCAGCGTTTCGACGGCTTGTATGCTTTCGGGGCTGTTCAAATAGCCGTCCGTTTGCGTAAAGCCGTCATCGGAGAACTTGCCGCCAAGGCCGAAGAAGTAGGGAAGGCTTTGCCACATTTCCAGGCCAAGCATCCCGATGATGTAATGATGGTCTCTCGCCACCCGTATGATCTCGGCGACGGATTCGGGCGGCTTTGCCAGACCGGCTTCCTTCAACAGCCGATTATTGTAGATGGCCGCTTTCGTCGTAATATTCAAAGGCAGACCGTAGGTGTTTCCCTCATAAAGGGTCGTTTCCAGCATCCGCCTGCGAAGCCGGGACGCCACCTCTTCAAAGCCGTCGAATCCTTCCAATGGCTGCAGCAATCCGTTATGCGCAAATTGCTGAACCCACGTGTAATCCATCCGGATCAAATCCGGCGTTTTGCCCGCCGAGGCTCTTGCCAACAGGACGGCTTGATATTCCTGGTTATAGGCTTGCCGAACCGATTCGATTCGAATATGCGGATATTCCTTCTCGAACTTCGGAACGACCTCTTCCTCGAATACCCGGGTTTCCTCATCGCTGTAAGTATGCCAGATCACGACGGTCTTTCTCGGTTCGTCTTCCAACTTGGCCACCTGGTCCCCGTCTTCGATAATGCTCCTGTCCAGGCAGCCGGAAATCAGAATCGCGGCGATCAGCGACAGAAGCGGCATTCTTCTTCTCATTGACCGCTCTTCCCTTCACTGGACCCGGTACGGTTCAAGCGATGATATTCCCGGTAATCCACCGGCGACAGGCCGGTCATCTTCTTGAACAGCTTGCTGAAATATTTCACGTCGTTAAAACCGGACTGCTCCGCAACCTCATAGATTTTCAGATCGGTTTTCCCGAGCAGTTCCTTTGCCTTGAGAATACGCAGATCAATAATGTAATCAATGAAGTTTTTGCCCATGGTTTTTTTGAACAGGATGGAGAAATAATTTTTGCTCACATGCGCCTGATCGGCGACCTGCTGAAGCGATATCGGCTCGAGATAGTGCTGGCGGATATAAGCAACCGCTTTATCCACCGGATTCAGATCGGCGGCGACATAGATCCGCTCAGCGTTATGCCTCTTTAACTCGTCGAATTGCTCGATCAGATGTTCGCATAATTCCTCCAGGGTTTCGGATTTGAACAGGCGGTCGAACGTTTCGACCAGCGTAAACGGATCTGTTGTATCCTTGAACAACATCGACAGCGCCCGGCCGGCTTGCTCTTTCAATTCAAACGGCGGGATGCCTCCCTTTGTCCAGTCGGCTTTCCATCTCAGCACGGCGGCCCTGAATTGATCCGCGCTGATGAACGGAATCCCTTTCATCATGGAAGGCAAATGGCCGCCTTCCCGTCTGACGTCTTGCTCTTTCGTGTAAGGATAGACCCCCTCGCCCTCAAAAAATCCTTTTCCGCACGCTTCTTTGCTATGCAAAAAACAGCTGGAGAACGCCTCAATTCCGCTGCTCGCCTTATATCCGAACGTAAGCGCCACGTTCACCTCGGTTTCCAATTCTTTTTTTAGCCTGTGCAGCCGGTTTTCTGCATTCTCCGGATCGGGCATGACGAGAAAGAGTTCGTTTTCAGCCGCAGGCAACGCAATGCCCCTTGGCACGAGTTTGTAACAGGNTTCAATCAATTGCTCCTGCATAATCGAGGCGTATAAATACCCGTAGGTTTCTTCCAAAAAACGAACCCGGTTCATAATCACGTACACGCCGAGATACTTGCCGTTCAGCCACTCCGGATAACTGCCCGGCCTGAGAACCTCGCCGGGATGAATCAGGAAGTGCTTCAACTCTTGCTCGATCTTCTTGCGTCTGCTGATCAGCTCGCTGTCCAGCACACCCTCAAGCTTGCTTTGCAGCCTGGACTCCTCATAAATCATTTGCGCGCACTTCTGCACCACGACGAGCAGTTCCTCCGGCTCAAGCGTATGCTTCAGGATATAATCCACGGCGCCCAGCTTCAAGCCCTGCCGGACAAATTCAAAGTCGTTGTAGCTGCTGACCAGAACGATTTTGATCCGCGGATTCAATTTCAAAGCTTCGCGGCTTAACGTCAAGCCGTCCATGACCGGCATCTTGATGTCCGTAATCAAAATATCGACCGATTTTTCTTTCATTCTCTCCAACGCTTCCGCGCCGTTGGCAAAATCGCCGATAACCGAAAAGCCTTCCTTCTCCCAGTCGATCGAAGCCTTGATCCCGAACCGGATCACCGGCTCGTCATCCACGATCATGACTTTCAGCATGCGGCTCAACCCCTTGCTGCACCGGCATTGGAATCAAAACCATCCGTGCCACTGTGCCTTCCTGACCGGCGCTGTTCAATTCAAACGTCGATCCGGCTGCGAAATAAAGATCGATGCTCTCGATGACATGTTTCAAGCCGATGCCGGTATGTCCGGCCCCCGTCGCATCGCGAATAGATTTTTCCAGCATGCTTTTGTCGGGCAAAATCCCGATTCCGTCATCCTTCACCGTAATGACAACCGCTTCCTCCCGCTTCTCCACCCGGATATCGATTTCACCGTCGGTTCCTTTCGGCACGATGCCATGGAAGATGGCGTTTTCAACCAGCGGCTGAATCAGCATTCGCGGAATGATGAAGCTCGCGGCTTCCGGATCCACTTGCTTGTGAAGCTTGAAAGTATGGCTGTAACGAATCTCGAGGATCGCCAAATATTTTTCGATGATATCCAGCTCTTCTTCAATGGTGATAAAATTGCNCTTTTTCCCCATGTTGNCATCGAGAAGACGAATAAGCGCCGACATGCCCGCGTACGCTTTTTCCGTTTGGTCATATTTGATCAGCCAGCGGAGCGTGTTCAGCGTATTGAACAAAAAGTGGGGATTAATGCGATGCAACACGGCGCGAAGCTCCGCTTCCTGCTTTTGTTTTTGCTCCAAAGTCACCTGCGCCATCAGCCGGTTGATCTCGGCGATCATTCGGTTGAACTGATGGCTCATCATCCCGAACTCGTCGCTGGAACGAATTTCCGTGCGGACCGTCAGATCTCCCTGCTGCACCAGCTTCATTTGCCGGGTCAGCTGTTTGACCGGGCGTGTTACCCTTTGCGCCAGCAGAAGTCCGATCAAGATTCCCGCCAGCGTAAAAACGCCGAATGAGAGCAGGATTTGATGATGCAAAGCGTCCAGCTTATCGGTAATTTCATGAACCGGAACCGTGCCGACAATGAGCCAGCCGTTGCTGAGCCGCTGCTTCACGCCGTAATAGGGCACGTTGCCGTTCATGAACTCGAACTCGACGTCGTCACTGTCGGCGATATTCCGCAGCAACTCGGAATTGCCGACCAACCGGTTGATTTTGGAGATGTCGCGAGCCACCATGATTCGTCCTTCTTCATTGACCACGAAAAACTCGCCGGTATCCCCAAGCTTCATTCGCTCGATCGTATCCAGAATTTTGCGGCCGTTCAGATTCACGAGCACATAACCGATCGTCTCCATCGTGGCGAAATCCTTCATGACGCGCCCGACCGGCAGCACGAGCTCCGTGTTGTCGCCGCCGCCGCTGAACTTGTCGTCCTGAAGCTCCATCCAGACGAGACCGCCGTTTTTCTTCCGGGCTTCCCTGGCCCAGTCCAGATTGTCCACATCGTATCTGGCCAGCTTCACTCTGGAGAATGTGCCGCTTCCCCAGCCGCTGTTGCCGCTCGTCAACACATAAACGATATTGACGAACGAGCTGGAGTACACCATATTGTTAAGAAAGCTGCGAAAGTACTCGTCGTTTTCTCTCCGCTCGATCAGATTTTGTCCGTTCCCGGCATCCTTCAAGATCATCTTCTGAATCCGCAGGTCGCTGTATATCCGATCGGAGGCGTCGCTCCCCGCGTTGAGAATATAGGAAAGCGAGTCGGCCGCCTGTTTGGCGATTTGCACCGATGATTCCCGCACATTCTTCTTGACGGTGTTATTGGAAACGATATAAAAGGAAGCGCTTGTAAAAATGGCCGGAATCAAAATCACCACGACAAACGCGACGATCATGCGGGTGGCAAATCGGTTGAACAACCGAGTCATGCCAAACATAGCGGCGGCCCTCCATTACTCTTTTTCCTCAAGTCTATAATAACGGGCGACACCTGACCACAGGCGGAAAGGCGCCACTACAGGCACCTTCCGGTCATGCCGCGTGAAGTTAATCGGCATAGTCGACGACAACCATATCCCAGTATTTCAGTTTGGGCAGCGCGAACTCCAGCGTGTCGCCGTCGTGTTCGAATTCGATTGCGATCGGAGACCCTCCGTAGTAGTCCGGGCTGGCCATCCACACCTTTTTCGGCTTTTTGTCCGTTTTCAGCGCGATGGTCACATGTTCGATTTGTTCGGGTTCGGCCTGTGTCGCGTTTGCGTCATTCCAATTCATGTGGACGGCATCGGTGAAATTGACGAAGTGAAAAATTTGCTTGTCATCCTTCCGCTTGACGGACACCCACACTTTGCCTTGCTCCATCGTCGGCGAAAGCGCGATACTTGATGCGGCCGAAAGCTCGGCTTCGATTTCCTGCGCGCCGTCGCGCAAAAGATTCTGGTACGCGGTCAGGAAGTCATAGTAATGGACAAGCCGCTTTTCCAGCTCCTCCGGAATCGTCAGATTGCGGTTCGGGAAATATTCCTTCGCGAGCATGTTTTCTCCGAGCTCCAGGTGCGAACCGCCGGAAGCGAAAATCACCGCGTTTGCCAGCAGCACGCCCGGGGTGTTGAACTCGCCCGGCTTGTTCGCGTGGTCGTAGTTCATATAGGCGGCCAATACCGTATTCAGCTTGCCTTTGCTGTACTTTGCATTTTGATCGATGATCTCTTTCAGGTGCCGGTAATGCGGATGATCGCCCCAAACCTCCGTATAGAGAAACTTGACCGGAGCCTGCGTGGCGATATACGCTTGCCCGTATTGTCCGACGGCGTTCATGACGTAATCGACATCGAGTTTTTTCTTTGCCTCCTGAAGGAAAGGGGCATACGTTTGGGCCAGATTGACGCTGTCGCCGTCCTTGTTCCATAACGGGCCCCTGTCGCCAAGCTGATCCACGTGCCAGCCGTCAAACGGCAGATGCTTGAAGACCTCCATCTCCGATTGAATCAAATACTGCTGCCACTCCGGATTGGACGGATCCATCAGCAGGATGTCGCTGGCCCATGAATCCGGAAGGGGATGACGATCCTGATTTTTGCCCAGCGGATCCCTGAACAATCCCCATTCCATCTTGACCCCGTCGTTTTCCGCATCCTCATAGGCTCCGAACAGCAGATTGTAATTCATCGCCTTCATGTTTTTTTCGTGCGCGAGATCGATATATCTTTTTACCGTTTCATAGGATACCTGCCGATTGGCGATATCCGGCCATGTCTCCGCCGGTTTTCCGGACTCCAGCTTTAGCGGCATATGATGCTTCCACTGCCAGTCATAGAACTGGATTCCGTTGATATGGAACCGGTTCAACCGTTCGATCACCGCTTCGCGGTCCGCTTGCTCCATCGCCATAAAATCGGCCAGATATCCGTAGCGGGGAAATTTGCCCCAATCCGAGGACACGTCGACCGCAATGTTCGTCTGGTCCACAATTTCCTTGCCTTGCTTGAAAAAGATCTCCGTCATATAGCCGGTAAAATCATCGGCGGGCGGCTCCCATTCCCAGCGGACTTCGGATTCGCCTTTCCAGTCGATTTTCTCTTCCTCGACCAGCCGATCGAGGTGCTTGTAGCGAACAATGATTTGACCCTCGTCAATGCCTTCTTTCAGCTTCAGCGCATATTTCACGCGCTCGCCCGGTTCGTAACGCGCTTTGTCCGTCACGGCATCGCCGAACGCGTCCATGTCTTTGACCTCCTGGGGGCGGATCGCCGGTTGATCGAAACAAGCCGTCAGCAGCAAAGTCGGCGCGAGCACCGATATGCAAACCGCGGCAGCCCGTTTCTTGGGGAATGACATCTTCTTGATCACCTCTTGAGTTTTACCCGCAGCCGTTAACCTTTGAGGCTGCCTTCGTTATAGCCGGATTGCACGAATTTCTTTTGAAAAATCATATAGAGCAGAATAACCGGCAGCAGCGCGATCACGGATGCCGCGAAGATTTGACCATAGTTTGTCGCATACTTGTCATTAAACATCATGATGGCGATCGGCAGCGTCCGCAGCTCTTCGCCCTTGATCAGCGTGAGCGCAAGGAAGTATTCCTCCCATGTGCCCTGGAAGATGAAGATCGCCAGCGTCCCCATCGCCGGCAAGGATTGCGGCAAATAAATGTTCCAGAATACCCGCCAGTTTCCGCCGCCGTCGATCAGCACCGATTCTTCCAGCTCTTTCGGGATGCTTTCGAAAAAGCCTCTCAGGAAGAACAGGTTCCCGATCACGCCGCCCGCGATATAAACAAGCCACAGACCCGAATAGGTGTTGACGAGTCCCAGGTCTTTGACAATGACAAAGGTGGGAATGATGTTGATGACACCCGGAATAAACAACATCAGCAGGAAAACGCGGAAGATCGCTTCCTTGCCCGGGAATGTGAACCGGGCGAAGCCGTAAGCCGTTATCGCGCCCAAAAACAGGGATCCCGCCATCGCCACGGAGGTGACGATCACGCTGTTCATGAAATATCGGGTAAAATTGTTTTTTTGCAGCACGATCAGGTAATTGGTCAAATTCGGCGTTACCGAGAATACCTCATGCGGCTTCGGCAACGAATTCGTCGCCAAAAAGAAGGTTGTCAAAATCATATAAATAAACGGAAAAACGAACAGAAGTGCGCCGAAAATAATAATGGCGTATACGACGATCTTGCCAAATAAAGACGTTTTCATCTTGCGCACCTCCTACAGCAACCGTTGTCTTCCGAATTTTTTCATTTGCGTAAAGGTCAGGATAAACACCAGAATTCCCATCATAAAGCCCATCGCGGACGCAGGCCCGAATTTCAATTGTTCGAACGCCTGGATGTAGATCAGGCTCGGGATGACCTGGGTTTGATCCATCGGTCCGCCTTTGGTGATAAAGTAAACCTGCGGGAAGAAACCGAACGCCCCGTTGACCAGGTTGATGATGACAAAAACCGTGATCGGTTTCAGCATGGGGATGGTGATCCGCCAGAACTTTTGCGCAAAACCCGCTCCGTCAATGTCGGCGGCTTCGTAAAGATCCTTTGGAATACCTTGCAAGGCGGCCAAATATATGACAACTCCCCATCCGACCGTCTTCCAAATATGGAACAGCCAAATCATGATCATGGCCGACCAGTAATGATTTCTCCAGGAAACCGCCTCAGGCAAAATCCCCAGTTGTTTATGCAGGATGAAGTTCACGACACCTCCGTCGCCGTCGGCGAATAAATATTTGAACAGCAGCGCCACGATAATCCAGGAAGTCACGATCGGCAAATAATAGATCGTGCGGAACGCGTTCTTGAATTTGACGAATTTCGCATCAATCAGCGTCGCGAAGAAAACCGCCAGGAACCAGTTCACCGGCACTGTCACGGCGACGTTCAGAAATGTATTTTTAAGCGCGGTCAGAAATTTACGGTTCGGGTCTTCAAATACCGCCCGATAGTTGTCCAGGCCAACCCATTCGTTCGCGGCATTGGGCATGATGCTGAAATTTTGAAAGCTGATCATTACGTTCTTGATCATGGGATAGATGACAAAAACGGCCGTACCCAGGATTCCGATCGCGATAAACGGCAGCACCGTCATCCATTGTTTAAAGCCCAACATGAACTTGTTCTTTAGGGGGACCTTGCGATTCACGGGGCTGCCGGACGCCAATGCAGGACTTTTCATCAACTATCCTCCTCGTATAATCAGTTTAGAAGCTCATCTCAAGCGAATTTCCAGTTGATCCGGACAACCGGAAACAGCTTAGATGAATTTCCAGATGATGATCATCAACTCAGCGGCGGTGGTGGAGGATAAGCCGAACCCGTACCGCAGCCCGAAGGGCGAGGAACGGAAGTCGGGGAGGCGAAGCCTCTGTCCTCCATCTCTTCGGATCGATCCGGACGATTCGAAGAGCCCACCGTTTGAGAAGCCCTGGCTTCCTCATCCGCCAGTTTTTGCTTCACCCGTTTTATCCCCCTTCTTTGGATGGGGAAGTCGGGGTAATCTNAAAAAAACTGATTCACCATTTGTGCTCTAATCGCAGAATGGATTTGCCATTGCTGTTTCTTTGTCATGCGCTTTTCCACAACTGAATACATGCAGCGTTCGAATGCGAGAGGTCGCATGGCAAGCGAACGCCGCTTTACAACTCGGAACTGTCCGTGGAACAATGGGATCGACAAGCCTGATCTCGGGAGACTTCTTTCCCTCCGTGCAGACCGCAAGGTACTGCTTCAAAAGCCTGCTACCCGGATCCACCGCTCAGNTTCTGACCGCTAGTTGCGCCCTCATGCGGGATGGGGGAGTAGCACCCCGCAATTGTCTTCCCCATGGGTGAGTGCTGATGACGAGGCTGCAGCAGGTGGTTTCCACGGGCACCCAGGTCCGAGTCCGGCTTGATTTTGTGTACAAGCACCTGAGGAGGTGAATCCCATGTCCCAAATGCTGATCGGTATAGACGTAAGCTTGCGTTCCCACCATGTACAATTCATGGCGGGGGACGGCCGGAAACTGGCCTCTTTCTCCGTCACCAACGACCGACACGGGGCCGATACCCTCATTCGTCGGATGCTGGATACGGCGGCGGAAGTGGGGTGCCAAACGCTTCGCATCGGGATGGAGGCGACATCCAATCTTGGATGGCACCTGGCCCACTACTTAAAAGACCAACTCGCTCCTTATGAACCCAACGTTCAGGCTCAGGTTTACGTCTTGAATGCTCGTAAAGTGGCTCGGTTCAAGAAGGGCTATGATACCCTTCCCAAAACCGACCGCATCGATGCCTGGGTGATTGCAGACCATCTGCGTTTCGGACGACTGCCTCACGATATGAATGAAGTAGTCCAATACCAAGCCTTGCAGCGTCTGACTCGCACGCGCTTTCACCTCATCCACAGTATCAAGCGTGAAAAAGCGTATTTCCTGAATCAGGTGTTTCTGAAGTTCAGCGGGATGCGGATCGACAATCCGTTCTCGGACACTTTCGGCGCCACCAGTCTGGCTGTGATCCAAGAGCTGGATCCCGAACGCATCGCGGAGATGCCTATGGAAGAGCTGATTGAATTTCTTCAGGAGAAGGGCAAAAAACGTTTCGCCAATCCGCAAGAAATCGCGGAACTGTTGAAAAAGCTGGCCCGCTCTTCGTATCGGTTGGATAAAGCCATGAGTGATCCGGTCAATATCTCGTTGTCCGTCACCCTCAGCGTCATTAAGAACATGGAGGCTGAGGTCAAGAAACTGGATAAACAGATCGACAAGATCATGAAAGGCTTTCAGCAGACACTGACATCCGTCAAAGGCATCGGAGCCGTTTATGCAGCCGGAATCCTGGCCGANATCGGTGATATTAGCCGATTTGACGATCACAACGCATTGGCCAAATTCGCCGGTCTGGTCTGGAACAAGTACCAGTCCGGAGATTTTGAAGCTGAAGATACCGAGCGCGTGATGACCGGCAACAAGTATCTGCGCTACTACTTGGTTGAAGCAGCAGATAAAGTTCGCAAATACGATTCGGAATACGAAGCGTTCTACCACAAGAAATTTAACGAAGTTACGAAACACCAGCACAAACGAGCACTCGTCCTTACCGCACGCAAATTGGTACGGTTGGTCTTCATGCTACTGAAGACCAAGAAACTGTACACACCACCGGAGAGGAGGAATTAAACCACATTCCTGATTTTTACTCCACTTCCATTAGACCCTCCCAAACAATCGTCTGAAAATTCCGTCTATNGGCTGGGTCAAGTTTCGTATTGCCTTTTTTAGGCTCAAAACAGATTTTTCTCAAGTTTCCTTCCAATTTTCATTGATCAACCCCTTGACATTCCACCGCTAGGCT
>JGI26049J44785_1000736_pt1 | contig 17602 bp, 15 predicted proteins | sample HigsolmetaGSP11D_FD_44785 | JGI IMG/M metagenome (IMG submission 44785)
GACGCATGGAAGGCTCCGGGTCAAATGCCAGCAGTGTAAACGCGATGTGACGGCGATTCCGCTACCTGGATCGCGTTATCGCGGGCCGGGCGGGGCCAGGGCGTCGCGCTCGGCCGGGTCCAGCTCGCACCACCGGCCCTTGCCCAGGGTGCCCAGCCGCAGCGGCCCGATCGCCACCCGCACCAGGCGCAGCACCTCCAGCCCGAAGGCGTCCAGCAGGCGGCGGATCTGCCGGTTGCGGCCCTCGTCCAGCACGATCTCCAGCCAGGCGGTGCGTCCGCCCGAGCGCAGCAGCCGCGCCGCGCTCGCCCGCAGGTGTTCGCCGTCGACCACCGCGCCGGCGACCAGGGCCTCCACCAGTCCCGGCTCCGGCAACCGGTCCACCTGCACGTGGTAGGTCTTGTCCGGACCGCCGCCCGGGTCCAGCACCCGCGCCGCCCAGGCCGGGTCGTTGGTGAACAGCAGCAGGCCCTCGCTGGCCTTGTCCAGGCGGCCGACCGGTGCCAGCCAGGGCAGGCCGGCACCCTCCAGGCACCGGTACACGGTGTCGCGCCCCTGCTCGTCGCGGGTGGTGGTCACCAGCCCGCGCGGCTTGTTGAGCATCACGTAGCGCCGCTCCGGCGGTGCCGGGTCCAGCCCCTCCACCCGCACCCCGCGCATGCCGTCGCGCACGGGATGTTCCGGGTCCAGCACCACGCGCCCGTGCACGCTCACCCGTCCGGCGCGGATCAGCCGGGCGGCCTCGCTGCGCGAGCACAGCCCCGCCTTGGACAGCACCCGCGCCAGCCCATAGCGCGGGGCGGGCACGGCGGCCTGGGCACTGCCCCGGCCATGGAGCGGCCGGCGCGGCGGGCGCCGGAGTGATGCGTCCACCGGCGCGCCCTCAGTCCTGCGGGTCGGACGCCGGTGCGGGCGACTGGCCTCGCCGGCCGGCGGCGTGGCCGGCTGCGCGGGCGCCGCAGCGCCCTTGGCCACGCGCACGCCGCGCGCCTTCATCCAGGCGTCGAACTCGTCGGCGGTCATGCGCTTGCCGTCCTGGCTCATGTCGAAGCGCCAGGGTGTGTTGTCGTAGGCGGTCTGCGGCCGGTACGCGGCCGGGTCGCCGGCACTGGCAGGCGCCGGCGCGTCCGGCAGCGCCCGGGCCACGTCGCGGCAGCCCTCGATGCGCAGCCGCAGCAGCACCCGGTCCAGGGACTGCGCCGGGTCGTAGGCCGGGGCCAGCACGCCGCTGGGCATGCCCAGCACCGAGGTGCGCGAGGCCAGCTCCGGCGCCACCGGGGCGACGGCGGTGGGCGCCTGCGGCAGCGGCCGCTCCACCCGCGGAGCGGCACAGTCCGGGGTCGCGGCGGCGGGAAGGGAAGCCAGCCCGAGGAGGCAGGCGGCGGCGATGGCGCGCATGGTGGAGGCTCCTGCGGCGACTGTCCCGGCAGTGTAGGCACCGCCGCGACGCCGGTTCAAGGAAAACCGCACCGCGCGCAACGCCCGGGGCGGCAGGCGTGAAAGTCAAAAAAAACGGGGCCCGGCCGGGCCGGACCCCGTTTGCATCACCGCGCGGGCGAACGTCAGTTCTGGACGTTCAGCTCGGTGCGGCGGTTCTTCGCGCGGCCTTCCGGATTGTCCGAGCCATCCGGGTTGGTGTTCGGCGCGATCGGACGGCTCTCGCCGTAGCCGTTCGGGCCGACCAGGCGCGAGGCGTCGATGCCGTTGCTGACCAGGTAGTCATACACGGCCTTGGCACGGCGCTCCGACAGCTTCTGGTTGTACTCGTCGGTACCCTTGGAGTCGGTGTGGCCGGCCACCTCGACGCGCAGGTCCGGATAGCGCTTCAGGATCTCCACGGCCTCGTTCAGGATGGCCACGGCGTCCGGACGCAGGGTCGCCTTGTCGAAGTCGAAGTTCACGCCCTTCAGGTCGATCGAGACCGGCACCGGGCAGCCGTCCGGACCGATGGCCTGGCCGGCCTGCGAACCCGGGCACTTGTCGTCGCAGTTGTTGACGCCGTCGCCGTCGTCGTCCAGGTCGGCGCAGCTCGGGGCGGCCGGAGCCGGGGCCGGCGGCGGGGCGGCGACCGGGGCCGGACCCAGCGGGATCACGACGCCGACCGAAGCCAGCAGGTCGCCNAACCAGTCCTCGTTCGGGGCATTGATGCTCTGGTCGTCGAAGTCGGCGCGGTAGGCCAACTCGGTGCGCACGGCCACACGGTTGTCGAAGGTGGTCTGCAGGCCGACGCCGACCTTGGCGGCGGCGTTGCCGTCCTTGCGCTGGCCCGGCGAGTTCGGGCTCGGGGTCGCGTCGAACTCCTCCTCCGACCGCTGGTAGCCGATGCCGAACAGCACGTACGGGTTCCAGCCGCGGCCTTCCTGGATGAAGTGGCGGCGGAAGTCGATCGACAGGCCGTACTGGCTCCAGTTCAGGTCGCTGTTGCCGTCGAACGACGGGTTCTGGTAGTTCAGCTCGCCGTCAATCGACCAGTTCGGGCTGACGAACTTGCCCAGACCAATGGTGCCGAACGGGGCGTCATCGGTGCCACGCTCGCTGTNCTGGAAGTTGAAGCCGNCCGAGCCGGTCAGGTACCAGCGATCGTCGAACTCCTGCGCGGAAGCGGCCTGCGCCACGGCCAGGCCGCCCAGCAGCGCAGCGGTCAGAAGTTTCATTTTCATCTCATGCTCCTTGATGATCCGGGGATGAAAAACCGAGTGCCCTCAGGTTTTCCCGTTTCAGATATCCCGCCAGTGACGGGACATCCCTGACGGCCGTTCTGCACGTCGTCGCGCCGAAGCCTAGGTGCGATGAAGTGAAGGCGGCGTTAACAACAACATAACATGTGAAGCCAAACCCGGGCCGGGAAAGCGTGCCCCTGTTCACGTTCTGTCAGGGTGCCGTGTGCGCAACGCTCCGTCGCGCCGGACGCACTTCTGCCTCTCCCGACCGGTCCCGATGCTGGCGCCATGGACGCCCCCCTCCCCGCCCTGTTCCTGTCCCACGGCTCGCCGATGCTGGCCGTGCAGGATTCCCCCACCGGCCGCTTCCTCGATGGCCTGGCCCGGCACCTGCCCGGACCACGCGCGGTGCTGGTGGCCTCCGCCCATTTCAACGCGCCCGGCCCGGTGGTGACCGCCGCGGAGCGGCCGGCCACGGTGCACGACTTCGGGGGATTCCCTCCGGCCCTGTACGCCCTGGAATATCCGGCCGCCGGCGACCCGGCCCTGGCCGCGGCCGTGGCCGGCCGCCTGCGCGATGCCGGCTTCGACGCCCGCACCGATCCGGAGGCGGGCCTGGACCACGGCGTGTGGGTGCCGCTGCGGCGCATGTACCCGGAGGCGGACCTGCCGGTGCTGGCCCTGTCGGTGGACCCGTGGCGCGACGCGGCCTGGCACTACCGGGTCGGCCAGGCCCTGGCCCCGCTGCGGAAGGCGGGCGTGCTGGTGGTCGGCTCGGGCAGCTTCTCGCACAACCTCCGCGCCCTCGACGGGCGGCCCGGCGCGCCGGTGCCGGACTGGGTGGAGGCCTTCACCGCGGCCCTGCGCCGGCGCCTGCTGGAGGGCGACGTGGCCGGCGCGCTGGACTGGACCGCGCTGCCGGCCGCGCGTCTCAACCACCCCACGCCCGAGCACCTGCTGCCGCTGTTCGTGGCCCTGGGCGCCGGCGGCGGCGCCCCGGCCGGACTGCTGCACGAGGACGTGGAGCTGGGCGCGCTGGCGCTGGACGCCTACGCCTTCGGCCTGCACGCCTGACCGACACGGGCGCGCCGGTATGATGGCCCCTCTCCCCGGAGCCAGGAGGCAAGCGTGAAGGCCATCGGATTCACCCGCTACCTGCCCGTCGAAGACCCCGAATCGCTCCTGGACCTGGAACTGCCGCGTCCGGAACCGGCCGGCCAGGATCTGCTGGTGCGGGTGGAGGCGGTNTCGGTCAACCCCGTGGACACCAAGCTGCGCGCGCCCGCGCCGGGACGCGCGCCGGAGCCGCAGCCGCGCATCCTCGGCTTCGACGCGGCCGGCGTGGTCGAGGCGGTGGGGCCGGAGGTGACCATGTTCCAGCCCGGCGACGAGGTCTACTACGCCGGCGACGTCACCCGCCCCGGCAGCAACGCCCAGTACCAGCTGGTGGACGAGCGCCTGGTGGCGGCCAAGCCCATCACCCTGGACTTCGCCGAGGCGGCGGCACTGCCGCTGACCGCACTCACCGCCTGGGAGCTGCTGTTCGAGCGCATGCCCTACCGCTTCGACGGCGACAACGCCGGCCGGCGCCTGCTGGTGATCGCCGGCGCCGGNGGGGTCGGCTCCATGGCCATCCAGCTGGCACGGCGGGCCGGCTTCACCGTGGTGGCCACCGCCTCGCGCCCGGAGAGCGTGGACTGGTGCCGGCGCATGGGCGCGCACGAGGTGATCGACCATCGCCAGCCGCTGGGCCCGCAGCTGCAGGCCCTGGGCATGGAAGCGGTGGAGGCGGCGGTCAACTTCGCCGACACCGACCGCTACTGGGACACGCTGGGCGAGCTGCTGGCACCGCAGGGCCATGTCGGCCTGATCGTGGAGCCGGCCGGGCCACTGCGGATCGGCGACCCGTACAAGGCCAAGTCCATCGGCATCCACTGGGAGTTCATGTTCACCCGCTCGCGCTTCCGCACCGCGGACATGGCCTGCCAGCACCGCATCCTGTCCCGGGTGGCCAGCCTGGTGGAGGCCGGCGAGTTGCGGACCACCGTGTCGGAGACGCTGGGACCGATCACCGCGGCCAACCTGCGCGAGGCGCACCGCCGCCTGGAGTCCGGCCGCACCGTCGGCAAGCTGGTCCTGGCCGGCTGGCCGTAACCGGCCGACTTGCCGCCGCGCCGGTTTCGCGGCAGGCTGCGCGGCGTTCTCCGTACGCCAGCGTATCCCATGCAGACCCCTGCCGAGACCGCCACGCCCTACCCGCATCTGTTCGCCCCGCTGGACCTGGGCTTCACCACCCTGCGCAACCGGGTGCTGATGGGCTCGATGCACACGGGGCTGGAGGACCGCGCCCGCGACTTCCCGANGCTGGCGGCCTACTTCGCCGAACGCGCCGCCGGCGGCGTCGGCCTGATCGTCACCGGCGGCTTCGCCCCCAACGTCGCCGGCTGGCTGGCCCCGTTCGGCGGCAAGCTGGCCTGGCCCTGGGAGACGGCCCGGCACCGCCAGGTCACCCGTGCCGTGCACGAGCACGGGGCCAGGATCTGCCTGCAGCTGCTGCACGCCGGCCGCTACGGCTACCACCCGCTGGTGGTGGCCCCGTCCCGGATCAGGTCGCCGATCAGCCCGTTCACCCCGCGCGCCCTGTCCGCCCGCGGCGTGGAGCGGCAGATCGCCGCCTTCGCCAGCGCCGCCGCACGGGCGCGCGAGGCCGGCTACGACGGCGTGGAAGTGATGGGCTCGGAGGGCTACCTGATCAACCAGTTCACCGCCCCGCGCACCAACCGCCGGCAGGACGCCTGGGGTGGCGACGCGGAGCGGCGGATGCGCTTCGCCGTGGAGATCGTGCGCCGGGTGCGCGAGGCCTGCGGAGCGGACTTCATCCTCATCTACCGCCTGTCCCTGCTGGACCTGGTCGAGGACGGCAACACCTGGGACGAGATCGTGGCCCAGGCCAAGGCGGTGGAGGCCGCCGGCGCCACGATCATCAATTCCGGCATCGGCTGGCACGAGGCGCGGGTGCCGACCATCGCCACGCCGGTGCCGCGCGCGGCCTTCGCCGGGGTGACGGCGCGGCTGAAGCCGCACGTGCGTCTGCCGCTGGTGGCGGTCAACCGCATCAACATGCCGGAGGTGGCCGAGGCCATCCTCGCCTCCGGCCAGGCCGACATGGTCTCGCTGGCCCGGCCGCTGCTGGCCGACCCGCAGTGGCCGGCCAAGGCCCGCGCCGGCCGCACCGAGGCCATCAACACCTGCATCGCCTGCAACCAGGCCTGTCTGGACCACATCTTCGCCGGCAAGCGCGCCAGCTGCCTGGTCAACCCGCGCGCCTGCGCCGAGACCGAGCTCGACTANCTGCCGGCCACGCGGCGCAAGCGCATCGCCGTGGTCGGTGCCGGTCCGGCCGGCCTGGCCTGCGCCACCGTGGCCGCGCAGCGCGGCCACGCCGTGACCCTGTTCGAAGCCGCCGCCGAGATCGGCGGCCAGTTCAACCTGGCCCGGCGCATCCCCGGCAAGGAGGAGTTCAACGAGACCCTGCGCTACTTCCGCCACCGCCTGGAGGAGACCGGGGTGGAGCTGCGCCTGGGCACCGAGGCCGGCCCGGCGCAGCTGGCCGGCTTCGACGAGATCGTCCTGGCCACCGGCGTGGTCCCGCGCCGCGTGGACTTCCCCGGCGCCGACCACCCCAGCGTGGTCGGCTACACCGACGTGCTGACCGGCAAGGTCCGCCCCGGCGCGCGGGTGGCCATCATCGGCGCCGGCGGCATCGGCTTCGACGTGGCCGAGTTCCTGGTCCAGGAGGGCCCCTCGCCGAGCCTGGACCCGGCCCGCTGGATGGCCGAGTGGGGCGTGGACCCGACCTCGTCCCGCCGCGGCGGCCTGATCCCGGCCCGGCCGGAGCCGCCAGCCCGCCAGGTCTGGCTGCTGCAGCGCAGCCCCGGCCAGCCCGGCCGGCGNCTGGGCAAGACCACCGGCTGGATCCACCGGGCCACGCTCAAGGCCAAGGGCGTGCGCATGCTCGGCGGCGTGGAGTACCTGGGCGTGGACGAGGAGGGCCTGCACGTACGGGTGGACGGGGCCGAGCAGTGCCTGCCCGCGCAGACGGTGGTGGTCTGCGCCGGCCAGGAGCCGAACCGCGGGCTGGAGGCGCGCCTGCGCGAGGCCGGCATCGCCGTCCCGGTGCACCGGGTCGGCGGCGCGGACGTGGCCGCGGAACTGGATGCCAAGCGGGCGATCGACCAGGGCACGCGCCTGGCGGCGCGCCTGTAGGCTCCGCGGAACGTGATCTCCGTCACACCTGACGGGACGCGGCAGGGGCCGATTGTCAAGCCCGGGCGTTCAGGACCGGTTCGGAAGAGCGCCCCTATCGTGCGCGCCACTTTCCGGCCCGCCCCCTTGGGCAGGTCGCCGGCCCCTTCCGCCGGCACAGGCAGCACGCCGGCTGCCTCCCCATGACGCCCCGCGGGTGTGGGCGCCTTCCCTCCGGCCCCCCGGCCGGCGGGNGCCCCGCCCGCGAAGACGGAGCAAGGAGAACCCGCATGAAACTGGCCTGGATCCTCTGGCTGTCGCAGCTCCTGCCACAGCCGGCTGCCGACTCCCTGTGCCTGAGCACCACCGTGTACCTGGAAGCCCGCGACCAGAGCCTGCGCGGCCAGCAGGCCGTGGCCGAGGTGGCCCTGCGCCGGCGCGACAGCGGCCTGTGGGGCGAGTCCGTGTGCGACGTNGTGACCGCCCGCAAGCAGTTCGCCCCGACCCTGGTCTCGCCGAACACCCGCCTGCGCAACCTGGACGCCTGGAACCGTTCGGTGGACGTGGCCCTGCGCGCCGAGCGCAACTGGGCCCTGCCGGTCGGCCAGCGCGTGGAGATCGTGCCNGGCGCCAGCCACTTCGCCGCCCATGCCATCGCCAGCCCGAGCTGGGCCAACGCCTACCAGGTGGCCACCATCGGCGACCACACCTTCTACAAGGTCCAGTCGCTGCGCCCGCGCCCGCGCGGCCAGCAGCANTCCTGAGCCCCGCCCCGGCGCGCCGGGCGCCGGGGATTTGCCGCCGCACGGCGGCTCTGGGATAGTTCCGCGCCTTCCGCCCGCAAGGGCATCCGAGAGATGCGGACACTCATTATGAAGCTCTACACCAAGCCCGGCGCCTGCTCGACGGCCATCCACATCGACCTGTGCTGGACGGGCGCCCCCTACGAGTTCCAGATCATGGACGCCGAGGGGCTGAAGTCCCCGGAATTCCGCGCGATCAATCCCGCCGGCTCGGTGCCGGTGCTGGTGGACGGGGACTTCGTCCTGACCCAGAACGCCGCCATCGCCGGCTACATCGCCGACCGCCATCCGCAGGCCGGCCTGGCCGGNGACGGCAGCGNGCGCCAGCGCGCCGAGGCCACGCGCTGGCTGTCCTTCGTCAATTCCGACCTGCACCCGGCATTCAAGCCGCTGTTCGTCCCGGCGGCGTTCATCGAGGATGCCGCCCAGCACGAGGCGCTGCGGGCCACCGCCAGGCGCCGCCTGCGCGGTCTGTTCGAGACCGCCGACGCCCGCCTGGCCGACCGCCAGTGGCTGGCCGGCTTCCGCAGCTTCGCCGATCCCTACCTGTTCGTGACCCTGCTGTGGGCCGGCCGGGTGGGCGTGGACCTGGCCGGCCTGGAGCACCTGGCTGCCTTCCGCGAGCGCATGCAGGCCGATGCCGGCGTGCAGCAGGCCCTGCGGGCCGAAGGCCTGCTCTGACCTCCATCCTGGCCGCGGGGGNGGGGCAGCCGCCCGCCACGCTCAGGCGGCGGTGTCCGCCGCCCCTTCAGGCTCGAGTGAGCGTTCCCAATCCGAAGCGAAGGTTTCGCCCTTGACCTTGGCCAGGGCCTGCCGGATCTCGGGCAGCAGGGCGCGCAGGCCGGCCTCGTCCTCGGCCCGCTCCACCTTCAGCTGCAGGAAGTAGCCGCGCAGGCCCAGGTGGGCCCGGATGGCGTCGCTCAGCCGCTGGTAGAGGAAGCCGAACCGGTCCCCCGGGGCCGCGCCCTGCGCGTCCGTGCCGGCCGGCGCGGANGGAGCCGCGGGCGGGCGGCCGGGGGCCACCGCCCGGGCCAGAGCCGCCGGGTCGAACCCGGTCGGCACCGGCTCGATCAGCCCCTCGGCCAGCAGCCGCTCGATGGCATCGGCCGGGGCACGGACCCCGGCGATGACCTCCTTCAGTTCGGAGACGGGCCGCTGCCCGTCCACCATGAGCAGGACGGTCCGCAGGGCCGGCGGCAACCGCCGGCCGCGATCGCGGATCTCCTCCCGCCCGGCCTCTGTCTTGCGGAAGACGTCCCCGTCGCGCATAGCCTCCCCCTGGCTGGCTGGTCAGGTTGTCATGGCCTCACCCGCGCNGGTCGATCGGCACGAACTCCCTCGGCTCCGGACCGGTGTAGTTGGCGCTGGGCCGGATGATCTTGCCATCGATCCGCTGCTCGATCACGTGGGCGCTCCAGCCGGAGGTCCGGGCGATCACGAACAGGGGGGTGAACATGGCCGTCGGCACGCCCATCATGTGGTAGCTGACCGCGCTGAACCAGTCCAGGTTGGGGAACATCTTCTTGATGTCCCACATCACCGTCTCCAGGCGCTCGGCGATGTCGAACATCTTCATGTTGCCCNGCTCGGCCGACAGCTGGCGGGCCACTTCCTTGATGATCTTGTTGCGCGGGTCGCCCACCGTGTAGACCGGGTGGCCGAAGCCGATGATGACTTCCTTGCGCTCCACGCGGGCGCGGATGTCGGCCTCGGCCTCGTCCGGGGTCTCGTAGCGCTTCTGCACCTCGAAGGCCACCTCGTTGGCGCCGCCGTGCTTGGGACCGCGCAGGGCGCCGATGGCGCCGGCGATGCAGCTGTACATGTCCGAGCCGGTGCCAGCGATCACGCGCGCGGTGAAGGTGGAGGCGTTGAACTCGTGCTCGGCGTACAGGATCAGGCTGGTGTGCATGGCGCGCACCCAGCTCTCGCGCGGCTTCTGCCCGTGCAGCAGGTGGAGGAAGTGGCCACCGATGCTGTCGTCGTCGGTCTCCACCTCGATGCGCCTGCCGTTGCAGGCGTAGTGGTACCAGTACAGCAGCATCGAGCCGAGGCTGGCCATCAGTTTGTCGGCGATGTCGCGCGCGCCGGGATGGTTGTGGTCGTCCTTCTCCGGCAGCACGCAGCCGAGCACGGACACGCCGGTGCGCATCACGTCCATCGGGTGCGCCGACGGCGGCAGCTGTTCCAGCGCCGCCTTGACCGCGGCCGGGATGCCGCGCAGGGCCTTGAGCTTGGCCTTGTAGGCGGCCAGCTCGGCACGGTTGGGCAGCTTGCCGTGCACCAGCAGGTGGGCGATCTCCTCGAACTCGCAGGTGTTGGCGATGTCCAGGATGTCGTAGCCGCGGTAGTGCAGGTCGTTGCCGCTGCGGCCGACCGTGCACAGGGCGGTGTTGCCGGCGGCGGTGCCGGACAGGGCGACGGACTTCTTCGGCTTGAATCCGGTGGCGGTGGTCTCGCTCATGCCTGTTCTCCTGTTGGGCGGGCGCGGCCCGCCACGGGTCTGGATGCGGGGTGCGCGCCGGCGCGCGTTCAGCCCTTGCGGGCGAACAGTGCGTCCAGGCGGCGCTCGAAGTCGTGGTAGCCGATGCGCTCGTACAGCTCCTCGCGNGTCTGCATGGCCTCGACCACGTTGCGCTGGTGGCCGTCGCGGCGGATGGCCTCGTACACGGCCTCGGCGGCCTTGTTGGCGGCACGGAAGGCCGACAGCGGGAACAGCTGGATGGCCACGCCGGCCCCGGCCAGCTCCTCGCGCGAGAACAGCGGGGTCTTGCCGAACTCGGTGATGTTGGCCAGCACCGGCACCTTCACCGCCTCGACGAACCTGCGGTAGGTGTCCAGGTCGTAGGCGGCCTCNGCGAAGATGCCGTCGGCGCCGGCCTCCACGCAGGCCAGGGCGCGCTCGATGGCCGCATCCACGCCTTCCACCGCGATGGCGTCGGTGCGCGCGATCAGGAAGAAGTCCGGGTCCGTCTTCGCATCGGCGGCCGCCTTGATGCGGTCGACCATCTCCTCCTTCGACACGATCTCCTTGCCCGGGCGGTGGCCGCAGCGCTTGGCGCCGACCTGGTCCTCGATGTGGCAGGCGGCGGCGCCGGCCTTGATCAGGCTCTTGATGGTGCGCTCGATGTTGAACGCCGACGGGCCGAAGCCGGTGTCGATGTCCACCAGCAGCGGCAGGTCGCACACGTCGGTGATGCGGCGCGTGTCGACCAGCACGTCCTCGAGGGTGTTGATGCCCAGGTCCGGCAGACCGAGCGAACCGGCGGCCACGCCGCCGCCGGACAGGTAGATGGCCCGGTAGCCGGCACGCTTGGCCAGCAGGGCATGGTTGGCGTTGATCGCGCCGACCACCTGCAGCGGCGATTCGGCGGCCAGGGCGGCGCGGAACCTCGCGCCGGCGGAATGAAGGGACATGGGACGGGACTCCTGCGGCACGGCAGTGCACGTGACCCCGGCAATGTGTCACCCTGTCATCCGTTGATCAATCTTGATGCGGACGATCAATATGTCCATGGACAGCGACCTGATCCCCGCCGCCGAGGCCTGCCGGCTGCTGGGCATCAGCCCCGCCACGCTCTATGCCTACGTCAGCCGCGGGCTGCTGGAGTCGCGCCCGGGGCGCGACCACCGCAGCCGCGTGTACCGGCGCCAGGAGGTGGAGCGCCTGGCCCAGCGCAAGCGCCTGGGCCGGGGCGCGGCGCGCGGCGCGGCGCAGAGCCTGGACCGCGGCCTGCCGGTGATGGAGACGCGGATCTCGCTGATCCGTCCGGACGGTCCCTACTACCGCGGCCGTTCCGCGGTGGCCCTGGCCCGCGCCGGCGCNACCCTGGAGGACACCGCCCGCCTGCTGTGGGACTGCGGCAGCCAGGACCCGTTCGCCGATCCGCCCGGCGACTGGCCGGCGCGGCTGGCACCGCTGGCCAACGCCGCCGAGCTGCCGCCGCTGTCGCGCGCGATGGCGGTGATCCCGCTGCTGGCNCTGCAGGTGCCGCACTCCTTCCAGGCCGACCAGGCCACCCGCCGCGNCCTGGCCGCGNCCCTGCTGCGGCAGAACGCCGGCCTGCTGGTGGCCCGCCGGCCCGCCGGGCCGGTGCACCGCCTGCTGGCCGGGACCTGGCGCCCCGGCGACGAGGCCTTCGCCGAACTGGTCCGCGCCGCGCTGGTGCTGTGTGCCGACCATGAGCTCAACGTCTCGGCCTTCGCCGCGCGCGTGGTCGCCTCCACCGGCGCGCACCTGCACGCGACCGTGTGCGCCGGGCTGTCCGCGCTGGCCGGCCCGCGCCACGGCGGCGCCACCGCGCGCGTGTGCGCGCTGCTGGAGGACGCGCGGCAAAGCCGTGACGTGCGCCGCCTGGTCGCCGCCCGCTGGCAGCAGGGTGAGGACCTGCCCGGCTTCGGCCACGCGCTGTACCCGGCCGGCGACCCGCGCGCGGCCGAACTGCTGGCGATGCTGCGCGCCATGCCCGCGGACCCGGCCACGATGGAACTGGTGGAGGCGGTGGTCGCCGCCGCCGCGGAGGTCAGCGGCCGCCGGCCGAACGTGGACTTCACCCTGGCCGCGCTGTGCCTGGCCCACGGCCTGACCGCCACCCACGCCCTGTCCCTGTTCGCCGCCGGCCGNGTGGCCGGCTGGCTGGCCCACGCCCTGGAGCAGCAGACCCTGGGCCGGCTGATCCGTCCGCGCGCCCGCTACACCGGGCTGCCGCCGGACGGCGACGCCGACGCGCCGCACGACTGAGCGGCGGCACCGCCCCGGCCGAGCTTGCGCCCCACCGCGCGCAGCAGGTCGGCGAGGTTGAAGGGCTTGAGCAGCAGGTCCATGCGCTCGCCGAGGAAGGCCTGGCGGTCCTGCGCGTTCTCGGTGTAGCCGGTGATGAACAGCACCGGCAGATCCGGATGGCGCGCGCGCACGCGGTCGGCCAGTTCGCGGCCGCTGATCCCGGGCAGGCCCACGTCGGTCAGCAGCAGGTCGAAGCCGCCTCCGGCGATGGCCTGCAACGCCGCATCGGCATCCGCGCAGGCCACCACCTGGTAGCCGGCGCCGGCCAGCACCTCCTCGGCCATGCCGCGCACCAGCTCGTTGTCGTCCACCAGCAGGATGCGCTCGCTGCCGCCCTCCACCGCCGTGGCCTCCACCGCCATCTCCGGCGTGGCGACGGCCGCGCGCGGCAGCAGCAGCTCGATGGTGGTGCCCTGCCCCGGCACGCTGTGCGCGCGGGCGGTGCCGCCGCTCTGGCGGGCGAAGCCGTAGGTCATGGACAGNCCAAGGCCGGTGCCCTGGCCGACCGGCTTGGTGGTGAAGAACGGCTCGAACACCTTGCCGAGGATGTCCGGCGGGATGCCCGGCCCGTCGTCGGCCACGGTCAGGCTCACGTACCCGCCCGGCGGCAGGTCCGCCGGCACCGCCGCGGCCGGGCGCGCGGCGATGGTGATGCGGCCGCGGCCCTGCAGCGCATCGCGGGCGTTGATCACCAGGTTCAGCACCACGCTGTCCAGCTGCACCGCGTCGGCCAGCACGACCAGCCCCTCCGGCAGATCGAACTCCAGGGCGACGTTCTCGCCGATCGAGCGGGCCAGCAGNTCGGCCAGGCCGGTGACGCGCGCGCCGATGTCGAAGGCGGTGGCGTCCAGCGACTGCTTNCGGGCGAAGGCCAGCATGCGCTGGGTCAGCGCGGCGGCGCGCAGGGCCGCGGTGGACGCCACCGCGGCAAAGCGCGGGATGCGCTCCACCCGACCGCCCTCGACGGCCGCGCCGATCATGTCCAGCGCGCCGATGATGCTGGTCAGCAGGTTGTTGAAGTCGTGGGCGATGCCGCCGGTGAGCTTGCCCAGGGCGTCCATCTTGCGCGCCTGCTGCAGCTCCATCTCGGTGCGCTCGCGCTCGGCGATCTGCACCGCCAGCTCGCTGGTGGCCGAATCCAGCTGCAGGCGGTGGGCCTGTTCGCGGTCGTGGTGCTCGGTCTGGTCCTCCACGTACAGCAGGCCCACGCCCGGCTCGCGGTAGGGCGCTACCCGCCACTCGGTCACGCGCCGCCCGCGCGGGCTGGGCAGCAGGAAGGTGCCCTTCCAGCCGCTGCCCTCGTGCAGCGCGTGGCACAGCGCCTCCACCGGCTGCTGCCCGAACAGCGCGGCCAGGTCCGGCACGCCGGCCTCGGCCAGCAGACGCCGGAACGCCGGGTTGGCGTCGCGCACCTGCAGCGTGCCGGTCACCGCGGCGATGGGGGCGCCCACGTTCTCGAAGATCTCGCGGAAGCGCGCCTCGGCCGCGTGCAGCGCGTCCTCGGTGCGGCGCACGCGCAGCAGGGTGCGCAGGGTCGCCAGCAGCACGTCGTGGTCCACCGGATGGACCAGGTAGGCGTCGGCGCCGGCGTCCAGCCCCTCGATCACGTCGCCGTTGGCGATGGACGCGGCCGAGACGTGGATCACGGGCAGCAGGCTGGTGGCCGGGTCGGCACGCAGCATCCGCACCAGGTCGAAGCCGCTCATGTCCGGCAGGTTCACGTCCAGCACCAGCGCATCGAACGGCTCGCGCCCGATCCAGGCCAGGCCCTCGTTGCCGGTGCCGGCCTCGGCCACGGCAAAGCCCTGCCGCTCGAGCACGCGCCGCACCGAGTAGCGGGTGGCCGCGTTGTCGTCCACCACCAGGATCCGGCTAGCCCCCACTGTCGTCCTCCGGCAATGCGATGGGCACGGTCACGTGGAATTCCGAACCCTGCCCGACGGTGCTGCTGACCCCCACGCTGCCGCCCAGCAGCGCGGCGAAGCGCCGGCACAGGGCCAGGCCCAGTCCGGTGCCACGCAGGCGCTTCTGCAGCGGCGAGTCCACCTGCACGAAGTCCTCGAACAGCGNGCCGAGCATGTGCTCCGGGATGCCGATGCCGGTGTCGCGCACACTGAAGCGCACGTGCCGCTCGCCCTCGGGCCTGGCCGACACCGACACCCGCCCCTGCGGAGTGAACTTCAGCGCGTTGGAGATGAAGTTGCGCAGGATCTGCGCCAGCTTCTTGTCGTCGGTGTACAGCAGCGGCGGCGGGGCCTCGAACACCAGCTCGACGTTGCCGGCGCCTTCCACCAGCGGGCGGAACATGCCGCGCAGGGCCGAGAACAGGTCCATCAGGTCGAACCAGGCCGGCGAGATGGAGATGCGCCCGGCCTCGATGCGGGCCAGGTCGAGCAGGTCGTCCACCATCTCGCGCAGCTCCAGCGCCGCGGCGCTGACGAAGCGCACCTGGCGCAGCTGCTCGCCGTTGAGCGGGCCGTCCATGCCCTGCTCCAGCAGCCGGGCGATGCTCAGGATCGAGCCCAGCGGCGTGCGGAACTCGTGGCTCATGTAGGAGAGGAACCGGCTCTTGAGCTCGGACACCTCGCGCAGCTGCCCGGCCTGCTGGTCCAGCTCGGCGTACAGGGCCAGCACGCCCTGGTTGGTCTCGGCCAGCTCGGCGCGCAGCGCCGCGTTCTCCGCGCGCAGCTGCTCGAGCACGGCCAGCGCGTCCCCCGGTGCGGCGCTCATGCCCGCCCTCCCAGGCGCACNGCGATGGCGCCGGTGTCGTCGCGGCCGCGGTCGAAGTCGCGCAGCAGCACCGCCANCACCAGCGCCGGATGGCGGAACGCCAGGCCCTCGTAGCGGGCCAGGTTCCAGCGCGACTGCAGCCCGTCGCTGTGCAGCAGCAGCAGCGCGCCGGGCGCGACCGGCAGGCTGAAGCCAGGCGCGCGCCGGTACTGCCCGCCGACGATGCCCGGATGCGAGGGCAGCCCGCGCGCGGGCAGGCCGGCCTCGTGCACCGAGGCGGCGATGTTGCCCACGCCGCTGAACCGCACCAGGCCGGCCTCCGGCTCGTGGCAGGCCACCGCCACCGCGCCGCCGCGGCTGCCGGCCATGCGCGCGTGCATGCGGCCCAGCTGCAGGTCCGGCGCCAGCTCCGGCGCCTCGGCCACCGCCTCGATGCCGGCCGCGGCCGCCTCGCCCGCCTGCACGCCGTGGCCCAGGCCGTCCACCAGCGCCACCACCACGCGCGCGCCGTCCCGGCCGAGGAACCAGGCGTCGCCGCACACCGTCTCCCGGCCCAGTGGCACGCGCAGGGCGCCGTAGTCCAAGTCCTCGTCGCGCGAACGTTCCGGATAGATCCGCGCCAGCACCACCGCCCCGCCGGCGTCGGACCACACGTCGAACACCTCGGACCACACGTCGAACACCTGCGCCTGGCGCCGGATCGCACCCAGGCCCTGGCCGGGGCTGCCGGCCCCGGTCGTGTAGCCGTCCGGCAGGCAGCGCTCCAGGGAGAAGCCCGGGCCGCGGTCGATGGCGCACACCTCCACGCCCGGGCCGGTGCGCCCCTGCACCAGCGACAGCAGCACACGGCCGCCACCGCCGTGGCGCAGCACGTTGGTGGCCACCTCGGTGGCCGCCAGGGTCACCCGCCCGGCATCCAGCTCGCCGAAGCCGGCGCAAGCGGCCAGGGCCCGCGCCTCGCGGCGCACCTGCCCCACCCGGGTGGCCTCCTCCACCGGGATCACGCGCGTGGCCTGGCCGATGAACCCTACGCCCATTTGGTGATCGCCACCCGCGTGCCGCGCCCGGGGGGCGCTGTCGATCTCGAAGGCGTCCACCAGGCGGCGCGAGCCGGACAGGCCCAGGCCCATGCCGGTGCCCGAGGTCCAGCCATCGGTGAGGGCCTGGGCGATGTCGGCGATGCCCGGCCCCTGGTCCACGAACTCCAGGCGGATGCCCGCGCGCATGCCGTCGCGGACCACGTGCCAGCTCATGGTGCCGCCGCCACCGTAGACCACCGCGTTGCGCGCCAGCTCGCTGGCGGCGGTCACCAGCTTGGTCCACCGGAATCTCGCCGTGCGGGTTCATTCGTCGCCGGCGCCTGCCTGCCGCAGCAGCCTCATGCCCCGCTCCACCGTCAGCGCGGTGCTCACGCCGGTGGCTCGACCAGGGTGATGGCCACCGCCGGCTGCATGCCCACCACCACGGTACGCGCGTCCATCACCGCGGCCAGTGCCGAGATGGTGGCGATCATGCGGCCGATGAAGGAGTCGACGATGTCCAGCGCGGAGATCTCGATCAGCACGCCGCGCGCCGAGGTGGCGCGGATGCGCTCGGCTAGGTCATCCTNGAGGGTCAGCGCGAGCTGGTCGTGCATGNCCACCTGGATGGTGACCAGCAGCACCTCGCCCATCTGCAGGATCGGGATGCGCTCCATCAGGCCGCCTTCGCCACGGTCACGCCGGTGCGCTTGAGCGCCAGCGCCAGGGCGTCGGCGAGGTTGGCCTTGGTGACGATGCCCTGCAGGTCCAGGCCCAGGTGCACGATGGTCTGCGCGATCTGCGGGCGCACGCCGCTGATGATGGCGTCGGCGCCCATCAGGCGGATCGCGGTGACGGTCTTGAGCAGGTGCTGCGCCACCAGGGTGTCCACNGTGGGCACGCCGGTGATGTCGATGATCGCGATCTCCGAGCCGGTTTCCACGATCCGCTGCAGCAGCGACTCCATGACCACCTGGGTGCGCTGCGAATCCAGGGTACCGATCATCGGCAGCGCCAGCACGCCCTCCCACAGCTTCACCACCGGGGTGGACAGCTCCAGCATCTCCTCCTGCTGGCGCGCGATCACGTCCTCGCGGTTCTTCTGGAACACCTTGACCGTGTACAGGCCCAGCTGGTCCAGCAGCGCCGAGACACCCCGCAGCTGNGCGGCCATTCGCCGCGGCGCGTCGGCGTTGGCCTGCTCGACCGCGTCGAACAGCGGCTGCTTGAGCGAGAAGATGAAGGTGGCCGTCTCCGCGGCGCTGAAGCCCTTGAGCACCCGCTCTCGCGACAGCTCCTCGAGGAAGTGGCGCACCTCCGCCCAGGGTTCGCCCTGCAGGCCGTCGGCGTCGCCTGCCGCCGCCG
>JGI26049J44785_1000739_pt1 | contig 17569 bp, 19 predicted proteins | sample HigsolmetaGSP11D_FD_44785 | JGI IMG/M metagenome (IMG submission 44785)
AAATGGATGTTTACTACCCTCGCTTAGGTGTTTTCGTTTTTTCTCTATAGTCCAGAAAAAATAAAACTGAAAATTCAGACATCATTTATGCGACGGTAGTGGAAAAATATATATACTATAAAGTTTTATCTATTTTTATTACAACATAAGGAAAAATATAGACGGGGAGGGCTCAAGTTGACCATTGTAGCCGTTGGATTGACGATTCGTATATTGTTCGTTTTATCACAAACGGTTTTATCTATCCAAAATAATAGAAGAGAAAAAATAAAAGAATATAAAGCCATTACGCAAAATTTTATTTTGCCCTATTTAAACGAAGTATTGCTATTTATCGATTTGAAAACGGATGTTCGAAAAGAAACGAGTCTGCCTTTTATCGAGATCCAATCGGAAGAGCTGATTACAAAAATGCAGGATCAAGTCCGCTACGGCAATGCGGGATTGGTGAAAGCTCTTTATCGCTACTTCAACGCCGCAGCGTTCTATGACGGTAGAGGAGAGGCTAAAAATTTAGCAACTTATGATGTGTTTTATCATTTTTAGGACATGCTTATGAAATCCTTGCGAAAAGCGAATTTAATGATGAGGAATTACTCAGTCATATCTTAAAAAGCCAAAAGATGTATGGAATGGCATTTGTATTGACTTCCATATTAGGTAATGACGAAGCTATAAAAATTCTCTCTTATAAATGGATATGGAGTGAAGAATTTTTAAATAAAATTCCATTATATTTACTAGATGATTTACTCCGACATTATAATCGTTCAACGATGGAAGAACATAAACTGCTTGAGATTTTAGCTATTATAAAGAAAGATTTTCAAAAGTCTTCTGAAAACGAGCGATTCCGAGATTAAAAAATTCTTTGGACGAAGCATTTGCAATTGTTAAAAAAAAGATGGTTGAATTACAGAAGCTAACTTTTTATAGATGAAAGATTCTATTTTATAGAGCAACTATATATATATTATTAAAAGGAAAAATTGCATTGAATTCGTATTCATTAAAGTAGAAAGTAAGGTGAAACAATGAAAGCTTATATTTTAAAACTATCCTTTGAAGGAATTGAACCAGAAGTTTGGCGACGAGTAATTATACCAGCCGGAGCAACGTTTAATCGATTGCATGAAACCATACAATATGTCACAAATTTTAAAAGCTATATGGAACCTTATCATGATTTTTGTTTTCCATTGGAAGATGTCATCATTACCAATAATGAAGAATTGATTGCACAGAAAGAAATTGGGGGTAAAAAGGTCAAGCAGCCTACGCGCATTAAAATTGATGCATATTTAGAAAAATACGGAAAAATCCTTTATCAATATGATTTTGGAGTCCAATGGGAAATTACTGTTGCTTTAGAGAATACTGTGGATGATTATTATTTCGGTTTTCCTACTTTATTGGATGGGGGAGGTATGGCTCCGCCGGAAGATGTTGGGGGACCAGCAGGTTATATGGAATTTTTGAAAATCATCCATAATCCAGTTCATCCACAATATACGATTTATCGAGAATGGGCGGAAAGGGTTGGATATAAACCGTTTAATATAGAAAATATTAATCATTCGCTGAAGCATGTAAAATTTAAAAAGACGGAATGGGAACATATTCACCACGAAAACTATGTAATCATTTCCGATAAATATCGCGGTTCTGATTTGATTGATACGGAAAAAGTAGCGAACAAAGAGTTAATTTTTGATTATATTGTCAGCTGCACGAATTTATACGGAATTGTTCCAAACTATAAAGTGATTCAGATTTATAATTTGCAAAATAAGCAAAAAATTACGAATAAAGATTTGCAAGCCATCACAACTGATTCACATTATAAAAAGATGCTGGAAAAATCAAATGTCGTTGTAGTAATGGATCGATTTATTCATCAAAGCCTAGATGAAAATAACTTAACGCAACAGCTGGAACAAGTAGTAGTTGGAAAGCCTTTTTATATTCCGGAGAAAGAAGAGCTGCTTCGATATAAAGATGCTTTTTATTATGAGAAAACAAAATATCACCGAGAACTGGCGAAATTGCTTGAAAAAGTGGAAATCACTGAAAACAAATCCATTCAGGAGATCATGAAGGATTTTGTATGGAAAACCAAGGCGATGAATTATAAATTTAACAGCACAATGAAAGAGTTTATGAGTCAGTTTGTGTTCAAAGATGTGAAGCAAGTAAATGAAATCACAAAAGTGTTGGTATTAGCTGCAAATGCGACAAGGACATGGAATAATCGTGGATATACGCCGGAAGAATTGTCCAATCTAACGAAACCGAAACAAACAAAAGTAGCAGCAGGTGTAAAAATTGGCCGCAACGATCCATGCCCATGCGGAAGCGGAAAAAAATATAAAAAGTGCTGTGGACGATAATAAAGAAAACCAAGGTGACCTTTTTGTCGCCTTGGTTTTTTAGTTATTTTATTTCGATTATTCCGCTGGATATATCTAAATCGATGCTATATTTGCCAGAACCATGTGTCCCACGCAGACGATTTCTGTCGTTTTTTTCATTTTTAAGAGGAAAGTGATTTTGAATTATGCCGCTGGATATTTCTCCATTTAGTGTAAAGTCGCTGTCATCCGGCAAATCAAGTACAATCCGCCCTGAACTTACTTCTGCTTCTATATCGCCAACCAATTCATCGATTTGCACAGATACGTCACCAGAAGAAACATCGATTTTCAGTTCTCCCGTAAAATGTTTTAAATCAATATCTCCTGAGGCGACGTCTATAGAAGCGGTTTTTGCATTGAGTGAATCGATATCGATGTCTCCTGAACCAACATCTAGTTCCAATGATGATAAAACGGTGTCTTTCGATAATTGAAGGTCAATGTCTCCCGAACCAGCATCCACTTTTAATTCTCGGTCATAGTCTTTAGGAATTGTCACGACTAACTGTGTGCGTCTGCCGAAATTGAAGAAGGAAAACAATTGACGATGATATTCGACTTCAATTGTATCCCCTTTTTTTGAAAGGTTTACATTCCCTTTTCCTTTTAATTCCGCTTTTACATAGTCTTGATCTTTAGAAATAACGGTTGTATCGACCCCTTTAATATCTAAATCAATTGAATTGATTTTGTCTGTGACTTTTACTTGGTGTTCTTGGGACAAAAACCAATTGGGAACATTAAAAACTAAACTAATCAAAAGCAAAATCAGAACGACAACTAAAATAATTTTTTTCACAGGAGTTCCCCCTCCTCATAGTGGATTTAAGTCTATCTTAGACAAAAAGAAGAGGGGCAACAACACCCTGTAGTTTTATTTCGTTCTAGGTCTTGAGCTGTAGATGATATTGAAAGGAAACTTTGTTGAAGAACATGATAAATAGGGCGGACCATCACCAATCTTATAATGCATCCGCCCAAAATAAATGGGATTATTTCATTTTATGGTTGGTGTGGTGTTCTTCTTGATGATGAACGGAAGGTGAGGTTTCTATAATTCGAATTGGCCGCATCATGTCGTGGTCTTCATGTTCGAGCAAGTGGCAGTGCCAAATATAGTTCCCCGTATGTTCTTTCCAGTGCATAATGACCCGTGTCACCATGCCGCTAGGAGCTTTCACTGTATCTTTCCAACCTCTTTCGAAATCGCGGGGAGGTTCTGGATCTCCGGTGAATTCAAGAATTTTTCCGCCGCTTTCTTGGTACTTTTCTACATTAAAAGGCTGGCGATTTAGAATTTTGAATTGAACTAAATGAATATGCATAGGGTGGGCAATCGGTGTGGTGTTAATAAACTCCCAAATTTCAATACTGTCTAATGAAGGAATTTCTGTACATGGATCATGGTACATTTGATCATCCAGCATCATCATAATTCGACCGTATTTGTCAGTGCTGGCGGATAAAGGCAATTTTCGGATGGTAGAGGCAAGATGTTCATGTAGCTCCATATCTTCTGCAAGTTTTGTCGGAATCTCGCTTGTATCTTTTCCTTTGAGCGGCTTTGTTACACGAAATTCCATAATCTCTCTTTTCGGTTCTTCTTCACTAAACAATGTGTTCAATAATTTGATTTTTTGTCCTTTGAATGGGGTGAAATCGACAATGACATCTACCCGTTCTGCCGGCATTAACTCAATGGAAGTGACCTCAACAGGAGCTTCTAAAAATCCCCCATCTGTACCGATTAGATAAAAAGGCGCGTTGTTTTCTAACTGGATGTTGTATGTGGAGCTGTTGGAGCCGTTTAAAATGCGGAATCGGTATTTTCTAGGTTCCACATTTAAATAAGGCCAAACTTTCCCGTTTACTACCATTAAATCTCCATTGAAAAATGGAACAATGGTAGGGATAAATGGTGTTGGGAAACCTTCTGGCGGCCTGTCTGGATAAAAGAGCGAACCATCTTCATTAAAAGATTTGTCTTGAAGGAGAAGGGGAAATTCATAATCTCCTTTTGGCAAATTTAATCGGTCTTCCAAGGCATCGCGAATAATGTAAAAGCCCGCTAATCCCGCATAAACATTTAGTCTTGTCATAGCCATTGTATGGTCATGATACCAGAGGGTTGCGGCCGGCTGGTGATTTGTATATTCATGAACTTTTCTTCTGAATTTAGGGCCAGTGTATTCATAATTTTGTGTATACCAAGCTTCCGGATGCCCATCGCTTTCCCAAAATACATTGGCTCCATGTAAATGCACAACGGAACGGACTTCTGGTGAATCTCCTACGCCATGGAGAGAGCGATCAACGGGCAAAAAATGTTTTTTTGGCAGCCTATTGATATATTTCACATAAATTTTTTTATCTTTTCTCGCTTCAATAGTTGGTCCTGGATAGAGACCGTCATACCCCCATACGGTTGTTAATGGAAAATCTCGGTGAAATCGATGCTGCGCTTCTTTCATGGTAATTTCAAAATAGGAATTGGCCGGATAATCAGGATGAGGTGTCGGTTTAACAACTGGAGGCTTTGGCAGTGGTGTTACAAACTTTGGTACTGTCTTTGGATCTTTTGGATTTACTTTCCTTTTTGACAATGTTCCACTCCCTTTAATAATACTTATTAACTATCCTATTCAGTTGGTTGATTGAATGTTTGCATTCGTAAAGAAAAAGAGACCCGAATCTCTTTGATAAGAGATAGGGTCTTGAAAAAACGTGAATTCGACATGAACGAAAATATTCGAAGTTTATCAAAAGATGTCAGTTTATTTTAGTCCTTCAATAAAGTTTTCGATTTCTTCTTGCGTTTTACGATCGCGGCTTACAAAACGGCCGATTTCTTCGCCTTTATTGTAGGCAATAAAACTTGGGATGCCGAACACATCCAGTTCGCCGCATAAATCAATATATTCATCCCGGTCTACTTGTACAAATGTATATTGGGCATATTTTTCTTCGATGGCTGGAAGAAAAGGTTTAATGAAAACGCAATCTTTGCACCAATCTGCTGAAAAGACAAAGATTACCCGTTCTTTGTTTTTTAGTTCATGAAATTGTTCTACGGATTGTAGTAATTGCATTTAGTATTCCCCCAAATGAATATTCTCATTAAAAGGTATCATAACATACTATTTGCTACAAAACAAACGGAATTACTCTGATTTTTGAGGGATTTCGAATGAGTTTTCTCGAACTTAGCATCAGATGTAAGCTTTTATTTTCCGTTATAAAAAACTCATGGTTTCAAAAAAACGGGATATTCTAAGGGGGAAAGGAGGATTGGTATTCATCCAAAAAATCATTATTTCTTTAAGTTTGATGTTCGTATGTCTATATATTTTTCCAGTTTATGCAAATGCAAGTGAAAATAAAGAAAATATATATCAGGAACGAATGCATTTATACAAAAGCTATGAAACCCCTTTTGTTCCATGGCATCGGTTGGCGGCAGTAGACCAATATGAGCGAAATATTCAAGAGGTTCGAAAAGATATTCCGAAGAGAGACAGCGCCATCGCCATCCAATTTTCCCATGAATTTTGGGTTGGCGAATTCAACCCGAATATAGAAGATACTTCTCCATTCACCATTCAATATTTTGGGGGAAATGGCCTTGATGGCAACGGAGATGGCAAAGCAGATCGAAATGACGATCAAGACGTATTATTTACAATGGTCTCCTATTTAGAAAAATTTGGTCCATCGGAAGAAGATTTTAAGAATGCTTTATGGGAATATTACAAAGATGAAAAAATTATTAATCAAATTATGACCATAAATACACTTTATAAACATTTCAATACGATTCAGCTGGACAAGCATATTTTTCCCCTCCCAGTCCGCGGCTATAACTATAGCTATAAAGGAACTTGGGGTGCCAGCAGGGGATGGGGCGGAAGACGAATCCACGAAGGAACAGATATTTTCGCAGGGTATGGAACACCTGTATTATCTACTTCCTATGGGGTTGTAGAAGTAATGGGTTGGAATCAATTTGGTGGTTGGCGAGTAGGCATTCGGGACCATCACAACACGTATCACTACTATGCCCATTTAGCTTATTACAATAAAGATTTAAAGGTGGGCGATATTGTAGAACCAGGAACAATTCTTGGCGGCGTTGGAAGCTCCGGTTATGGTAAAGAAGGGACGAGCGGCAAATTTCCTCCTCATTTGCATTATGGCATGTATAAATTTAATGGACGGACCGAATGGGCTTTTGACCCATATCCGTATCTTGTGCAATGGGAAAAGCAAACGAAGCAGGAGAAAAAATAAAGTTGCTTTAGCGTGCCATTCGCTAGGGTAACTTTTTATTAGGTAGTTTTTTCCAAATTACGATACTGAGGCAGCGAGGGTTTTATATCTTATCTCTTTACTAATTTTCTACTATTGAAAATTTTCTGTATTCATGTAACAATGATTGTAATTTCATATAGCATTAACCAATCACTAGGGGTGCTAATTCATTAGCTGAGAGAGGCATTGCCTCAACCCTTTGAACCTGCACTAGGTAATGCTAGCGAAGGGAAGTGGTTGCTGGGACTCGTATTGTCTACTTTTGTGATCATGTTTCGAGTTTTAGAGCCGCTTCTTTAATGAAGCGGCTTTTTTAATTGACGTAAAGGATGGGGGAAAATGATGAAATTAACAGATCGCATTTTTGAAAAATACCAATCCACTTGGAGAAAAAACCATGAACATCCATTTGTGAAAGAGTTGGGAGCAGGAACACTGGATTCTAACAAGTTCCGTTTTTACATGATACAAGATTATCTGTACTTGATTGATTATTCTAAATTGTTTGCGTTAGGTGCAGTGAAGGCACCAAATCTAGAAGTGATGACGGTGTTTGCGAACCTGCTTTATTACACGATGAATCATGAAATGGCATTGCATAGGAAATATGCCAGCCGATTTGGCATAACGGAAAAAGAGCTGGAAGAGGCAAAACCGTCTCCGGTAAGTCTTGCTTACACCCACTATATGCTGGCAGTTGCCCAAAACGGTTCCATCGCAGAACTGGCGGCTTCGCACTTTGCTTGTGCCTGGAGTTACTGGGAAATTGGGTGTGAACTGGCAAAAATTCCGGGAGCAACAGAACATGAATTATATGGCGATTGGGTAAAAATGTACAGTTCAGAAGAATTCGGCCAGTCCGCACAATGGAACTTCGATTTGCTCAATCAATTGGCGGAAGGGAAGACGGAATCTGAACTTCTGCGTCTGGAAGAAATCTTTTTAAATACAACTAGATTTGAGTATATGTTCTGGGATATGGCTTATCACCAACAAATGTGGCCGACAGATGAAAAAAGTGCAACTATAACTTCGGTGAAAGGAAGAAGTTTGAGTGGAACTGCACGCAATCACTGATGGGAAGAAGGCAAGCCGGGAGCTGAAGGAGATTATCATATCTATTTTCACACTTGTTGATTACATTCATATCCGTGAAAAAAATAAACCATCCGGTGAGATTGCCGCTTTAGTAGAGGAGTTGTTAAATGCAGGAGTGCCGAAAGAAAAGCTTGTCATTAATGACAGGCTTGATATTGCTCTGCTTACCGGAATTCCGAATGTCCATCTTCCGGGTAATGGACTTCCGGTAAATAAAGTAAAAATGGCTTATCCTCATATGAAGGTAGGGGTTAGCATCCATTCCCTTGAAGAAGCAAAAGGTGCCGAAAAATCGGGAGCGGATTACTGCTTCTTTGGCCATATATTTGAAACGGACAGCAAAAAGGGGATGGCAGGAAGGGGAACGGATGCGCTTAGTGAAATCGTTGAACAAGTGAAAATTCCTGTGATGGCCATCGGTGGAATTACGACAGACAATGCCGTTAAAGTGCTGGAGAAAAAAGTGCAGGGCATTGCAGTGATGTCTTACATTTTTTCTGCGAATCAACCAAAAGAAGCGGCCACCCTTTTAAAAAACATAGTTTGCAAAGGGGGATGAAGTTGCAGCTTTATATCAATGGTCAGAAAACGGAAGTGGGAAGTACCGTTAAAAGCATTGAAGACTTGCTGAAGTTTTTTAAATTACAAAATCGCATTGTTGTTGTTGAACATAACGGTGAAATTATTTTGAAAGAACAGTACAGCAAACAACCGGTAAATGATGGCGACAAAATTGAAATCGTGCATTTTGTTGGAGGGGGATAAACGTGTTAAAAATTGCAGATAAGATCTTTCAATCAAGATTGTTGTTAGGTACAGGGAAATTTCCGAATTTTGAAATCCAAAGGGAAGCGGTAGAAGCATCCGGAACGGAAATTTTGACTTTTGCCGTAAGAAGAATGGATATTTATGAACCTTCTCAACCGAATTTCTTAGAAATGTTGGACCTTTCAAAATACACGCTCCTGCCCAATACTGCAGGGGCAAAAACGGCGGAGGAAGCGGTGAGAATTGCAAAGCTCGCAAAAGCTTCCGGACTATGTGACATGGTGAAAGTGGAAGTGATTGGGGATGATAAAACCCTTCTTCCAGATCCCATTGAAACATTAAAAGCTTCAGAAATGTTATTGGAAGAAGGATTCATTGTCCTTCCTTATACTTCTGATGATGTAGTATTGGCAAAAAAGCTGGAGGAATTAGGGGTACACGCCATCATGCCGGGTGCATCTCCAATCGGTTCCGGACAAGGCATCATCAATCCGTTGAATCTTTCTCTCATCATTGAAAATGCCAATATTCCTGTCATTGTCGATGCGGGAATCGGTTCTCCGGCAGATTGCGCAATGGCGATGGAGTTGGGAGCAGATGGCATCTTGTTAAATTCAGCCGTATCTGGAGCAAAAAATCCAGTGAAAATGGCAAAAGCAATGAAGTTGGCCATTGAAGCAGGAAGACTTGGATATGAAGCTGGCAGAATTCCGAAAAAACGTTATGCGGTTGCTTCTAGTCCTTCTGAAGGGATGCTCACTTCATAATGGAACGCTATTCTCGTCAACTTTTGTTTTCTCCAATTGGTGAAAAAGGACAGAAAAAGTTGCTACAAAGCCATGTGCTTATTGTTGGGGCGGGGGCGTTAGGTTGTGCGAATGCCGAGATGCTGGCTCGGGCGGGCATCGGGAAAATCACCATTGTTGACCGGGATTACGTCGATTGGACGAATCTTGGTCGCCAGCAATTTTATACGGAAAAAGATGCGGAATGTAAACTTCCTAAAGCGATTGCTGCACAAAAGCATTTACAAAGGATTAATTCAACTATTCAAATTGAAGGGGTTGTTGGGGACTTTTCCTTTGGAGCGGAAGAGATGGTGAAGGATGTCGATCTCATCATAGATGGGACGGATAATTTTGAAACGAGGTTTTTCATCAATGATGTGTCGATGAAATACATCATTCCTTGGATTCATGGAGCGGTTGTAAGAAGTTATGGAATGAGCGTTTCCATCTTGCCGAAAAAAACCCCTTGCTATCATTGCTTGCTCCAAGTGATTCCCTCCGAGGGCTTGACTTGTGATACCGTTGGAGTAATCAGTCCTGCGGTGCAAATGGTAGCATCCTATCAAACGGCGGAAGCTTTGAAATACTTGGTAAGCGGAGAAGTGTCCAAACATTTGGTTTCTTTTGATGTATGGCGAAGGGAGCATTCCATCATAGACATTTCAAAGTTAAAAAAGAACGATTGTCCTTCATGCGGAAATCATCCTGCATATCCTTATCTGGCAATGGAACCAGGATTGAAGGCAGCGGTGTTATGCGGCAGAAATACGGTGCAAATCCGGCCCCAACAAAAACAACAAATTTCATTGGCGCAACTATCAAAACGGCTTCAACCAATCGTACAAAACTTGAAAGTTAATCCTTACTTAATTTCCTTCCAGGCGGAAAATGTTCAAATCGTGCTTTTTCAAGATGGCAGGGCATTGGTGCATGGCACGAAGGAAAAAGAAAAGGCCAAAAGGATTTATCAGCGTTTTATAGGAGCATAAACGTTGGCGATAAAAGCAAAAGCGGAGAACCGATACTCCGCTTTTTTTATGCCAACAATTAAAAAGCCCTCCTGTACGGAGAGCCTTTTACAAACATCATGTTTGTGATAAATAAGCCGCCTTGCCGTAATATTAATAGAAAGTTTTAAAACCACGACTCCACCAAGTGGGTGTTCGCAGAAGGTTTCCTGTCTATCGTCATTCACCGCAGTGTGACGCCCGCCATTCCACCTTCGATCTAAAAACTCCCTTTTACAGTTCAAAGGTTAAAACTTAATATTCTACGTACAACGCAGCTTTAATGTAATAGTAATGGAATATGTAATTTCACGCAAGTAAGTATCTTCTCAAGAAAAAGTCAATTATTTAAGGTGAAAACAGCTAAAGGATTTTTTTGTAAACAAAAATAAAGCCTCAATTTCGATAGAACGGTTTATTCATTTTGAGGCTTTATTTTGTCCAATATTTCATTAGTCAATTTTGCGACGTCAATTTGAGTATCTTCTTTCATGACGTCTTTTAAAATTTCATTTCGGAAATAATTGACGCTCACCTTTAAAGGCATTTGAAGAAGTTTGGATAATGCTTGCTGATACATGATGATAAATTCTTTATCCTTATTGCCTCGCTTTAATTCAGCGAAGGACTCATAAAATTGGTCAAGCTTATCGGCAAACTCAAGGAGCCTTCCTTCCAATGTTCCATCTTTTCCTTCCTTCATTCGCTGAAAGAAGATTTCCTGGAATTCTGGTGGAATCTCTTCTTTTATAAATTTTTCCATCATTTTTTCTTCCACATGGGCAAGCATTTGTTTCAACTCTTCGCTGGCATGTTTGACCGGTGTTTTAATATCGCCGATAAACACTTCGGCAAAGTCATGGTTGATGGTTTTTTCATAAAGTGATTTCCAATTTACTTTAGCCCCGTGCAGTTCTTCCAAAGTTCCGAAAAACAATGCGTATTGGGCAACTTTCCATGAATGGGCGGCCACATTATGTTCTTCAAATTTAAAACGTCCAGGCGCTCGAAAAATTCGTTCCAAATCATTTAAACTTGTAAAAAATCTATGAATTCCGATTGTCAACACTCCTATCATGTATTGATGAAATATACACTATTTTATCCAAAGAGTTTTCTTTTAAACAAATGAATTGTCACGAAATCTCAAATAAAAAGTATTTTAAATACATGTTATACTAAGAGTAGCATAAAGGAATGGAAGTGATGAACTTGTTGCATACCGTTTTTTTATATATCCATATTTTAAGCGCAGTGATTTCGATAGGACCTTTAGTAACTTTAATTCCCATCACAAAGAAAATGGAAACAGCTGATGAAAAAGAGATGGTCGGATTTGTGAAGTCGTTTCAACTTGCGATTACGGTGGTAAAACATGCTGGCCACATTCTTGTACTCTCCGGAGCGATTCTTGTGATGATTTCCGGATGGACATGGAAGGATTCGTGGATTGTGCTTACTTTGGCTATTATGTTTTTATCGATTGTGTTTTTGGCGAGAGCTTTTAAACCCACTTTAAATACTTTTGGAACAAATGCGTTTAAAAAAGAAGAATTTATTTCAAAATTGCGGAAAGCTACATGGAAATATATTTTTCTATTACTGATTATGCTATGGTTAATGGTTTCAAAGCCAATGTTCTGGTAGGTGAATGAAAAGATTGTAATATTATACATATGATAAACTACAAAAAAAGGTACAATTTATAGTATGATAAAGTTGTGTACTGACGAAGGGCAATATATGAAAAAAAGCGAATGGAGAAAACACAGCGTTTTCCCGTTCGCTTTTTTATTGTTATACCGAAACATCAATAATATTTCCTTTATATGGATGAGCCGCTTCAGGCTGAGGTTGTTCCAACATCTCTACTACACCCGCGGCTCCTAAATTGAGCGCTCTGTCTAAAATGCTCAATTGGACTGTTTGTTGTAGTGAGGCAAGTTGGCTTGACATGATTGAATTGATATCCATAAAAAAATCCCTCCTTTCGAATAATATCGGAAAGTTTTTCAAGTTTCCCACCGGTTTTTGAATATTTATCCAATCCCTTGTCGAAACTTTTTTCGAAGGAGGGAAGCTATGTGAAAAAAATGATTTGTTATAGTTTACCATTCAACCTGCTTCTTTTAGGGGGCTGCGGTTTTTTGGGAGCAACAAATGACAATTCTGAACAAATATCGACAAACGCACAAGCCGCTTTAACTGCACAAGCAACAATGATTGATACAGAAGGTAAGGAATTGGGGATTGTGAAATTTACCGAATCAAAAGAAGGTGTTCGAATCCATGTGAAATTGGAAAATGTGCCGGAAGGGGAGCATGGTTTTCACATTCATGAAGTCGGAAAGTGTGAAAAGCCGACGTTTGAATCTGCTGGAGCCCATTTTAATCCTGGAGGAAAAGAGCATGGTTTTGAAAATCCAAAGGGCTTCCATGCAGGAGATTTGCCTAATGTGAAGGCGGACGAAAGCGGCGTTGTCGATGTGGAATTTATAGCCAANCATATTACNTTAGAAAAAGGAAAAGAACANTCATTATTCGATGAAGATGGCAGTGCGGTTGTTTTGCATGAAGTATCGGATGATTACAAAACCGATCCATCTGGCAATTCCGGCGTGCGTATTGCTTGCGGTGTAATAGAGTCCAAATAAAATTTCTAGGTTGTTGCTCTAAGAGAGTGACAACCTATTTTTATTTTTTGAATATAATTTTGAATAGTAATAGTATTTAGAAAATTAAAACTTCAAATGTACTATAACAATGGTGTAATCGCTAGAAACATTGGTGTTACAACAAAAATTCTGTTTAGATAATAATATATACTTACTAAAACTCTATTATTCTATAAAAAAGATTTGACATGAGCAAATAGTAATAGTTACAATTGAACTGTATTAATACACAATTGAGTGTTGTAAACAAAGAGGAGGGGATTTTATATGAAAAGCAAAAAGTTTCTATTTTTGACAGTGCTTAGCATTATGCTGGTGATGCTTTTAGCTGCATGTGGTGGAAAAGAAGACGATTCCAGCACAAAAGATAGTTCAACAGAGGGGGATAACAATACATCATCATCAGACATCAAATTCTTAAGTATGGTAACAGGCGGTACACAAGGTACTTACTATGCTTTAGGCGGTACATTTGCAGAGTTGATTACAAAAGAAACAGGTATTAAAACAACTGCGGAAGTGTCGCAAGCATCTGCTGCAAACGTTAATGCTTTAAAAGCAGGAGACGCTGAAATTGCTTTTGTGCAAACAGATATTGCATATTATGCGAAAAATGGTCTTTTAATGTTTGATGGAGAACCAATGGATGATTTAGTGGCAATTGGCGCCCTTTATCCAGAAACAGTTCACTTAGTAACAACAGCGAAATCAGGCATTAAATCATTTGATGATTTAAAAGGTAAAAAAGTTTCTGTTGGTGCTCCTGGTTCCGGTACTTATGCAAACGCTGAACAATTGTTAGAAATACATGGTTTAACAATGAATGACATCCAACCACAAAACCTAGACTTTGGTGAATCTGTAGACGGTTTACAAGCAGGACAAATTGATGCAGCCTTCATTACTGCCGGTTATCCAACTGCTGCTGTGGAATCTTTAAGTGCACAAGAGGATGTAGTAATTGTTCCAGTAGATCCTGAAAAAGCAAAAGCGTTAATTGAAAAATACCCTTATTACAAAGAAGATGTGATTCCAGCAGGTACATATGGCTTAGCGGAAGATGTACCAACTGTATCCGTACTTGCAATGCTTGCAGTGAAAAAAGACTTGCCTGAAGATGTNGCATACGGNATTGCAAAAGCAATCTACGACAATACAGACAAAATTGGACATGCTAAAGCGGAATACATTAAGAAAGAAAGTGCTTTAGACGGCATCGGTATTGATGTGCATCCTGGTGCGAAAAAATATTTTGAAGAATAATGGTTGTTTAACAAAGTGAAGGGCTTGAAGGCTAATGCTTCTTCAGGCCCTTTCTACATGGAGCGGTAATATGAAAAAAAACATGTTTGGCATCGTCATAGTTGCTGTTTTTATTATATTTTTCTTTACCCCTCTTTTTCCTGTTATTTCCTTTTCAGAAGCAAAGGCCGATGAGCCACAAATGTATTTTATAGACATTGATCAGAATACTACATTTCAAATTCGATTTACTCATTCTATTCATCGTACGGATGTTTTGGAAACTTATGAAATAGAAGATCACAAAATTAAACTAGTTTCAATGGAATATGAGGATGTATCTATTGGAATGCCAGCTTATGCAGAAGAGGGACAAATGCTCCTCTACGAAGATGGGAAATATAAACTTTATTCAAATCGGGTTTTGGAAAATTTTGTCCTATATGTTGGGGATATTAATATGGATTTGTTTTTTTATTACGGTGGTAAAGCATATGATTTAAAAAAGAACTTGCAAAGGGGAAATTCCTACACCGTTGAGATAAAAAGCGTCTCCCTTTATGACAAAATGAAAGGAGTACGAATGAAACATGGGAACTGAAATAAAACAGCCGGAGGAATTGAATCAAGAACAGTTGGCGCAAGAATTGTTAGAAAAGTTTGACGCTGAATCAAATTTAAGACAATTAGGTGGAATAGTGAAATGGGTTGTTTACGGTATCCTTATTGCCTTTTCGTTATTCCAATTATATACAGCTATTTTTGGTGCATTTACTGCTTATATACAGCGTAGTATTCACCTTGGATTTGCATTAACCATCATTTTTCTTCTTTTTCCGCCTAGAAAAAAGGGCTTTAAAACGAAAATTGCTTTCTATGACTATTTATTAGCTATTGTTGCAGCTATTTGTGGCATTTATTGGACAGTGAATTATGAGAGGCTTGTTACAAGTTTAGGGACGATTAACCAAACAGATTTAATTATTGGGGGTCTCGTCATTCTATTAGTCTTGGAAGCTGCTAGAAGAACGGTAGGATTGCCGATTGTGGTGATTGCGATACTATTTTTGCTATATGCCTTTTTTGGACCATATATGCCGAACTTTTTGGCTCACCGTGGTCAATCGTTGGAACAGATTGTCAATTTGATGTACTTTTCAACTGACGGTATTTTAGGTACACCGATTAGTGTATCAGCCACATACATTTTTGCTTTCCTATTATTTGGCTCCTTTTTAGTGAAAACAGGTGTAGGGGAGTACTTTAATGATTTGGCGATTACCGTTGCCGGAAAACTGGTAGGGGGACCGGCGAAAGTTGCTGTATTCTCTTCTGCCTTACAGGGGACAATTTCCGGAAGTTCCGTTGCCAATGTAGTTACTTCTGGTGTTTATACAATCCCGATGATGAAAAGGCTCGGTTATAAAAGGGAATTTGCCGGGGCAGTTGAAGCGGCTTCTTCTACTGGCGGACAAATCATGCCGCCAATCATGGGGGCAGCAGCTTTCTTAATGGTGGAATTTATCGGACGCGGTGTAACGTATTGGGATATTGCAAAATCCGCAGCTATTCCTGCGATATTGTATTTTGCAGGTATATGGATTATGACTCACTTTGAAGCGAAAAAACTAGGTCTTCGCGGTTTAACGGATGAAGAATTGCCAGATCGTAAGGAAGTATTTAAGAAATTATATTTGCTAACGCCGCTTATTTTAATCATCATTATTATGATGATGGGAGTTCCGGTAATCCACGCAGCGTTATATGGAATTATTGCGTGTATTGTCGTTGGTTTCTTAAATAGAGACATAAAATTTGGTGTGAAAGAAATAATTGATGCTTTAGCTGATGGAGCAAGAACAGCGTTAGGCGTAGCTGCTGCAACAGCCTGCGCAGGTATTATTGTAGGGGTTGTGGTGAAAACAGGTCTTGGGTTAAGCTTGGCAAGCGGATTAGTGGAACTGGCTGGAGGAAATATTTTATTAACATTATTCCTAGTTATGATTGCTTCTTTAATCTTAGGAATGGGTGCTCCGACAACGGCAAACTATATTATTACTTCAACTATTGCAGCTCCGGCAATCGTTACATTGCTTGCACCTGATGTTCCGTACGCAGCTGTGCCTGTTGTAACACTTTTATCTGCCCATTTCTTTGTATTCTATTTTGGAATTATAGCGGATATCACGCCACCTGTTGCATTGGCTGCTTTTTCAGCTACGGCTATTTCTGGCGGGGATCCAATTAAGACGGGAGTTCATTCATCTAAATTGGCGATTGCAGCTTTCATTATTCCGTATATGATTATTTTCTCACCACAATTGCTTATGATTGATGTGTCAGTTTTAGAAGTCATTTGGGTTCTAATTACAGCAATTATGGGGATGATTGCCATTGGTGCAGGGGTCATCGGGTTCTGGTACCGACGCATTATATGGATTGAAAGAATCATCCTAATCGTTGCTGGATTGCTCATGATCTATCCAGAATCACTGTCTGATGTGATTGGATTAATCATCTTTGGCATCATGTTTGCCATTCAAATGTTTACAAAAAGTAAAGGGAACAATAAAATAAAAACAACTTTGGGTTAATGGTTTATATCCGTCTCTATGGGAGGCGGATTTTTTTTAAAATCTAAAAAGGAAGAGACGATGATATAGGTAAAGAAATGTGAAAACCTTTGAATGATTATTGCATGTGTGGAGTATTTGTTAAGGTGTGGGCAAAAGCAATTAATAAATATGGTGACTTTATGTATAATAGAGTAAGCAAAAGTATCGAGGTGCGAAAAAATGGGTCATGTTAAAACCTATGAAGAGGTCATCTTTAGTTGGTTTGATCTTTTTCATAGTTGTCCAGAAGTAAGTTGGAAAGAGTATCAAACGACAAATAAAATTGCCGCTATACTAGATGAGTTAAAAGTTCCGTACAAGCGTTTTACGGATATGACAGGGCTTGTGGCGGAAATTGGCAAAGGGGATGAAGTGATTGCGGTAAGGGCAGATATCGATGCCCTTTGGCAAGAAGTGGACGGAGAGATGAGAGCGAATCATTCCTGTGGCCACGATGCCAATATATCCATGGTGTTAGGTGCTTTACTAAGAATTAAAGATTACCCTTTAAAGAAACGGATTCGTTTCATCTTCCAACCAGCTGAAGAAGTTGGGGGAGGGGCCATTGAAATGGTGAAGCGCGGAATCGTTGATGATGTGTCCTATCTCTTTGGCATTCATTTAAGACCGATTGAAGAACTGCCGTTTGGCAAA